>JACCDW011761681.1_pt1 | contig 15520 bp, 18 predicted proteins | sample 7449781 | NCBI WGS metagenome assembly JACCDW01 (sample SAMN15323449, study PRJNA562643) | freshwater metagenome | isolation source: river surface water | place: USA:Blue River Watershed | collected 2017-08-18
CAGATTCGCCCATTGCCTCTTGGCGTTCCTTCTCCTTCTCAAACTCCGCCGACTTGATCCACAAGTCCTTCGCCCCCATCTTAAAATCGGGGCGTGTTTCGGCCTTGTACCAAAACACACACTCCTCCAATTTATTGGACTTGGAACCATTGTGGATCACGAGGCATTCGTAGTTTTCCGTACACTGGTCCATGATCTGACAGAAGAATTCAAAAGTGGGAAAAATACCCGCGAACTGTTCGTAGATACGCCGACGATTTGCCACCATATTCTCACGCAAAATAAACACGAAATCCACATTGCCACGGAGCACCGGTGGGATACCCATTACATACTGGAGTGCTAGGATATACATGATGCCGTAGTGGCGACCATTCATAAACAGGGAGCGAATGAACTTGTCGGACACCCATTTGTTGTCGTACATACAGTCATCCATGATAACAAAGGTACGCCGATCAATTGCCGAGGATCCCTTGGTCGCCTTTTCCTTCATTATCATTTTCGTAATTGTCTGTTGGCGTTTCAGAACATTCGAGATAATGGTAGGGGAGAACTCCTCGTGAATCAGGATACTGGGAACGATCTGGGAGTAGAAGGAATTTGCACCTTCGGTTCCGGACAGTACGGTTCCAATAGGAATAGATCGCTTGTTCCACAGAAGATCGCGTATCAAGAAAGATTTACCGGTGTTGCGTTTTCCAATAAAGACTACTACGGAATCATCGGCAATCCGGGACATATCGAATTTCTGTAATTTCAGATTGCGTGTAGGACGTGCTGGTGTATCAGCCGCAGAAAGAGAAGGCAGCATGGAAGAAAGAGTAGGCTGTGCCATGTTTCTATAGTACGATTTCAAAAAGAAGGAACGCCTAAACGCACGCGAGTGGGAAGTGTAGGTAATATGGGAATTGATATTGTATTCATGGGACATCCAGATCGCCTCGGTATTTCGGATTGTACGGGTGGATGCTTCTCTGCCCGTACCATGATGGAGTATTTGCCGGATGAACTCAATCCAATGTCTCATTTGCCATGGGACCAATATCGAGCTGTGCGGGACTTTGTGGGATCTGTTCGAAAGCTAAGGGAGTATGTGGAATTGCTACGGGATTTTACGCGCTACCGAGATCCGACCTTTGATCTTCGTTGGAATCGCCATGGTGTGTATGCTGTACGTCAATTTATTCGTATTGCAAAACAATATTTGCAATACGATATACCGGCCTATATTTCCATGTAGGGAATTTAGGCATGATGTTGGAGAGCATGGATATGTTCGATGACTTCCATATTGGATTCGTAGTTTGCCTTTTTTACCTCTGGATTTTCCTGTGGTTTCCAGCTGGGAATAATACAGAAGGGACTCTGTTCGTTGGCAAGAATCCAGAGAATTAGAAAGAGAGCAAGTGTCATCCAGAACGCCACGGCGATATTACGGGTGGCAACAAAGATAACGATGAAGAAGAGGATGGGGCGCAGCCAACGAGTTTGTAGGAACTCTTCCTGTTTTGGAGTTAGTTCGCTAGATAAGAAACGACCTCCTAAGTTTAGCATTAACATTAGTATACCAATAAAGTAAGGATTTGTATTGAGGGAATCAATTGTTATAGAAAGAATATCTAGAGTTCCACCACCTTGTTCTTCGAGTTGCTGCGGTTGCGGTTGTGGTTGCGGTGGCTGCAGCTGTGGTTGCTGTGGTTGCTGCGGTTGCTGCGGTTGCGGTTGTGGTTGCGGTGGCTGCGGTTGCTGCGGTTGCTGCGGTTGCTGCGGTTGCTGCGGTTGCTGCTCCGCTAGCACGGGAGTACCTGGCATTTGACCGCCTTTAATATCCTCCATAAATTTGGAGATCGGTTTCAACCAATCTTCAATTCCCTTGCCGGATGGCATTCCTATAGGGGAATCCTGTTTTCCCAATTCTAATTATTTGGTGTATGTAAACGAAACGAGGAAAAGAATTGTACGTCTGCAATCCACAAGAAAAACACCAAAAACGCCAAGGATCCCAACAGTGCGTGTTCGGTTGCCAACCAGATAACAAACATTCCGAATAGAAACTGGAGTCCAGGATGTTGTCCCATTTGAAAAAATCGTTCAGTGTACCTTTTCTCAAAGGGTAAACTGATGAATAGTAAACATGAGAGAAGAAGAATCCCAATGACAGTCTGGGTTTCTGCGTCCATTCCTACACTCTTTGTGTATATTTATCGGGCACCTGGCATCGAAGAATCACCCTGTACTGGATATGTCTTTACATCCTTTTCCTTGATTCCCACTGGTTTTTCTTTCAAAACGGATTCAACAAACCACCGATTGTTCTGTTGTACCCAATCGACGGTTCCAGATGCGAATCCTTCCTCTTTTTGACGATGAATCCACAGCATAAATAGGAAAAATAGAAGGGAAAATGTAATGGGTGCGTAATTGGAATCATAAGCACACACAGCACCTACAAATGTCAGGAAGAATCCAGCAGGGTGTAGGAATACGTGGAACACCTGCTTCGGTAATGCCGCTACATTGGTGGATAGAATGACAAGTACAACTGCAATGATCCATTCAACACCGACTGGTGGGTGCCACATCTGTTTGACAGCTCCACCGGGGGGATTCATAGTCTTTGTAGTGGGCTATGATAGTTATCTAACAAATGGCGAACATCAATGTCTGTACGAATCTGGGATCCTTCTTTCATAAAACGGTCTCGAAAGTCCATGACAAACTTCACACCCTGGGAATAATCTTGGCCGATAAAGCGTAGGACAGTTTGATAGGCTTCGTTGGCAGCATCTGCTGAAACAACGGGCTCATTGTTTTTTGCAATCATTTGAATGACTTGGTCGCTCAGAGCACTGTTTTTCATCATGTCGGAAGCTGTGGTAAATCCCTCTTTGGACCGAGGGGACAACAGGTAATCCCGCCAAAATAGAATGGTAAGTACCGTCAATACCGTACAGATTCCTATGGAGACCAGGAGTTTCAATTCCATTCTTGTCATGGGTGTAGGAAACTTACGGATCCCTATGGGAAAATACGCAACTAAATTAGGGAGATCCACCGAAGGATCATGTATTGTTCGATTAATGAAGCTTTCCAAGATGTTATGCCGCCATCCGCAGCACCAATGAAACGGCGTAAAAAACGGCCTGCGCTACCCCCGGAACCGTTTCAAATCGATCCCGACCGTCCCGCAAACCGTCCACCCGCCGAGGTTCCTACCAACAATCCTCCTTCCGAATACAGTAATCTGCTGAAGGCGGTGGCCGAGGATCAATCCTACTTCCTACATTCGCAACCCGCATCAACGCAGGATGAATACATGTTGGAACCCGATTGGACCAAACAGTTTGAGGGACCCTCCGTTCCTCCGTGGATTAAAGAGCGGATCGCTGCCAAAGATGCCGAAATCCCACTGAAACCTACTGTAGAACCGGTATCTTCTTGGATGCAAGGGGGACTTTACCAGAAAGTCCCCTCTGAATATGTAGCACCTGCACCCGTTTATCCGGCACCTGCTCCATCTTATACATCAACTACTTCTGTTGGATCAATATCCGATGAACGTTTTTTGCGCCTCGAATCTCGCCTTGACAAACTCTTTGACAAACTCGAGGCGGTTGAGAAAAATCGGAATGAATCCAATCATATCGAAATTATACTTTTCATATTGGGTGGACTGTTCCTCATTCTCATGTTGGATTTGTTGGTAAAACAGGGAACCAAAGCATGTATCATGGTTGCCAAAGCGGGAGGAGGAACACTCTTAAAAAATATGGTAGGTATTTAATTAATTTACTCATTCTTCTCTACTTCATTAATGTACCAGTTAGACCACATGTTGGAAATTGCATTTACCAGTAGTACAACGGGTAGTGTAGCAGTCGAAATAGCAGTTCCTAGAATGCATCCTAGTACAGCACCTACACCACCTAGTAGTAATGTAGTTCCAATAACACCGTTCGCATATATATTGAGAACTGATAACTGCATATGAGTAAGTGGTGTACCATTCACTGAAATGCTACGACGCCCAACTTGGACGTTGTATGTCTTTCCACTAACACCTTCAATTTCAATATCAATTGACTTTTCTATAGGAGCATCTGGTGTCTCTGTAGGAGTCGCAGGGGCATCTGGTGTCTCTGTAGGAGTCGCAGGGGCATCTGGTGTTTCTGTAGGAGTCGCAGGGGCATCTGGTGTCTCTGTAGGAGTCGCAGGGGCATCTGGTGTCTCAGTTGAGACCTCAGGTCCAACAGGCTCCTCTACCAACTCAACAGGAGGAGACGGAGGCAACGGAGTCTCAGGAGCCTCGGAAGAACGAAACCGAAAGGAAAACATTTTTTGCAAGGAAACAAAGAACTAGGAACGAATCTGTCTACACATATTCGTTCCTATTCGCCAAGGCATTTCAAATTTTTCACGCGAAGAATTCCTTCTCAAATGCCTCACGGTTATACACTGCGAGCACAGAGGCGGCATCCCATTTGCTGTATGTCATCAGAATACGATTCGCCTCTACCACCAGCCCTAGCGCATATTCGATCTTCTCCCCTTCGAATTTAAAGAGCGTGGAATGCCGTTTGACCGCCATGGTCGCCGCATCCAACACCACAATGCAGTGATAATAATGACGGGGACTGGAATATGCGACGTAATGTGTTAGAAACCACAGTTCATCCCCGTCGCTCGCAGGAACCAGGGTTCCACAGGTAGACCCCCGTAAATCGCGGAAAAATCCTGGAACATCGGCAATGGTTGTATCCGAAACAAAGGCGCCCCCACGGAGTTCCCCAATTGTCAGAGGCGACCAGTTGTAAATTACTTTCAATTTGCCTTCGTGGTGAAAGTACACCCAGTTCTTCTCACAGACACTGTTGGTAGGAGAGGGATACACGGTGGGGACCAGGACATCTGAACGAAGCGAATATGCTCCTTCACCCACACGTGGACGCCCCTGCTCGTCCTGGACGGTCCCCAAGAATCGCAGCTCCCCTTCATGGGAAAAGACCTTGACATCCTCCACACCCAGGTAGCGAATATCCTCACGGTGCACCTTGTCAAGCCAGTGCTCGCGCACAATCTCCAGCTTACGGTTCAACACAAGTGCCTTGTTGAGCGTTATGATTTTCTGGTCGTCGTGTCGGTAGGAGTAGGTTCCATAGTTCTTGTCAAGATTGTAATTGACATACCGGACATTCACCAGGTAGCCCTCGCTAAACGGAATGATACAGGGAGAACTGGATTTAAAGGAGTCCAGTTTCCCCCGCACGGTCCGCTCCACAGAGTCCGACCAATCGATACGACGTTGTAGGAGACCTGGGGTCGTGTGAAGACTACGGAAATAAAAGGCATAATTGGAGAGAACATTATCACGATTGTAACCACGACTCAGAAGGTCCAGATAGCGCCGATGATCCACTGGTACCTTACTGTAAAATGACAGAATCGACTGTTCGTAATCCAATAGATAGTCATAAATATCACGCTTGATAAAGAGAACATCGTTTTTAGGATACGGAATGGCCTTTGCCTTGTCGCAAATCATTTGGGCCGCGATATTCTTGCCGCGTAAGCGGAAATGCATAACGATTTCATGTAGGGGTTCCGCACGCGCCGAGTGGTAATTGTAGGCATCCAGAAGCGTATAGATGCCCTGGGCGTTGTCCCCAATCGCCAACTGGCATTTCCCCATTTCATACAGGGAATTCCAAACTTCCTCGTGCCAGCCACCGAGTGCCACACGTTTTTTATACCATTCAACGGCTTCCTTGTACTGACCCAGGTCGCGATAGGAGTTGGCGATGTAGAAATGGTAGCGGCCATTCGCGGGTTCCTCCTTGAGCCCCTCTTCTAACAGGCGAATGTCGCGGGTAAACTTGTCAGATTTGCACCCGCCATCGCCGATGTCGTCGATACGAAGGAAATCCCGCGGCAGCCGCGTATTATGGGAGGTATTCGCCGGAAAATCATAATACTCGTGGGTAGGACATACACATTTAACACCGATCCCCAGTTTCACAATACGAGTATTGTAGTACTCGAAGTTGGGGGAACCCTGTAAGAGCAGATAGCCTGCCTCGGAAAAAAGGTTTTTTGTAAACTTGGGTCCAATCACAAGTTTCATATCAGCGTCCAACAGAAGTGCATAGTCTCCAGGAAAGAGTTCGGCAGCACGATCCAGTGCCCTCGAACGATTATAGCCAAAATTACGAAATGGCTCCACAAAGACTTCCCCAGAAATACCTTTCGCTGTCATACATGTTCTTATCTTGTCAACTGTATTATCGGTCGAGCCTGTATCACAAATAACATATCCATCAATGATAGGTGCAACGGTCGCAAGCAGTCGTTCTATAATCCGACTCTCATTCTTGACAATCATATTTAAAATAAGTTTGGGGGACATTTTGTGCGGATGTTGGAAATTAGGGTGTTGTCCTTTAGATTCCGAAAGTTGATACGTGTCGTTGTCCGTCGCGAAGGATCGCACACCATGCTAACGCGAAACTTCTATCCACGGGAAGGAGTGGGGGAAGCCCTTCTCCTTTCTTTCTCCTTTGCAAGTCGCGATCCTCTCCGAAAACAAAAATCGGTGTATTGGGCCTACGAACTCATCCAAAGTGAAGAAGAGGAGTATCTGTGGGAAATCCTTAAGAAGGTCGTGGAGAAATATGGGTGCGCGAAGGATCAGGCACTGTGGGATGCCAAACAACTCCTTCCACTTCTTACATCCCTCCTGTCGGTAGCATGGCCTACCCCCTATGGGCCGCCGGCTCCACAGGATTGCGCGATTCCAGAGGGACTTCCTGAGTTACCCGCTGCATGGACGGTGCAACAGCGAGCGCGTTTGTGGTGGGCGGTCCAAGATGCAAAACGCCACCAGCGACCTGAACGACTTTTGCGACTTTTGGGTTCCCTCCCCATTTCTGTGGCCGCTCAGTATTTGCAGACACAGAAGGGAGGATGGAGGCGGATGTTGGAGGCTGTGGGATGTCCTTGGAATCCGGTGGTGCGCCCTGGAACACCCCTCGAATGGCCGAGACAAACCCGCCTCTTTGCACTGCCGAAACACCTGCAATCCCGTACGCCACTACACCCTGCAGGGTGGTCTGTATGGAATGGGTGCCGTTGCTGGCGGCGTATTCTCGCCGCTCATGGAGCCCTTGGACCAGGGTGTTTTCAAGATGTCGAACAAGAGGAAGCCTTTTATTCGACATATTTCCCACAGGATCTACCGGATGAATGGAGTCCCGCCGAACTCGCAAAATCTCATGCAAACTCATCATCCAACCAAGTGGACCAAGACGGTCCTGCTTCCACCGACCAGTGAGAATGACGATCAATGGAAAGCGACCAGCGACGATTCAGAACCGTTATGTCGGCACGTGTGGGCCGAAAGACCGAGAGATGATGCAGGATTTTTTGGATTTGGTGTTTTCTCAGAGAACCACAGGTATATAAATCAAATTCTAGCAAACATCGGCTTCCCTCCGATTTTAAAATGACCGGATTCGGTTTCGCCCAGAAATGAAAGGCGATGTGGCTCGTTTGGATAGGTAGAATGGCTGTAAGACCCTCGTTTTCCACAGGAGATTCCACATAATATACACGGGCGGAATCCAGCGGGTTCATATCAATATCCCGTATGATTTTTTCAATAAGGGCGCCTGCCATGGTCGTATCTGTGGGACCAGGACACATTCTGGTTTCCATTCGCAGAAGCAAATGATGATGTTGAATGGTTCCATTTCCATGGGTGTTGGTTCTGTTGGTTCTGTTGGTTCTGTTGGCTCTTGTAGCCCTAATTCGCACCGTCTTTCTTCGGGTTTGGGAACCCATTCTGGTGTGTTCTGCGATATTTCCCCCATTCGGACTCCCATGTTCGAATTGCCCGTTCAAAATTGGCGGCGGGGAAAAACGCAATGGGGCGCACTTGTTTGATAGTCGCCATGGCCTGGTCCGCCGTGAATCCCCGTGTCGTTATGAGAAACATAGCAACGACCGCGGCAGACCGTTGCATACCCGCATGACAATGGACGAGAATGGTGCGCCCTGCCTTGTATTCGCGCACCAGCTTCATTTGTGTTTCCGCGGCCCAGGCCGCCATATTCGAAATTTCCACGGGTTCCAAATTGTCATCGACGGGAACACGATACATGTAGGGAATCGTGGAATCAAACGGCAGTGTTTTAGTGCAATTAAACACCACAGTTATACCCTGGGCTCGCAGCCAGTCCGTGTTGGCAGCCGCTGCTTTATTACCGAGCCATAACCGGGGCACGATTTCATGTGCGTCCATCCCTCTCTTGAGGTTTTGCTTTTTTCCGAAGTGTTTCTAAATATGCATAGGTGCGTTCAATGAGTGCCCTGCCATTCGTTATAATTTCAAAAATCGATCCACCTGTTATGATAATTCGATTCAGATTCTGGTATCCCCAAATTCCCAACAGGAGTTCATCCCATTGATGCAAAAGGGATGCGGGCAAGGTGCGATCCAGAAGTTTTCGGCGAATCAGTGGTGTTAACGACACTGCCAGGATTGTTTCAAAATCTTCCATAGTTTCACCGTATACCACGGCCCATTCCTCGCCTTGGGCTTCGCGGAAAAAGGCCCGCGCACACTCTACATCCAGTTGGGGACCTACACGCGCCTGAAAAATCTCTATATTCAATTGACACATACGAAAGGATTGGACGACCGAATCCATATGACGTTGTCTTGCTTGCCAAAGATTGTGGTGTATTTGGTCGATCAGGACAAGGAGCTGCGGAAGGGACCAAGGGAGATTGGTGTAGGGATTTTTGGGTACCCGTGGCATACTGATTCCAAAGGATTGGAAACGCAGGGCGGCCACTATCTGCTTGTGAATTGTATGGGTGTGAAATTGATACACCGCCTTGGAATTCCAGTCATACACACGTACTGTGTGGTGTTCTGGGATCCGTTCAAGGGTTGCTACATCCACCTCCCCAATCAGTCGTCGGTCCATGATGCGCTTTCTACGGTGGCGAACAAGGACGCGAATACGCGCCCGTATCCGCTGAGATTCGAAAAAATGGGCTTCAAAGATGGAACCGGCTTCCTTTCGATGGAAAAAAGGATCCGGTATTTCGCCTGGTACATAGACAGGTCCTTTGAATTGAAAGGAAAAGGAGGACGACTTTGGAAAAATGGGTTCTGCAAATCCTTTCCAAATCGATAACCAGTTTGTGAACGTTTGTGGGAATCCCATGTACCGGTGCAACCAATTGCCGCCTGGGTCAAAATTGGGTGGCTGACACAGAAATGAAAAGGTCCCTGGGACTTTCGGAAACACAAGGTTCTCAAACATCCTTGTTGTTTTCTGTTAGACTGTAGGGTTTCGTGTTTAGATATTTTGAATTTGAAATTGTTTCAGTATGTGTTGCATATGCGCGGGCAGTGGCTTCCTTGCTCTGGCCTCATTCTCCGCCAACACCTCTTTGGGAAATTCCAAATGCTCTGGAAATGGATTCAGATACCGGTAAATCGCACCATCCAGATCTACTAGCTTCTCATAGGTTGCATAGGTTTGTTTGGGAGGCATCTTCATCAGTGCAAACACATTAGTATGACAGGTTTCCCACTCGGTTCCTACATACTGTCGCAGGGCAACCCGCTGCCATGGGAGATCTGTCGTAGCCGACAGAACCGCCCTCTTCCACTCATTGACAAACCAGCGTTTCACAATGAATGTAATATTTGTATATTGTTGTTCGGTGTAGGAATGCATGGGAAAGGGAAGGTAAGGAAGAGGAAGGAAGAGGACATTTCATTGTAGGTAGGTACTAAAACTTTCAATTTTTTATGCGCCTACAGAATCGATGGATCCACACCGATTGGATTTCTGTCATTTTTGAGTTTTGTGGCGATCGATTCTAGAATTGGTATTGATAGGTCCGTTGTTATACGTGGACCACGCCACGTCCAATGATTTCCACTCATATCTATATCAAATATTAATGATGACCCGACGTTTATTTTATCTAATCCTAATATATATCTTCCTGTATTATACAATGCACCATCTTGAAAAGTCGAAGGTGTATCACCTGCTATAATTCCAATTTTTGGTAAATTTTTATTTGTATTAGATTTTGATTCTAAGTAATTTGAGTACCATGTAATATTATTTTCATCTAAATTTGTTTTATATATAATACGTTTTATTTCTTGTGATATTGAATATTCTAATATAGTAGTATTAGAAAACATGGGACCTGTCGCAGTTGGTGATAATTCCTTTGTTGAATACTGTGGATTTCTAATTTGTTCTAAAATAGAGTTAATATTAACAGGTTGTAAACAGTTGGGATCTCCTAAATAATTTCGCATAAGTATGTGGAAATCATTTGTAGGCATGGATTTTTTACGAAGTTCAATACGTACCAGATAATCAGCACAAATATTATTTAATATTCTACTTACGATTCCACGAACACATTCATCATCATCTAGAATTGTACTAACTGTTGTATTAGTAAAAATTTTTACACCACCAGAAACAGTTCCACATCTCATTTTTGGTAAGATGATATTACCTGCAAAATTTCGCATAATAAATATACTAAATAATATTAAATAAATATAACTAGTGTGTCGCATATTCACAGCCGAATCACTCGTACACGCTTCAAAAATAAATCCTGGAATGCGATTTACGTATGTAGCATAAGTAGTGAAAGGATCGGTTGCATCTGAAGGATTTGTTGGATTTGCAAGCTTACCATTCTCTAATTGTTTTCCTGTTATATAATAAATCAAGTTTTCACAAAAAGGCCGTGCATCTGTAACGGGATTATCAGCGGCACGTGTATAACTTGCTAAAATACCGGCTATATTTGTTAAATAAAATTGAAATCCCATATGCCTTTCAGTATAAGTTCTAGCAAATGAAAGGGCGCGCTCTAACCATGCACCGATTATATAAATTGTTTCATTATTTTGTTGTGATCGCAATATAATCCAATATTGTAATAGTCTAAATATGGCAACATGAATATCATTTGATGGAAACCTTTGTTTGGGATCTATATTTGATACAGACGACCATGGACTAGGTGCAATAGTATAATCTGTTGTTATTTGTTTTGTGATTGCATTACGAAATATCTCATCTTGAAGTATTAACTTGAAATTTTGAAGACGCGAAACATCAAGTGGATCCGTTATGGTTAACCCTGCCACTCCAGCTGTAAAGTTGGGATGTGTATATTTATATGGAAAAATTAATGTATTACAACTTGCCATCCATATAAAAAAGTGTATCATTCTATCATAACATCCATTAAAATACAAATAACGTATAGTACTCACCCAATTACGAAGTTTTGATGATGGAAACTTATAAATAGGAATTTTATCATTATTATAAAAATCCCCTACAACATCACCTATAGTCACATTAGGATCTGTATTACTTGTATTATATCCTGTATCTTCTCCATTTAATAGACTAATCCAGTTAACTCCAGTATAAAAAGACAGGCCATTCAGTAGTGAATAGCTTAAAATAGATGCCGTACATATAGTGGAAGTATTTTTGGGAGTTATTTGAAATCCCTCGGTTTTTGTCATAACCAGGACACTTAGCAATAATGTAAGAAGCATGATTCCAATGACAATCCAAAGAAATGTTTTGCGCGCCATCTTCTTTTTGTGGAACACGAGGAGTCCTAGAACACCTACAAGTGCGCCGAAGAGGATTTTATGAATCCCTTCCATTCTACCATTCACGCGGGGAATTAGTTTCACATAGACGTGTGGGTCTAATAGGATCCACCGTGCACCAAGTTGACAAGCAGAAGAGCCGTCTGTTTCCATTCCATGTGAATGGTAGGCCAGGTGGATTTTAGGAAATCGTAATCTTCGCGTAGTTGGTTATAGAGGGCGGGGCGGTCAAGGGTGCCTAAAGACCCCAGTGGTGGCTGGGGTTTGCCGAGACGTGCATTGACATTGTTATGAAATGCATGGAGTTTGGAACGGATATCCTGTCGGACATCCTCGCCCCGCATGTATTCCCACCCCTTCGGTAGGAATCGGTTGCGTTGCCAGTACTCCGCCATGTGCTGCTGGCATCGTTGACAGGGAATGTTGGAAATGGTGGCACGTAAGAAGGAGTTCCAGAGAGGATAGACATCACGGCGATCGCTCAGGTCCGCCAAGGTATGCAGGAGTCGCCACAATCGGGGACCCCATATCTCAGGGGCTGTCATTCTTGTATCGTGATTGGTAAAAAGTTGAAATTGCCAAACGTAGTACAGGTCATCCTGGTGTATTGATGAAAACACCATGGAAAAACCAACAGGAATTCCGACGCGGATTCCGGCATATTTGTGGGAATCCCTGCAAGATGCCTTTTACGAACACGATCAATCCTTTCTACGAATTCTGGCACCGCATATCAAGGTCCCCTTCGCGGATCTCAAACGAACTCTGTTGGGAGCACGGGGACAGCTTGTCTCCCTTTCCATTGCCGACAGTGATGCCTGGTGGGAAGGCGAACTCTGTCCGTTACGTGTGCGAACCCCCGCAGGTATTTGGAAATCCTGCGGATTCACACGGGAACCCCATGGTGTGTGCCGACATCACGCGCGCTTTGTACCAGGGATCGACTTGAAACACAAGGACGATCCATGGTTTGCCACCATCGCCAAACGAGTTCCGTGGAAATACCAGGGGGAACTCGTGTGGGTCGCGGAAGATCAAACTGTTATCAATGAACTGGGTCATCGACTTCCAATTCACATTTGCCCGAAAACGGGAATTTTACAAAATCGATGAATCAACATCCCGTGGGACCCTGTCTTTTTGAATGGCTGCCGCAAATGATTCAAGATCCATAATTGATATTCTTGAATCTAAAATACTCATATTAAGAAAAGAAGAATGAGCTGAGCTGATTCCAGAATACATTGGATACGAAAAAAACCCCTGTGTATTAATGGATGGAATTCCCAACAAATAAAGTACTGTATTATAAAAAATATTTGATTCAGGAAAAATATTTGTATTAATTGTTTTATGATCGGGCAAATTTACAGTTAAAGATGCATCAGGAATATCCATTGATATAGAGGATCCCAATTGTTTATTATAACTAGTCCAGTTATTTTCATCTAAATTTGTTTTAAAAATAAGTTGTTTTATCTCAATGCCTAAATTCATCTGTAATACAGATGCTGAAGCATGCAGTGTTGTAGGTATTGACGATGACAAAATATTGGCATCCACCATAGGTCCAATTGCAGTTGGAGAAAGTTCTGTAGTGGAAAATTCGGGATTTTTTATCTGTTCTAACACTGTATCGATCGATAGTGGCTGACTGCATTTTGGGTTTCCTATAAAGTTTCGCATCAATATATGAAACGATTCAGGCGTCATTTGACTCTCCCTGAGTTGTTCGTTTATCAAATGGTCGCAACAAATATTCCTTGCAATTCTTAAAATAATTCCTCGGATACAATCCTCATCATCGAGAATTGTATTGACAGTCGCATTTTTAAATAATTTAATTCCACCCGAATATGTTCCGCACCGCATTTCAGGTAAACGTACATCTCCTGCAAAATTTCGTAATATAAAAATTGCAAATAAAATCATGCGAAATTTTGAAATATGGTCTTGTATTACACCACCGATTGTAGGTATTGATTGTGGATTGGTTGCTTCAAAAATAAATCCTGGTATTCGATTCACATAAGTTGCTATTTTTATTTCTGGATTCATTACGGATGGTGGGTTGGCAAGTCTGCCATCTTCCGTCGCCTTTCCGGTTATATAATAAATTAGATTTTCACAAAAAGGTGTAGGATCTACTACCGAATTGCCAGGAGCGCGTGTATAACTTGCTAAAATACAGCCTATATTTTCAGCAATATACAATTCAAGTCCCATATTTATCTCAACACGAGAGCGTGCAAAGGAAAGGGCGCGTTCAAGCCATACACCTAGTAAATAAATTGTTTCATTATTTTGCCAAGAACGCAAAGCAATCCAGTGTTGAAAAAGAAACATAATTGATATAATCGATGTAAGAGATGGTTCTCGTTGCGCTGCATCAACATTCGCTACAGAAGACCATGGGACAGGAAGTGCGGTTCCTTCCATTCTTGCTACTGTTTTTGCATTTCGAAAGGAAGCATCCTGTAATAAAAATTTAAAATTCTGAAGACGTGAAAGATCAGATGGTTCAGTTATAGTCAGACCTGCTACTCCCGCTGTAAAATTGGGATGTGTAAACTTATAAGGAAATATTAATGTATTCGTACTTGCCATAAAAGACAAAAGCTGTATGAGCCGTGAATAACATTTACTTATATAAAAAAAACGCATAATCATAATTATATTGCGAAATCTCTGTACAGGAAGCGTAGCAATATTTCCAATAGATACATTATTAGTTGTTCCTCCATTCAGTAATATCAGTAAATTTATAGCTGATGATTGGCGGGTGGTACCTGTAATTGTTGAATTAATTCCTGGTATATTAACAGGAAATAAAATATTGGAGCATATTGACGATGTATCAATTTCCAAAACCTGAAATTCCTCCTTCTTTACCCAGAAATTCATGGCAATTATAAGAATTGCGATTCCAACAATCATATAAAGGAATGATTTGTGTCGAAACCGCTTTTTAAAAACAAATGCAATTCCAATTCCAGCTAATAAAAGAAACAACCATAGAGCTAATGTTTGTTTCTTTTCCATCTTACTCTGTCGTGGTAATAAATTGTTGCTAACAAACGTTTCGGGAAATTTATTGTTTGGGTGGAACACACATAAGGGGTGTCTCCGTTGCCACCTTGTCAGGGCTCATTGATGCAACCACCTGTAGGAGATCTGGTATTTTCCCACTTCCACTGCAATCCACTAAGTGCCAGAATCCAATGGCAACCAGGGCCCCCACAGCAACACCGAGGCCGCCTCCTAACCATGTATCACACTCGGTTGTCATACGGGCAAAAATCAACAACAAAAAGATAACTCCCACAAGGAATGTGGAAATAGAAAAGGCACGTCGCGCCGACACCAGTTTTTCATCGGCATTCGCCTTGGGTTTACGCATCGTTACACGGATGGAGTTGTAGATGGTAAACATGGCAAAGAAGGCCGAGGCCGACATCCAGAGCGATGGGACGACAAGGCGATCCTTCGGCTCCGCATTGAAAAATCCGACCGAACAGGATCGTGGCATGGTACGCGATGATACAAATCCTGGTTTAACAGTGCTGATCGCCCCCGCCAACATCTGCAATCCCACAGTAACAACCCAGTTCAAGGCGAGCCCCGCCGCCGCCCAAATCAGAGGTACATAGCCACTCACAAGCCCCAGAAGCAGGGATCCCACAAATAAAACATTGGGAAGATCGTGATAGGACGCCAATAAAAACTTTCGCACCTCGGGAAAGTCCATTCCTTACTTTGGACCCTGAATTTATGCTGCTTCCGCACGTTCACATACATAAATAGGCTTTCCATCGGCCGCCTTGTTGCGAA
>JACCDW011990771.1_pt1 | contig 15514 bp, 15 predicted proteins | sample 7449781 | NCBI WGS metagenome assembly JACCDW01 (sample SAMN15323449, study PRJNA562643) | freshwater metagenome | isolation source: river surface water | place: USA:Blue River Watershed | collected 2017-08-18
ACCCCAGGTATTTGTCGGGGACAAAAGGGGTTATTCTCGGGATACCCGAGCAAAACATTCGGTTTTAGACTATACTTGACAGAAATAGTCAACAAAGCCGCAACCTAACCCCAAAAGGAGTCTGTCATGCGTCTCACTACCAAAGGCCGCTTCGCGGTCACTGCCATGATCGATTTGGCCCTGCGCCAAAACAACGGACCGGTCACGCTTGCGGCCATCAGCCAGCGTCAGCAAATCTCGCTGTCGTACCTGGAACAACTGTTTGGCAAGCTGCGCCGGCACGACCTCGTCGAGTCCACCCGTGGGCCCGGCGGCGGCTACACCCTGGGCCGCAAGGCTTCCGAGATCACGGTGGCAGACATCATCGTCTCGGTGGATGAGCCCATTGACGCCACGCACTGCGGCGGCAAAGAAAACTGCCTGGGCGACTCCGGCCGTTGCATGACGCACGAGCTGTGGGCTTCGCTCAACCAGCGCATGGTCGAATTCCTCGACTCCGTGACGCTGCAAAAACTGGTGGACGATCAACTCGCCAAGGGCGTGCAGATTGAAGACAGCGCCAAGCCCGCTTTGCGCCGTGCGATCTCCAGCACCCCCGTGGTCAAGCCCATCCGCGTCAACGCACCGAACTCGGTGTTTGCGCTGGGCACGGCCTTGGCCAAGAGCTGATCGCACGCTGTTTTTCCTCTTCGTTTTACCCTGAGTTCAACATGACACCGCATTTCCCGATTTACATGGATTACGGGGCCACCACACCGGTGGATCCCCGCGTGGTTGACGCCATGATCCCCTGGCTGCGTGAGCACCACGGCAACCCCGCTTCGCGCAGCCATGCCTGGGGTTGGGAGGCGGAAGAGGCAGTGGAGAAGGCGCGCGCCGATGTCGCCGCCTTGCTCAACGCCGATGCACGAGAAATCGTCTGGACTTCGGGGGCCACCGAGTCAAACAACCTCGCCATCAAAGGCGCGGCGCACTTCTATCAAGGCAAGGGCAAGCACCTCATCACCGTCAAGACCGAACACAAAGCGGTTCTCGACACCATGCGTGAGCTGGAGCGCCAAGGCTTTGAAGTGACTTACCTGGACGTGCAGCCCGATGGCTTGCTCGACCTCAACCGCTTGAAAGACGCCCTGCGTCCTGACACCATCCTCGTGAGCGTGATGGCCGTCAACAACGAGATTGGCGTCATTCAAGACTTGGCCACCATCGGGGGGCTCTGCCGCGAGCGCGGCATCCTTTTTCATGTGGACGCGGCGCAGGCCACGGGCAAGATGGACCTCGACTTGAGTACCCTGCCGGTCGATCTCATGAGCCTCGCCTCGCACAAGACCTATGGCCCCAAAGGCATTGGCGCGCTGTATGTGCGCCGCAAGCCCCGCGTGCGCCTCGAAGCGCAAATGCACGGCGGCGGTCACGAGCGTGGCATGCGCAGCGGCACCTTGCCCACCCACCAGTGTGTGGGCATGGGCGAAGCCTTCCGCCTCGCCAAACTCGAAATGACGCAAGACTACGCCCACGCCAAAACCCTGCAGCGGCGCTTGCTCAATGGCCTGCAAGATTTGGAGCAAGTCTTCATCAACGGTCACCTGGAAAAACGGGTGCCGCACAACCTCAACATGTCGTTCAATTACGTCGAAGGCGAGTCGCTCATCATGGGCATCAAGGGCTTGGCCGTCTCCTCGGGCTCGGCCTGCACCTCGGCCAGCTTGGAGCCCAGCTATGTGCTGCGCGCCTTGGGCCGCAGTGACGAACTCGCCCACAGCAGCCTGCGCATGACGATTGGCCGCTTCACGACCGAGCAAGAGATCGACTACGCCATCGCCACGATCCGCGAAAATGTCGAAAAACTGCGCGAGCTCAGCCCCTTGTGGGAAATGTACAAAGATGGGGTGGACCTCAGCACCATCCAGTGGGCCGCCCATTGATTCCATTCAGGAGGACAACAACAAATGGCTTATTCTGAAAAGGTCATCGACCACTACGAAAACCCCCGCAACGTAGGCTCTTTCGACAAGGGCGACGATTCGGTTGGCACCGGCATGGTGGGCGCGCCCGCCTGCGGCGACGTCATGAAGCTGCAAATCAAGGTCAACCCCAGCACCGGCGTGATCGAAGACGCGCGCTTCAAGACCTATGGCTGTGGCTCGGCCATCGCGTCTTCTTCCCTCGTGACCGAGTGGGTCAAGGGCAAAACCCTCGACGAAGCCGCCGCGCTCAAAAACAGCCAAATCGCCGAAGAGCTGGCCTTGCCGCCGGTCAAGATCCACTGCTCGATCCTGGCCGAAGACGCCATCAAGGCCGCTGTGGACGACTACCGCAAAAAGCACGTTCAATAACCGCCGTTTCCTCGCATGGCCATCTCTCTTACCGAATCCGCCGCCCGCCACGTCAGCCGCTACCTCTCCAAGCGCGGTAAGGGCGTGGGCGTGCGCCTGGGCGTGAAAACCACGGGTTGTTCGGGCCTGGCCTACAAACTCGAATACGTCGACCAAATCGAACCCGAGGACGTGGTCTTTGAAGACCACGGCGTGAAGGTGCTGGTCGATCCGCGCAGCCTGTCCTACATTGACGGCACCGAACTCGATTTCGTGCGCGAGGGTTTGAACGAGGGTTTCCGCTTCAACAACCCCAATGAGCGCGATCGCTGCGGCTGCGGCGAATCCTTCCGCGTCTGACATGAGCGAGCCCTCCTGGCCCGCCCGGCTGACGGCGGACGATTTCAGTTTGTTTCAGCTCCCGCGTCAGTTTGCCTTGGTGCGCGAAGACCTCGACGCGCGCTGGAAGGCCTTGCAGCGCGAGGCCCATCCGGACCGATTTGCCGCCGAAGGCCAGGCCGCGCAGCGCGTGGCCATGCAATGGTCGGTGCGCATCAACGAAGCCTACCAGCGCCTCAAAGATCCCCTGCGTCGTGCCGCCTACCTGTGTGAGCTCGCGGGCGTGCCCATCGACGCCGAGCGCAACACCGCCATGCCCACGGCGTTTTTGCAGCAGCAAATGGCTTGGCGCGAGCAACTCGAAGAGGCCCAAACCGAGGACGAGCTCCTGCAATTGCACGACGCCGTGCGCCAGGCCCGCGTGGCCGGCGAGGCCCAGCTCCATGCTTGCTTGGACACCACGCCCGATGTGGCGCGCGCGGCCCAAGAGGTGAGGGCGCTCATGTTCGTGGCCCGTTTTGCGCAAGAGGTTGAGCGCCGCTTGGACGCCCTCGCCGGGGCTTGACGCCCCGATCACCGACAATGGCAGCATCATGGCACTGTTACAGATTTCCGAACCGGGCCAAGCCCCTGACCCCCACCAGCGCCGCATCGCGGTCGGCATCGATTTGGGCACCACCCATTCCCTGGTCGCCAGCGTGCGCCATGGCGTGGCCGAATGCCTGCCCGATAACGACGGACAGGTGATCCTGCCCTCGGCCGTGCGCTACCTCGGGGAGGGGCGCCGCCAAATTGGCGCTGCCGCGCTTGCCCAGGCCGGTGAGGACCCGGCCAACACCGTCGTCTCCGTCAAGCGCCTCATGGGTCGCAAGCGGGCCGACATTGCCCATGCCGATCGGCTGCCCTACACCTTGGTCGACGGCGCGGGCATGGTTGCCATCCAAACCCTGGAGGGCGCGAAAACCCCTGTCGAGGTGAGCGCGGAGATCCTCGCCACCCTGCGCTACCGCGCCGAAGACACTTTCAACGACGACTTGTTTGGCGCCGTCATCACCGTGCCCGCGTACTTTGACGACGCGCAACGCCAAGCCACCAAGGACGCCGCCCAATTGGCCGGCCTGCATGTGCTGCGCCTCATCAACGAGCCCACCGCCGCAGCCATTGCCTACGGGCTCGATCAAGGCAGCGAGGGCGTGTATGCCGTCTACGACTTGGGCGGCGGCACCTTTGACATTTCCATTCTGCGTTTGACGCGCGGCGTCTTTGAGGTGCTCGCCACCGGCGGGGATTCCGCGCTCGGCGGCGACGACTACGACCGCGCGCTCGCCGCCTGGGCGCTCGCGCAAACGGGCTTGCAAGCCACCACAGCGCAAGACCTCGCGCGCTTGAACCAAGCGGCCCGTCAGTGCAAGGAGGCCCTCACGGACGCCGAGGAAGTCTCCCTCACCGTGGCGCTCGCCCAAGGCCCCCTGCAATGCACTGTGCGCCGGGCCGACTTTGAGGCCTGCACCCAGAGCCTGACCCAGCGCACCCTGCAAGCGGTGCGCAAATGCCTGCGCGATGCCGATTTAAGCGCGAGCGACATCCAAGGCGTGGTCATGGTGGGCGGCTCGACCCGCATGCCGCAAATCCAGCGCGCCGTGGGCGAGCTCCTGGGCTGCACGCCCCTCAACAACCTCAACCCCGACGAAGTGGTGGCGCTCGGCGCGGCCATTCAAGCCAATCAATTGGCGGGCAACAACCCCGATGGCGAACTGCTCTTGCTCGATGTCATCCCGCTCTCCTTAGGCATCGAGACCATGGGCGGCTTGGTCGAGCGCATCGTGCCGCGCAACCAGACCATCCCCATTGCGATGGCGCAGGATTTCACGACCTACCAAGACGGCCAAACCGCGCTGGCGCTGCATGTGGTGCAGGGCGAACGCGATTTGGTGCAGGACTGCCGCAGCCTCGCGCGCTTTGAGCTGCGCGGCATCCCCCCCATGGCTGCGGGGGCGGCGCGCATTCGCGTGACCTTCACCATCGACGCCGATGGCCTCCTGAGCGTGAGCGCACGCGAACAGCTCTCGGGCGTGGAGGCCACGATCGCCGTCAAGCCCTCTTACGGCCTCTCGGACGACGACATCGCCCGCATGCTGCAAGACAGTTTCTCCACCGCCAAACAAGACATGCAGGCGCGCGCCTTGGTCGAAGCCCGTGTGGACGCCGATCGCCTGCTGCTCGCCACCCAAAGCGCGCTCGCCGCCGATGGCGATTTGCTCGACGCGCCCACCCGCGCCGACATCGACGCACGCATGGCCGCCCTGCGCGAGACGGCTCAGGGCAGCGACCCCGCCGCCATCGAGGCCGCCATTGATGCCCTGGCCAAAGGCACCGAGGCCTTTGCCGCCGAACGCATGAACCGGGGCATTCAGCAAGCCCTGGCTGGACAACACATCGAGAATTTGTAATGCCCAAGCTGCACATCCTGCCCCATGCCGAACTCTGCCCCCAAGGGGCTGAAATCGAGGCCCCCAGTGGCCACACTATTTGCGAGGCGCTGCTGGAGAACCACATCGCCATCGAGCACGCCTGCGACATGAGCTGCGCTTGCACCACCTGCCACGTGATCGTGCGCCAGGGCTATGAGTCGCTCAATGCGCCGGAAGAAAACGAGGAAGACTTGCTCGACCGTGCCTGGGGCCTGGAGCCGCAATCGCGCCTGAGCTGCCAAGCCATTCTGGGGCAACGTGATTTGGTGGTGGAAATCCCCAAGTACACCATCAATCACGCCAAGGAAAATCACTGACCATGCGCCAGATCTTCTTGGACACCGAAACCACCGGCCTCTCGGCCGAGGCGGGTGACCGCATCATCGAGATCGGCTGCGTGGAGCTCGTCAACCGCCAGCTCACCGGCCAAAACCTGCACTTCTACCTCAACCCCGAGCGCGACAGCCATGAGGACGCGCTCAAAGTGCACGGCATCAGCAACGAGTTTTTGCGCGACAAGCCCAAGTTTGCTGAGGTGGCCTCGCAAATCGCCGATTACCTGCGCGGCGCGGAAGTGATCATCCACAACGCGGCCTTTGACGTCGGCTTCTTGGACAAAGAGTTCGAGCGCTGCCAGATGCCGCCCCTGTCGGCGCTGGTGGCCCAAGTGGTGGACACCCTCGCCATGGCCAAGGAACTCTACCCCGGCAAGCGCAACTCGCTCGACGCGCTGTGCGATCGCTTGGGCGTCGATCACTCCGCGCGCACCTTGCACGGCGCTTTGCTCGACGCCGAACTCCTCGCCGACGTCTACATCCACATGACGCGCGGGCAAGACGCCTTGCTCATGGAGGCCCCAGTGGAGAGCGGCCCCGTGGCCGCACGCACCGACATCGATGTCAGTCAAGTGCAGCTGCCCGTGCTGCAACCCTCGGAAGCCGAGCGCAGCGCCCATGAGGAAGTGCTCGCCCAGATCGACAAATCGAGCCACAACAAAACGGTTTGGCGTCAGGCTGCGGCGGCCCTTGACTGATGGCCCATGCCGGCAAAACGCTGGCAAATGATGGGCACCACCGCCAGAAACGCCGCCACATGCATGGCGATCACGTCGCGGTGGGAGGCGCCAGTGGTGTCGCGGTAGACATGGCGGCGAATCGCCAAGTGAGAGATATTTCCGTGCAACACCCAACCGAGCTCGTGCAGCAGGGCAGGGTCCTCCAGCGGGGGCACGCCCGCCGCCTCGGCCGCCTCGGTGGCGATGGTCTCCAGTAAGCGCTTGATGATGCCCGTGATGTAGGTCGGCGCGTACTCCACTTCGGCCAGCGAGGAGTACAGAAAGAGGCGCAACCAACCGCGCGTGAGCAGCGTCTCGTAGTAGGTCACATAAAACGTTTCGAGCCGCTCCGCCAGCGGCACGCGGCGGTCGCGCAATTGCTCCAGCCAAACCGCTTTGAAGGGGCCGGCGATGTTGCGTTCATACACCGCATTGATCAGGCTCGCCTTGTTCGGAAAGAAGCTGTAGAGCAGGCGCTGCGAAACCCCACAGGCCTCGGCCAAGGCGCGCGTTTGCGCCGTGAGGCCATATTCGGCAAAGAACTCAAACGCCTTCTCCAAGATTTGCTCGCGCCGTGCGTGCGCGGGCAGCCGCGCCGTGGCGCGGCGCGGGCGTGGCGTGCCATCGGCGCTCGCGGTCCGACGCGGGGGGCGGGCTTGGCCCACCAAAAGATCCGATTTCGCCTTCATGGGTTCGATGTGGGGGTGTACGAGGTTGACATGCTAGCGCCTCTTATGCCTAGAATATATCGTCAGGTGACGATAAGCAAGACCCCCCAGCAGGAGCCCCCCATGATTTATGAAATGCGAACCTACCAGGTCCAGCCTGGCAAAGCGGCTGAATTTCTCAAGATGTACGAGGCCGACGGCCTGCCCATCATCGGCCAGTACGCCAAGCTCATTGGCTGTTGGGTGAAAGAGTCAGGCGTCCTCAATTCCACCGTCTTCATTTGGGCGTATGAGGATTTTGGGCACCGCACCAGCCAACGCGCCTTGCTCATGAAAGATGCCCAATGGCAGCAGTTTGTGCCCCGCATGTTGCCTTACTTGGTACACCAGGAAAGCGTCTTTCTCAACCCCGCCGCGTTTTCCCCGCTGTCCTAAACAACATCGTCACTTGACGATAAGCATGCCAAGCACCAGAATGACCCCATCCGTAGCCCTGCTATGCGCCCCAGCGCCAGAGGGTGTCTACCGGGCCCGCCCCCTTTCTTTCTCAAGGAGTTCGAACCATGTCTGATCTGTTTCACGAAGCCTCCCGCCGCGATTTCCTCAAGCTCTCTGCCGCCGCAGGCTTGGCCGGCAGTGGGGCGCTCGCCTTGCCCGCTCACGCCCAGTCGGCCCCGCTGAATTTCTACACCTGGTCGGCTGCGGTGGACTTGGTCAAGAGCCACCTCACGGCCTTTGAGCTCAGCACCAAGATCAAGGTCAACTACAGCAACTCGCCTTGGGCGCAGTACCGCGAGGCCATGGTCACCAAATTCGTGGGCAAGGCCCCGATTGACGTGCTCTGGGTGTCCGACAGCTGGCTGCCCGAGTGGGCCGAGGCAGGCTGGATCGCGCCAGTCGATGGCATGACCAACCTCACCCAGTACAACGCCGAGACCGATGATTTCTGTCTGCAATCCATGCGCTACAAAGGCAAGCAGTACGGCCTGACCTATTACAGCGATTACATGGCCTTCTTCTACGACGACGCCGTGCTCAAAAAAGCGGGCATCAAAGCGCCCCCGAAGACCTGGAGCGAACTCACCGAGCAGTGTCTGGCCATCAAGAAGGCGGGCTTGTCCGAGTACCCCATGATGCTCTCCATGGCCCGCGAGAGCTGGCTCATTGAATTCCTCAGCGCCTTGGTGTTCTCCAATGGCGGTCGCTTTGTGGATGATGCCGGCGTCTCCGTCATGGCCGATCCGAAGAAGGGCGCGCAACAAGCCCTGCAATGGGTGGTGGACGCCGTGACCAAGCACAAGATCATCTCCCCCGCCTGCGTGGAGACGGGTGAGCTCAACGGCCTCAAGGCCTTTGGCTCGGGCAACCATGCGTTTGCGCTGCTCAGCCGCTACCGCATCCGCACCTTGAACGACCCCAAGCAATCGGCCATCGCCGGTCGCGTCAAACAAGCCCTGATGCCCGCAGGCGTCGGCGGCTCCCACGCCACCGTGGGTTGGATGCGTTTCCACGGCATGACGGCGCAGGCCGCAGCCGACAAAAACAAGGCCGCCAACGCTGCCAAACTCATCGAGTGGTTCGGCGGCAAGGCCGGTAGCCAGTACCAGTTCCAGAAGATGCTCTTCAATGACCTGGGCTCGGGCTTTGGCGTCAAGGGCCTCTTTAAAGACCCCGACATCCAAGAGAGCTACAAAAAGTACGCCGACATCGCCATGTTCGAGAAACAGCAGTTGCTCGCGCGCAAGAAGGACGTCATCTCGCGCTGGTTTGGCGAGTGGGATGAAGTCAACGGCACGGCCTGGCAGTCTGCCGTGGTGGGCAAGTCCAGCGTGGAGGCGGCGCTCAAGAAGTCTTCCGACGCCTGGAACGACATGCGCAAGGCCTAAGTTCGCCCGCCGCAGCGTGCAAGACGGCGGCGCGTGCCGCCGTCCGCACGTGTTGCGGTGCTTGGATTCTTTGATTCACCGCCCCTTTTCGTGAAACGCCCACTCACCTCCCACGGCAGCGCTTACGACCAGCGCAGCGCCATGGTCTTTCTCGCCCCGATGTACCTCATCTTGGGGGCGGTCGCCGTCTTTCCCGTGCTCTATTCCTTCTGGATCAGCCTGCACGACTTGAAGCTCACCCGGCCGCACCGCGTGCCCTTTGTCTGGTTTGACAACTACCTCAAGATCTTTGCCGACCCGCTTTTTTGGGAGTCGGTGGTGCGCACCGCCACCTTCACCGTGAGCTCGGTGCTGGCCATCATGGTCATCGCCACCCTCATTGCCTTGCTCCTGAATGAGGAGTTCCGCGGCCGGCGCGTGCTCTCCGCGATTTTGCTCATTCCCTGGGCCATTCCCTATGTCGCCAATGGCTTGATGTGGAAGTGGATTTACGACTCGGGCTATGGCGCCTTGAACGGCCTCTTGCTGCAATTGGGCTGGATCGACAAATACCTCGTCATGTTGGGCGACACCGACAAGACCTTGCACCTGATCACCAACGCCTTCGTTTGGAAAGAGGTGCCGCTGGCGACCATCCTCATCCTGGTCACCCTCAAATCCATTCGGGCCGATCTCTACAGCGCGGCCAAGGTCGATGGTGCCAACGTCATGCAACGCTTCTTTCACATCACCTTGCCCCAATTGGTGCCGGGCTTTGCCCTGGTGATGATTTACGAGTCCATGATGGCCATTCGGCACTTTGACTTGTTCTTCATCCTCACCGAGGGCGGCCCCGCCGACGCCTCGCACGTCGTCTCCTGGCAGGTGTACGTGGAGACTTTCCGCAAGCTCGCCTTTGGCACGGGCTCGGCGCTGGCCTACATCATGGCCGTGGCGACCTTTGTGCTGGCGTATTTCGTCATCCGCAGCACCAGTAAAAAACTATGAACGCCCCCCGAACCTCGCGTGCGCTCACCACCCGGCTCTGGGGCCGGCGAGCCCTTTTGTTCGTGGCCTCGCTGGTGGTGGCGCTCTACGTGCTCGCACCCATCGCTTGGCTGGTCTCCTCCTCGCTGCAATCCGAAGCCGAAATCACCTCGGTGCCGCCGCACTGGATTCCCGAGCAGCCCACGCTCGAGAACTTTGAGGCCATCTTCAAGAGCCGCGACCAAGTCGTGACCTACGAAACCCGCAAAGTGGGCGATACCGCCACGGGCGGCTTTATTCCCTCAACCGCCGCCAATTTGCTGCCCTCCATGTGGAACAGTTTTTGTGTGGCCATTGCGGTGGTGGTGCTCAACCTGCTCGTGAGCCTGCCCGCGGCCTACGCGCTCGCCAAAATCCGCTTCAAGGGACGCTCGGCCTCCATCTACTTCATGCTCAGCACGCGCGTCATTCCCGACATCGCCCTGGTCGTGCCGTTCTTTTTGTTTGTGCAAAAGCTCGGGCTGATGGACAACCTCTGGTCACTCATCATCACCTACTTGGCCATCACGGTGCCCTTTAGCATCTTCATCCTCACGGGCTACTTTGAATCCCTGCCCGAGGAGCTCGACAAGGCCGCGCGCGTGGACGGTTGTTCGCGCTTTGAGTCGCTGCTGTATGTGTTTTTGCCGCTGTCCCTGCCGTCCATGGTGGCGGTCATTCTCTTTACCTTCCTCACCAGCTGGAACGAGTTCTTGCTCGCCTTGATGTTCACCCAGACACCAGCATCGCAAACCATGCCCATTGTCGTGGCGTCATTCACCTCGGACTTCAACATCAGCTTTTCATTCATCAATGCCGCCGGCGTGATGGCCATCATTCCCCCCGTCATCATCGCGGTGGTGTTTGAGCGCTACATCGTCTCCGGCCTGACCGCTGGCGCGGTCAAGGGCTAAACCGCGTCATCCAAGGAGTCATTTCAAGTGGCCAGCATCAAATTCGCCGCCGTGGGCAAACGCTATCCCAATGGGTTCGTGGCCCTGGAGAACCTCAACCTGGAGATTGCCGACAAGGAGTTCCTCGTCCTGCTCGGCCCTTCGGGCTGCGGCAAGTCCACCACCCTCAACATGATCGCGGGCTTGGAGGACGTCACCGAGGGCGACCTGTGGTTTGACCAAACCCGCATGAACGACGTGCCCCCACACCGGCGCGACGTGGCCATGGTCTTCCAGAGCTATGCCCTCTACCCGCACAAGAGCGTGTACGACAACATCGCGTTTGGCCTGAGCATGCGCAAGTACCCCAAAGAGGAAATCGCGCGCCGGGTGCAAGACGCGGCGCGCAAACTCGAAATCGAATCCTTGCTCGACCGCCGCCCCGAGCAGCTCTCGGGCGGGCAGCGTCAGCGCGTGGCCTTGGGCCGCGCCATGGTGCGCCAGCCCCAGGTCTTCCTCATGGACGAGCCCCTCTCCAACCTCGACGCGGCCCTGCGCATCTCCATGCGCGCGGAAATCAAGGCCTTGCACCAGGCCATGCAAACCACCTTTGTGTACGTCACCCACGATCAGGCCGAAGCCCTCACGCTGGCCGACCGCATCGTCGTCATGCGCAGTGGCGTGGTGCAGCAAATGGGCACCCCCAACGACATCTACGAGCGCCCCCGCAACATGTTCGTGGCCTCCTTCCTGGGCAACCCGCCCATGAACTTTGTCCGTGGCGCGCTCGCGCGCCGCGAGGGGCGCGTGTTCTTTGACGCGCCTGGCCTGCAAATCGAAGTCGTGCCCGAGCTCGCCAATCGACTCGCTGCGCAAGCCAGCGGCCCGGCCGTGCTCGGATTGCGCGCCGAAGACGTCACCGACGAAGCCGCCGGCCCGCACCACAGCCAACTCAGCGGGCGCGTGGTCTCGGTCCTGCCCGTGGGTTCAGATCAATTTCTGGAAATTGACGTGGGGGGTGCGCGCGTCTTTCTGCGCTTGGGCAAAGAGAGCCGCTGGCGCGTGGGCGAGACCGCGCAGGTCTCGGTCAACCTGCACCGCATCCACCTCTTTGACCAAGCGAGCGAGCACAGCCTCTTGTGGCCTTGAGCCCGGCCTCGCACAGGAGTACCGCCCTTGAAACCCGCCCCGTTCACCTACCACCGCGCGCCAAGCCTGGACGCCGCGCTCACGGTGCTGGCCACGCACGGGGCGCAAGCCAAACCCTTGGCTGGCGGGCAAAGCCTCGTGCCCATGATGAACCTGCGCTTGGCCCAGCCCGCGCACCTCGTGGACCTCAACGACTTGCTCGAATGGCAACGCATTTGGGAAGAACCCGAGCACTTGGTTTTGGGGTTTCTCAACCGCCACCACCAAGTCGCGCAGTCAGAGCGCGTCAAAGCGCTGTGCCCGCTCATGGCGCAAATGGTGCAAACCATTGGCCACGAACCCATTCGCCACCGTGGCACGCTCGGCGGCAGCCTCGCCAATGCCGATCCCGCCGCCCAATGGGTGTTGCTCGCCATCACCCTTGAGGCCGAAATTTGCCTGCGCAGCACCGAAGGCGAGCGCTGGTTGCCCGCGCGGGAATTTTTCTTGGCCGCCATGACCACCGCAGCACGGGCCGACGAACTCCTCGTGGCCATTCGCGTGCCCAAGGCCCGTGCGGGCGAGGTGCACGCCTACGAGATGTTCAACCGCCGCCATGGCGACTACGCCCTGGCCGCGGTCGCCCTAACGCTCGAGGTGCACGACGGCGTGGTGCGCACGCTGCGCTTGGGCGTGGCCGGAGGCACGCCGGTGCCGCAGGGCCTGCATGCGCTGGCGCCGGCGTTTTGTGCCCAAGTGCCTGACGCCGCTTGGTGTGCGCGCTTGGCCCAAGCGGTGCGCGACGCCTTCACCCCCGATGACGACCCGGAAGTGCCCGCCACCTACCGACGCGATTTGGTCCACACCCTGACCTTGCGCGCCTTGGCCTCGGCCACGTCTTCTTTGCAGAAGGTGCATGCATGAACGAGCAGACCCTGACCTTGACGGTGAATGGCCAGAACCACGAGATCGTGGCCGCGCCCCGCCTCTTGCTCTCCGACGCCTTGCGCGACCTCTGCCAACTCACCGGCACCCACGTGGGCTGTGAGCACGGGGTGTGTGGCGCGTGCACCGTGCTGGTCGACGAACAACCCACTCGCGCGTGCCTGACCTTTGCCGTGCAAATGGAAGGTCACGCCGTGCGCACCATCGAGTCGGTGGGCGAGCCCGCGCGCCTCTCGGTGCTGCAACAAGCTTTGCACGAGTGCCACGGCCTGCAATGCGGGTTTTGCACGCCCGGCATTGTCATGAGCTTTGAAGCCTATTTGCGCGACCATCCGGACCCGAGCGAGGCCGAGGTGCGCGCCGTGCTCTCGGGACACCTCTGCCGCTGCACCGGCTATCAAAACATTGTGGACGCCATTTTGTTGGCGGCGCGCCGTTTGCGCGAGGCGAGGGCGGCATGAGGGCGCAACCGGCATTTCGTCACATCGGCGCCGACCACCGGCGCAAAGAGGACGCACGCCTGCTCACCGGGCGGGGCCGCTACATTGACGACATTGCCGTGCCCCATGCCTTGCATGCCTGCTTTGTGCGCTCGCCCCATGCCCACGCGCGCATTTGCGGCATCGACACCACCGCGGCGCGCGCCTTGCCCGGCGTGGTGGCGGTGTACACCGGAGAGGACGTGGCTCAGTGGGTCACGCGCCACCGCATGGCCCCGCCCATCGATGGCCTCAAGCCCATGGAGATGGACGCCTTGCCCCGCGATCGCGTGCGCTTCCAGGGCGACCCCGTGGCCTGCGTGGTGGCGGTGGACCGCTACGTGGCCGAAGACGCCGCCGCTCTGGTGCAGGTCGATTACGAACCCTTGCCCTCGGTCAATACCTTGGCCCAAGCCATGGCCCCCAACGCGCCCTTGGTCGACCCGGAAGTGGCGGGCAACTTGGTCTCGCACCAGCACGACCAGTTTGGCGATGTGGCCGCAGCCAAAGCCCGCGCACACCGCGTGATTGAAAGCACCTTCTCGCAACACCGCCAAACCCATTTGCCCATCGAGACGCGCGGCTGCATTGCGATCTGGGATGCCGGTCGTCAGCACCTGGATTTCCATGTGGGCAATCAGGTGCCGCACCCCTACCGCACCACACTCGCGGGTCGGCTGCGCTTGGCCGAATCGCAAATCACCATCGTCTCGCCCGATGTGGGCGGCGGCTTTGGCCAAAAAATCGCCCTCTACCGCGAGGAGCTCTGCGTCGCGGCCATCGCCATCGAGCTGCAGCGCCCGGTGCGCTGGCGCGAAGATCGGCTGGAGAACCTGCTCGCGTCCTCGCAGGCGCGGGAAGATTTCTGCCAAACCCGTGTGGCGGTGGATGCCGAGGGGCGCATCCTGGCGCTGGAGCTGAGCATCCTGGAGGATTTCGGCGCCTACAGTTTCTACCCCGGCAACTACCTCGCCCGCGTGGTGGCCATGATCATCACCGGCCCCTACCGCATTCAAAACTACGCCTACGACGTCAAGGTTTTGCTCTCCCACAAAGTGGGCGCGGGCCCCATGCGCGCGCCCATGGCCATCACGAGCTGGATCATGGACGGCACGATGGACGCCATCGCGCGCGAACTCCAGTTAGACCCCTTGGCCGTGCGGCGCCTCAACATGCTGCAGCCCGAGGAGTTGCCCTACACCATGCCCACCGGCGAGGTGCTTGCCGATGTCACCCCGCGCGCCACCCTCGACGCGGCCGTGGCCGCCATGGGCTACGAAACCTTCCGCGCCGAGCAAGCCGCGGCGCGCGCCGCAGGGCGCTGGCTCGGGCTGGGCATTTGCACCGTGGTGGAGTCCACCACCTATGGCTCGAAGTTCTACAAGTCCGCCGGCATCCCCGGCTCGGGACACGAGGCCGCTTGGGTGCGCATTGAACCCACCGGCGTCGTGCACGCCTCGGTGGGCCTGAGCGCGACCGGGCAGGGCTATGAAACCTCGCTCGCCAACGCCGTGGCCGAAGGCCTGGGCGTGCACCCCTCGCAAGTGCGCTTGCTCCTCGGCCACACCGACATCGCGCCCTACGGCATGGGCAGCCGCGGCGCGCGCGGCGGCACCGCAGGCGGTGGCACGCTCTACCTGTGCGCCCAAGAGGCGCGCGCGGCCGTGCTGGCCATTGCCGCGCACCGCCTGGGCCAACCCGTGGCCCAACTCGACCTCATCGACGGTCAGGTCTACACCCACGTCGACGGCCAAGCCCGCGAAGCCGGCCTCAGCCTGGCCGATCTGGCGCGCACCGCCTACCTCGACCCACTCGCCTTGCCCCCGGGCATGAACCCAGGGCTGGAGTTCCACCTCACCCACGAGCCCCCGCCCATGACCTACTCCAACGCCACCCATGTGTGCAGCGTGGAGGTGGACCCCGGCACCGGGCAGGTGCGCATCCTGCGCTACATCGTGGCCGAAGACTGCGGCACGGTGCTCAGCCCCGTGGTGGTCGAAGGCCAGCAGCATGGCGCCATCGCCATGGGCTTGTCGGGCTCCTTGCTCGAACACATCCGCTACGACCCCGAGAGCGGCCAGAACCTCAGTGGCACCTTGGGCGAGTACCTCATGGCCACGGCGGCGGAATTGCCGCGCTTTGAGCTCTTGCCCATGCACACCCCCAACCAGGCCACCGCCGCCGGAATCAAAGGCATGGCCGAAGGCGGGGTGATGGGGGCCATTGGCGCCATCAGCAACGCCGTGAGCGATGCGCTGGCACACTTAGGGGTGGTCGTGCAGGCGCAACCCATCACCCCCATGCGCGTGCACCAATTGATTCAACAAGCCA
>JACCDW011970819.1_pt1 | contig 15511 bp, 13 predicted proteins | sample 7449781 | NCBI WGS metagenome assembly JACCDW01 (sample SAMN15323449, study PRJNA562643) | freshwater metagenome | isolation source: river surface water | place: USA:Blue River Watershed | collected 2017-08-18
CTACTTCGAAATTTTTAGTAATAATTTCTTTCATTTCAACTGGAGACTCTTCAATGTTGTAGTCTTCCTTTAATAAATCTATTAATTTCATTTTAAAAAGTTGTTTATTTTTTGTTTAGCTTGATCTAATGTGTCAAATTGTTGTTCCATTTTAATTAGATCTTTAATATCTTGATTTAATTGTTCTTTTTCTTGTGCTGATTTGGCTAATTCTTCAGGTGATTTTTCTTTACCTTTTGCTTTAGTTGTATCAAAAAATGTTTTTTTAATATAGTCAGGATCAAAATCCTTATTAGCATTTTTTGGATCATTGTTAATTAATATAAAATTATTTCCAAATGCTTCTTTATATATTCCTATATTTCGGTTATAATCACGCCATGTTCTTAATACAATAGATGGTAATAAGTTTCTATCACGTTGTAAATTACGTTCTAACGAAGTTATAGGCGAAACATATAATGCTAACATAAATGTTTTATAACCTAATGCTTCTAATTCTGCTTTTTTCTTAAGTAATGGCTTACTAGCACCACCTGTACCATCAATTACTACATTTTTTAGTCCCTTAGTTAATTCATCATACTTTTCTCTTGTAATTTTTTGGGCTTGACCCATTAATTTTGCGGCTTGAGATAATTCTTCAGGTCCAAAATCTTTTTGTGACATACCTAAACCAGATTGTTTTAACAATTCTTCGTAGGTATCGTCAACATTTATTACTGTTAATGATGAAGGGATTAGTTGTTTTGATATATAGGATTTACCAGAACCAGCAGGTCCAGCTAAGAAAATAGCTTTAGGAGAAGATGTTACTTCTTTTAATAATTTTATTAATGATATCATTTAGTAGTACTATATATTATAAATATTATAGTTCTCGTTTTACTACAGTTTTGAATTCAGTAAATGTTGGAGTATCATTAGGATTTTCAAGATCAAATAAACGACGTATAGTTTTAAATATATCTAAATTTTCTTCTTGTGTACGAGTTGATAATACCATTTCCCAACCTTTACCAGTCATTTTTTCTTTATTTAATTTACGTTTAGATGATTTTAACCATAATATACCATAGTTATCTATATCTTTACCGTAACATTCTTTATAACATTGACCATAAACTGCTACTTGAATTTCATATGTAGGCTGAATATGGTTAGATGTTTTTAAATCTATTAACCATAATTTACCATCAATTTCGCATATTAAATCGCATGTACCTGCTACTTTTAATTCATCTGAAAATAAATGTACTTCAGTTTCAATTAATTTAGGTTTGTATATTTCCCAAAATTCAACAAAATGTAAAAACATTTGCCAAACATCAGGATTATATTGTGGACTGCCATAACTGTTTAAGAAATTTAATTCTTCACCATTTAAATAAGATTCAACTAATTCATGAACTAATGTTCCTTCTTCAGCTGCTTTTTTAACAATGTATTCAGAAGCATAACCTACTTTTTTTAACCAGTCTTCAAAAAATTTACCTTTTGGATAATAACCTAACACATAAGTAACTGATGGATAATATTGACCATTTCGTCTATAATATCTAGAATCAGGTAATGTTACTTGTTTATGATCATCAGATATCTCTAATATTCGGTTATAAGAATGTTTTATTTGGCTCATATTAAATTGATTTTTTTCTCAAATAATTTTGAGAATGTTAAAGGGTAAGTATTTGAAATTAATTCAGTAAAATGTTTAAAACCTAATTCACTTGGATCTTTACCATCTAAGTCAACTAAATATACTTCTTTACCTTCATTAATTAGTTGTTCACAAAATTGTAATGCTTCTTTTAAAGCATCTTTATCTAAGGCAATATATATTTTTTTAACAATAGATGTTACTATTTTTTTCATTAAATTAGATTGGAGATTTTTACCTAATAAAGGTATAGCATTTCGTTTTATAGCAATAGCATCAAACATACCTTCGCATAATACTATAGGTACCTCCCAGTTAATGAATAATTCAAACGGTATTATATCCCTCGATGTATCTGGATTTTTGTATTTTATAGATGAAGTTTTATCGAAGTTGCGAGCGGTAAAATAATTTAGATTACCGGTACTATCATATGAAGGAATAATAATCATGTTATTATATTTTCCTCCTTCACAATAACCTATGTTATATTTAATAATATCGTTTTCTGTTAAACCTCGTTTTTTAATATAATTTAAAGCATGTTTACCAGTAATATCATTATCTGAGATATTAATAAGTGGTTTAAATTCTTTAGGGAATTTTAAGATTGATGATTTTACTTGGGTATCAGTTGTAGATACATTATTGATATAAGGTTTTAATTCCTTAATTTTATCAGGGTCTACTTTAATTGCTTTAAATAAATTAATTAATGATTTACCCTTTTTATTGCATACCCAACAATGCCATGCGTTTTCACCTTTATTATTTTCTTGAAAATTTATTTCAAGTTTAGGTTTATGGTGATTACAGAATGGACAGTGATAAGCATAATTACCTTTAGATGTTGATTTACCTACACCTAATACAGAGTTTACAACATTTATTAATAACTGATTTACCATAACGTATCACGATAATAAAAAAAGCTTGGTTTTCCAAGCTTAAATAATGAAATCTTTAGTGTAAAATTTACCTAAAATATTATCATTATAATATAATTCTGGATGTTCTAATACTTTATATATAAATAAAGCTTGAGTTTCATAATAAGTTAATAATTTTTTATTAGGAACTAACTTAAGTATAGTACGAGTAAATATTTCTTGTTTACCTGCTTTTATTAAATCTAAAATTTCTTTATTAGAACCATAATATGTTTTCCAATCTGATTCTTTAGTTACTACTTTAGTAGTTGGTTTGCGACCAACACCTGTTAACTCAGCTATTTCTTTTTTACCTAATTTTACTTTCTTATTATGATATAATACTTTTTTACCTATATAAGATTTATTATTTAAATTGTTTTTTACTATATAAATAAAACCAAATGTATCTTTTGGAAAATCACTTATATCAGTTATAGGACAACCGTTATAAGTCCATGTGGGTAATGTTACCATTATCTGTCTAAATTAATTAATATTGTTGTATCTGTAGTAGGTGATACAGGTAGAGGTTGAGATAATTTGCCTACTGCTAATAAGTTTTGATACTCATCATATAAACCTACTGTTGTTATGTAAGGTGAAAAATAAGAACCAGTCACATTATCTGCTAGATATTGTCCTGGTGTATAAAACGTTCCTATTGAGCTTGAAATTGAAGTACTACCTGAAGAAACACTTGGATTTTGTGAAAAATTAAATTCGTTTTCTCTAATAGTACATTTATATTGAGTTTCATATATTTTATATGAACTTGAGAATGAACAAGTTATGTTAGATGAAGTCACAAAACTAAGGATAGTATTATTATCTGTACCTATTCCTCCATAAACTGAAGAACCATAAGTTGCTTGTCCATAACCTGAACTATCATCTCCGGTTGTTAATACTATTAATCCATGATAATAAAATATATTTCCTACTATATCATCTGTTGAATCTAAAACGTTTCCTTGTCCATCGTCTCTTAAACTACCACTAGGTCCTATAAGTCTAAATGAATTAGGTTGAATATAATCACCAAATAAACGAGAAGGAATTGAAATAACACCTAATATATCATTTGCTCCTGTAGGAAAATATTTAGGATAAGATAAAGTAGTTTGTAAATAATTAAAATATCTTCCGTCTGAAGGTGTATTACCTACTAAAACATTTCCTGTCTCATTACTGCCAGGATAAATACTTCCTGTATTTACAGTATCACCATAACTTGAACTTAAATAATTTGAATAGTATAATTCTTTGATTGAATTATATATTAAACGTTGGTATTGAGTTGATACTTGACCTGTTATAGGGTCAGTAGTTGGATCAAATGATGAGGTTAAATTAGTGCCTAAAAATCTGTCAATACTAACACTTGAAGCAGTTAAAGCCGACGCTCCTTCGAAGTTAAATGCTTTATTTACTTCGAACGGAGTTACGACAATATCTGATGCTAAAAATTGTTTGAACGCACTCATTCATTAGAAATCTAATTTTACTCTAACAAGAGCTTCTTTTGTAAAATCTTTAGGTAATGGTCTTGATAATTTAGCTACCGCTAATAATTCATTTGTATCATTATATAATCCAATAGTTGTAACATATGTTTGAGGATTATTTATAAATAATGGATAAATTACTTCACCTGTTGAACCAGAAATAAATGATGGGTTTTCTGAGTAATTATATTCTGCGCTTCTAGCTCTAACAAATATATAATCTGAAGTAATTGTTTCTTGTGAGTTTATTGTAAATGTTCTAGCTGTAGAACCACTTATTGCTCTAAATAATCTTCCATTATTATCTCCATCGGCATTACTTGAACGAGATACTGCTAAACCAATACCACCTGAGGCTAATGAACCACTTAAAGCTGAAGGGTTTAATAATATAGTTCCAATATCTGGTAATAACCAACCATATGAACCAGAAGCTAAACTATATCCATCTGTTGTATTTGATGCTGTAGATGTTGTTTTAATACCGGCTGAACCTGAAATTAATTGGAATACTCTACCGGCCTCAGTAAATGTTTGAGAAGTAACATAATTACTATTGTCAGTTAAAGATATAACACCTAAACTACCTGATAATTCTAATGTTAAAGAACCTGGTAATAATGATTCTTTATATCTTGTTCTTTCGAATGAAATAGCCCAAAAATCTGTTGATTGGAAAGTACCAAAAGTAAAATCAGTATTTTCATCTCCTAATACTAAATTTTGGTATTGACCATAAATTGTTGATGTTGGAGATAAACCAGCTACATTTGGATTATATAATGCACTACCGCTTCCAGCTGCGTTACCGTATGCTATAGCAAATTGAATTTCTGCTGTAGCTAAAGTAGAGGCTGTTTGAAATACATTTAAATAAAAATCTCCACTTGAACCAGCTTCTTGAACTGATGAAGTAAAGAATGTTGTTAAGGTTGGTATACCACCTGACCATAAGGTAGCTGTTATAGCGTCTGCGCTTACTACAAAATCTTGAGGTTCTAATCTACTAAAAGACATATTTTATATTTTAAGATACTTTTGTTACTGTTATTGGAATACTTATTCTTGCACCACTGTCTCTACCTACTACTGTTAATGTAGCATATAAAGCATTATTTGAACCAAACAATGTATTTACAGTTGTTGCTCTTATGTTAATAGTTGTACCTACAACTGTTTTAGATACTGAAGTACCTAATGTAGTAGTAGAGTTTAATGCTACTACGTCTGGTGTGTTTATACCTACACCTTCAAATGTACTCATTAATCTAACATCTGAAATAGTTGCTGTGTAACCAGCTGTTTCGAATGTATTTCCTCCTAAATAATTTAATGTTTGAGGAGTAATTGCTAATGAAGCACCTTGTTTTATTACAATTGCGTTATATCCTAAGTCTAAGATAGGTAATTTAGCAGTTCCACGAGGTAAAGTTACAAGTTTATATTTCATAACTTGTGTTTCTTGAGGAAATGCTTCTAGTAAAGGCATATTTTCAATTGCTTGTCCATAAAAAGCAGAACCTGAAGGATTATTTGGATTATAAAGTGTATAATCAATTTCATCATCTGCTAATGCAAATTGTGTGATTCTAAATGAACCGTCGTTTTTAGCAAGTAATTCACGGCCTTTAGTAGTTAATATAGCGTCAACTGTTACTATAGTATTATTTAAATATCCCATTGGTTATTATTTGTTTATATATAAATATTATTAAGTTTAATTTTTATTAAATTACTCCAGCATCTCTAGCTATTTTAATAGGATCATAAGCTGGATTAAAGTTAACTGGTATTATTAATCCTGTTGAATTTGAATTAATTTCTTTATTTATTGTGATATATGAATCTGAAGGTATTCTTCTATAAATAATATAAGCTTGACCTAAAGGACTAGGAAAATTATTTATATTTATATTTCTATTTAATGTTAATGAACCTGTAGTTAATCCATCATTGCTTGGATCAATATACACATTAGTTATTTGAAATACTTGAGAAGCTGTGATAGGTAATAATGTATTAAATCCTGATCCGGTAGTCCCTATTCTGATATAATCATTTGGTTGAATAGGAGTTATAATATCTGAAAATTTTATATCATTTGGTTCTGTAGAAAATCCATTAATTATAGTATTTGTATTACTATTGTATATTCCAGCATAAACTCCTATAACTGATACTTTAGATAAAGGTGTATTTTGAAAAGATGATGATAAAAAAGGATATAACCAGTTTTGTAATACTGTAGGAGTATCTGAATTAACGGCGGATAAAACATTAGGAGCAGAAGCTGTAAATACAGAATGGTAATTATTAGTACCATCTATATTAGTTCCAGTTCCTCCATTTGATTGAACATATGTTGCAAAAGTTGGAAATACGTTAACAGAAGTACTTCCTGTAGAATATAATATAGTTTGAAAATAAGAACCACCATCAATAACCGATGCAGTTCCTATTAAACTAGCTGATACACTAGTGAAATTATATATACTTAAATTAGTTCCTGCTGTGAAATTATAAGCTACATCTAAAGTATATTGATCTTGTCCTAAAGGAAATCTATTACCATTTATATCAATTAGCTCAGTTATATATATTTTAGAACCACCTGGAATTTCAGGTGTTGAAGATGTTATATTAATAAATTTAGCAAAATAATTTCGATATATATCTACAGATGCTTGTTTACCATAAGCTTCATCTCCTGGCCAATATTCATTATATCCGAACGCTGATGTTGAACTTGTTGTGTAAGTAGTAGGAGGAGTATAAGTATTATAATTTATACTAGTTGTTTTAGAACCAGCATATCTTCCATTTACTTGAGAAGCGTAAGTATAATTTGATTGTTGTACAGCAGCACGAGTAGCAGTACCTGCTAATATTTGATTAATGTTTACTGCTTTTAAAGCATTTGTACTATAATCTACATCCATATAAAATGGATTTATTCTTGGTTCAACCGCGTTTCCAGCTAATACATCATAATCACTATTAATAAAATCTTCATCTACAAAAGGTTCTAAAACTACTAAATTAGATACTCCTGCTTGTGGAATTACAGATTGGGTAACTATAAAGTTTTTTATATTTAATGAACCTGTATTTTCTGTATATAATACTAGATAAAAAGAATCACCTTCTGCGGGAATACTATTATAACTTATATTTAATGAACCTGAACGTTTATTATCACTTGTATCTAATATTATAGTTGATGAAGTTACTACACTTTGAGGAGTATTATTATATATATTAGTTTTATATAAATATAATGTAGTATTACCTGTATAATTTCCTGTTAATGAACCAGTAAAAGAAGAAGATACTAAAAATGTTATAGGGATATTGGGTGGATTTAAAAAAGTATAACTACCTGAACTAGGATTAAAATAACTTAAATTATCATATGATTCAACATAAGTTCCATAATCTCCATTTTTGACTATTATTTCTGTAAGTTTAGGATAATTACTTTCTTGAAATAATGAAGCTGAAAATCTATAATTTAAAATTTCATTATCTGTTGATGAAGTAATATTTGTAGGAACTACACCAAATAAAAAATAATTATCATATTTAGCTATTGAAGTAACAGGATAATCTATTACACCTACATCACTAAATTTAATTCTTATATTATTTAATTCTTGTAAAGACAAAGTATTATCATTACCTTCTGCGTCTATACGAGCAATTTTAATAAATTTAACACCTTGTGAAAATACTGGAGTATATGCCATGTTGTTTTTAATCTGCTATTGTAGAACCTGTATCATATAATAAATATATTTCTCCAGGACCTGGGGAAGTATTTATTGATAAAAATACATCACTACTTACTAAATTGGTTTTGTAAAATGATGAAGTATAGTTTGTAGGAACTGGTGAAATTTGTAAAAATGGATTATTACCATTTAAATTTCCATCTGTCACTTCTATATTTGTTCCTTCTAATTCACCATTAAAATCATATTCATTTGTTGTTAAAATAGTATCAGTACCAAACGGTGTTTCTACTACTTTATAATAATCAGGAGTTTTAACTATAGTTATATCAGTTAAAGTTATACCTTTAGTTTCACTTGAGTTTAATATTGTTATAAACCCATTTGATTCAATATTAGTGTTTAAATTAAAATTTAAATTTAATGATGATGTAGTATATTGAATATTAGTAGATGAAGGATTAATTCCACTATATATACCTATAATAGCGTTTCCACTACCTATTCCAGAGGATGATATATTAGTGTAAATATTATAAACACCTGATTGTGATAAATTTATTTTAATATTACTTCCAAATCCTAAAAATATAGAACTTGTGTAATATACAAGAAATTCTGTAGATTCCAAGCTACCTCCTGAACCTCCTGAAACTTCTTCTATTGGATAGGATTCAAAATCAGATGAAGCATTAAATGATCTCATACCATCTGATTGAGTAGGTATTTGTTTTATAGATCCTGTATAATAGTATTGCGATTGGGTTAATTGAGGTAATGGGTATTTATTACGTTCTAAAACGTGTTGTTTTACTACCACACCTGCTGCTAAACTTGTTCTAGCAGGAACCCAGTCTTGTAGCATTTTAAATAATGAGTTATCAAAAAACTTAATAAGTCTTATATAATCCCATTCATTATAATTACTAGTATATTTTTCAAAGTAAGCGTCTCTTAATTTATCTAAAGGAGGATATGAAGTATCTCTAGTAGGTACTAATCTTGGATCACCAATGTATTCTCCAATGTTAAAATATCCTAATTGATCGTAAATATCAACATTTATCTCATTTTGAGGTGAAAATGCTACTTCAACATAATCAATATCCTTAGTTACACTTTGTGACACTGGAGGATTTTGTTGTATTGAAATGTAAGGTGATAAAGTATCTCCTGTTGGTAATATTGAATTTATTATTCTAATTTTATCAGTTATAGGATTTTGAATACCTACTGCTGGTTGGTCATAATAAACATATTCTGTATTAGGAATGTATATAGGTGTTAAATAAAATGAAAAATCACTTGTACCATCAAATGATGATGTAGTTATCCAAGAACCTGTTACTTTAGGGTGTATAGATACTGAACCAGTGAATAATTCTCCTCCTAAAGCTGCTCTAAAAGCTAATTGATTAGGTGTATCATCAGATTCAATAGATTGAGGATTCATTACATAATCTTTAAATCTATCTACTGATAATGGTCGAGTATAATATCTTATTTCTTGTAATGAACCTGTAAAAGTATTAGCATTATATTGATTATCAATATCATAAAAATAACTAGTTATACTAGAAGTAACCCAAGATCCATTACTATAAGTTATAGAAGATGAAGCTAAAAATCCTATAGTATTACCTTCAAATCCCTCATATATTTTATTTCCTGCGTATATAGTATAAGTGGAGCCAGTTTGAGTAACCATTACTGACCACCAATCTCCATTAAAGAAAGGTAAATAAACACTAGCTGTTGATGATGAAAACGCTGGGTAAAATACTAATTGAGCATATTCATTATAAGGATTTGTTGTTGAACCTGAATAAGATCCTGATATGTATCCAGAACCTGTATATAATAATACTATTCCTGCTCCTTCATCTATTCCTTCTGTTCTAAGATTCCATAAACTTTGAGAGTATGGGATATTAGAAGTAGGTAAACCTTGTGTTTTAAATCTAAATTGTAAAGTTGAAGGTGTTTTTTCAGCATTTAAAGTATTCCATTTTGGATCTAGATTCCAACTTGTTGTTAATACTCCTGAACCTGTAGTTAAAGCGTAATTATATACTTGTTTAAAGTAATCCCAAGTATTTGGATTTTTATCTTTACCACCATATTCATTTATACTTAATATAGTTTCAGGAATGCCGTAAGTAGTAATTAATGCTCTTAAACCTTCATAAGATCCTTTTTTCTTTAATAAATAAGGTAAATTAGCATAAATACGTTTGTAAATTTGTTTATTAACATCATCTAAAGGTTCTAATGAAGCTGTAGATGAAGCTGTTACTATTGTAGTAATATATTCATATCCTACTGGTGGGTTTAAACTACCTGTTATATTAGGAATATTATATAAACTACCTGAAGGAGTAATACCTAAAAATGCTGAATATAAATTATCTGTTGAGAAATTATTTTGATAAATTTTAACACCTAAATCTCTTAATACTTGAGCTACTAAGTCTTTAGAAACACCAAAATCTAATCTATTATCAGCATTATATTTGTTAGTTACATCTTTAATATAAACCCAAATACTATCAAAGTATTGACCTATCATTTCAACAAATAAATTATATTGTTCATTTGAAGGATTATCTCTTAAATATTCAGGAATACTTAATGTTAAATTATTATTATTTTCATTATCATAAGATGTTGCTTCATTTAATTTATTGTTTAACCAATTAATAGCAACTGAACTTGTTGTAGGATAATTATTGTAAGGATATGTTGAATTTGATTTAGGCCATGAATTACTTCCTGAGTCATAATACAAGAAATATTCATAACCATCAAAATTAGTTATAATTTCATTGATTTTAGCTTGCCAAATTACTTGGCTACCTGAAGTGTAATAGTTTGTAGTACCTTGAGTGAAACTACTACTTACACTGTATTGTTCTATTAAAGATAATTTGTAATAAAAATTTTCTAATCTAGTTCTAGCTGATGAAAAATTAATAAAATTAGAATAATCATTATAATCAATATTAATTTCTATACCTTTTTCTTCTAATAAACTATTTAATTGATATAATAAACTTGAAGAATTATTAATAGATGTTGTTCCACTTAATGAAGCATAATTAGTATATTCTGTAGAATTGTTAATTTGATCATTTAATGCTAAATTAGTATTAGGACCTTTTAATTGAATAAATTCATCTATTACTTCAAAAGTTTCAGTTAATTCAATTTGATAAGCTACTGAATTAGCTATATCTTCCACTACCCAACATTCTGATTTTAGATCAAAATCTAAAGGTAATGCTTCATATAATTTAATTAAAACTGTAGGATCATTTGTATTAATGTTATCTAATAAAATATTATTAGCAATAACTAATTGGTTTTGACCAAAGTTTAAATAAAAATCTTTATATACACCTACAGATTGACTAATTTGATTTTGTAAATCTAACGCTGAAAATACTACTTCAGAATTAGGTATTTGAGTAGTATTTAATCTAATTTCTGTTCTATCAGAACTAATTTCATCTATATAATATCTATTATTAGAATTTGAAGCTAATAATGGGTTTAAAAAATTATAAACTGTATAATATTGTCCTTCTGTGTATCCTTCTGCTTCTAAATCGGCTTGAGGATTTAATATTATTTGATTATCAATTAAAGAATATCCCCTAAATGAACCATTTTCATTACTATATAAAATATTTTGATTTAAATCATAAATATAATATTCTATATAATTAGAATTAGGATCAAATATTTTTTGAATTTCAAAATTTGATATTAAAGTTTCATCATTAGATGAATAAACCTGGAATTCAAAATTTTGAGGATCTATATTTTGTATGTTAATTATTTTACCCATTATAAATTAATAGAGGATGTATTAAATGTTGGTATATTAGCTGCTAATTGTTGTAATTCTAAATTTTCTGTTCTTAATTGATTTACTTCTTCTAATAAAGATTGAATTAAATTATCATTTTCAATGTTACCAATATAATCAGTACTTGTACGTATAATATACTCATGAGAGTTTAGCTCTCCAAATTGTGGTATAAGAAAAAATAAATCTTGATATGCTTGAAAAAATTCTTGAATTGTTATATTAGATACTGGAGGTTCAGCAGGAGCTGGATTCACTAGTTGAGTAAATGAAGTATCAATAACTCGTTCGTATTGTCTTTTTTCAAAAACAGTTTTATTTAAATTTACTTGTGTCATTATTTATTAACCACTTTAAAGTAATAATTATCGTCTAATATTATAGTTGAGCCACCAACTGTTGTTTTAATTAATATTTTATAGTATCTTTCTGGTTCTAAACCACTCATATAAACATCAAAATAACTTGATTGATTATCTGCACTTATTTTAGTGTAATTATTATCAAAATTTATAATAACATCATTTGTATCTAGATCAGTTAATGCCCAATATGAATTAGGAGGTAAATAAAAATTATTAGTGTAAACAGATGATGTTTGGAATGTTATTGTAGGATATGTTGGTCTACAATTTATTCTAAATCTATTTATACTTCCTGAATAAAATGTACCTGGATTTTCTCCTAGTGTACAAGTTAATTGAGCGGTATTAATTATAGTATTAGTTGAAGATCCTGTATTAAATACCGAATCATCCCATCTAAATTCTAATTGAGGAGGGTAAATTGTGTTAGTATCAATTGAGAAAAATTTCATCTCAACTTGAACATCTAAATTATTTATAAACTCTTCATTACTTGCTTGTTTAACTATGAATCCATAATTTGGAATACTTGAGCTATACCAAGCTGAAACTATGTTTTTAACATCAGTTTCTATATCAATTGGATTTGAATATTCAAATAATTGTGATGATGAATAAGCTGTGTACCAAACACCACCACCAGCTATACTACTATAAGAAGCAGTAGCTCCAGCATTAAAATTTCCTGTTTGCCAAGGTGTTGAACCTGAATAATCAGCCCAAACCCAAGAAACTCCATTTGTAGTTATAGGTTGGTCTAAATATTTTCCTGTTCCATTATTCCAACTTTGTGATACTGGGTAAATATAAACTGTGGTAGCTTCACTTAAACCTGTAACATTAGCCGCATAACAACGTAAATAAGCAGTCCAATTTGAACCTGATATTTTATTGTTTATAATATCAGACATTTCATTTGAATCAAATTGAATTAAAAATCTACTTACTTGAGGATCTGGATCAAAGGCTCCAAAAGCTGTTGTTGTTGATTCAATAATTTCATCTACTCCTGTATTCATACTTGGATATAATGAATACATAGTTGCATCTTGTGTTGGGAATATTTTATATACTGCCATTGTTTCTTATTATAATGGTACTACTCTACCTTGTATATCTGTTGTTGGATACTTTACTTCAAAAATTGAAGGATCTAAACTTGGATATATTACTCCATTCATTGTCGCTCCTGTAATATCATAAGCATAAGGTGAATATCCTAAATTAGTTCCTACTTTATTTATTATTTCTACATTTTTTATTGTTTGAACACCTTCTATTCTATCTAAAACCATATATACATTTCGTAATATAATAGGTTGGTTTATTTGCCAATTATTTATTTTAAAATAATTTTGTAAACCTAAAACACAAGCTGCTAAAACTTCATTATTATTATAATTAGGTAATGTTATAATATCAAAATTAACACCTATATTAATTATAAATCCATCTTTAATATTAATAGAATCATTTACCATTCTATATTGAGATAAATAAGTAATTATATTTTGTTTTAATGCTGGAGATGATGTTGTTAATTGACCTTGAGCATTATTACTTAAAACATATAAGTCTAATATTGAATTTGACTCACCTGCTGATATAGTTTGAGCTTTAGTAGGTTCAATATATGCTTTAGCTATTGTACCATATTTTGAAGGTAAAGATAATATTCTAACTAAATAGTCATCTTGAGTAACATTTCGTTGTTGTGAAGCAAAATTTGCTGATGAATTTTGTCTTATTTCTTCAGCTGTATCTCCATCTCCACCTCCACTAGCTGCTACTGGATTTGTAACTGCTACAGTATTAAATATAACATTAGCTGTATTTGTATTTAGATTACTATTTAAAAATGTTATATTTCCGTTTAAAATAGTTAAAGTATTAGATGATACATTCGCTGCAACTCCACCTCCAGTTAAGTATCTAAAGGTTAATACAGTATTAGACGGAGCTATACCATATGTACGAGTAAATACAAAATTATTAGGTGAATAAGCAACTGTTAATTTATTTTTTTCAAATGGTAAACCTAAACCAACATTATCTGGGTTAGGAATAATAGTTTCATCTGTGTCTAAAGCTGTACCAGCTCCAAATTGTATTTGTAAAGATCCTGAATCTAAGAAGCGAGTGATAAATCTTCTTTGTACTTGTTCTAATTGTAATAAATAAGGTGTATCACCACTATATTGAGATAAATTAGGATCGTTTATATTAGTATTTTTAATTGATTTATAAACAGTATCTTGGGCTAAATAATCTACTTCATACCATTCATTACTATCACTATCAAAACAATCTAAAATACCTATAATATTTTCATCACTTAATTCAACTGTAGCAAATTGAACAGGTTCATTGAATGAATAGGTTTTAGTATTAATAGTAGCTGAAATTGCTTTTCTAGTTTTCTTTAATAAGAAATAATCTGGATTTCCACCTGATAATTGATATATAGTAATTTCTGTAGGATCTTCTGAGCTGGAAACTGAAAAATCAATTGGATCTTCAATTAAAAATGAAATTGAAGAATTAATAGGTGAAGATATAGTAGCATTAGCTTCAATAAATAAAGCATAATCAAAATCAGGAACATAAGTTGAACCTGATAATTTAGAAGGGACTTGTTGATATAAATCAATATCTACTAAAGCAACACCTGTCACTCTTGGTTTATAACCAAACATATATGCTAATTCATATAAATTATTTGTTTGACGAGCATATTGTAAAAATGTTTCTTGTAATTGGTTATCTAAATAAAATGATAATACATCGCCTACATAAGCTGCCATTTCCATAAACATCATACCTGGTGAAGATGGAGAAAAGTCATTATAAGTAGTAGGGAAGTAAGTCTTAGCGTAATTAATTAAGCTAGATCTTAATTCTGTAAAATCTTTATTTATATATTTTATGTCTTTTATTGTTGCCATTAGTTAAAAGCTATGTCTAGTTGGTCACTTATTGTTGTATCTTTTATAGTGTATTTTAATGTTACCACTATCTCATTAGTGTCAGTATATTGTATAACATCTAAAGAAGCTACTATAACACTAGGAAAATAAATATTTATTTTTTGTTGTATATCTTCTTTTAAAAAATCAGTGTTACCTGTTGTTATTTGTTGGAATAAAAATTGTCTTAAATTACCTCCAAAATTTGGATTTAAATAACGCTCAGTATTATTTGTTAAAAAGAAATTTATTAAATTACTTTTAACAGCATCTTTAGTTAAATAAGTAGATTGAAACACCCCAGGATTATTGAAATTTAAATCAACTCCTATAGCTGTTCCTTTTTTAGTATCTAAAGGAAATATTTTTTTTGCTCCAAATGCCATTATTTATTTAATAATCCCATTATTTGATCTAAACCAACATTACCTTCAGGTAAAGTACCATTAATAGGATCTACTTGTTGGGGATTAAAATTACC
>JACCDW011583459.1_pt1 | contig 15508 bp, 18 predicted proteins | sample 7449781 | NCBI WGS metagenome assembly JACCDW01 (sample SAMN15323449, study PRJNA562643) | freshwater metagenome | isolation source: river surface water | place: USA:Blue River Watershed | collected 2017-08-18
GCCACCATTGAAGACTGTTTGTTTAGGAGCTACCACACCTTGTTCATTAATATAAAACCCTCTTGGATCTACGTTCATTTTCTATTAGTGCGACGGGTATTTTTGCGGTTACGTCTGCGACCCCCAGTCTTTACGCAAGCAGGATTCCAGGCTTGAGCATCATAAGGCTTTTGGAGGAGAACAGGGGCACCTACACTGTCTACCCAACGACTGGCTTGGTTATCGTAACCGGCAGTGGGAGCATAATAGGCTAAGTTGTCAGTACCAAGACCACCACCGTGTTGTTTACGGCTACCGCGACGACGGCGACCACCTCTCAATGGGAACGTCAAGAAAGAGTTTCCAGAAGGAGCAGGAGGAGCTGTACTGGGAGTATGAGGACCCATATTCAAGGGATTAGGAGTAGAGCCTTCACAGGCAATGCGTTGAACAGGAGGAATGCCACCCGCCCAAGGAGCGGCGGCACCCGGGACAGGATTGGCTAAATCAAATCCATAGCGACCACCTTTTTGTGTGCGGCGACGGTTGCGGCGTGAGCGACGACCACCAGACATACCGGGTAAACCTTTTTCAGAATAAGGAGGTGAAATATATCCAGGAGGAGGAGCTGCGCGACAATCTCCAATAGGCGTATTTACTTGTCCGTAGTTATTTACACCAGGAATCGTAGCTCCAGTAAAAGCCCATCCACCACCTCTTTGTTTTCTTGTGCGACGATTGGATTTCTTTGCCATACTTCTAATCTACAAAGGGAAAAAACGCAGATATTGTCAAAGAGTGGACACATGAGTCTTGAAATATTTGATTTGTTTGGAGAAGAAATCTTCTGTAGCGTTTGTCTTGAACCCATTGAGCAAGGGCAAAGAACAGTGGTAGTCCAAAACTGCCAGCACGGATTTCATCAACCCTGCATTGATCCATGGTTAGTAACGAATAAATCGTGTCCTAACTGTCGGGGAAGTATTGAACTATCTGCAGAGCAACAGACAACACAAGAGCCAACAGCAGCACAACTCATTGAGTTGGACAGGATTTATTTAACTTATGTACTGTATACATGGATCTTTTTCACTTTTAATGGCATTCGCTATAAACGTCACCACATTGCCATTCATCAGTTTCTTACTAACTTTCAATGGAATACTCGTCGCCCCCTTCCTTTTACATTAAATATTCGCAATCGTGTTTCCTTATCCACGATTCGTTCCTTGCGTACATATTTAATGGATCGTGAAGCCACTTTGTTTCAACAAATGTATCCTACTGCTCGCCATCGGGTGATTCATAAGAATCCTCGTGTACTCCAGATTCGCTCACAGATCCGCCAGCAACTGGATGAGTTTTCTCGTGAGCATTCGCCATAAAACTATTTTATTTTCTTACTTGGCGTCTTGATTTTCTATTCTTTGTGGATCTTCTTTTACGTGTACCACCTTCAGTGATATTGGAAGGTGCTACAAGAGATCGTGAGCCAGGTCGGCGAGGAATGCTCATCGGTTCAATGACAACATCATAGGTTCGGTATCTAATATTTTGATAAATATGTGACCCATACTGCAAACGCTTTTTCATCCGTGGTTTGGAAAATGTTGTTTTCACATAGTCATTGCAATAAAGAACAATTTCTCGTTCTGTGTTATTGCGAGAATTACCATCATTATTAATAGATTGAGTTGTTGTATGAACGCTACTAATGGGTGCAAGCCAAAGAGCCTTCACACCAGGCTTTACCACAATATCAAAAACACAGCAATATTCTTGTGGCGTATGAACTCCTGTCCTAGGATTAGTAAATGAATCCTTAGTTAATGCTATAAAGTCATCATCCATTGCTGTGCTAGGACTGTAGGTTGTTGACACAAATCCAGAAAATAAATTTGGAAGATAATTTTTAGATAATATTGATATATCATATTTTTGATAATTTCCTCTAAATACTTTTTCATAATTTTCCTCTTTTGAAAGATTTAATTTGGTTTTTGGTAAAAGTACTTTGTAATCGGTATCCGATGGTTTAATGCCCCGAAAGACTCGAATCTGTTTTTTAACGGTGGGCGCTTTTTGAAATATATTGTTTAGAACTTCAAAATATTTTATTGCAACTTTTAAATATAATTCCTTTTCTTCTTCTTCAAATTTTTTTTCCATTTCATCTCTTTCATAATTTTTTTTATACCATGTAGTGTATACATTCATATTATTAAACGATGGTGCAAGAGGTCTTGTCATTTTAAAATAGTTTACTAATTCATCCAAATCATCATAGTCAAGAATTTTTTCTTTTATAACGTCAGGATTTCCTTTATGTTTATGTAATAATCCTGCAATTTTGTATCCATTTGGTCCAGTATATGCTTTTAATACCGCAAGTTCTTCATCTGTTAAAGATTGTAAAAACTCAAATTGTTCTTTAAAAAAATTATAATCTATATCATTCTTATCTAAATACACAAATCCGGAATGTAAGTTTGGATCATTATAGACTTCAATAGACGCTTCATTATAGGCTTTCATATATTCATGAAGATTTGTTGGTGTTCTTTGTTTTCTTTCCTTTCTAATTTCTAATGAGGTCGGAGTTATACCTGCCATGTATTCCACTTCCACAGGTTTATATTTATATAGCTTATTTTGTAATCTTTCTATATAAGCTTGACTAAGAGGTTCACGTGTGTATTGCTCCATTCTACTTTATTTTCCAGAAAATACGTGATTATCTATTCATCATCAGAAAGTTCAGAAACCGGAGGTGATTTCTCAACAGCACTCATCTTAAAACATACAAAAGGCAAGACTTTGGATCCAGGTGGAGCAATCTTTTTAATTTCATACGCAACCAAGAAAGAGTTCCATTCCACAATCACCATGAGTGATGGGATCTGCTTAATCTTGATACTCAAGGCTTCACTGACATCTTCTTCTTGCACCGCGGCTTCTCCAATGTGTTTCTTGTCAATGCTGAACAAATCAAAAGTATCAGGCAATCCTTGGATATTTTTGGCAAAGGCAACCAAGGGACCATCAATCACCACATTTTGCTGGTGTTGTTCTTTCACAGGTGGACGAGGAGCAGAAGGTCTTGGGCGTGGTGCTGCTACTGCTGGTACAGATGATGGAACAGGTTGTTTACCCAAAAGACGATAAAAGAGACGACGACGCTTTGCCGATTCAGGAATAAAATCAATACATGCATATTCATCTGAGGCTTGAAGTTGTTGAAACTCCTCTAAGGGATAATGTTTGGCAGGTTGTACTTCAAAGCCAGATAGACGCGGATCTTGAACAATATAGGAGTTGATAAATCGTTGCACATAGGAAAAACGTTTGGAATATGCCATTTGTAACAAAGATTCTCCTTGCCACATCCAACAATCTTGAACAGTAATCGTATTCAAGTGAGCAGATGCAATAAAGACAGTCCCATTAGTAAACAAGGAAGACTCTACGCGAAGGCGCACATAAAATCCAGAGTCCAAACGACATTTCAAAAACTGTACTGGTTTCTTGGGTAAGAAACACAAAAACCCTGGGTCGGATCGCCCTTCGCTTCCAATCAAAAGAATTTTTTCATTACAAAGAAATTCTTCTGATTTTTCAATATGTAGAGGATAACGTATATGTGTGTGTGAAAAACTTTGTTCTAAGAAACTTTTTGTTTCCTGGAGTTGTCGTGGCTCCATCGTTTTCATCTCAAACTGCATGGGATGAAAGGAACTTGAGCGCGCCATTTTCTAACATAATGAAGCGAGATATGTTTAGACTCGCTTAGCGAATCGCGTTAAAAAACGCTTGACACGATTTCTTCGTTGCGTTATTCTTCTACCACCAGAAGTTTTAAAAGAAATATTTTTAAATTCATTTACATCAAATATGAGATCAGATTTAGGATACACTGTAGTTTGTGTAGGATTGGCAATACTTTTCACTGTTACGTTATTTCCTGTTCCATAGTTATCCCAATCCATAATAATCCCTACATTGCTTATCTTTGTTTCACTGAGAACACCATTTTTTGTTACAGCATCTGGAGCAAGATGAACAATAATAAATCCAAGTGATAAGGGATCATAATTGGCGATTCTTTTTTCTCCACCAAACTGAACTTTTACACAAAACTTATCGCTTCCCACCACTCTGCCTATATTTCTTGTACCATCAGCATTTACAGTTCCAAGATTATCAAACACGGGATCTGATATATTATAATCATTTGATATTAACGCTACGTAATCGCCTATAGAATAAGGTACACTATATTTATTTTTTATAGCACTCATGAATCCTGTTAGTTTCTGAGATTCTTAAATAGCGGAATAATCCAACTTTTCATTTGTATCGTTGGCAAAAATACCACCCTCCATGAACTGACCACCATTCTGTGCCATCTCAGGTGAGAAGGTTTGAATAGCTGCAGGAGGTTTTGCGGTTTCAATACCAGCCAATCCCGCTTCTAATGCGATTTGTGTATTAGTAGGTTGAGGAGCAGGTCCAAAGAAACGTTCAGGGTAACGAAGATTATCTTTAATATTGCTGCTTCCATACTCTTCCTCATAAGGATCAGAATCTACAGGACCCGGGAGTCGCTCGGGAGCAGGTTCAGGAGGCGCTTCTTGATTGGGCGTATTAGGTCCTCCAGGACTGATTTTTCTTGGAATGTCTGCAGGCGGATCCAAATAGACTGGAGGTGCAGGAGCAGGTACTTCAAAGGCTTCCAACTTGATTTGCTTTGTAAAAAAGAGGTAAACTACGAAGAGTAAGGCACTAATAAAAACAGCAAGGAGGACTTTGTCAAACATCTGATTTCTCCAATTTAAAAATTATACCTAAATAGACAGATGGAAGTGAAAGAACTTGTGAACTTTATTCATGAGAAGATTGCTGGGAGAGAGGTTGACGCCGCCCTCTGCCTCCGCGTTGGTGCTGAACTCGCTGTGAAGTTGAACTCCGTTTCGAACTTGTCTGGTTCGGAGAAGAAGGATTTGGTTGTAAAGTTAATGGTGGATGCGTTGAAGGAGATAAAGGAACAGAAGAAACTTGGGAAAGTGGATACCACTGCGATAGAGGAACAGTATGATCATCTTGTAAAGACTGTTTCGGCTGTTCTTCCGACTTCTTTGGAGTTGATCGTTTCTGCTTCTCGTGGGAAACTTGATTTGAAGAAGGTGAAGCCTTCAGTGTGGGCACGTTATTGCTCTTGTTTTGTGAAAAATCTTGTGACTGTGCTTGTTTCTCAGAAGATGATTTCACAGGACGTAGCGAAGAAGATTGACGATGTCGTGGAGAAGATTGAGGATAAGATTGAGGCTGTAGAGTCTTCTGAGGGCGGTGTTGGTGCTGTGGCTGCCGCTGTAGGTTCTGCCGTTGTGGAAGAGGTAAAGGATGATGTTGTATCGGTTGTTGTTGCAAATCCGATTGCCCTTCAGATTCGTGAAGTTGCGGCTTCTGTTGCCCCTGCAGTTGAATCTTCCACCCAGGAATCCAAAGAGTAGAAGACTCTATCTTAGCAGGATAGGACTCTATTGAAAAAAAATGAAGAGGTACAGAAAACTCATGTGAAGGTTCAAGAGTTTCAATAATTCTTGAATCTTTCCTTTCTCTGGAAACAAGTGAAAACCCAGACCATCGTTTAGATTGTTGTTTCACTGTCAAATATCCAATAAAATCACCTGCATCATAGATATACAGAGTATCTGAAAAGTTCTTTCCTTCTGAAGAAGGATCTGGAGTCCAAATTCGTTGGTGCCCGCCCATACTTGGTAATTTTGATTTGAGTTTAAGCGCCAAGCCTATAAGTAAACTAGAATGCCCCCAGCGAAGAAAACTTACCAAGGATTGCTCTTAACTACAAAGGGTGATATCAAAGCCAGTAAAATCCCTATGGAAGCCTCAGGGCTCACCATGGCTGGAGTTCAATCGGTACTCAAATCCAAGAAAACTCCAGAGCATTTGGGTATTTACAAATACAAAGGCAAATTCATTCACTTATTTGGATTGACTACAGGATCTGCGGGTTCGGAAAATAAACATGAACTTCCTCCACCTTATGATTCCACCTTGTATTTTGGAAATATTCTTGTGGTGCTAACTGATAAAAAGGATTCCTATTCATTCCCTCTCGCTTTTTCCACTGAAGATTATGAAGAGTTTTATACTCATGCCTTTGAAGGATTTGATGATTTAGACGGTGAAGATGACGAAGACGAGGACGAAGATGAAGAAGACGAAGAGGACGACGATGAAGAGGAAGTTGAAGAGACAGAGGAAGAAAAGGAAGATGAAAAAGCACAAGGTGATGAAAGTGAAGCGGAAGCTGAAGCTGATGAAGAGGAAGAACTTGAAGAGGAAGAAGAAGAGGAACCAGAAGTTGAAGAAGCTGAAGCCGAAGAAGAAGCCGACGCTGAAGTTGTTGAGGATGCTGATGCTGACTTTGATACAGAAGGTCCTTCTAAATCCAGTCGCTCACGATCCAAAAAGAAAAAAACCAATGATGCACAAAACTCAACACTCTTTGGACAACAAAAAACACTAAGTTCTCAAGATTATTTGGATAAACTTCGTAAAACAACAACAACTCTTCAAGCTGATGAGCCCTTTAGTGAAAATACATACCGAACCAAAATGGTTGAACGTCTTGAAGAGTTCTTTGATGAAGTTTTATCCGATGAAGAAGTAATACGATTAGAGGCAGCAGTATACAAACATTGTATTGAAACAGTAAAAAGACTCAATATCGTTCCAGATTGGAAAAACAACCAGTTTCTCAACCATTACATTCGTAAGATTCGTCATATCAGCATTAATCTAAATCCAAATACATACATTGAGAATAAGAATCTCTATGAGCGTTTTCGCAGAGGAGAATCTACATTGGAAGAGATTATCCATCTAACTGAAACTGAACTCTTTCCTGAACGCAATCGTGAGTTAGCTGAAAAGATGTTCCAGCGTGAACAACGACTCTTGGAAGGAAACCGTGCTGCTGCTACTGATCAGTTCCGTTGTCCTAAATGCAGTAAACGTCAATGTACATATTACGAATTACAAACTCGTTCTGCTGATGAACCTATGACAATCTTCATCCAGTGCGTAAACTGTGGTAAACGCTGGACACAGTAAACATTAGAATGGTATCTTTAGTTGAAGGCATCCAACTCTCTGAGAAGGAAATCTTTCCGGTCTTTCGCAATCTTTGGGACTTTTTTGCTGCTAAAGGAAACAAAACGGTTTTTGTTAGTGTTGGAAATAGTTGCTCACCTTTGGTAGAACTTCATTTTAGTGAAACATTAGGCTGCAAGATTCATGTAATAAACGATAAACCTGAAGAAGTTCAAAAATGGGAGGATATCAAAGAAGCCTTGAAAACAAGAAAAGTCACTGAGGAGTCCAGTGAGTTTGTAAAACAAGCTGTTAAAAAATGGGTTCTTCCTCAAAATGTTGTACCTACACTTGGAAACTTTACATTTGCCAATGCAAAATCTATGATCGGAACTATTTGCTCATCACTTGAGCAACCTCGCATTGATGTTCTAAAAGTCAACACTGATGTTTCTACTATGGCATCCACTTTGTACTCTTTATTTCATTATGGATATCGCCCTGGACTTCTTTTACTTCATTGGGAAACTTCCCCGGACTCCACTTTGGAAACAACTCTTTTAGCAGGACATATTCAAAACATTGGATATGGTCTTGTTTCAAAATTTGAAAATAACTACTTGTACATGTTTACAGATAAAAATGTGTATGAAATGTGTAGTTGGGAAACTTTGGATGCTCCTAATCCTTTAGTTGCCAAACTTTACGAATCCTTTTTAGTGAAAAATCAAGGAAAAGAATAGGAGGTTCTTCTACCCAATGGAAAAGGTATTTTTAACACCAATACAGCGTCCAATACTTTATGATCGTAGATTAATGCTCATATTGTTGAAGACACAAGGTTATGGACGACGTTCTTTTTCGGAAGGATGCCGATTTTCAAAAATGCCCCTGCCTATTAGAATAAGACGAGATGAAATACAAAAAAACACGTAAGCAGAAATCCTATGGAGGTATCCAGAAAGATTTATGTTCATCAGACTTTTTCAAGTGCGTAAATAAATCCTGGTTGGATTCTGTTCATGTACCTCCTTACAAAGCAGCCTTTGGTGTAAGTGAAGAAATAGAACAACAGATTGAAAAACAGCTATTTCAGATTGCCTATGAATGCCAAGTACAATACAGAAAATCTCCTACTCACCGAAGTCTTGAAACAGCTGTTGGTGCAGTAGCCGATTCAGTCCTAAAAACTGCCAGTCAACCCAAAAATATTCATACATTACAATCTCACATTGGTCAGTTGAACTGCCTGGAAACCAAAGAAGATGTGGCTCGTGTAATGGGTGATTTTTGTCGTGCACGGATTGGATCTTTACTTCGTGTAGATGGCACTTATTTGGATACACAGGGCGGAAAATATTGTTTAGAGTTTCGTCGTGGGATTATTGGGTTGCCTGATAAACTCTATTATGACGACGAGTCACCTGGACGATGGAAAACGCTTCATTATTATGAAGAGTATTTGAATAAAGTAACAACTCGCTTAGCCTTACCTTCTCTCAAACCAGTCATTGAAGCAGAAAAGAAACTTGCTCCCTATATTCTCTTAAAAAAAGTGAACGAAAAGGAAAAAGAAGTAGCAGGAACAACATTAGCTTCAAGATATACTCACATCCCTTGGGAATCTTTTTTTGGAGCGTATGGGTTGCCTGATTGGAAACGCAGAGTCTTTAATCTTGAATCACAGGAATGGATGTCCATTGTGAATAAACTGTTTCAAGAAGAAAGTATTGCTTTTTGGCGTCTTATCTTTACATCTCAGTTAATCCATCATTTTATTGCCTATCTTCCTCCTCCGTTTGACGATTATCATTTTGAGTTTTATAGAAAACGTTTGCGAGGACAAGCTCAGAAGTTGCCTCAGAAATATTTGTTGTTGGAAGTATTGACCGATTGGATGACACCTTTCTTATCTAAACTCTACAAGGATCGGTTCCTGGATTCTTCATTCCGAGATAGAGCCTCAGACTTTGCCAAAGAGATTCAACAAGCTGCTATGCGTCGTATGAACTCCGTGGAGTGGCTTGAACCCCGTACGCGCAAGTTGGCAGAAGAAAAAGTAGAAACTATGATCTTGTCCATTGCTTACCCTAACTCTTTTGCAACAAGTCCTCTTCCCCAAGTGAATGGAGATTGTTTGGTGGAAAATATTATTACCCTTGGAATCTGGAAGTCTCAGCAAGATGTGGACCGATTAGGAACGAAACGTAAAGATCAAAAGGGCTGGGAAGATCCTATTTATGCTGTCAATGGCTATTATTATTCTGAAGACAATGAACTTATTATTCCTGCTGGATCTCTATTATCACCCTTCTATGATGAAAAAAAACCATTAGGGTGGAACTATGGTGGATTAGGCGTCATCATGGGACACGAAATCACTCATGCCTTTGATGAAGAAGGGAAAGAATATGATCAGGATGGGCATCGCAAATCCTGGTGGACATCACAAGATAAACAACAGTATGAAGAAAAAACGAAAGATATTATTCATTTGTATTCTCACCAACGAGTGCTTGGACATCCAGTAGATGGAAAAAGTACATTGAGTGAAAACATAGCAGATTTAGGTGGATTAGCCATTGCTCTGGATGCGTTGAATCTGGTCTTAGAGAAGCGTCGTGTTTCACTGGACGAGCGAAAAAGAGCCTACCAGCAGTTTTTCATTTCGTATGCAGTATCATGGAGAATCAAAGAGAAACCAGAGAAACAGATTCAAGGATTGTTGGTGGATCGCCATGCGCCTACACCTCTTCGTGTAAACTTAATCGTTCGTCAGTTTCAAGAATGGTATGATGCTTTTGATATCAAAGAAAAAGATCCTATGTATGTTGACCCAAGGAAGCGGTTAAAGATATTTTAATACAAATTTCCAATATGGAATTCAAGGATGATCCAACAGATAGCGCATTAGGTCTTATCCTATTGCTTTTTCTAACCACATGTGGAACCAGTATCTTTCTAACAGCCTTATTTCCCTGCTCTTGTAATCCTCGTCGTGATTGCAAGAGAAGTTGTGCAGATTGTAAACGAGATCGTGAAAAGTTTTGGAAGCGTGTCTGTAAAAAAAGAGAGCGCGCCAGTACAGAAGAGAGTTTGGTGGAGAATGTCTAACCAAAGATTAATCATAATAAGTTTGATATTTTAATTTTTGTTCCCAATGGTAGCCCCAACGACCCAATGGGGTGGGCATGGATGTTGAAAAGAATCGTTTGAAGAAATGTCTAAACATGGTTGAATGTGTATAATTCAAAAATAATACTTCAATTTTAGCTTACTAAAACACAGCCAAATCCGAGAGGCGCCAATATTCAAAAGTACCATTGGGTAAAGGACGTTTTACAATGAAAGGAAGAGCACGCTGTTCTAACTCTAACTTTGCTATTTCAAGATAGGATTTCACATGTTTAGGAACTGCCACAAAGGGCATGGCTCCTTGTGAGAGTTGATTGGCTCGGAATCCCAAGATTTTAGTACGTTCAAAGACAGTTAAGAAGGGTTGCGTTTTGTGATTCTGATCTTCAGGAGCATCAGCACTTACAGGAACCACGCGAATCGGAAGTTTAGAGATGACTGTTTCTCTGTAATCCAAAATACATTCAGGGTGATGACGATAAAGAGCCACTAAAGAATCCTGGGCGGCACGAGCAGCTTCCTTGGGTTGTTCCATTTCATCAAAGGCATCCTCTGTAACTTCTGTGTCTTGAATCAACGCAGTTTCTTCTTTTGTTTCTTGTTGAGTATTCATAGTTTCTGCTTGAGTAAGAGAAAAAATAAAATCCCAATTTTCACGCGGCACGAATTGGACAAGCCGCCTCAAAATTGAAAGCCTAAACGGCTGTTAATAAATCCAATACACGATGGAAACTATTAAAGAATCTTCTGATCTCACTCTCTACTCCAGTTTTGACGAAATGTCCTTGCCTGATTCACTCTTGCGAGGCATTTACAGTTATGGTTTTGAAAAGCCATCTCTTATTCAACAGAAGGGTATTGTCCCCATTAAGAATGGTCGCGATATCCTTGCTCAAGCACAATCAGGTACAGGTAAAACAGGAACTTTCTGTATCGGATCTATGTCGCGAGTTGATCCAAGCATTAAAGCCCCTCAAGTTCTAATCCTTGCTCCCACTCGTGAACTTGCAGACCAAATCGACTCCGTTGCTCGTGGTCTCAGTAGTAATCTTGGTATCTCTATTTACTGCGCCACTGGTGGTAAAGAACTCCACCATGATCTCAAAGCTCTTCAAAATGGTGCTCAGTTCATCATTGGTACTCCAGGGCGTATTTGGGATCTCATGAATCGGAAAGGATATTCTGGAAGCGGAGCAGCGTTTAACCGATCCAATATCAAGGTCATCATTATGGATGAAGCCGATCAAATGCTTGAAAACAAGTTCCGCGAACAAGTCATGAGCATTCTTGAACTTGGCTTCCCTAAAGAATGTCAAGTCGCACTCTTCAGTGCTACAATGCCTCAAGAAGTCGTAGAGTTTGCCGATAAACTTCTCAATGATCCTGTTCGTATCTTAATCCCTCCTGAAGAAGTTACTCTTGATGGTATTAAACAATATTACGTTGCTATGGATCGTGAAGATTTCAAGTTTGATTGTCTATGCGATATCTTCTCCTTGCTCAACATCAATCAAGCCATGATCTATTGTAACAAGCGCAATCGCGTAGAATGGCTTGCTGAACGCATGAAAGCCCAATCCTTCCCTGTGGAATATATTCATGGTGAAATGGATGTAGGTGAACGTCGCCGTCGTATGCAAGATTTCCGTTCTGGTTCATGCCGCGTTCTTATCAGCACTGATCTCCTTGCTCGTGGTATTGATGTACAACAAGTAAGTCTTGTAATCAACTTTGAACTTCCTACTCAAAAAGAAAACTACGTGCATCGTATTGGTCGTTCAGGTCGTTTTGGTCGTAAAGGTGTTGCCATTAACCTCATTGGTCCTGAAGAAGCCAGCATGATTAAAGAGATTGAAACCCATTACGCAACGCATATTCATCCTCTTCCTGAAGATCTCAAAAAGATCATGTTGTAAAGAATAAAAAAATATTTATCTGCGAGATCTGCGTGTCTTATTTGTATTACTTTTGGCTTTGCGGGTAGGTAACCAAGATCTGTAGTTCCCGCGTTTATTATTGTCACGAACATATCCTCTCCATCCTTCATGAATGGCTCTTGCTTTATTTATTTTTCTTGCAGCCATTAAATTGTTATTATTTTTATACGTTCTATTTTTTCCAAGCATGTTATTTAAATATTTATTAAAAGCAGGTCTTCTTTGATTAGCAGTTAAGTAACCATATTCAGGTTCTCTTACACCGGGATAACTATTTTCTCCATGCTGTTTTTCATAAGATGCACGGTCAATATTTCGTTGACGATATAAGCCTTCCTCTAATCTTCTTTTTCTTTCATTACTACTGTTAAGATAATTAGGATTACCGCGAGGATTTGCTTTTCCCAATTTAAGATTAAGATAAAGATTAGGCTTGGACATTACTATATTTATATCCCAGATTTTTCGCAGATTAGGTATACAAATTGTTAAAACTTTCTACTTCTTCTTCTGTGATTTGAGTCACTTTTGGAACTAAAACTGTATCGGAATATAAAACTTTTCCAGAGTGTTCATCATGAATATCTTTCAAATGTTCCAAACAATAGAAGTATTTTTCTAAGAACCAAAGTTTCGCAGTAAGTAAAGGATCCGATGATTTATGATATTTGACAATCCCATGCTGAACAAGTTCCATACAAATCGTCAGGATAGTTTGTTCAAAATCTCTCTTTTTTTCTTTGGAAGCTAAGACATAGTTGTAATAGTTTAACGATACATCCAAAAGATGAAGATTCATAGGCTTTGCAGGAGTATGAATCTTTTTCTCCACGAGATTGATATATTCACGTTTTACACGTTTATACATATTGTGGTGACTATTATATCTCATAAGAAGACGATATATTTCATTTGCAATAGTTCTTGTAAGAGGCTGTAAGTTCTTAAAAGAAATAGGTGTACTGGATGGAAACTCCAGAAAATCTTGAATCAAACGAAGACATTGTTGGCAGGTCATTGGTGAGCAAAAAAAGCTTATCCTATATGGTTTCAATTTTTATGGTATTTATTCTGCGCTCTCTTGGGATTGCTGAGCCTCAGAATGTTCACGAATATCATAGCGACACACTGGACATTGCACATTTTGTTGAAACCATGGATCAATACAATCTTTGTGAAACCAGTGTCCACAATGTAAGATTTTTCTGGATTCCTGTGTATTGCTAATAGTATCTTGGCATACTGCACAATCTTGTTCGGTCTCAGGAGAAGCTACGACTGTGGCTTGTTCAATCTGCTCAGGGGTTGGACGAACAATCACAGGTTCAAGATTAGGGAGGATAGCATTTTCGCCACGAAGAAGAAGACTGGCAAGAGCAGATAAGGCATTGATATCTCTTGTTCTTTCACTAAAGAGAGTATTGGCAACATGAATAGGATTGGGATTTGGATGGAGCCCTGCCATGAGTGTGTTTAGCATGGTAGGTGTCAATATTGTTCCTTGAGCATTATCTTGAATATCATCTTCTTCAGATAAATCAACAACATATCGTAAGGAACGATTGATTGAAGGTACTGTTGCTGGTCTTCCAAGCATTTGCACAACAGGTTCTGGGGACATAGCCGGCTGTACAGCAGCGGACGGAGTAGCAGAAGCAGGAGAGGCTGCGCGAGGGCTGGGAGATCGTCTGTTATAAAATTGATGCGTAGGCTGGGCTGCAGGAGGAGCACCCCTTGAAGTAGATGCCTCGTTCTCCTCAGAATCCTCAAAAGCGCTTAACCCGAAAGAATAAAGGTCAAACCGTCTCCGAGTCCGTGAGGCGATATAGTGTAAGACGTCTCTCACACTCCGAAAACGATCAGGATCATAAAGAACAGCAGGAAAGTGATTGTGAAGGTCATCAAGAAGACCAACACCATAAAGAGTCTCATATGTACGATTACTCATCTGGATCTAACTTTAGTAAACAAACAAGTTTTAAAGCCACCCCCCATATCAATTATATGGGCGACGAACAACCGAAGCCAGTGGAGGAAAAAAAGGAAGAGACTCCGCAAGAGCGTGGATTGGTAGGACTGGGAAATCTTGGAAATACATGCTATCTTAACTCTGTCATCCAAGCACTTCGGAATACAACAGAGTTGACTGCTTTCTTCCTTGAAGGTCGCCACGATGATCTTATGAAAGGAAAATCAGATACCAATAAGGCAGTGATTTTGACCAAAGCTTATGTGGATCTTTTGAAATGCGTGTGGAACGGACATCGCACTCAATACATTAGACCTGTTGGATTCTTCAATGATATGTGCAAAGCAGTGGATGATACCATGTTTGAGCAGTTCAAAATGAAAATCGCACATGACAGTCACGAGTTCTTAATGCTGATGTTAGACAGTCTTCATTCTGCTCTTGCTGAAGAAGTCAATATTGTCATTACTCGTCCTCCTCCTGTAACAGAAAATGACAAAATGATTCAACATGCATTGGAGTTCTGGCGCGATATGTTTCGCAAATCGTACAGTCCAATGATTGATCTTCTCTTTGGTCTCTATCAGCGTGAAATGCATTGTCAAACCTGTAATACAAAAACCTACACCTACGAAACATTCAACTGTTTGAAAGTAGGCATGCCAGAAGGAGGATATAACTCAGAAACAGTTGATCTTCATACACTGATCCAAGATGAACTCAAGGATGAAACTATTGAGGGATATGCTTGTGATAAATGTGCTCCTACCCGAGGACCTGCTATTCGTCGTACCCGACTCTGGAAACTTCCACGAATCCTCTTTATTGCTCTCAAACGATTTAGTCCTACTGGAACAAAAATCAACAAACCTCTTTCCTTCAATCCTCAAGAGGAAATCTCCTTTACACAACATTTCAGCCCTGAAACACCTGAGCCCAGTAAAACAAAACAATATAGTCTCTTTGCTACGATTGATCATCATGGATCATCACACGGTGGACATTACAACTGCCAAGCAAAAAATCCTTTGACTGGAAAATGGAATGGATATGATGATGAGACTGTATTTGATATTGAGAAGCCAGGCATTGGAACAAGTACTTACATTGTCGGATTTCGGGCAACTAGTTGAGCATGTTGTGTACAATAATGTTTATCTAAAAACCAATATTTGCTATCTGTATTGGCAACTCTTGGGCATTCTTTTCCATTTTTTTGTGTGGCTTCACATTTGTAATAATACATTTCACCTTTGCGGATTTTATTTTTCATCCAGGCTTTGGAAGCGTTTGTAAACGAACGTTTATCCATCTTTGCGATTTATGCTGGTTGACCTAAGCGCTGGGCATGTTCAAATTTTACCAGGCTGGA
>JACCDW011204317.1_pt1 | contig 15504 bp, 12 predicted proteins | sample 7449781 | NCBI WGS metagenome assembly JACCDW01 (sample SAMN15323449, study PRJNA562643) | freshwater metagenome | isolation source: river surface water | place: USA:Blue River Watershed | collected 2017-08-18
ACAAACCCTATGACACCTTCGGCTGGGGCGTGGTCTTCTCCGACCAGACCATGGAGCACATGCGCCAGTGGGATCCGAAGACCGCCGACGAAGTGCAACAGGCCTTCAACCACTGGGACGACATCGAACTGATCTTCAAGGGCCGCGTGATCCGCTCCGGCGGTCACGGCTTCGTCGGCATCGGCCGCAAGAAGCTGCTGAACATCCTGCAGGCCCGCTGCGAGGAGTTGGGTGTGAAACTGCTGTTCGAGCAGGACGCGGATTCCGACCTGGACTACCCCGACGCCGACCTGATCGTCGCCTGCGACGGCATCAACTCCAAGGTGCGCCAGCGCCTGGCCCCCGTCTTCAAGCCCGATATCGTCACCCGCCCGAACCGCTACATCTGGCTGGGAACCAACCGCCTGTACGACGCCTTCACCTTCCTGTTCGAGAAGACCGAGCACGGCTGGTTCCAGGCCCACGTCTACAAGTTCGACGAGAAGACCTCCACCTTCATCGTCGAATGTCCCGAGCATGTCTGGAAGGCCCACGGCCTGGACCAGGCCGACCAGGACGCCTCCATCGCCTTCTGCGAAAAGCTCTTTGCCTCCAATCTGAAAGGCGAGAAGCTCATGACCAACGCCCGTCACCTGCGTGGCTCGGCGTGGCTGAATTTCCAGCGGGTGAAGTGCGAACAGTGGTCGCACTTCAACGGCAAGAGCCATGTGGTGCTGATGGGGGATGCGGTGCATACCGCGCACTTCGCCATCGGCTCGGGCACCAAGCTGGCCCTGGAGGATGCGATTGAACTGACGCGCCAGTTCAAGGAGATGGGCGACACGGCCGACCGCATCCCCGAGGTCTTGAAACGGTACCAGGACGTGCGCGCCATCGACGTGATCCGTCTGCAGAACGCCGCCTGGAACGCGATGGAGTGGTTCGAGGTCTGTGGCGAGCGCTATTGCGACCAGCTCGAGCCCGAGCAGTTCATGTACTCCATGCTCACGCGCAGCCAGCGTATCAGCCACGAGAACCTGCGCCTGCGTGACAAGGGCTGGCTGGAAGGCTACGAATCCTGGTTCGCCGGGCGCGCAGGCCAGAAGGGTGCGCGTCCGCCGATGTTCACGCCGTACTCGCTGCGTTCCGTCACCCTGAAGAACCGTGTCGTCGTCTCGCCGATGGCGCAGTACATGGCGCAGGACGGCCGCGTGGGCGACTACCACCTGGTGCACCTGGGCGCGCGCGCCATGGGCGGCGCGGGCATGGTGTTCGCGGAAATGAGCTGCACGAGCCCCGAAGGCCGCATCACCCCGGGCTGCCCTGGCCTGTGGACCGACGAACAGATGCAGGACTGGAAACGCATCGTCGACTGGGCGCACGCGAACAGCGACGCCAAGATGGCCATGCAGATCGGCCACGCCGGCCCCAAGGCCTCCACCTGCACGCCCTGGCAGGGCGGTGGCATGGACCAGCCCCTGCCGGAAGGCAACTGGCCGCTGATCGCCGCGTCCGCCGTGCCTTACCTGGACAACGGCCCTTTGCCGCGCGCCATGGACCGCAAGGACATGGACACCGTCAAGAACGACTTCGTGCAGGCCGCGCGCCGCGCCGCGCAGGCGGGCTTCGACTGGCTGGAACTGCACTGCGCCCACGGCTACCTGCTCTCCACCTTCATCTCGCCCCTGACCAACCGCCGCAGTGACGAATACGGCGGCAGCCTGGAAAACCGCCTGCGCTATCCGTTGGAGGTCTTCAAGGCGGTACGCGCCGTCTGGCCCGAGCACCTGCCGATGTCGGTGCGCATCTCCGCGCATGACTGGGTGGAAGGCGGCATCACGCCGGCTGACGCGGTGCAGATCGCGCGGGCCTTCAAGGCCGCGGGCGCCGACATGATCGACTGCTCGTCGGGCCAGGTGAGCCCGCACCAGAAGCCGACGTATGGCCGCATGTACCAGACTCCGTTTGCGGACCGCGTGCGTCAGGAGGCGGGCATCGCCACCATCGCGGTGGGTGCGATCAGCGAGGCCGACCACGTGAACAGCGTGATCGCCGCCGGCCGTGCCGACCTGTGCGCGGTGGCCCGTCCACACCTGGCCAATCCGGCCTGGACGCTGCAGGAAGCCGCGCGCATCGGCTACACCGGCCTGGCCTGGCCCAAGCCCTATCAATCGGGCAAGTCGCAGATGGAAGCGGCCTTTGCGCGCGAACGTGCGCTGCAGACCGCAGGCCGCGGCGACTGACATCGCTACGCCGGAACGCTTCGCAGAGCCCCGTCCATGGCCAGCACCGCCACCACCGCGCATGCCACCACCGCCACCGACATGGAGGTGCGCGCGCATGAAGACCACCATGCCTCCTTGCGCCTGTGGCTGCGACTGCTTTCGTGCAGCACCCGCATCGAGGACACCATCCGCCAGCGCCTGCGCGAGCAGTTCGGACTGACCCTCCCGCGGTTCGACCTGATGGCGCAGCTCGAACGCGAACCGCAAGGCCTGGCCATGGGAGAACTCTCGCGCCGCATGATGGTCACGGGCGGTAACGTCACCGCCATCGTCGCCCAGCTTGAAAACGAGCAGCTGGTGCAGCGCCAGGCCCATGCCGACGACCGCCGCTCCTACACCGTGCGCCTCACCCCTGCCGGCCGCCGCGCCTTCGCCGCCATGGCCCGCGACCACGAAGCCTGGGTCGTCGAACTGCTGTCGCCCCTGAGCGAGCGCCAGCAGGACCAGCTCTATCGCCTTCTGGGCGCCCTCAAGGGCGGCCTGGCCCCTCAACCTCGTCACTCACAGGACACGCCTGCATCATGACCCTTGCCCGCTACCTCCCCGGCCAACCCCATGGCCTGCCCCGCCACAACCAGCCCATGGCGGGCTACCGCCCCGAGCATTTCCTGCTTTCGTGCCAGGACGGCGTGGCGACCGTGACCCTGAACCGGCCCGAGCGCAAGAACCCGCTCTCCCTGGATTCCTACGCCGAACTGCGCGATTTCTTCCGCGCGCTGGCCTACGCGCCCGACATCCACGCGGTGGTGATCACTGGCGCCGGCGGCAACTTCTGCTCCGGCGGTGACGTGCACGAGATCATCGGCCCGCTGACGAAGATGGACATGCCGGGCCTGCTCACGTTCACCCGCATGACGGGTGACCTGGTCAAGGCCATGCGCGCTTGTCCGCAGCCGATCGTGGCCGCCGTGGACGGCGTGTGCGCCGGTGCGGGCGGCATCCTGGCCATGGCCTCGGACATCCGTTACGGCTCCAGCCGCAGCAAGGTGTATTTCCTGTTCAACAAGGTCGGCCTGGCCGGCTGCGACATGGGCGCCTGCGCCCTCCTGCCGCGGATCATCGGCCAGGGCCGTGCCAGCGAGCTGCTGTTCACCGGTCGCGGCCTGGGCGCCGAGGAAGCCGAGCGCTGGGGATTCTTCAACCGCGTGTGTACGCCGGAAACGGTCCTGGCCGAGTCGCAGGCGCTGGCGGCCCAGCTCGTGGCCGGGCCCACCTTCGCCAACGGCATCACCAAGAAGATGCTGCACCAGGAATGGAACATGGGCGTGGACGAGGCCATCGAGGCCGAGGCCCAGGCCCAGGCGATCTGCATGGCCACCAACGACTTCCACCGCGCCTACCACGCCTTCGTGGGCAAGCAGACGCCGGTGTTCGGGGGAGACTGAGACGTGTCCGCGAACACTGCCGCCGAGGCCAAAGGCTGGCCCCCGGAACTCGATTGGCCCTTCTTCGATCCCGCGCACCGTGACTTCAAGTCGCGCCTGGACGCCTGGAGCCACCAGCACCTGGCGCATGGCGAACACGACGAATCACGCGCTGCGGTCGATGCCGAGTGCCAGCGTCTGGTGGCCCTGCTGGGGCAGGGCGGCTGGCTGCGCCACGCCGTCGCGGGAACCGCGCAGGGCGGCGCCGCCGACCACATCGACACGCGCCAGCTGTGCCTGCTGCGCGAGACCCTGGCCTTCCACAACGGGCTGGCGGATTTCGCCTTTGCCATGCAGGGCCTGGGCTCGGGCGCGATCAGCCTGCGCGGCACCCCCGAACAGAAGCAGGCCTACCTGCCCCGCGTGGCGGGCGGCCAGACCCTGGCGGCTTTTGCCCTGAGCGAGCCTGAAGCCGGTTCCGACGTCGCGGCCATGCAGTGCGCGGCCACGCCCACTGCGAACGGCTATGAGCTCAATGGCCGCAAGACCTGGATCTCCAACGGCGGCATCGCCGGCTTCTATGTGGTCTTTGCCCGCACGGGCGAGGCCCCGGGCGCCCGCGGCATCACCGCCTTCATCGTCGACGCCGACAGCCCTGGCCTGTCCATCGAGGAACGCATCGACGTGGTCGCCCCGCACCCACTGGCCACCCTGCGCTTCGACAAGGTGCAGGTGCCCGCCAGCCGCCGCATCGGCGAGGCGGGCGAGGGCTTCAAGGTGGCCATGGCCACGCTGGACGTGTTCCGCACCTCGGTGGCGGCCGCGGCCCTGGGCTTTGCCCGGCGCGCCTTGCATGAATCGGTGGCCTGGGCGCGCTCGCGCAAGATGTTCGGCCAGAGCCTGGCGGACTTCCAGATCACGCAAGCGAAGATCGCCCAGATGGCGACGATGCTGGATGCCGCCACGCTCCTGACCTACCGCGCCGCCTGGTTGCGGGACCAGGGCCAGCGCATCACGCGCGAGGCCGCGATGGCCAAGATGACGGCCACGGAGAACGCGCAGCAGATCATCGACATGGCGGTGCAGATGCACGGGGGCATGGGAGTCAAAAAGGGCTGCATCGTCGAGTCCCTGTACCGCGAGATCCGCGCACTGAGGATCTACGAGGGCGCGACCGAGGTGCAGCAGTTGATCATCGGCAAGGACCTGTTGCGCGGGTGATCCCGCGTCTGGAGGAAGCAATGAGCGACACGAGCCTGGCCCCCAGCAGCCACGTCGACACCTTCGCCCGAGACCGCCTGCCGCCGCCTTCGCAGTGGCCTGTGTTCGTTTTCGACCGGCCCGAGGTCCGTTATCCGGACCAGATCAACTGTGCGGTGGAACTGGTGGACCGCCATGTGCGCGAAGGCCGCGGCCATCGCATCGCCCTGCATGGCACGACCGCTCCCGGCGGCGGCGAGGCCTTTTCCTGGACCTACGCGCAATTGCAGGACCAGGTGCACCGCATCGCCCTCGTGCTCACACGCGACATGGGCCTGGTGCCTGGCAACCGCCTGCTCCTGCGCGGTGGCAACAGCCCGATGATGGCGGCCTGCTTCCTGGCCGCCGTTCAGGCGGGTCTGGTGGTGGTGCCCACCATGCCGCTGCTGCGGTCGGCCGAACTCGCGCAGATCATCGACAAGGCGCAGGTCAGCGCCGCGCTGTGCGACCACCTGCTGATGGAGGAAATGCAGCATTGCATGACCTCCGGCCATGCGCACTACGCGCCCGCCTTGAAGCAATGTGTGGCGTTTCGCAGTGCCGACGCCCAGGGCCTGGAGCAGCGCATGCAGCGGCAGTCCGGCACCTGGACGCCGCACCCGACCAGCCGCGACGACGTCTGCCTGATCGCCTTCACCAGCGGCACGACGGGCAAGCCCAAGGGCACCATGCATTTCCACCGCGACGTGCTCGCCATGTGCGACCTGTTCCCGCGCCACATCCTGAAGATGCGCGAGGACGATGTGGTGTGCGGCACGCCCCCCATCGCCTTCACCTTCGGCCTGGGCGGTCTGCTGGCCTTCCCGCTGCGTTACGGGGCGAGCACCGTGCTGCTCGAAAAGCACACGCCCGAGACCCTGTTGCACACCATCGCGCAATACAAGTGCACCCAGTGCTACACGGCCCCCACCTTCTACCGCCAGATGGCCGGCCTGGCCTCGGGCTACGACCTGTCCAGCCTGCGCCACCCCGTGTCGGCGGGTGAGGCCCTGCCGGATGCCACGCGCCAGCTGTGGAAGCAGGCCACCGGCATCGAGATGACCGACGGCATCGGCGGCACCGAGGTGATCCACATCTACATCTCCAGCGCAGGCCAGGAAGTGCGCGCGGGGGCCATCGGCAAGGTGGTGCCTGGCTACCAGGCGCAGATCGTCGACGAGGCCATGCAGCCCGTGCCTCCGGGTACCGTGGGGCGGCTGGCGGTGCGCGGGCCCACCGGCTGCCGCTACCTGGACGATCCGCGCCAGCAGGATTACGTGAAGGACGGCTGGAACCTGCCGGGTGACACCTTCGTGATGGATGCCGACGGCTACTTCAGCTACCAGGCGCGCAATGACGACATGATCATCTCCGCGGGCTACAACATCGCCGGCCCGGAGGTGGAAAGCGCGTTGTTGCAGCACCCGGCGGTGGCCGAGTGCGGGGTGGTGGGCATGCCCGACGAGGAGCGCGGCCAGATCGTGCAGGCCTTCGTGGTGCTCAAGCCCGGGCACGACGGCGACGAGGCCATGACCCGCACCTTGCAGGACCACGTCAAGCAGGCCATCGCGCCGTTCAAGTACCCCCGCCGCATCACCTACATGACCAGTCTGCCCCGCACCGAGACCGGCAAGCTGCAGCGATTCAAGCTGCGCCAGCAGGCGCAGCCCCAACCAGGAGCCAAGTGAATGTTCAACATCCTCCAACCTGAGGGCTGGGCGCCCGCCAAGGGCTATGCCAACGGCATCGAGGCGCGTGGCCGCATGGTCTTCGTGGCCGGCATGATCGGCTGGAACGCGCAGTGCCAGTTCGAGACCGACGACTTCGTGGCCCAGTGCCGGCAGGCCCTGCGCAACATCGTGGACACCCTGGCCTGCGCCGGGGCGGGCCCGCAGCACATGGCCCGCATGACCTGGTACGTGAAGGACAAGCGCGAGTACCTGGCCCGGGGTCGTGAGCTGGGCAAGGTCTATCAGGAGGTCCTGGGCCGCAACTACCCGGCGATGACCCTGGTGCAGGTGGCCGACCTGGTCGAGGACCGGGCCCAGGTGGAGATCGAGGTCACGGCGGTGGTGCCGGACTGAGCGTCCTGCCGGGCGCCACGGCGAGATGCCGACTAGATTGATCGAATTTAGCGGGTAGGGTTTTGCGGGGGCGGTGAATTCGGCTACCTTCGCGAGGTTTTCCGATTCGTCTGTGTACTTTTTAGGGGATTTCAATGAGCTTTGATGCCTTCAGCGGTGCTAAGACCCGCCGTGTATTCATGATGCAAGTGGCCGTTGGCGGCGGCCTGCTGGCTGCCGCTTCCCAGGCCAGCGCCCAGGCCCTGGTGGCCGAGAGCGACCCCCAGGCCAAGTCCCTGGGTTACGTGGCCGATGGCTCCAAGGTCGACAAGGCCAAGCAGCCCAAGTTCGTCGCGGGCAGCAACTGCGGCAACTGCGCCCTGTTCCAGGGCAAGGCCTCCGACGCCTCGGGCGGCTGCCCGCTGTTCGCCGGCAAGAAGGTGGCGACCAAGGGTTGGTGCACGGCCTGGGCCAAGAAGGCCTGAGCGGTTTTCACCCTCCCACGAAAAAGCCCCGGTCCCGCCGGGGCTTTTTTCATGGGGCCTTCACAGGGCGCCTGGTCACGGGAGGCGCGCGAGGCCCTGCGCGCCCATGAAGGCGCCCACGAGCGCCATCAAGCCGCTGGAGAGGTAGGGCATTTTCCGGGCGATCTCGCTGAGGCGACCCTGGCCAAGGCGCTCTCCAACATGCTGCACGCCCCAAGCCGCCACCACCCCCACGCTGACCAGCGCGAGGGCCAGGCCGAGGCTGAAACTGGCCACCATGGCCGCCCCCAGTGCGAACTGCTTCAGGTGCAGGCAGATCATGAGGATGGTGACCGACGCGGGACAGGGGATCAGGCCCCCGGTCAGTCCGAACAGGGCGATCTGCCAGGTGGTGACTTTCTGTCCAGTGAAGCGGCGCTGGATGTCCTGCGCGTGCGCCCGTTCGTGGGCGTCCTGGTAGTCCGCATCGGCAACCGCCAGGTGGCTGTGGGCGTGGTGGCCGTGCGCAGGCCCGTGGTGATGCTCGTGTTCATGGTCATGCGAGTGGCTGCCATGCGCGCGGGCAGCGCTTTCTTCACGCCGGGTACGCAGGAACATCCAGAGCGCCACCCCGATCACGACCACCGAGGACAGCAGCAGGAAGTAGGGCTCGGATTCCTCGGCGATCATTTCGTTGCCGAACTTCAAGGCGAGCGCGGCGAGCGCCCACACCACCAGGGAATGGGAGATGGCCGCACACACACCCAATAGCGTTGCCTGTCCCACCGTGCCCCGGATGGCGATGATGAACGAGGCCATCATGGTCTTGGAGTGACCCGGTTCCAGGCCATGCAGCGCCCCCAAGATGATGGCGGTCGGGATGAACACCCACAGGTTGGTGGCGCCTTGTTGTATGAGTTCGGCGATGGGGGGCAAGACGCGTGACCTCGCTCAGATGATGTTCCTTGACCGATGACGTTGCCCGAAGCAACGCCGTTCAGTGGGGATTTTCACCCAGCGGCCGAAAACACCATGCACACGGGGCTGCCGCAGGCTACCGGCTCACCCTTTGGGGTCAGATGCCCGCTGACAGGGTCAACAGCCAGGCGCACGATGGTGTCGCTATCCTCATTGAGCGCATAGAGCCACTGGCCGTCCGGGTCCAACGTGAAGAAGCGGGGCGTCCGGCCCGCGGTGCCAACGACCTGCGACAGGGACAGGCGGCCGTCGTGCCGTGCGATATCGAAGACCGCGAGGCTGTCGTGTCCACGGTTGGAGACATACAGGTGCCGGCCCGCCGCATCCACCTGGATGCCCGCCGCCCGGCTGTCCCCGGTGTAGTCGTCCGGCAGTGTGGGCAGCCATTGTCTGCCTGCGAGAACACCCGTGCGGGCGTCGAAAGTACATGCCAAAACGGTGGAATCCAGTTCATTGACCAGGTACACCCAGGGCCTGTCCGGGTGAAAGGCAAGGTTACGCGGACCCGCACCTTCGCGCACCTGAAGCCAGCCCTGTGCACTGGGTTCGAGGCGGTCCGCGTCAAAGCGAAAGGAGAACACGCGGTCCAGCCCCTTGTCGGGTATGAGTACCCAATGGCCTGAAGGGTCGAAGGGATTGAAATGCGGTTTGGAGAAGGGTTGCTCCTTGCGGTGCGGACCGGGTTCTCCAGGGAGGCTGACGCGCTGGGTCACCTCGCCCAGGGCGCCGTCCCTGTCCACCGCCACGACGACGACCTCGCCGGTGAGATGGCTAGAAATGACGAGATGGCGGGCAGAGGCATCCAGAGCAAGGTGCACCGGATTGCGCAGGCCCAGGTCCACATGCTGCAGATAGGACAGGTGCCCGCTTTCGCGATCCACGGCGAAGGCGCTGACTTCGCTCCCATCGCCGTGAACGGCATACAGCCGGTTCCCCTGCCGGTTGAAGGTCAGGTACGAGGGATTGACCAGGTCTCCTACCAGTTGGACCCGCGCCAGCGAGCCGGTGCGGCTGTCCACGCGAAAGACGCTGATGCCTTCTCCACGCGCGTTGCGTTCGCGGGTGGTACGGCTGCCGACGTAGGCGTAACGGGTCGTGTCCATCATGGCTTGCAGGTCAGGCGCCTGGCGCTACCGATGCGCCCTGGATACGGTGTCGGGCGAGGGAGGCGGCGACAAAGCCTGAGGACTTCATCTCCTCGACATAGGCGGCCAGTGCCGCGGCAGCCTGTGCCCCCCGGCTCCTGGGCATGCCCATCGCCTGCTGGATCACCATGAAGCGGCCCGGGAGCAGTCGCAATCCGCCCAGGCGAGCCGCGTCAGCCTCGAGTTGCTGCTTTACGCCTGCTGCAACGTCGGCGCCAGTGGCGATGAAGTGATCCACGACGGCGGGCGACGTCGGCGCACGTTCCAGGGTGGCCTGGCGGATCTCGCGTGTCAGGAACAGGTCATAGGCACTGCCCTGGCCCACCACCAGCCGGGTTCCGGGGCGGTCGATCTCCTCGTTGCGGGTCACGGGCGAAGCATCCCGCACGAGGTAGCAGCCCTCGATCAGCACGTAGGGGGCGGTGAAGTGGATACCTTCACCACGTTTGGGATCTATCGCGAAGAAGCCGATATCGGCAGCCTCCTGTGTGACACGGTCCACGGACTTGCCTGCGGCATCCACCACCACCAGTTCGAGTTCGACGCCCAGGCGATGTGCAAAGCCGCGCGCCAGATCCACCGAGACGCCGAACACCTCGCCCGTGCCGGTGCGCTGTCCGGCCAGGATGGGATTGCCCAGGTTGATACACGCACGAAGACGGCCAGTGGGGGTGAAGGCAGCGATGAGGTCGGCAGGAACGGTCATGGTCAGGGCTTGAGAAGTTCGCGGATCTTGGTCAGGTTCTTCAGCGTGCTTTGCAGGTGCTCGCGCATGGCCTGCGAAGCTTCCTCGTTGCGTTCCTGTGCCAGCAGGTCCAGCAACTCGAGGTGCTGGCGGCAATGCTGCCTGTAGCGTTTGCGATCCTGCATCGAGCGGTAGGACAGCAGGCGGCGCACACGGTTGACGCGCCGGATGGTGTCAATGAAGAACGGGTTGCCCGAGGCTTCCACCAGCGATTCATGAAAACGGACGCCCCGGTCATGCAACTGGTCGGCGGTGTCGCTTTCGATGCCGCCTTCCAGCAGGTGGTGTTCGGCGGCGCGGCATCGGGTCAGGACCTGCGGGTCGAGCCGATAGCCAGGTTCCAGCAAGGCCGCAGGTTCCACCGCCAGGCGCAGGCGATAGGACTGCAGCAGGCTGTCCGGCGTAGTGAGCATCGGGGAGAAGGCCCACCCGTATCCTGGCTTCTTCTGCACCCAGCCTTCTTCGCCCATGCGGGCCAGCACCGCCTGGGCCTGCGCAGGGGTGAGCCCGTAATGCAGCTTGAGTTCGTTGACGCTGAATTCGTCAGGCAGGAGACCGCGCAGGCGGTCCTCGGCGATGCGGAAGTAGCTGGCCGTGACCGGATCGGTGCCTGGGGACAGTCCCAGCTTGCGCATTGCCTTGCCCACATCGGCCACCGGCTGGCGCAGGAAGTAGCCGCGGTTCGGTTCACGCGTGACCAGCCCCTTTTCGTGCAGCAGGCCCAGCGCCTCGTTGACGGGCGAGCGGGAGACCCGCAGCTGGTCGGCCAGCCATTGCGCCTTGAGATGGGCGCCGGCAGGCAGCTGCTGCGACTGCAACAGCGTGAGGATCTGGGCGGCGATGGGGGCTTCCATGGCGGTCGAACGCAGCTCAGTGCGCGGGCAGGTGCTGTTTCAGGATGGACGGTATCACTCCGCCATCTCGCAGCAGCGAGACCTCCATTTTCGTCTCCACCGCGGCGCGTGCCGTCACCGGCTCGATGCGGCCATCGGCCCGCACGATGCGCACGGCAATTGGCGCGCGCGGTGCCAGGTGTTCAGGGGCGGCGTCCACTTCGATGCGATCGCCGGCCTGCAAGGCCATGCGCGCCGGGTTCCAACCGTCCTCGAGGCGAAGCGGCAGCACGCCCATCCCGATGAGGTTGGAGCGGTGGATACGCTCGAAACTCGGGGCTAGCACCGCGCGGACGCCAAGCAGGCGCTGGCCCTTGGCGGCCCAGTCCCGCGACGATCCGGTGCCATACCGCTCGCCCGCGACCACCACCACGGAGTCGCCAGCCGCCTGGTAGCGTACAGCTACCTCCCAGATCGGCATCACCTCGCCGCTGGGAATGTGCAGGGTGTGGGCCACCGGCATGCCGGGTCGCAGATGGTTCACCAGTGTCTTGCTGTGGAAGGCGGCCCGCATCATCACTTCCCAGTTGCCACGGCGCGAGGCGAAGACATTCAGGTCGTCGCGTCGCTCGCCGCGCGCCACCAGGAAGTCGGCCACCAGACTGTCTGGCGGGATCGCGCTGGCCGGAGAGAGGTGGTCGGTGGTGATGTCGTCGCCCAGCACCATGAGCGGCCAGGCTCGGAAATGACCCAGCTGGCTGCCCTGGGAGGCAGCGGCAAAGGGCGGTCTGCGCAAGGCGGTGGAGGCCGGGTCCCAGGGAAAGCGGGGGGCGGCGGGCGCCTGCAGCTGCTGCCACAGGTGGTTGTCGCCAGCCGCCGAGAAATCGCGTGCGAAGTCAGAAGGATCCACGGCCCGCGACAGGTGTTCACGGATTTCCTCCTGCGAAGGCCACAGATCGGCCAGCGACACACGCTGTCCAGCGGGTGTCATGAAGCCCCCCGCCGACTGCAGGTCCACGCTGGCGTCACCCGCGATGGCATACGCCACTACCAGGGGAGGCGACATGATGAAGGCCAGTTCGACATCCGGGTGGACGCGCCCGGGGAAGTTCCGGTTGCCCGAGAGGATGGCCACCGCCTTGCACGCGCCGCCTGCCTGCGCTTCGCGCACCTCTTGCGGCAGGGGGCCGGTGTTGCCGATGCAGGTGGTGCAGCCATAGCCCACGATGTCATAGCCCAGCGCCGACAGGTCATCGGCCAGACCGGCGCGTGCGAGGTAGCTCGCCGCTGCGGGGGAGCCTGGTGCGAGCGAGGTTTTCACCCAGGGGGCGGCCCGCAGGCCCAGGGTGCGGGCCTTGCGGGCCAGCAGGCCCGCTGCGATCAGCAGCGAGGGGTCGGAGGTGTTGGTGCAACTGGTGATCGCGGCGATGGCTACCGGGAAAGCCGGCAGGTCAGGCTTGGGCGCCAGGGGCTGCCACCCGGTAGCCTGCAGGGCGCGGGGTACCTCGGGCAGGTCCAGCAGGTCCTGGGGGCGCCGGGGGCCGGCCGCATGGGTGCGGATATCACCCAGGTCGATCTCGATACCACGGGTGTAGCGTGGACGGGCTTCGGGGTCGAACCACAGACCTGTGCGGCGCGAGTACGCCTCGACCAGGGTGATGGCGTCCTCGCTACGGCCGGTGATGCGCAAGTAGTCCAGGGTGCGCGCATCCACCGGGAAGAAACCGGTGGTGGCGCCGTACTCGGGCGCCATGTTCGCCACCACGCCGCGTGTGCCAGCGTCCAGCGTTGCCACGCCAGGGCCGTGGAATTCGACGAACTCGCCCGACACGCCCAGGGCGCGAAGGCGCTGAGTGACCACCAGCGCCAGGTCGGTGGCGAGCACACCGGGCCGCAGGGTGCCGGTCAGGCGTACGCCGACCACATCGGGGATGCGAAGCAGGGTCGGCAAGCCGAACATGACGGTCTGCGCCTCCAGTCCGCCCACGCCCCATCCCAGCACGCCTATCCCGTTGATCATCGGGGTGTGGCTGTCGGTGCCGATCATCTGGTCGGGTATCACCCATTCACCATCGGGACGCGCCTGGGTTGTCACCACCGTGGCAAGCTGCTCCAGGTTGATGGTGTGCATGATGCCGGTGCCAGGCGGGTTGATCCGGACACCCCGCAGCGCACTGGAGGCCCAGCGCAGGAAACGGTAACGCTCACCGTTGCGGCGGATCTCGTGCTGAAGGTTCACTAACGGCGCATCGGGCCTTGCATAGGCCTCCACGGCCAGCGAGTGATCCACCGATACGTCCACGGGTAGCACTGGGTTTAGCCGGGTCGGGTCGACACCAGCCTCGGCCAGCGCGTCGCGCATGGCAGCGATGTCCACCAGTGCCGGTGTGCTGGTGGTGTCGTGCATCAGTACACGACCCGGCTGGAAAGGCACCTCTGCTTCACTGGTGCCGGTGTCCAGCCAGGCCAGGAGGCTCGACACGGAGGCCTCGCGCTCGGTTCCTTCGGTGTGACGCACCACGTTTTCAAGAAGAAGTCGCAGCGTCACCGGCATGCGTGGCAGGCGCGAACCGAGCAAGGCCGGGAGGTCCACGAATTTCAGCGCACGGCCCTGGAATTCCAGGCAGCCAGGGGTGAAGGCGGGTTCAAGTTGGGAGTTTGGCGTCACGCTTGCCATTTTGCATTTTCTGTTTTTAAAATGCAATCTATGGCGTCCGGTCCGATCCGGCATTCCGACAACCCCGCGCTGCGTTGGGCAGCGACCGACAGGAGACTTCCCATGCAACTGAACCCGATCCCTGGCCGCCGCGCCGCCCTGGTCACCCTGGCGGGCCTGGCCCTCTGCGCCTCGTCGATGGCCCAGGACTACCCCTCTCGTCAGATCACCCTCGTGGTGCCGTTCACTGCCGGGGGTGGCGTGGACGCGGTCGCCCGCCTGCTTGCCGACAAGCTGCGCGTCTCGCTCAAGCAGCCGGTGGTGGTGGACAACAAGCCGGGTGCCAGTGGCATGCTCGGCGCGCAGGCGGTGGTCAAGGCGCCCGCCGACGGCTACACCCTGCTGCTCGGATCCGCTGGTGAAACGGCGATCAACAGCTACGTCTACAAGGGCCGCATGGCCTACTCGCCCGAGAAGGATCTGGCGCCCATCACGCTGGTGACCCGCATTCCCAACGTGATGGTGGTCCGCCCCGATTTCCCGGGCAAGTCCATCGAGGAGTTCGTTGCCTATGCCAAGAAGAATCCTGGCAAGGTGTCCTACTCCAGCAGCGGTGTGGGCAATCCCCAGCACCTGAATGGCGAACTGCTGGAGGAAGTGGCTGGCATCTTCATGGTCCACATCCCTTACAAGGGCGCCTCGGGTCAGCTGATTGACGTGACCACGGGCGTGGTGGACGCCACCTTCGTGAGCTACACCGCAGCACGATCCTTCATCCAGGGCGGCAAGGTCAGGCCCATCGCCGTGACCTCGGCCAAGCGCGCCAGCTTCGCCCCCGACCTGCCGGCGATTGCGGAATACAAGCCCCTGGCCAAGTACCAGCTGGAAAACTGGTTCGGCCTGTTCGCACCGGCCGCCACGCCCGCTGCGGTGCAGGAGAAGATCAACGCTGCGGTCACGCAGGCGCTGGCGGACCCCGAACTGGCCAAGAAACTGCGTGACCAGGGCGGTGAGCCCTCGCCCATGACCATCGCGCAGTTCAAGGCCTTCATCAAGACCGAATCTGCGCAGTTCGCACGCATCGTCGAGACCGCCAAGATCACGGCGGAGTGATCTTTCCGGCCAGGATGGCGCCACGAAAAAAGCCCCGGTTTCCGGGGCTTTTTATCTCAGCGAGCAGGCTCGTTCAATTGAGTTGCGTGACGAACTTCGTGTTCAGGTAGCCATCGAAGCTCTCCAGGCCCCCCTCGCTGCCCATGCCGCTGTCCTTGATGCCGCCGAACGGTGTCTCGGCCAGCGCCAGGCCGATGTGGTTGATGGACACCATGCCGGCCTCGATGCCGCTGGAGATCATCTGCGAGTTCTTCGTGGACGTCGTGAAGGCGTAGGAGGCCAGGCCGAAGGGCAGGCTGTTGGAACGCTGGATGGCCTCTTCCACCGTCTTGAAGCGGACGATGCCCGCCACCGGGCCGAAGGGTTCCTCGGTCATGAGGCGTGAATCCTCGGGCAGGTCGGTCAGGATGGTCGGTGCGAAGAAGCTGCCGCCCGAACCGGGGATCGGCGCACCCCCCGCCAGGAGGGTAGCGCCGCGCTCGCGGGCGTCGTCGATGAAGCCGGCCAGCGCGCCCACACGGCGTGCCTGGGCGAGCGGGCCCATGCGGGTGTCGGCCTGCAGGCCGTCACCCACCTTCAGGGCCTGGGTCTTCTTCACGAACTCGGCGACGAAGCGGTCGTACGCGCCTTCCTGCACATA
>JACCDW010286770.1_pt1 | contig 15499 bp, 27 predicted proteins | sample 7449781 | NCBI WGS metagenome assembly JACCDW01 (sample SAMN15323449, study PRJNA562643) | freshwater metagenome | isolation source: river surface water | place: USA:Blue River Watershed | collected 2017-08-18
CTGTTGTGTCTAGCGGTACAGACGTTGTTAGTCTGCAAAATTTTCTTGAGAATAAGGGGTTCTTGCGACTTCCTGTAGGAACAGCCAAGGGATACTTTGGAGCTTCAACACAGGCAGCATTGGCACAATTCCAGGCCTCGGTAGGCATCTCGCCAGCGGACGGATACTTCGGACCCGTGGTACGAGCGTATATAGCAGCTAATCAACTATGTAATGATTATTCAACCGATGATCTTAACGCATCTTTGGTGTCCAAGAACTCAGACGTAACTGGTGACAATGACAGTGTGGGTCAGTTTGATTTTGAGCTCGATCTTACCGCACTTAACAAGGATGCCTATGTCGGGCTTTCTGCAGGGCGTGGTACGAGTACTCCAGGACAAGGGTTCAGCCTTTTCGTCCTGGACGGGAACAATACTGTAGTAACGACAGGAAAGCTTACGTTTTCTGCCACCGCAAGATCTAACGAGACCGCTAACAATAGAGTAAAGATTGAAGAGAACTTCACGGAGAGGTTCGCGTTGACCGCCTTCTATCAGCCTGCTTTGCCTGGAACATACAAGGTGCAAATCGCTGCTATTAATTATGCGCCGACTGACACCAGCCCTTCCAAGATTCTGTATCTTGATCCACAGTCTACCTACAGGTCAAGTACGGAATACATTAGCCCTATCGGCATTACTGAGGCTCGCTCCGCAACCCTTACAGCAAACACCGTCGCCTACTCCCAGATCGCTTTGATCCCCAACCTCTCGGTCGGCTCGACTGATCCAGGAGTAGCGGCCATCCAGCGGTACCTCAACGCCAACGGCTTCCCGATAGGCGCCGCGGCGGGGCAGCCGGGATCCGTGGGGTACGAGTCGAGCTACTTCGGTCCGGCAACCCAGAGGGCACTTGCGGCCTTCCAGGCAGCCAAGGGAATCTCGCCGGCCAACGGGGCCTTCGGACCCCAGACCAGGGCGGCGATGTCCCAGTAATCTCAGGAAGCACCGGAAATTAACCAGTTCGACAAACAGTTAGACGCAGTTTACACAAAAAAGAGACCTATCCAGTACGCAGTCCTCCGCAGGCCATAGGCCGAGGACTGGACGGAGTACGGATAGGTCTCTTTTTCCTTGACTTCAGAGCCATATCTGATACTATCTTGGGAAGCCTAATGACTTTGGGCTTTTCATTTTCTTACATTAATTATGACACGATCAATCAAAAAAGGACCATACGTAGACGAGAAACTGCTTAAGAAGCTCGAGGGCAAGAAGCCTTCAGACGCGGCAGTTATCAATACATGGGCGCGAAGCAGCCAGATCTCACCTGAGATGGTAGGTTTCACTTTTGGAGTGCATAACGGTAAGGTTCACACTCCTGTGCTCGTAACGGAAGAAATGGTAGGACACCGACTCGGAGAGTTCTCTCCAACCAAGAAGTTCGTACGACACGGAGGAAAGATGCAGAAGGAGCTCGACCAGGCCAAGAAGGAGGCCGAGATCACTGCTGCAAAGGCAGCCAAGGCAGCTCCAGCAGCCAAGTCAGCAAAGAAATAATTCCAATCTTAATTACCTATTATGGCAACAGCATTTCTCAAAAACTATCGACAGTCACCCCGAAAGGTACGCGTTGTTGCGGACACTATTCGAGGCAAGAAGATTGTGGACGCACAGAACGTTTTGTCATTCATGCCAAAGCGAGCTGCTCTTCCACTCAAGAAGCTTCTCGATAGCGCGATCGCGAACGCCAAGGTAAACGGTGAGGCCCTTGATACGCTTGTCGTAAAGGAGGTTTCCGTACAGAAGGGAATCGTTGCACACCGATGGATGCCAAAGTGGCGAGGAATGGCGCACCCAATCCGAAAGCGATCAAGCCACGTCAAGATCGTGCTTGGGGCAGGCAAGCTTTCTAAGAAGGACGCTGCTCTTGCGGCTTCAACAGAGGTTAAGGAGAAGGCACCAAAGTCAAAAACTCCAAAGAAAGTTACTAAAACAACTAAGAAATCAACAAAATAAGGTATGTCACACAAAGTACACCCATATGCTCATAGACTAGGAACACTGCGAGGCTGGAAGTCACGCTGGTTCGGCGTGGACCGAAAGTACCGAGAGTTCCTCAAGGGTGACGTACTTATTCGACGATATCTCGAGAAGAAGCTTCTAGAGTTCTTCGTTGCCGACATCGAGATCGAGCGATCAGAGAAGGCTATCCGAATTATCATCAAGACATCACGACCGGGTATGATCATCGGTCGAAACGGCGAGGGAATGGAGAAGCTCCGAAAGGAACTGACATCATTCATGATCAAGAGCAAGATTTTTGACAAGGCTATCGAGACAAAGATCGAGATCGACGAGGTTCGATCTCCAGAGTCAAACGCCAAGCTGGTCGGACTTCAGGTTCGAGACGCCCTGCAGAAGCGAATGCCATTTAGACGGGTACTAAAGCAGACAGTAGAGAAGGTTATGGCCAACCGGGACGTACAGGGAGTACGAATCCGACTTGGTGGTCGTCTAAACGGTGCTGACATGGCACGAACAGAGGATCTGAAGAAGGGACGAATCCCGCTTCAGACAATCCGAGCCGATATCGACTTCGCTCGAGTTCGAGCAACGATCCCGCAGGGAGACCTCGGAATCAAGGTGTGGATCTATCGAGGAGAAGTATTTAATAAATAAAGGCTTATGTTAATTCCAAAGAAAGTAAAGCATAGAAAGTGGCAGACAAGGCGAATTCATCCGACAAAGATGGTGAAGCCTAAGCTCAAGGGAGCAACTGTCTCATTCGGACAGTTCGGACTCAAGGCTACGTCATACAGCCGAGTTGCCTCCAATCAGATTGAGGCCGCTCGACGAGCGATGTCCCGACACCTTGGTAAGACTGGCCGATCATGGATCCGAGTCTTCCCAGACCGACCTGTGACCCAGAAGCCTGCACAGATGAAGATGGGTAAGGGTAAGGGAGATCCTCAGCACTTTGTATGCGAGGTATTCCCCGGCCGAATCATCTTTGAGGTGGACGGTGTGACCGAGGAGATCGCCCGAGAGGCGCTCCGAAAGGCAGGAACAAAGCTGCCCGTAACTACCAAGGTAGTTGCAAGAGATTAATATTTGTGTAAAGTAGTAACACCAACAACGACATGAGCACAGATTTCAAAAAAATGAATACCGAGGATCTCCAGAAGGAACTCAAGGAGAGACAGGAGTCACTTCTCAAGACGCGATTCTCGCTTTCAGGAAGCCGATCACGAAAGACAAGCGAGACACGAACTCTCAAGAGGGAAATCGCCCAGATCATGACACAGTTGAACTCAACAAAATAAACCATGACCAACACAACAGAACAAAAGAATACACCAAAGACAAAGACGCTCAAGGGCGAGGTTGTTTCTGACAAGATGAAGGACACTGTTGTGGTCAAGGTTACTCGATACTTCAAGCATGCCAAGTACCAGAAGTTCATCAAGGAGCACAAGAAGTACAAGGCACATGATGCCGGCAACACGTGCAAGATCGGAGACCTTGTTACTATCAAGGAGACACGGCCTATTTCAAAGGACAAGCATTTCATCGTAGTTAAATAACACATAGTCCCATGATTCAACCACAAACAATAGTTTCAATAACAGACAACTGCGGAGCCAAGATCGGACGAGTGTTCAAGGTGCTCGGAGGTTCAAAGCGACGATACGCTCAGATCGGAGACAAGGTAGTGCTTGCAGTTCAGAAGGCTGAGCCACGAAAGGCCGTTAAGCGAAAGGACGTGCTGCACGGAATCGTCGTACGACAGAAGCGTGCATTCAAGCGAAAGGACGGATCATACATCCGATTCGACGAGAACGCAGTAGTTATCGTGGACAAGACCAAGGGGGAGCCTATCGCGAACCGAGTGTTCGGACCAGTGCCTCGAGAATTATCAGAAATGGGATACCAGAAGATCTCTTCAATGGCGCCTGAGGTAATTTAATACTATATGAAGATCAAGAAAGGAGACAAAGTAATAGTGCTTGCAGGAAAGGACAAGGGGAAGACCGGAGAGGTGTTGCGATCTTTTCCTAAGCTTGGAAAGGTTGTGGTTGCCGGAGTGAACATCTCAAAGAAGCACGCCAAGAGCAGGTTCAATGCGGACAAGAAGGGTGAGATCATCGACAAGACGATGCCGCTCGACGCTTCAAACGTTTCTCTTATTGACTCAAAGTCAGGAAAGGCAACACGAGTAGGATACAAGGTTGACGGGGACAAGAAGGTCCGAGTTGCCAAGAAGTCTGGCCAGGAGATCAAATAACTCATACCAACATGGAATCAGTAAAAATCAAACAGAAGAATACATACAAGACTCTCAAGGAGGAGTTCGGTTACACAAACAGTATGCAGGCCCCAAAGCTTGTGAAGGTTATAGTGAACACAGGAGTAGGTAAGACTAAGGCTGACAAGAAGAAGATGGAACTCATCGTAAACAGAATGGCCAAGATCACAGGACAGAAGTCAGCTGAGCGACTAGCCAAGAAGTCCATCGCCTCATTCAAGGTGCGAGAGGGTCAGCTTTCTGGATACCAGACGACTCTTCGAGGAGCCAAGATGACTGACTTTATCGATCGATTGATCAATATCGCCCTTCCTCGAACGCGAGACTTCCGCGGAATCAAGCGTGAGGCCGTCGACGCTGTCGGTAACTACTCACTTGGTATCAAGGAGCATGTTATCTTCCCAGAGACCTCTGACGAGGACATCAAGGACGTATTCGGGCTATCGATTACGGTCGTAACGACTGCCAAGACTCCCAAGGAGTGTGCAGCCTTCCTCGAGTACCTCGGATTCCCGTTCAAGAAGTAATATTTTATACAAAAGGAAAGGCGCGCCCATGGGCGCGCCTTTTTGAATGAGCTGTCTTGGCTCTCTATGTTTCGGCAGCCTGTCTTTCGACCATGTGTGCGTACCAGGACTCTTCCTTCTGCTGAACGCAATTGAATCGAAAGACTTCCGGAGTTGAGGCGCAATCGATAAGCAGTTGGCGAAGGCATTCTGCTTCGGCATTTGCTTCAGGCTCGTCCTGCAGGGCAAGCATGATGAGGAATGCCGTGATCTGCTCGACTGTGCCGCCTTCGGCATTGCCTGCGCAGCCGTCCTTCTGAGAAAACTTGAAGTCGATCAGTCGAAGGGGATCTTCGCTCAGTAATACCAGGAGCTTGTCCAGAAGACTTTGGGATTCCCGTGCTGCAAAAATGCTTCGCCCGGTTGAGGGGTCGGTCAGCATGAATGGAATGTGCATAAGTGGAGGTGCTTTGTCCTCGTAAATGTATCATGTCACCAATCAAAAACAACAGGAATGCCAATATGAGAAAGGCGCGCCCGCGGGCGCGCCTTTTTTTCTAACTAGCCTTCTACCTTAAGAGCCAAACTAGTCCTGAGCAGTGTTCCGCGTACGGCGCAGCCTTCTGTGAGGCGGTTCTGGGATCATGTCGTCCAACGGGATGCTGAAGCCTTGTAGGTAGTCCACGATACCATGGAGCGGGCATGACAGGGTGATTACCGTCACATGATCGCTTCTCGATATGACAAGCCGGGCAGGGACTGATTCATCTTCTTTGGCAATTTCTTGGACGTGTTCGAGAGCACCTTCCTTGGAACCGAATGTGAGACACCCGTTTTCAGGTTGATTCAAGAGCTTGATTTTGAATGAATGTTTCATTGTTTGGGGTTCTTTCTCTCTGTATCCTTGCATGTTGGGCCCAAAAAGCAAGAAGAAGCCCCGCAGCTAGTGCTGCGGGGTGGGTGCGTAATCCGGGTCTTCCTGCTTGAGCAACGCTTTCTTTGTTCCAAAGAAGATGCGTTCGCCGACCTTTTCGCCAGTCGCTTCATCGAGATCCTGGATAATGACGCTGCATTCTCGACTGTCCTCGTGGTCCTCGAGGTGACTGTACAGATCAGGCAACGATTGGACCAAGACGCGCCGGATGGGCTTGCTGAGGTCTCCGGTAAAAACGGCAATGTTATATGTTCTCATGGGCGTACTCCTGCCGTCAGACTACCAGATAAGGGTTAAAGTACAACCATTCCAAAATCAGCCTTATTTCATTTGACATCCAACCCCAACCTTGCTAGTATGTGGAGACCCTTTTAAGGGCCTTTTGTTTTACAAAGCATATGGCAAAAAAATCAGTAATAGCAAGATCACTCAAGACACCAAAGTTCCAGTCGCGCGTTGTGCGACGGTGCTTTAAGTGCGGACGAAAGCGTGGATATATGCGAGACTTCGACATGTGTCGAATTTGCTTCAGAGAGCTTGCAAACGAAGGCCAGATCCCAGGAATTACAAAATCATCATGGTAGGAGACAAAATTTCAAATCTAATAATCTCACTTAAGAATGCTCAGCTTGCTAAGCATGACACTCTTATCGTTGCTGATACAAAGATGAACGCCGCTATTCTTGACGTGCTCAAGAAGGAGGGATTCGTCGGAGCAATCGACAAGCAGGGTAAGGATCTTAAGAAGAAGCTCGTAGTTGCACTCAAGTACGAGGACGGAGCGCCTGCTATCACAGACGTAAAGCGAATGTCTAAGCAATCAAAGCGATCCTATGTTGGATACAAGGACATCAAGCCGGTTCGAAGCGGATACGGAATCACTGTATTCTCAACGCCTCAGGGAGTTCTGTCTGACAAGGCAGCCCGAAAGGCCAAGGTCGGAGGAGAGATTTTATTTAAAATGTGGTAATCAACCTATATGTCACGAATCGGAAAAAGAATCATAGAGATCCCCGCAAAGACTGAAGTCTCACTTTCAGGTAACGTTCTTACTGTAAAGGGACCACTTGGAGAGCTTTCTCGAGTAGTTCGAACAGACGCACTCGACGTAGTGATCGAGGGTAACGAGCTTAAGCTCGTACCAAAGGACGATTCTATCGCAACAAAGGCACTATGGGGTACGTTCGGTTCTCACATCAAGAACATGATTGCCGGAGTTAACCAGGAGTACGTTACTAAGCTCATTATCGAAGGAGTCGGATACAAGGCCGAGCTTCAGGGAACTACGCTCGTTATGAACCTTGGATTCTCACACCAGGTCAAGATGGAGCTTCCAAAGGGACTGACAGTCAAGGTTGAGAAGGGAGAGGTTACAATCTCAGGAATCGACAAGGAGGTTGTCACACAGTTCTCAGCAGTCGTCCGATCCAAGAAGAAGCCTGAGCCGTACAAGGGTAAGGGAATCCGATACTCTGACGAGGTTGTCCGACGAAAGGAGGGTAAGAAGTCCGTATAATCTTCAACATATTTATGATTTCACGAGAACAAAAAAGAAAAAAGCGACACAACCGAGTACGAGCCAAGGTAGCAGGTACTGCGGAGCGACCACGACTTTCAGTATTCAAGTCCAACAAGGACGTGTATGTTCAGCTTATTGATGACCTTGCAGGCAAGACTATCGTCGCTGCAAACTCAATGAAGATCGAGGGCAAGTCTATGTCAGAGAAGGCAAAGACTGTCGGAGTAGAGATCGCCAAGGCAGGAAAGGCCAAGGGAGTTACGAAGGTCGTGTTCGACCGATCAGGATACCTGTACATCGGACTGATCAAGCTTCTTGCTGACTCAGCGCGAGAAGGAGGATTAGAATTTTAATACAAACATTATATGACCGACCTACAAACACCAACAACAAACACCGAGACAACGCCAGCTGCACCAGCAGGAGGACGAAGTTTTGCACCACGAGGTGACCGAGGAGGTGATCGAGGCGGAGACCGACCTCCATTCCGAAAGAACAAGCGACGAGTCGCAAAGCGACGCGAGCGAGTTCGATCAGAGTTCGAGCAGAAGATCCTAGCCATCCGACGAGTGACGCGAGTTGCGTCAGGAGGACGACGATTCACATTCAGCGTTGCGATCGTTGTGGGTGACAAGAAGGGTCGAGTGGGAGTTGCGACAGGAAAGGCAGGTGACACTTCACTTGCGATCGACAAGGCAGTTCGAGCAGCCAAGAAGGCAGCCATCAAGATCAATACGACTGCGGACATGTCTATTCCTCACGAGGTTCAGGCTAAGTTCTCATCCGGAATCGTCAAGATGATCCCAGCCAAGGGACGAGGAATCATTGCTGGATCAGCCGTTCGAGACATCATTATCCTTGCGGGTCTGAAGGACATCAACGCCAAGATTCTTTCTGGATCAAAGAACAAGCTGAACATCGCCAAGGCAACTATCAAGGCGCTTGGAACACTCAAGAAGGCACGAGCACAGAAGGTGACCGAGAAGAAGACTGAGAAAACTGTAACAGAGACTGTATAATATAAACCATCATGCAACGACACGAACTACAACCTAAGACACCACGAAAGCGAAAGAAGCTTATTGGACGAGGAGACAAGACAGCAGGACGAGGAACAAAGGGTCAGAAGGCGCGAGCAGGACACAAGATCCGACCAGAGATCCGAGACTTCATCAAGACGCTTCCTAAGCTTCGAGGACGAGGTAAGAACAGCAACAAGAGCATCAACGTGAACAAGCCTGAGGCAGTTTCACTTACGAAGATCTCTACTCACTTCAAGGACGGAGACATCGTTTCTCCATCAAGCCTCTCACAAAAGGGACTTGTCACAAAGGTGTCAGGAAAGCTTCCTTCCGTGAAGATCCTCTCTACCGGAGAGATTACTGTAAAGGTCACAATTATTAATTGTCTTGTATCCGCAACTGCAAAGGTGAAAATTGAGTCAGCAGGTGGTAAGATAAAGTAATTATGATCACAAATTTCTTCAGAAAACTTCGACTTATTTTCCAAGATCCAATTTTACGAAGACGAGTTCTTTTTGTTCTGGGCGCACTTATCGTCGTGCGAATCCTTGCCGCTATTCCAATTCCAGGAGTCGATACCTTTCAGCTTCAGGCATTCTTCGAGCAGAATCAGTTCCTTAACCTGTTGAATGTATTCTCAGGAGGAGGGCTTTCAGGACTTTCAATTATCATGCTTGGAGTAGGACCGTACATTACGGCTTCTATTATCATGCAGCTTTCAACCATCATGTCTCCTAAATTGAAGGAGCTTTTCCATGAGAGTGGGGATGTGGGACGAAAGAAGTTCGCGATGTACTCACGACTTATCACTGTTCCACTTGCAACTATCCAGGCATTCGGATTCCTCGTGCTCTTGCAGCAGCAGGGCGTACTTGCGCCACTGTCAGGACTTGCCCTTGGAACTAACATTCTCGTGGTTACAGCCGGAACAATCCTTCTGATGTGGATCGGAGAGCTGATCAGCGAGTTCGGTATCGGTAACGGAGTGTCTCTTATCATCTTTGCCGGAATCGTTGCGTCGTTCCCAGCAGCGATCTCACAGCTTCTCTTTACGTACACGCCGGCCATGATTCCTGTATACCTGCTCCTTGTGCTTGTGGCTATCCTGACCGTTGTCGTTGTGGTGTTCACGACAGAGGCTGAGCGACCGATTCCCATTACGCATACACGTCAGGTCCGATCGGGACAGACAAGCAGCGGAACGGGGACATACCTTCCTTTACGACTCAACCAGGCTGGAGTTATCCCCGTGATCTTCGCGCTGTCGATTCTAACCCTTCCTCAGTTGTTCGGAACGCTTGCTTCTACGACCGGCGTGGCGTGGATCCAGGCATTCAGTGCGAGCGTTGTGTCGTTTATGTCCAACCAGCTGTACTACGGAATCACATACTTCCTGCTTGTCGTTGTCTTTACATACTTCTACACAGCCGTAACGTTCGATCCTGAGGCTACGTCGCACAACCTGCAGAGGTCAGGTGCGTTTATCCCGGGTGTACGACCAGGCGAGACGACAGAGCGATACATCTCAGGAGTTCTGACTCGAATCACTCTTGTTGGTGCGATCTTCCTCGGACTGATTGCAGTTCTGCCGATCATTATCCAGGCTAACACCGGAATCACCGCCATCTCGGTCGGAGGTACATCGCTCCTGATTGCCGTGTCGGTTATCATCGACCTGATCAAGAAGCTGGACGGGCAGATCTCGTTGCGGGAGTACTAATCTAAGATTAAAACGGCGCGCCTATAGGCGCGCCGTTTTTGTTTAATGACCCTATAAAATCTTTATCAATTCATGTATTTTTCTGTGGAAAAGCGTTATGAGTGACGTGCTATGATGTATGCAATGGGAAAGCATAAACTATCACTAGAGGAGAGGTTCGAGGCCATGGAACTGAGAATGCAAAGCCGTTTTGATGCGATCGATCAGAAGTTTGAGCTGCTGCGGGAAGAAAGCCATAGGCACATGGTAGCTCTCATGGAAGACAATCGTCATTACATAGGAGTTCTGGTGGAGGGTAATAATGCTCGCTTTGAGCGTATTGAACGTCACGTGGGACTAGAGCAATGGACCGGATAGGATAAGCAGCCGTAAGACTTTTGCTATACTAATATCATGAAAAACATGCAAAAAGGATTTATCTCGCTGATTGGCATGATCGTAACGCTTGCGGTCGTTGGGCTGATGGCATACCTGTATCTGTCTAAGAATGAACAAACCGGGATAAGCCAGTACGAGGAGAATAAGGCCGCTGTCGAGAGTGCTGAAGAGGCTAAGAGGATGATTGAGAGCAGACAGGTAGAGATCTAGATGTAGAGAATTGTAATGTCCAAGGGAATGCTGGCAGCCATAGGCTGCCAGCATTTATCCGTGTGACGCTAGTCGTCCAGTCTCTGGAGCTCATCCAGTTCGTGTCGCACCCAAGGCAGGCCGCCAACAAACACGGCGAGACCGCCGAGCATCAGGATTCCTATGGTGGCATATTCGATAATGTTCATATCCATCCATTTGTACCAGGCCGACACCCACCTTTTGCCCAAGAATTTCTATATATTGGAAAAAGAAAAAATATGGTAGTGTTAAGGCACAATGCAAGAATATACCATTATATTTATAGGAAAATCAGGAGCGGGCAAGGGTACGCAGATCGAGCGACTCTTTGACTACTTGAAGGGAAAGGGGGAGACGAACATCGCATACCTGGAGGCCGGACAGAGTCTGCGTGACTTTATCGCTTCCGACACCTACACGAGCAAGCTTGCCAAGTCCGGCAACATGAGCGGCAAGCTGCAGCCTGGGTTCCTTGCGGTGTGGGCATGTGCCAACAAGATGATTAACGACTTCACAGGTCAGAAGATCGTCTGCGTGGACGGCGCACCGCGCAAGCTGAACGAGGCATACATCCTCGACGAGATGTTCGATTTCTATAACAGGCAGAACAGGATCATCATTCACCTGAACGTGACGGACGAGTGGGCGCGCGAGCGACTGACACAACGAGGACGCGAGGACGATCTCAAGTCAGAGAGCGTGGACAATCGCCTGGAGTGGTTCGCCCAGAACTCGCAGGACATCCTGTCATTCTTTGGGCAGGCAGGCAAGTACAAAGTCATGACTATCCACGGCGAGCAGTCGATCGACCAGGTGCATGCCGACATCATCAGTGCACTTCAGATATGATTACCTACAAGACTCCAGAAGACATCAAGGCATTGGCGGAAGGTGGAAAAATTCTAGCTGATATCATGCGTGCCGCTAAGAAGTTTGCGGTACCGGGCGTTTCGATTGACGAGGTAGACCGATTTTTTGGTGACGAGATCAAGAGGACCGGATGCGTTCCAGCATTCCTCAATTATACGCCGTACGGTGCCAAGCGACCCTTTCCCTCTAACATCTGCATCTGTATCAATAACGAGATCGTGCATGGCATCCCGACCGAGAATCCGCACGTCCTCAAGGAGGGTGACATCGTGACGTTTGACGCAGGACTAATCTATCAGGACAAGTACTATCTCGATCATGCGTGGACATATCCAGTCGGAGAGATTTCCAAGGAGGCAAAGAAGCTTCTCCGAGCGACCGAGGAAGCGCTGTATGCAGGGATAAAAAACGCGAAGGTCGGCAAGCAGATCGGTGACATTGCGAATGCGATCGAGCGGCGCGCGTACGAGGATGACTTGTTTATCGTTGAGGGACTGTCTGGACACGGGGTAGGCTATGCGATCCACGAGGATCCGTACGTTCCAAACGAAGGTGATCCCAGAACGGGCGAGCACATCAAGGAGGGGCTCGTCATCGCTATCGAGCCGATGTTCGCAATAGGAACTCACAAGATCAAGTTGGAGGGCGATGGGTACACATACGTTACCAAGGACGGCAGCCTGTCCGCACAGTTCGAGCATACGATCGCTGTTACGGAGAACGGACCTATAATTCTAACTAAATAATTTTATGAAACATACACAGGAAAAGACCCTCGTTATCATCAAGCCAGACGGGGTGCAGCGCACGCTGATCGGAGAGGTAATCGGACGCATCGAGCGAGTGGGATTCAAGCTGGTGGCACTCAAGTTCGAGATTCCTTCAAAGGAGAAGGTCGTCGAGCATTACACGATTGATCCTGAGTGGGTGGAGAAGACCGGTCTCAAGGCGCTTGCTGCGGATGCCCTGAGTGGCAAGGACGTAACAGGTATTGATGCGCTGACGCATGGTGGAACTATCTTGCATAAGCTGCAGAACTACATGACCTCTGGACCTGTTGTCATCATGGTGTGGCAGGGTGCACACGTGGTGGACGTGGTGCGCAAGCTTGTCGGAAGCACCGAGCCTCGAACGAGCGACGTCGGAACGATCCGTGGAGACTTCGTGCATGACTCGTATGAGATCTCAAACATAGAGGGTCGCAGTGTCCGTAACGTCCTGCATGCCTCAAGCAGCACCGAGGATGCCCAGAAGGAAATTAAGGTGTGGTTTGCTCCTGAAGAAATCGTATCGTATAGACTGATTGCCGAAGAGATTCTTTACGACGTGAACGTGGACGGGAATTTGGAGTAGGTTGTTCGATTTCTCATATATTTCTAAATATATCCTTATTTTCCAATAAAATGGTCAAAATCCAGATATGGTATACTGAACCTGTGGCCGGATGTTTCTAGATACGATGTACGAGGGCTGGCCAAATCGGCGCATACCGTGGTATGTGTCCTGCGGCTGCCCACCTAAATTTTTGCTAGGGTACATTCCCGGCCACTTTAAAAGGGTCGTACCGCACGGTACGGCCTTTTTGATTGTGTGATATTATTTGTGTAATGAAGAAAAACACGATACTCGGCCATATTGCCTTGCTCTCTGCACTGTTCGCGGGCTTGCATATCATCGCGCTCAAGCTGTCCCTGTACTGGACGACTGACTGGTTCGACACGTTCATGCATATCTTTGGAGGATTCCTCGGAGCACTGATCGTGTTCTATGTCTTGCAGAAGGCGGGCTTCTCACCGCGAACGCTGCCACGCAAGATGTTCCTGGTGACGTTTGTAATAGTATCGGTCTTTGCGGTCGGAGTCGTGTGGGAGCTATGGGAGATCTTCGTCGGCTTCACGGACCCGTTTGTAAAGAGTGAGCAGATGGATACGATCTCGGACCTGGTGATGGACATTATTGGATCAATAGCAGGATTTGTATATTATGACAAAAGACTCAGGAGCAAAGAGGAATAGCTTTGCAGTAGGATTTTATGGCGGAGTAGGTGATGTGACAGGTGCGAACTTTTTCCTGCAAGTTGGTGAAACTAAATTGCTCGTGGACTGTGGACTGATCCAAGGGATACACAAGGACAATGACCCCAACTACGATGCCTTCGGATATAAACCGAGCGAGATACAGTATCTTTTTATAACTCACGCGCATATTGATCATATCGGACGTATCGGCAAGCTTATCAAAGATGGGTTTAGCGGAAAGATTTATTCGACCGAGGTAACACTCGAACTGTCACGACTGATGCTCGAGGATGCGTTGGCAATTAACATAATGCATTCCGAGCGCAAGAACATCCAGCCGATGTATACTGAGACTCACCTCGAGGATGCCTTCAGTAGGTGGGATGTCGTTGAGTACGGCAAAAAGTTTGATATTACCGGAGACGTGTCGGTAGTACCGCACAATACGGGACATATTCTTGGATCATGCTCGTTTGTGTTTACAAACACTATTACTGCTGAGCGAATTACGTTTACCGGTGATCTTGGTAATTCCCCTAATCCGCTTCTTCCTGATGCAGATACGAAGTTCGAGACCGAGTACCTCGTAATGGAGAGCGTGTACGGAGATCGCGAGCATGAGCAGATGGATGAAAGAAAGGGAAAACTCAAGCACATCATCTCAAAGGTCGTAAAGCGCGGAGGTACGATCCTGATGCCGGTGTTCTCACTCGAGAAGACGCAGATGCTTTTGACTGAGCTGAACGACCTGGTGGAGCAGGACCAGATTCCGGACGTGCCGATCTTCTTGGATTCGCCACTTGCAATCAGGCTTACCGAAATTTACACGCGCAACACGGAACTTTTTAATGATACGGTGAAAGCACAAATCGCAAAGGGGGATGACGTGTTCAATTTTCCAAAACTGAAGTTTACCCTGCACAAGTCCGAGTCCGAGGGGATCGACAGGGTAAAGGGTGCAAAGATAATTATCTCCGCATCCGGAATCAGCGAGGGCGGACGAATCACTGCACATGAGAAACGGTACCTGCCGGACGAGGACAACGCGCTCGTATTGATCGGGCATCAGATACTCGGGTCGCTGGGACGACGCATCCTGGAGGGGCAGAAGGAAGTATACATAGACGGAACTGACGTGCCGGTTAACGCGGAGATAATCCAGGTGGACGGATACTCGTCGCATGCGGATTCCAGCCAACTCCTTGACTATGTCGAAGCGATAGGCGAGAAGCTCAAGAAGGTGTTCGTATGCATGGGTGAGCCGAAGGCGTCGTTCTTCCTTGCGCAGCGTCTCAAGGACTATTTGGATATCGAGGCACGGGTGCCGAATGAGGGCGAGGTGGTGGAACTCTAGTTTGTTGACTTAAGGCTCTGGTTTTATTAAGGTGAGATTTGACCACTTGCACAAACCAATGACTGACATATATAAACCAACCGATGACCCGCTTGCTCTGCCTGTTGGGTCTAGCCTTGCTCAACTCCTTCCTGATGCTGGGGTTACGCTTAGCCCATGTGCCCATGTCGTCTTGGCAAACCTGAACGTTATGTCACATGGGAGTTTGGAGAGAATCAAGCTTTCCACAACGGGTGATCTGATGTTCGAGATGGAACCCTGGAAGATGCTCGGATTCGCACTTCTTGTTAGTGACGCCAAGCCTCGAACCGTATTCCTGCTACCGATTCTTTGCAGGTTGCTGTACGAGCGTTCGGCACCTTCCAACAGTCTCTATGCCTGGGTGTCAACCACTAAGCCAATCAGTCTCGAAGACGTTGCAAAAATGATTCTTGGCGGGACATTCGAAAAAGGAATCGTTATCCATTTTGCTACACGTGTATTTTTTCACGAGAGTAAAAGAAGGATTCTCTCGTACATCAGCACCGAGGGCTACGGGCGCTTTCTGTTCACTACTCCGCTTGCCGATCTTCCGCTCTGTCATCCTCGAAACTTTTGGGCTCACGGCACAGCTGCTTGAGCCTTGGGTATGATTGATCAAATCGCAAAAGGCGCGTC
>JACCDW010781602.1_pt1 | contig 15497 bp, 14 predicted proteins | sample 7449781 | NCBI WGS metagenome assembly JACCDW01 (sample SAMN15323449, study PRJNA562643) | freshwater metagenome | isolation source: river surface water | place: USA:Blue River Watershed | collected 2017-08-18
GTCATCGAGACCGAGGTGGCCGGGTCGCACAGGTCGAAGCCGTCGTAGAGCACCTTGAGGTCGTCCAGCGTGGCGATGGACACGCCCGAGTTGCCGATCTTGCCGTAGATGTCGGGGCGCAGGTCGGGGTCGTTGCCATACAGCGTGACCGAGTCAAACGCGGTGGACAGGCGCTTGGCGGGCATGCCCTCGCTGACCAGCTTGAAGCGGCGGTTGGTGCGGAAGGGGTCACCTTCGCCGGCGAACATGCGCGTGGGGTCCTCGCCCTCGCGCTTGAAGGCAAAGGTGCCGGCGGTGTAGGGGTAGCTGCCCGGCACGTTGTCGAGCATCAGCCACTTCAGGATTTCGCCATGGTCTTCGTACTGCGGCAGCGCGACCTTGCGGATGGTGGTGCCGGACAGCGACTTGGTGGTCAGCGCGGTTCGGATTTCCTTGTCGCGGATCTTGACCACGTACTCGTCGCCCGCGTAGGCCTTTTGCATGTCGGGCCACTGGGCCAGCAGCTTCTTGGCGGCCGGGTCTTGCACGGCTTCGCGGGCGGTGGCCAGGTCGATGGCGGCTTCAGCGGCTTTGGCTCGGCCAGGCTTGTCCACCTCGAGCATCTGGGCGGCGGCGCGCAGCTGCTGGATCTCGCGCGCGAGCTTGGCCTGCTCGCGGGCGCGCTTTTTGTAGCCACGCACGGTGTCGCTGATCTCGGCCAGGTAGCGCGTGCGGGCCGGCGGCACGATGGGCGTCTGGTGCGTGGAGTGGCGACCCGTCACGAGCGGCAGGCGGCCCTCGCTGACCTTGAGGCCCAGCTCGGCCAGGCGCACTTTGAGCGCCTGGTACAGCGCGGTCACGCCATCGTCGTTGAAGCGCGCGGCCATGGTGCCGAACACCGGCATTTGCTCGGTGGGGACCGTCCAGGCTTCCTTGTTGCGCTGCACCTGCTTGGCCACATCGCGCAGCGCGTCGCTCGCGCCCTTGCGGTCAAATTTGTTGATGGCGACGAACTCGGCGAAATCCAGCATGTCGATTTTTTCGAGCTGGCTGGCGGCGCCGAACTCGGGCGTCATCACGTACATGGGCACGTCCACATGCGGCACGATGGCCGCGTCGCCCTGGCCGATGCCCGAGGTCTCGACGATCACCAGGTCAAAACCGGCCACTTTGCAGGCGGCGATCACGTCGGGCAGGGCGGCGCTGATTTCGCTGCCGAAGTCGCGCGTGGCCAGGCTGCGCATGAACACGCGCGAACCCTTGGACCAGGGGCCGATCGCGTTCATGCGGATGCGATCGCCCAGCAGGGCGCCACCGCTCTTGCGGCGCGAGGGGTCGATGGAGACCACGGCCACGCGCAGCGCGTCGTCCTGGTCCAGGCGCAGGCGGCGCACGAGTTCGTCGGTCAGGCTCGATTTGCCCGCGCCACCGGTGCCGGTGATGCCGAGCACCGGCACTTTCGTCTGGGCCGCTGCGGCCCGCAGGGCGTCGACCACCTTGGCATCGGCCTTGCCATTCTCAAGCGCCGTCATCAGCTGCGCCAGTGCGCGCCAGGCCATGTCGGTGTGGCCCTGGATGGCGGCGATCTTTTGGGGGGCCAGCGTCGAAAAGTCTTTGTCGGTGCGCATGACCATCTCGCCGATCATGCCGGCCAGGCCCATCTTCTGGCCGTCTTCTGGGCTGAAGATGCGCACGCCGTGCTCGGCCAGCATGCGGATCTCGGCCGGCACGATCACGCCACCGCCGCCACCAAAGACCTGGATGTTCTCGCCGCCGCGTTGCTTGAGCAGCTCCACCATGTAGGTGAAGTATTCGTTGTGACCGCCCTGGTAACTGGAGACGGCGATGCCCTGCACGTCTTCCTGCAGCGCGGCCGTCACGACCTCGTCGACCGAGCGGTTGTGGCCCAGGTGGATGACCTCGGCGCCCATGCTCTGCAGGATGCGGCGCATGATGCCGATGGCGGCGTCGTGGCCGTCGAACAGGCTGGCGGCGGTCACAAAGCGCACCTTGTTCGTCGGGCGGTATTCGGCCAGGGCCTTGAATTCGGCGGACAGATCGGTCATGGCGGGTCTTCGGGGCTGAGATAGGTTTATTTACGTTTACGTTAACGTCAACTCAAAACCCGCATCTTAGCGGCTTGCGGCCCTGCTGTCACGGCCCTGTGGCGGCGACTGGGGAAAATGCCAGTGCGCCAGCCACAGGCCCTGGGGCCTGCGGCCTGCTGACGCTGGGTATCATCGGGCCATCGGCCGGATCCCCGCGCCCCTTTCCTCGCCGGAGCCCCTCATGAGCCAAATCGTCAACCCGGAAAAGAAAAAAGCCCTGTGCGCCCGCTTGGCCCGCATTGAAGGCCAGCTGCGTGGCTTGCAAAAGCTCATCGAACAGGATGCCGATTGCGAAAAGGTGGCGCAGCAGATGGCGGCCGCGCGCAAGGCGCTCGACAAGTCATTTTTCTCGATGGTCGGCTGCATGATCGAGCAGGGCGACCAGTCGGCCGACCAGGTGGCCGAGATGCTGACCAAATTCGCCTGAGGAAACGGCCATGAGCTCACCGACTTCTGGCCCTGCCAAAGATGCCATGCAGGTGCAGCCTGCCCAGGGCTATGCGGGCGATGTGAGCCCCCAACTGGCCTGGGCCTGGGTGCAGGCGGGCCAGGCGCTGCTGGTCGATGTGCGCAGCGATGCCGAGCGCGCCTGGGTGGGTTTTGTGCCGGGCGCGCAGGCGCTGGCCTGGAAGCAGTGGCCGGGCATGATGCCCAACCCCGACTTTGATGCCGGCATCCAGGCGCTGGCGGCCCAGGGCCTAAAACTGGTGTTGCTTTGCCGCAGCGGTGTGCGCTCGATTGCCGCAGCCCAGCGCGCCACCGAGCTGGGGGTGGCCCAGGCCTACAACATCCTTGAGGGCTTTGAAGGCGATCCCGATGCGCAGGCCCAGAGGGGCCACACGGGGGGCTGGCGCTTTCGGGGCTTGCCCTGGCAACAAAGCTGAGCCTCTTGCCCCTGGATGGGGCGGGCGGGCGCGGCCAGGGGCGTCACCCAGGTGATACAAAACCCGCCGAATTCTTGTTTTGAGCACAGTCTTTCAGTGAAAACCCGCTGTTCTCGCGGTCGGGCTTGTCGGACACTTTGTCTTAGACATCGCGTCTAACTCAACATTTCACTGGAGACTCACATGGAAGACAGCAAAAAGAACGTCACCAACCGCCGCGGCATGCTCAAAGGCGCAGCTGTGGCTGCAGGCGCCATGTCGGCGCCAATGATCGCCACGGCCCAAACCACCACCACGCTGCGTTTCCAGAGCACCTGGCCGGCCAAAGACATCTTCCACGAGTACGCCAACGACTTCGCCAAGAAGGTCAATGACATGGCCAGCGGCAAGCTCAAAATTGAAGTGCTGCCCGCAGGCGCCGTGGTGCCCGCCTTCCAGCTGCTCGAAGCGGTGTCCAAGGGCACGCTCGACGGCGGCCACGGTGTGGTGGCCTACCACTATGGCAAGAACTCGGCGCTGGCCCTGTGGGGCTCCGGTCCTTCTTTCGGCATGGACCCCAACATGCTGCTGGCCTGGCACAACTACGGCGGCGGCAAGGCCCTGCTCGAAGAAATCTACGGCAGCCTGAGCATGGACGTGGTGTCCTACCTCTACGGCCCCATGCCCACCCAGCCCTTTGGCTGGTTCAAGAAGCCGATCACCAAGACGGCTGACTTGAAGGGCGTGAAATTCCGCACGGTGGGCCTGGCGGTGGACATGTACACCGACATGGGTGCCGCGGTGAACCCGCTGCCCGGTGGCGAGATCGTGCCCGCACTGGATCGTGGCCTGATCGACGGTGCCGAGTTCAACAACGCATCCTCGGACAAACTGCTGGGCTTCCCCGACGTGGTCAAAAACTGCATGCTGCAGAGCTTCCACCAAAGCGGCGAACAGTTCGAGATCCTGTTCAACAAAGGCAAGCTCAATGCGCTGCCCACCGAGCTCAAGTCGATCATCGATTACGCCGTGCAAGCGGCCAGCGCCGACATGAGCTGGAAGGCGATCGAGCGCAACTCCAAGGACTACGATGAGTTGAAGAAAAAGGGTGTCAAGTTCTACAAGACCCCCGATGCCGTCCTCAAGGCCCAGTTGGCTTCCTGGGACAAAATCATGGACAAAAAAGGTGGCGAAAACGCCATGTTCAAAAAGGTGCTCGATTCCCAGCGCGCCTTCGCGCAACGTGCTGGCCAGTGGCAAAACGACTACACCGTCGATTTCAAAATGGCCTACAACCACTATTTTGGCAAGGCCAAGAAAGGCTGACCCTTTGGGCTGGTCGTTCTCAGAGGGGGCGCCCTGGCGCCCCCTTTTTTCGTAGGAAGTTGTGATGCAAAAATTACTGTTGACGGTGGACCGTTGGTCCACCTGGTTGGGCAAATTCTCTTCGTGGTCGGTGGTCTTGTTGACCTTGCTGATCAGCTGGGAGGTGTTCTCGCGCTACGTGCTCAACAAGCCCCACGCTTGGGTGCTGGATGCGCAGATCATGCTGTACGGCGTGCTGTTCATGATGGCGGGCGCCTACACGCTGGCCAAGAACGGCCATGTGCGCGGCGACGTGCTCTACGGTTTTTTCCAGCCGCGCACGCAGGCCATGATCGACCTGGTGCTGTACATCGTGTTTTTCCTGCCCGGCATCCTCGCCCTGACCTGGGCCGGCTGGGATTTTGCCAACGCCTCGCTGGCGATTCGCGAGCAAACCTTCAATGCCGACCCGCTGCCGGTCTACCCCTTCAAGTTCGTGGTGCCGATCGCAGGCTTCATTTTGTTGCTGCAGGGTTTGGTGGAGATCGTGCGCTGCGTGATTTGCCTGCAAACGGGTGAGTGGCCCTCGCGCGAAGAGGATGTCGAAGAGGTCGACGTCGACAAACTCAAGGAAATGGTGCACGTCAAGGACAGCGACATCGAAGCGCTGGACAAATATGTCACCGGCAAGGGAGGCGCAGCATGAAAATTCGCAAGGAACTCTGGTTTGGTTTCATCCTGATGGGCATCATCGGGCTGGCCGCGCTGGGCATGGTGCTCAGCGTCGACAAAATGACTAATGGCCACTACGGCCTGCTGATGCTTTCGCTGGTGGTCGTGGCCATCATGCTGGGCTTTCCCACGGCCTTCACCCTGATGGGCATGGGCATGTTGTTCACCTTTTTCGCCTACCACTCAGGCGACCAAAGCGTGGCGGGGGCGGTTCGCCAGACCCTGGACCTGATGGTGCAACGGGCCTTCTCTGTCATGGGCAACGATGTGCTGATCTCGATCCCGCTGTTCGTGTTCATGGGCTATCTGGTCGAGCGCGCCAACCTCATTGACAAGCTCTTTCGCAGTCTGCACTTGTCGCTGGCCCGCGTGCCTGGCTCCTTGGCGGTCGCCACGCTGGTGACTTGCGCCGTGTTCGCCACCGCCACCGGCATCGTCGGCGCCGTGGTCACGCTGATGGGCCTGCTGGCCTTGCCGCAAATGCTCAAGGCTGGATACGACGTCCGCCTGTCCGCCGGGGCCATCACGGCCGGCGGCTGTCTGGGCATTCTGATCCCGCCCAGCGTCTTGCTCATCGTCTATGGCGCCACCGCCGGCGTGTCGGTGGTTCAGCTCTATGCCGGGGCGTTTTTCCCAGGCCTGATGCTGGCGGGCCTGTACATCGTGTATGTGATCATCATGGCCAAGCTCAGGCCGGACATGGCGCCTGCGCTGACCCTGGAACAGCGCACCGTGCCGCTGCCTGAACCCCTGCTGCGCCTGGGGGCCGAGCCCGCCAAGCGGGCTTTGACCGGTTTGATCCAGGCGCTCAAAGGTCAACGCAATGCCGGGGTTTCCAGCGGCTATCTGCTGGGCCAGCTGGCTGTGGTGCTCATGCCCGCGGTGCTCTTTGCGGCGGTCGCCGTGAGCAGCTACCAAAGTGTCACGCGGGTGGCGCCTGCCGAAGAGGTGGTCGAGCTCCAGGAAATGGGCGCCGAGCAGGAGGCCCAAGAGCAAGAGGGCGGCCTGGCCGAGCCCGAAGGTGCTGAAAAAGACGATGCGCTGCAGGAGCCGCCGGGCAGCCAAAAAGAAGAGGCAGCGGCCTCGCAGCCGGCCTCGGCACCCGAGGTGGCGAGCTCTGCGGGCGCGGGCTCCACCAGCCCGGCCGCCACCAGCCCGGCCGCCACCACCCAGCCTGCACCCACCGGCTACTGGATTGGCCTGGGCATCGGCGGCGCTGCCATGTTGGCCTTCTACGCGGTCCTCAGCTATGCGCGGCTGGAAATCTTCAAGATGCTGCTCTCAAGCTTCTTCCCGCTGTTGGTGCTGATCCTGGCGGTGCTCGGTTCGATCGTGTTCGGCCTGGCCACCCCGACCGAGGCGGCGGCCGTGGGCGCGTTTGGCGGCTTCTTGCTGGCGGCGGCCTACCGGCAGCTGACCTTCAACGTGGTCAAGGAGTCGGTGTTCCTGACGGCCAAGACCAGCGCCATGGTGTGCTGGCTGTTTGTCGGCTCGGCCATCTTTTCGGCGGCGTTCGCGTTGCTGGGTGGCCAGGAGCTGGTCGAGCAGTGGGTGCTGGGCATGAACCTGAGCAAGACCGAGTTCCTGATCCTGAGCCAGGTGATCATCTTCATCCTGGGCTGGCCGCTGGAATGGACCGAGATCATTGTGATCTTCATGCCGATCTTCATCCCGCTGCTGGACAACTTCGGGGTCGACCCGCTGTTCTTCGGCTTGCTGGTGGCGCTGAACCTGCAGACCGCTTTCCTGAGCCCGCCCGTGGCCATGAGCGCGTTCTACCTCAAGGGCGTGAGCCCGCCGCATGTGACGCTCAACCAGATCTTTGCGGGCATGTTGCCCTTCATGGGCATCCAGGTGCTGGCCATCGTGCTGCTCTACATCTGGCCGCAGATCGGTTTGTGGCTGCCGCACGTGCTCTACAAGTGAGCATCGACAGGCGCGCCCAGCGCGGGCGTGCCACGGACAAGGCTGTGGTGTTGTCGCCACAGCCTTGTTTTTTTGGGGTTGGCAGTCCCTTTGGCCGCAGCCCGTCCGTGCAGCCGCCGCAGGGTCAGCCGTTATCATGTGCCCATGACTTTCCTGGCGATCGACGTCGGCAACACGCGCCTCAAGTGGGCCGTGTACGACCGGGCCCACCCGCAAGCCCAGCTGCTGGCGCAGGGCGCCGAGTTTCTGGAGAACATCGACCGCCTGGGCGATGGCGCCTGGGACCTCTTGCCCGCGCCCGAGCGCATGCTTGGCTGCATCGTGGCTGGCGACGCGGTGCGCCGCCGTGTGCAAGAGCAGATGGAGCTGTGGGATGTTCACCCGCAATGGGTGGTGGCCAGCCAGGCCGAGGCCGGTTTGATCAACGGCTACGACCATCCCTCGCGGCTGGGTGCAGACCGTTGGGTGGCCATGGTGGGCGCACGCCAGCGCATGCTGGCGCAAGGCGCGCCGCGGCCCCTGGTGGTGGTGATGGTGGGCACGGCCGTGACGGTCGAAGCCATCGACCAGCACGGCAAATTTCTCGGCGGCTTGATCCTGCCGGGCCACGGCATCATGCTGCGTGCGCTCGAATCGGGCACCGCGGGTCTGCATGTGCCCACCGGCGAAGTCAAACTCTTTCCGACCAACACCAGCGATGCGCTCACCAGCGGTGGCACCTTTGCGATCGCGGGTGCCTGCGAGCGCATGGTGCAGCACCTGCGCGAGCACACCGGCATGGCACCCATGTGCATCATGACCGGCGGTGCCGGCTGGAAGATGGCGCCGAGCATGGCGATCCAGTTCGAGCTGGTGGACAACCTGATCTTCGATGGCCTGCTGACGCTGGCCAGCCTGCGCTTTGCCTGAGCTTCAGCTGTCTGCCTGGCCGTAGGCCGAGGTCAGTGCGCGCAGGTGCGCTTGCAGCTGGGCGCTGCCCAGGTAAGGGGTGAGCAGGCCCAGCACATGCTGCGCGCCGCGCCCCATGGCGCGGCTGGCGCTTTTGGGCTCCATCGCATGCCGGGGGTCGCGCACATATTCATAGCTGAGCCAATAGGTCACCATCACCGCCATGCTGGTGGCCAGGGTGTCGGTGTCTGCGGGGCTGATCTGCATGACCTGGGCCGCGGACAGAGACTCGAGCATTTGCCGCAGCGCAGCGGTTTTGCGCTCCAGCACCGCATGGAAATGTGTCTCCAGGTGACGGTTGCCCGAGAGCAGGTGGTTGAGGTCGCGGTAAAGGAAGCGGTGGTTCCAGACCTTCTCAAACAGCGTGTGCAGAAAAAACCAGGCGTCCTCGATGTCTTGCACATCGCCCCCGGCTTCGAGCAGCGACAGCATGCTGGCCTCATACTGGTCGTAGAGGTGGTTGACCAGCTTGTCCTTGGCCGGAAAGTGGTAGTACAGATTGCCCGGGCTGATGCCCAGCTCGGACGAGATCATGGTCGTCGAGACATGCGGCTCGCCATAGCGGTTGAACAGATCGAGCGTGACGCTGGCGATCCGTTCGGCCGTGCGGCGCGGGGCTTTCTTGGCCATGGCAGCGCAGGCTCAGGCCTTGCGTGCGGTTTTGCGGGCTGGGGCTTGGGCCGCTTTCGGGGTGCCCTTGCCGGGGCTGCGCGCTGCCAGCTGCGCCTCCAGATCGGCCACCCGCGCCTGCAACTCGGCGATGTCTTGCAAGGTGGGCATGCCCAGGCGGTGCAGGGCGCGCGCCACGCGCTCCTCGAACACGTGTTCGAGCTTGTCGATGCGGCCGCTGGCCTGCTGACCAAAATTCTGCGTGAGCTGGGTCAGGCGCTCGGTGGCTTCGGCAAAGCGCTGCTGTGCCTCCTGCTGGCTTTTTTGCTGAAAAGCCAAGCCATCGCTGACCAAGGTTTCAAAAGCTTTGCTGCCCTGGGCCTGCGCCTGCGCCATGGCGCCCAGGCCGGCCAGCCAGATTTGGTGGCTGGACAGGGCGTTCATGCCCGGGTTGGGTCCGGGCGTGCCAGCGGGGTCTTGAGTGGGGGGCGTTGCAGGTTTCTTGGCCATGGTGCTTCCGTGCGCAAGGGTGGGCTGTCTGATCGGAGGGCAGGGCTGAAGATCTGCCCCGCAATCTACCTAGAATCACAAGGATGCCGTCCTGTGCAGACGGCGATGCCTTTATACACCCATGACCATTCTCGTGACTGGCGGCGCCGGCTTCATCGGCGGCAATTTCGTGCTCGACTGGCTCGCTGGCGGCGACGAACCGGTGGTGAACCTCGACAAGCTCACCTATGCGGGCAACCTGCAGACCCTGGCGTCTGTGCAGGACGATCCGCGGCACACCTTTGTGCAGGGCGACATCGGCGATCAGGCCCTGGTCGAGCGTCTGTTGGCCCAGCACCGACCCCGCGCGGTCATCAACTTCGCGGCCGAGAGCCATGTGGACCGCTCGATCCACGGCCCGGGCGACTTCATCGAGACCAACATAGTGGGTACCTACAAGCTGTTGGAGGCTGTCAGAGGCTACTGGAGCGAATTGCCCAAAGTGGGGATGGATCCTCGGGTCAAGGCCGAGGATGACAGGATGGCCACAGCGTCCTCGTTCCGTTTTCTGCATGTTTCCACCGACGAGGTCTATGGCTCGCTGGCCAAGGACGACCCGGCCTTTGCCGAGACGAACCGCTACGAACCCAACAGCCCGTACTCGGCCAGCAAGGCCGCCAGCGACCACCTGGTGCGCGCCTGGCACCACACCTACGGCCTGCCGGTGCTGACCACCAACTGCTCGAACAACTACGGGCCCTACCACTTCCCCGAGAAACTCATCCCGCTGATGATCGTCAATGCCCTGGCGGGCAAGAGCCTGCCCGTTTATGGCGATGGCATGCAGATCCGCGACTGGCTTTATGTCAAAGACCATTGCAGCGCGATCCGCCGCGTGCTCGAAGCCGGGCGCCTGGGCGAAACCTACAACGTGGGCGGCTGGAACGAAAAGCCCAACATCGAGATTGTGAAGACCGTGTGCGCGCTGCTCGACCAGCTGCGGCCCAAAGCCGATGGCAGCAGCTACGCCACGCAGATCAGCCACGTGACCGACCGCCCGGGCCACGACCGGCGCTACGCCATCGACGCGCGCAAACTCGAGCGCGAACTGGGCTGGAAGCCCGCCGAGACGTTTGAGACGGGCATCCGCAAAACCGTGCAGTGGTACCTGGAGCACCCCGAGTGGGTGGCCAATGTGCAGTCGGGCGCCTACCGCGAGTGGATCGGCAAGCAGTACGCGTGAAAAGTGTCATGGCCCGGCTCGATCGGGCCATCCATGTACCCTCGGGTCAAGCCCGAGGGTGACGGTAATGAGGCATGCCCGAGGGTGACGGCAATGGGGCATGCCCGAGGATGACGGCAATGGGACATGCCCGAGGGTGACAGCAATGGGACATGCCCGAGGATGACGAGGAGAAGCCTTGAAAATTTTGTTGCTCGGCAAGAATGGCCAGGTCGGCTGGGAGTTGCAACGCAGCCTGAGCGTGTTGGGCGAACTCATCGCCCTGGACCGCTACAGCACACCCTGTGGTGACCTGGCGCAGCCTGAGGCTTTGGCGCAGACGGTGCGCACCCTGCGCCCCGACGTGATCGTCAACGCCGCGGCCCACACCGCCGTCGACAAGGCCGAGGGCGAGCCCGCGCTGGCGCGCACGCTCAACGCGCTGGCGCCCGCCGCGCTGGCGCAGGCCGCTGCCGAGACGGGCGCCTGGCTGGTGCATTACTCGACCGACTACGTGTTCGATGGCAGCGGCACGCGCGCCTGGCAAGAGGGCGATGCCACCGGCCCCCTGAGCATGTACGGTCAGTCCAAACTGGAAGGCGAGCAGGCGATTGCCGCCAGCGGCTGCCGCCACCTGATCTTTCGCACCAGCTGGGTCTATGCCGCGCGTGGCGGCAATTTCGCCAAGACCATGCTGCGCCTGGCGCAAGAGCGCGAACGCCTGACGGTCATTGATGACCAGCATGGTGCGCCGACCAGCGCCGAGCTGATCGCCGATGTGACGGCGCATGCGGTTCGCGCCGCCTTGCAACAGCCAGGCTTATCGGGTCTCTACCACCTGGTGGCCGGCGGCGAAACCAGTTGGCACGGTTACGCCTGCCACGTGACCGCGCAAGCGCGCGTGCAGCGGCCCGAGCTGCCCTGGAAGGTCGGCGAGATCGCTGCCGTGCCGACCAGCGCCTTCCCCACGCCCGCGCGGCGCCCGCTCAACTCACGCCTGGACACGCAAAAACTCCAGCAGGCCTTTGGCCTCAGGCTGCCGCACTGGCAGGCCGGCGTGGATCGCCTGCTGGCCGAAATTTTGTAATCTGCTTGCTGCACAATCCGCGCAAACGCTTTGAACCCCGCCACGACCATGACCGACACCACCACCGCCGTGAACCCTGCGCAACAGGCCCAGATCCTGGCCCAGGCCATGCCCTACATCCGCAAGTTCCACGGCAAGACCCTGGTCATCAAATACGGCGGCAACGCCATGACCGATCCGGCCTTGCAACAGGCGTTTGCCGAAGACGTGGTGCTGCTCAAGCTGGTGGGCATGAACCCGGTGGTGGTGCACGGCGGCGGCCCGCAGATCGAGGGCTTGCTGCAGCGCCTGGGCAAGAAGGGCGAATTCATCCAGGGCATGCGCGTGACCGATGCCGAGACCATGGAAGTGGTCGAGTGGGTGCTGGGCGGCGAAGTGCAACAAGACATCGTAGGCATGATCAACCGCGCCGGCGGCAAGGCTGTGGGCCTCACGGGGCGCGACGGCGGCCTGATCCGCGCCAAGAAGCTGCGCCTGGTCGACAGCCAGGACCCGAACAAAGAGCACGATGTGGGCCAGGTCGGCGAGATCGAGAGCATCGACCCCTCGATCCTGAAATGCCTGCAGGACGATGCCTTCATCCCCGTGGTCAGCCCCATCGGCTTTGGCGCCAACAACGAGAGCTACAACATCAACGCCGACGTGGTGGCGGCCAAGCTGGCCATGGCCTTGCAGGCCGAAAAACTGCTCATGCTCACCAACATCCGCGGTGTGCTGGGCAAAGACGGCGAGCTGCTGACCGAACTCACCCCCCGGCGCATCGATGAGCTGTGTGCCGACGGCACCATCAGCGGCGGCATGATCCCCAAGATTGCCGGTGCGCTGGACGCCGCCAAGAGCGGCGTCAACGCGGTACACATCATCGACGGCCGCGTGCCCCACGCCATGCTGCTCGAAGTCCTGTCCGAGCAGGCCTTTGGCACCATGATCAAAAGCCGCTGAAACCGCCGCGCGTGGCCATGTCTGAGGACATCCCTGCTGATTTTGCCGAAGACAAGCCGGCGCCCGCGCGCAAGCGCCCGCGCCCGGGCGAGCGGCGCCAGCAGATTTTGCAAACGCTGGCGGGCATGCTCGAGCAGCCCGGTGCCGAGCGCGTCACCACGGCCGCCCTGGCCGCGCGCATCGGCGTCAGCGAAGCCGCGCTGTACCGCCACTTCGCGAGCAAGGCCCAGATGTTCGAGGCCCTGATCGAGTTCGTCGAACAGTCCTGCATGGGCTTGATTCGCCAGGTCACCGACCGCGAGCCCGCAGGGGCCACGCAAGCGGCGCGCATCGTGGCGCTGATCCTGCAGTTCGCCGAAAAGAACCCGGGCATGTGCCGCGTGATGACCGGCGATGCGCTGATCCTGGAGCACGAGCGCCTGCAGCAGCGAGTGAACCTGCTGATGGACAAGATCGAGGCCCAGCTGCGCCAGTCGCTGCGCGAGGCCCATGCCCAATCGGCCACCCCCAGCGTGGACACCCAGGTGGCGGCCGCGGTGCTGCTGGCCTTTGCGCTGGGCCGCTTGCAGCGCTTTGTGCGCTCGGGCTTCACCCGTTTGCCGACCGAGCAGTTGCAGGCCTGCCTGGCGCGCCTGCTCCCCACCCCTTGAAGGAGATCCCATGAAACTCGTTCGCTATGGCCGCCCTGGCCAAGAAAAGCCCGGACTCATCGATGCCGAGGGCCGCTTGCGCGACCTCTCGGGCGTGATCGCCGACGTCACCCCCGATCAGCTCTCGGACAAGGCCCTGGCCAAACTCGCCAAGCTCAAGACCGACAAGCTGCCGCTGGTGCGCGGCGCCAAGCGCATGGGCTGCCCGGTGGCGGGCGTGGGCAAGTTTGTGGCGATCGGCCTGAACTACGCCGACCACGCGGCCGAGGCCGGCATGCCGCTGCCCAAAGAGCCCATCGTGTTCATGAAGGCCACCAGCTGCATCCAGGGCCCCGACGACGATGTGATGCTGCCCAAGGGCTCGAAGAAAACCGACTGGGAAGCCGAGCTCGGCGTGGTGATCGGTACGCGTGCGCGCTACGTCTCGCAAAAAGACGCGCTGCAGCATGTGGCCGGCTACTGCGTGGTCAACGATGTGAGCGAGCGCGAATACCAGATCGAGCGCGGCGGCACCTGGGACAAGGGCAAGGGCTGCGACACTTTCGGCCCGATCGGGCCCTGGCTGGTCACGCGCGACGAAGTGCCCAACCCGCAAAGCCTGAACATGTGGCTGGACCTCAATGGCCAGCGCATGCAGTCCGGCAACACCAGGACCATGGTGTTTGGTGTGGCCAAGCTCATCAGCTATGTGAGCCAGTTCATGACGCTCGAACCCGGCGACGTGATCACCACCGGCACCCCGCCGGGCGTGGGCATGGGCATCAAGAAAGACGGCCAAGCCGCCCCCGTCTTCCTCAAGCGCGGCGACGTCATGACCCTGGGCATCGAAGGCCTGGGCACGCAAACGCAGAAGGTGGTGGCTTTCAAGGCTTGAAGCCGCTGCGCCCTGCCGCCCTGGGATTTACCCTCAAAGCGTGGGGTTGCTGTTGTCGGAAGGTGTGTTTCGTGCAAAATAGAACGACCGTTCTATTTTGTCGAGCATGAACCTGCGCAAACTCTCTACCCCTGCCCCGGCGCCCGAGCCCTTTCGCCGCGTCATGCACAAAGGCCAGCAAACCAAGGCCGCCATCGTCGACGCGGCCCTGGGCCTGGCCTCGCAAATCGGCTTGGAGGGCCTGTCGATCGGCGCCTTGGCCGAGATCACGGGCATGAGCAAGTCGGGCGTGTTCGCCCACTTTGGTTCACGCGAGGAATTGCAAATTTCGGTGGTGCGCGAATACCACGAGCGTTTTGAGCGCGAGGTGTTCTACCCCGCCATGCAGGCGGCACGTGGACTGCCGCGATTGCAGGCCATGTTCGACAACTGGATGGTGCAGACGTCCAACGAGATCGATTCGGGCTGCATCTACATCAGTGGCGCGGTGGAGTTTGACGACCGCGCTGGCCCGGTGCGCGATGCACTGGCGTCTTCGGTCACCAGCTGGCAAGCGGCGGTGCGCCGCGCGGTCGAGCAGGCACAAGAACAAGGCCAGTTGCAGCGCGAGTTCGACCCCTTGCAAATTGCCTTCGAAATCCACGGCCTGATCCTGGCCCTGCATTACGAGGCGCGTTTTCTCAAGGCGCCTGGTGCGGCCGAGCGCGCACGCCAGGGCTTTGCCCGCTTGCTCGAGCGTTACCGCGCGGCGCCTGCGCGCCGCGCCTGAGCCTGTTTTTTCCCACTTCACCGTTCAAGAGGAACACCATGCCCGTCTACAACCCGCCCCTGCGCGACATGCAATTTGTGCTGCACGAGCTGCTCGATGTGGGCAGCGCCCTCAAGGCCATGCCCAAGCACGCCGATGTGGATGCCGACACCGTCAACGCGGTGCTCGAAGAAGGCGGCAAGTTCGCCGCCGAGGTCGTGTTCCCGCTCAACATCAGCGGCGACCAGCAGGGCTGCCAGCTCGACCGCGCCACCCACGAGGTCACACCGCCCGAGGGCTTCAAGGCGGCATATGAACAGTACGTGGCCGGTGGCTGGCCCTCGCTGAGTTGCGACCCCGAGTACGGTGGCCAGGGCCTGCCTTTTGTGGTCAACCAGTGCTTCTACGAGATGCTCAACTCGGCCAACCAGGCCTGGACCATGTACCCCGGCCTCTCGCACGGCGCCTACGAGGCCCTGCACGCCCACGGCACCGACGAGCAGAAGAAGCTCTACCTGCCCAAGCTGGTCAGCGGCGAGTGGACTGGCACGATGTGCCTGACCGAACCTCATTGCGGTACCGACCTGGGCATGCTGCGCAGCAAGGCCGAGCCCCAGGCCGACGGCACTTACAAGCTCAACGGCGCCAAGATCTTCATCAGCGCCGGTGAACACGACCTGGCCGAGAACATCGTGCACCTGGTGCTGGCCCGCCTGCCCGACGCGCCCAAGGGCAGCAAGGGCATCAGCCTGTTTGCCGTGCCCAAGTACAACGTGAAGGCCGACGGTTCCCTGGGCACGCGCAACGGCATCTACTGCGGCGGCCTGGAGCACAAGATGGGCATCCACGCCAACTCCACCTGCCAGATGATCCTGGAAGAGGCGGTGGGCACCCTGGTCGGCCAGCCAAACAAGGGCCTGCAAGCCATGTTCGTGATGATGAACGCCGCCCGCATCGGCGTGGGCATGCAGTCGCTGGGCCTGACCGAGGTGGCCTACCAGAACGCCCTGGCCTA
>JACCDW010835554.1_pt1 | contig 15494 bp, 14 predicted proteins | sample 7449781 | NCBI WGS metagenome assembly JACCDW01 (sample SAMN15323449, study PRJNA562643) | freshwater metagenome | isolation source: river surface water | place: USA:Blue River Watershed | collected 2017-08-18
TTCCGAAGGGGAGCCAGAGGATGTCGAGGTTGCCGAAGGTGTTGCAGTTGCCGATCTAGTAAATGTTGGAAATACCGAGGGGGATTCCGAAGGAGATGCCTGGGCGACCTGGGCGATCGCCACATTCTGTACGACTGTATTTAAAGATGCGATTGCACCCGCCGCATAATACCATACAATGGAACTTGAACTCCCAACAGGTAATGTACCAATCGGTAAGATTGCCGCATAGGATCCATCGGTACCCGTAGGAGTTGCCGGTGGAATGGAGGCAGGATTGGTATTATATACATTTGAAAACGCACAACAAAGCGCATAGGATGTCATGACACCAGGTGTTTCCGAATAAAACAAGACACCCTCCGTTGGATTGGTTATCATAATTGCATGGGATACCTGGCTGTTTGTAGTAATTGCAACAAAGCTATTCCCTACAAGATTTCCCCTTGTTTTAATATTGACGTCCGTGGTTCCTACAAAGTCGTCGCGTGTTCCCACCCAAATCAACATATTTTCAATCGGCACTGTATGAATATTCCGAACACGCGATGTTATTTGGACGAAATTATCCGACGGTCCCAATGAAAATATATTTGTAAACGAGACTAAATTCCCATTGACTGTAAAATTGCGTATGGCAGTTATAATACCATGTCCTACAGATCGTGTTGCATCCGCCGAATCAACAATAAATTGCGAGTAGTCTGTATACGATCCTAGAATCGGAAGAGAGTACAGGTCCACAACGGTGGTTCCACTCCAATTCGGACCCACTGTTCCTGTCCCAATTGCAGTATCAAGTGGATAGGTAGAATATGTTAATTTATACCATGTATTTGCGATATGCGAATAGTAAAAAGGTTGGACGAAGAGTCCCTGTGTATTGACGGATGGCTGTGTACCCGTACCAAACCGCAGGTTATTGTTGGCAAACACACAATTTGCCGCAGTGCACCCTTTTCTTCCAACGCTATCCACTGCATATACTGCCGCCACCTGAAGCAATGTGATAATCTGTGATAGCATTTCTATCATAGATTAATATTTTTTTGTAATTCCCATAATAATGCCACTCGTATCATCCTTGGCATCTGCAACAGGATTTGGGCGTATGCCCGCTCCAACAGCGGCACCTTCCGGTGCTGTACGTGTTGTATTTCTATCTGCTGCAGGTTCAGCTTCGTGGACTACAGATATAACTACGAAAATAAATGCCGCCCTAACGGCTTTGTACCCAACTGTGAGTGTGTCTATAACAACCATAACTGATACAGCTACAAATGGATCTACTGTGACTCGAGCAAACTATGATGTTGCCTTTGTTGTATCAAATGTCAGTTTTAGCAATTCAGCATTAGGGGTCGCACTCAACAATTTTGTGGCCTCAGGCGGAGGTCTGGTTATGACCGCTTTCGCAATAACGACTGTGCTTGTTCCAGGATTTACTTACGCAACCTATGCACCCGCAACGGGTGGATCCAACAATCGTACGGGTAATTCGACATTAGGAACCTTTACAGCAGGAGATCCCTTGATGGCAAATGTTTCCACCTTTAACAATGGAAGTGGAGGATATGGTGCAGCCTCCCTAACATTGACAAGTGGAGCTGAGGTGGTTGCATCCTTTTCCAATGGAGGACAGTTAGTTGTCAAGCGGGTTATAGGTCCAGCTCGTACAGTGGCCTTGAACTTCTTTGCCCCCAGTTCAGCCGTGCGATCCGATTTTTGGACGGCATCCACCCACGGTGATCGTTTGATGGCAAATGCAATACTTTGGACGGGAAGAGCCATTTAGTGAATCGGTTTCCAGGCATCGTAGTCAAAATCGTCTTCCCGCGGCCATCCTGTAACGGCATATCCATCCACATGGTATGTATGACTTCCACCGACAACCAGGTTGTAGAGCTGGGTATCCGCCGGTAAATCATAGAGATCCAGGTGTACGACAGGACGAGATCCTTCGACAGTCTTGAGCTCCGTTCCGACAACCAGGGGTTGCACGCGACCAGTACGGAGACCATGTAGGAAGCGTGATTCCACCTGACCCTCCCCATTGAGAACAGGGTGCTCCCTTCCATACGTGGCCGTTTCCACAACCTGCGGGTGGACGCAATAAAATCCCTTGTCCGCCGAAATATGCGGGTGATGACTGGTTGTGGAATGTTTGTTATTGATCCGGCACATGGCAGTGGATCCCAACAGAGGTCGGTGGAGTGCCAAGACCACGTTGATTTCTCCAAAGGCTCCCCACACAGAATCCCCCACCTTCACCTCCTCAATCGGTTTCACGGATCCATCGGCCATTTGGACCAGCGAGCCGGCCAAGAAGCAGGGTCCTGTTTCAACATCTGTAGTAGAAGACCCACATTCATTGAATGCAGAAATGGTAATGGTAAATGGAACTGACCCACTTGTTCTTGTTAGAGTGACTGTGGTTGCTGTATTATTTGGATAGTCAATACTGACATTTGGATCGTTTGTTGATACAGTGTAATATGTTGCATTTGCGACAGGTTCCCATTCCACAACTGCTGGATCACTTCCAAAGTCATTGCGTGTTATAGTAAATGTTGAGCCAGGAGGAACACACCCGCAGCATGCTGCCACTTCGGTAGGAGCGCTGTTGGTTGCCTGGGCGTATCCTTGTTGACCTGGGACGCGGTAGGCAACCATGGAGCTTTCAAAGGTTTTCGACCCGCCCGCCTCTTTGCTAGCAGGATTTCGCTGGTGATAAATGGCGAGTGTGCGAGCTCCCAGGAATCGTGTATATTCCGAGGCACTCCTGTTGGCGTTTTGCATTGTTCTAATTATAGGATAGCAAATCGTGCACGAAAGTAGAATGTGTTGGAACGAGCAAGTAAGTTTTGCGACAGCCATTTCCGCGGCCGGGTTCTCGCTCTTACTATTTCTTCGTAATCAGGGAATTGATGTAGGAATCGGTGCGTTTGCCCTAGTAGTTGCCTTGATGCAGCTAGGGGAGGCCTGGATGTGGCAGGGACTGCAGGATCCTGCCAAGGCCACATGGGGCGCGCGGCTTGGTATCCTTTCACTCCTTCTGCAACCCCTGGTACTTGGTTGCATGGTCCTGGTATATCATGGGTTTCCTACAGTTGCCCTCGTGTTTGCCTGCGTATGGTGTGTAGCCGCCTGGCGATCCTTTCAAACACTGCGTGCTCCCGCTGCGGCGACCCCTGGACCCCACGGACATTTGGAATGGAATTTCTTGTCCGCCATGAGTACACCCGAGTTTTTGGGACTCTATTGGCCCGTACTTTTGGGAACCTGGTACTTTCTACCTGCAAAGGAAGCCTGGTTGTATGGTATTGGAGCCGCAGGGAGTGTTGGTATTAGTAAGTTCCTGTATCCACGTGAATGGGGAACTCTTTGGTGCTGGTGGGCAAATCTGCTGCCAGTGGTACGACTTATTATGTAGAGTATGTAGAATTATGCCGGCAGTCTCTATGTTATCCGGTGTTGCTGGATATGGACGCATGGTCGTACAACAAGGAGGGGATGCAAATATTGTAGCTGGTAATGCAACGACAACCATGAATACATCAGGAGGAACTGCAGTACCAGGAATTTCAGGTTTCGATGATGCATTTGGCTATATTCCAACAGATAGCACCTTTCCCTTTTTCTTTTTTGGAACAAATTATGGATCTGGTGCAGCACAAGGTATTTACTGGAATACCAACAATGTATTGGGATTTGGAGCAGGAACAAATACAATTTTCTGGTCTGCAACAACGGGACGAGGCGTGTTATGTGGAAATTATGATCGCAGATGTGATCCAAATGCCCTCTATTGGCCTATCCAAACGATAGGCCAGAATCGTATTCTCCGCTTTCAGGCTAACTTTCGAAATTTGTATTCAGCAGGGACCGCAAATGAAGGACGTATGGAAGTACGTCTAATTCGAAATACCTCCACAGGAACACAATATATTGAATTTCGGATATTTAAAGGTTCAGGCGGTGCCAATGGAGGCGCCATTACAACAGCCGGTTATGGAACAAACAACAATTGGAATATAACAAATGGGACTGCATTCCAAAATACATATGGGACAACATTTGTATCGGCTTTCCCCGCCGACAATACCAGTCATGTATTGTCAAGTGATTCAAATGGAAATACTTGGACTTTTTCAAACACAAGCTATGTAAATATTTGAAATCGCCAACCACAGAAGAGATGGAAAGTGTTCCTGCCCCCTTTGATACAGCCTGGAATCGCATTGGATCGACTGATATGACAACTGTCAAAGACCAACAGTCCCAGAGTATGTTTGCATACACACAGATCCCCGTGAAATTCGAGAATCCTCACAAGTGCCGAAATGCCCTGGGTCTGGTGGGAGGTTCCGAGGTTTCCAACATCTCCGGTAATATGGTGGATCTGGAATCGGAATTACTCGGTATTACCCGGAGTCAGACCAAGTGTGCTGCCCGCCAGTACCAGCCCGCATGCCCGCTGGGTGGCGAGGGATGCCCTGACTACCCCCCGTCCTTTGTGAATGTCAATAAGAGCACAGGGGCACAGGAAATGGTGGATACCACTCCTCGCCATCTGCCAACATGCCAGATGCAAACACTGCCTGGCGTGGGATACCCGAAGGATCTTACAGTAGCTACTTGCTACGCAAAGGGTCGTTTCTAATTCGACAATGTCCGTGGCGGTATTCTCCTTCTCCAACATAGAATGGCATCTCTAGAGGAGCTGAAGCAGCAGAGTATGAATCGTCGTACCTACGATGGTTGCAAAACCAGCGATGATCTCCGTGTCACTACTGGACCTGGTCGATACCAAATGGATATTCCGCAACAGTCCTGCGATGCCTGCTTTGCACCCGAACCCACCGTGCGCCAACAGATGTGGGGTGCTTCTCTGAACCAGGGATTCATGAAAACCGATGTGGAATCCGATCTATTTAATATAAATCGCCCCACGACACGCACTGTATGCGACCAGTACAACCCTGATACCAACAAGATGAATGCAGCAGGTGTGAAATCAGTAAAAGAGTGCTCCTTCCCTCAGACTCATTCCCGGTTAGTCGATCCTCCCTGCAATAACCGTGCAGTAGGCTGGAATCGCTGGGAATGGCTGTGCGACAACCCACAGGAATCTGTTATGCTACCATTTGACAACCTGGTGACAACACGTCTGCAAAAGAAGGACCAGTTTCGCCCTTGCATACCAGTTCCACAGGATGCATCCGCCATGCTCCCTGCACCCGAATCCTTCGATAAACTAGGCCAGTACATGGGCGATGAGACCGGCATGGGCCAGTTAGTAGGTGGACTGCAGGGTGCCATGCAACAATTTAATCCCGCCCAAGGCATGATGGAATTTGGTGGTGATTTCACAGGTTATGACGAGAAGTCCCTACCAAGTGGTCCCATTTAAAATGTAAATTAACCAACATGTAGGTTTTCCACCATGTGTAAAACATACAGGTATATTTCAACTTCGTACAGAACGGGGAGAACATCGCATTTTGCAAGTCCGGTCCCAATATAGGATTAATGGAGGCGCTTGCATTTCTTGGACTCTTAGGAGCGGGATATTTGGTATCTCCCGATTCCAACAAGAAGACACCACCCAAAGAAGGGTTTTTACCGAGTGCCCCCATTGAAACCACTGGACCCGCCAAAAAGGATGTGGGAAAGTCCCAGGTGGGCGATATGGATCTGCAATTTCGCATACCCTCTACCAACACACTATATCCCGCAGAACCGAATCCGAGCCGCTTCGAGGGCAATGTATTTCAGGTGGGAATCCAGCCACCCAAAACAACCCAGACGATCCCTGAGGCGCTAACAGGTGGAACCGGTGTATCCCGCGTCCAAATGCGGCCCGATTCCACTGAAACTGCCACACAACGTGAGGGATTTGTTTCACCGCTTACCGGTGTCGCCTACAAACCTGGGGAATTCAAACACAATAACATGGTTCCCTTCTTCCGCGGCCAACTGAAGCAGAACTTGTATGAAGGCGCCAATCGACAGGTGTTGGACTACCAGACGGGTGCTGCCTCTACTGGGTATGCCAAGCGGGAACAAACACCCCTGTTTGAACCTACCAAACAACCCATGGGAAATCCCTTTGGTCTTGAGGCTACCTCTGATTTCATGGAATCCCGCATCAACGATCCGAAAAATCGGGCCAATGAGGTTCCCGTGGAACCGGTCCGTGTAGGCCCTGGACTCAACCAGGGATTTACCCACATTCCATCCGGTGGTTTCCAACAGCAGGCCGGTGAAGAATATGTACTACAACGCATGCCACGTACCGATGATCTGCGTGTTGCCACCAACCCCAAACTCGAATACAAGAAACCTGTGGTTCCTGGTGCCCACTTTATTACCACCAGTGGAACCGCCGAGACAGTCGGTGAAGTACGCCGCTACGCCCCTGATACCTTCTACATCAACAAGAACGGGGAACGCAACTTCGTAACAACCGGTGCCGACATCAAGGCCACTGCACGCGCAGCACAAGTGCTGAAAACCACCACTCGTATGGAGACCACTACCGAATATGCCGGTGGCGCCAAACAGGCCGAGGGATCCGCAACCTACACGGTCGCCGCCGCCAAGGCTCCTCTGGTAAAACAACATGGTCCCTTCGGATACCGCAATGCCGATGCAACCGCCTATTTCAATAAGGATACAGATGCCGAAGAGAACGACTACGGAAAATCCGCCATTGAAATCCGACCCAATGAGCGCTTTTACACGGGTGAGCGCGTTATGGCAACCAACTTGGCCGCCGACAAACGCCAGGGTACCCTGCCCCAACAGGATTCCGTCAAACCAACACGCGCCCAAGAACTTGTGGAAAACTTCCGCGTGGCCGGCAACTTCACAGCAATCGGTGGTGGCGGTCGCGCGGAAATGCCGACCGTGTATGATCCCAATGATTCCCTGCGGACCACCATCAAAGAAACAACGATCGACAATGATTGGCTGGGTATGGTGGCACCGGTTGGTAGCCAGCCTAAAATGACGGTGTATGACCCCAATGATGTGGCACGTACTACCATCAAGGAAACCACCATTGACAATGATTGGTTAGGTGGGGCAGCACCCAAAGAGGCCCAGAAACTCACTGTGTATGATCCCGATGATATTGCCCGCGTGACGGGCCGCAACACCCTGGATGACTGGGATGTGTACCGCAACATGGGTCGTGGAGAGAACGAGAACTACACGGTACGTCCACAGGATGCGGTACGGAATACCCAGAAGGCCGCCATTTCCGCCAAATCCGCCTACACTGGAACCGCGGGTGCCTTTGTCTCCCAGGAAATGAACCAGATGGCCGCCCGTAATGTCCGACAATACGCCCAACGTGAAAACATTGCCAAAGGACGCGCACCCACCAATTCCTCTACCAAGGTTTTCAATGGCGAGGACTACATCAATCAGACCTACCGGAAACTGGTGGCAGATTCCGTGAACGACCGTGCACCCGTGCTAGATCGTGTTGCCTCCGAGACGACAGGAACCGAAGTGTTGGGAGTCCAGCGGCCCCGAGCCCCTCTGAAACTCGACATTGCTGCCGAACGCAACCAATACGATGTCGTCTCCTCTCTGGAGAAAAACCCCTATGTGATCCCTCTGCATGCGGCAGCAAAAGTAGGCGGTAAGAATGCAATTTAGAGTTCCTCTAAAGAATACACACCAATGACATACTAAAGAATGTTGGATATTCCTCAGTATGACCCACATGCACCCAAGAAGATCGAGGATATTGTGGGAAATCAGGAGATCTGGCAACCATTAGCCCAGAAGATTCGTTCCAACAACTGCTCCCATTTCATTCTCTGTGGCCCCGCCGGCTGTGGCAAGTCTACCTTTCTACGCATTCTGTTTGGAGAGGCGTTCCTCCTGCTTGTCATTGACTGCACGGCGAACCCTGGTCTCCGTGATTTGCGCGATGCACTGCGTGGGTTTGCCCGTGGATCCCGTACAATCGGTGGGAATTATCGATGGGTCCTGTTGGAACATGCGGATTCCCTGGCAGCCGACACACAGGCCTTTTTGCGCCGTATGATGGAAACGACATCCAACACAACTCGATTCATGTTTGAATGCAGCGATGCCGGTGCCATTTCGGAACCGATTCTGAGCCGGTCCACACTTATGACAGTCGATACTCCGACAGAGATGGAGTTTGTATACGAAATACGGCGTCGTACTGACAATCACGTATCACCCTCAGTTGCCGAAAAGCTCTATTTGCTAACGGGCGGTAACATGCGGAATGCCCTGTATAATGCCCTAGCGATGCGATGGAATGGCGAGGACCTTGTATCACAGCGATGCAAGGATTACGAGGAACTCTTGAAGATACGACCGACTACATCTTCCGAATGGATTGCCTGGGCTACGAAGGCCGAGAAGGAATGTCGACTGCGGGGATATGATTGTAGGGAGCTGATTATGATGGGATGGGCGGGACATCCGGCGGTTTCCTACATGCGATCCCAGTGGTCCCGGTTAGGCGGCATTTCCTCGCGCGCCCTGTTTTATCGTGCCGTGTGTGATATTGCTGGTGCATTGCCGGCTGCGTAAAATACATGCAAAACGCAACTTTCTTCTGAATAGAATGGAATCTGTTTCCTTGTATTCTGAGGCACGCAATGAGTATTTAAAGCAATTGGCAACCTGGGTGGTTCCACCCCTTGTTGAATTTTTCCGCAATTCGTATGACACCATTGCGAAAAAGGAGGGAAAACGCACCATGGCTGCCTTTCAAATGTGGTGTTCTGAGGTTCCTCGGTGGAACCAGGACGTGATTGACAAACATGTGGAGGATCTGCTGTCCTCGTGTCGTTGTGATTATGTGGAGGATTTGATGACGGCTGTATTTATCGCGCATACAAAGATGTTGACGGCGATTCGCATCAACAGCCGTCAGAAAAAGCTGCAAATCACACTGCCAAAACTGGATCATTTTTTACATCGGATTTTTGTGGAGTGTGCCCGTGCGTTTTGGAAAGCACCCTTTTTGTTTTCGGAGGACATGCCAATCATTGAGAGGCAGAAGAATGTCTTGCAAGCGGAAACCATGTGTACGGAGGCCATTGGAGGTGCTGTGCGTTCCCTGCTTCCTATCAAATCCATTTTACGGGATAATCTGTTGGAGGATGAAGAGGAGTATATTCCGACTACCCCCACTCCCAAAAAGAAAAAGGTAGTCGAGTCCGATTCAGAGTCGGATTCTGATTCGGAGGAGGAAACTGAAGTTGCTCCTCCTGTTGTTGCGGCGGCTCCTGTTGCTCCTCCTGTTGCGACCCCTGTTGCTCCTACACTTCCTACATCCACGCCTCCTGTCAGTGATGAAATTCCATTCGAGTTGGAGGAATCCAAGGAAGTCAAAGCGCATCCCCTTGAAGTTAAAGAAGTTCCCAGGGAGATCCCCCAAGAAGTCAAAGAGGTCCCCAAGGAGATCCCTCTCGAAGTCAAGGAAGTTTCCAAGGAGACGGAGGAGGTGAAAGCGCTTCCCCTAGAAGTCAAAGAAGTTCCGAAGGAAGACACACTCCCCCTACAATCCCAGGCAAAACCTCTCATAGTTTCTAAAGAGCCTACACCCGTCCATCTTGTCAAGGAAGAAACTCCTGTGAAACCACACGATGAATTCGTGATTGATACTGAACCATCTGTGCGGTTCAGTGCTTATGATGTTGTATTTGATGAGAACAAACCAGATATCAGTGAAATGCGGTATGTACCCAAGCTAGGTTTGTATGATGACGAGGATGTTCCTGCTCGTCTGCAAATTGGCGGAGAAGCCTCCTTTGACGATTTTGAAACAATTGGTGGAACCACAAAACCTGCGGAAGAGGTTGTGGAAGATTATGAAATGTCTCTTAACGACGCCGATTTCGAGTCCGTTTAGTTTTACGTGTCTTGGAACTAGATTGGGTTTGGTGGGTTTCGTAGATAGGATAGGAGGGAGGCTGTTGGGACTGTTGAGTTTCGTAGATAGGATAGGAGGGAGGCTGTTGGGACTGTTGGTAAGAAGGATGTGAGTAAGTAGGATAGGAAGGTTGGTAAGTGGGTTGTGGGTAGGAGTACGAAGGAGGGTAAGAAGGTTGTGGGTAGGCAGGTTGGTAAGAAGGAACCTGGGCTTGTTGGGATTGTTGTGGTTGCTGAGGTTGCTGCGGTTGCTGCGGTTGCTGCACTACCGCACACAGCTTCATTTCCAACATCTTTCCCTCCCTGCATAATGTTTGAAAGATTGGATTGATTCGAAGAATTCCACATTGTTCGATTGTCGGTTCCATGCAGGATGCAATCCATTCTTCCGTATTTTCAAACAATCCCTTGTATTGTTCGAAAAGTACAGTCGGTTGCAGAAAAACAGGGCGGCTTGCTATACCCGCCTCTGTAAATCGATTATACAAATATTGCACCAAAAATCCATAATATATAAAATGGCACCGCCGAAAATGGGCCTCAATCTTTGCCAGCAAATCCTTTTTTGACATACGCGAGGTAGGCTTGGTATATTCTTCATACCGTTTTCGGAGAGCAAAAAACTGTTGGTCCATCAAACGATCCAACAAAGGAACCGTACAAACCATTGTATCCCGTTTCGTCCTTCCTCCTTTTTGATACATCAACTCACGATGCAATGATACGCATGCATATTTTACATCAGTACGCATTGTATATATAGAAAACACCGGATCTTCCAACACAGATTGTAATGTCGTCGATATTTGGGAAGACGCCCCGTCATGCACCGTAAACTCGATAATTTGTATTTCCCTTTCGTGCCCGTCAATATTCACAACAAGGTACCCAAATATATTACAGATACCGGCTATAAATAGGTTTTTTATATCCGTTTTCACACTTAGTACAACATGTGATGTTTTATAAATATAATATGCAATTGCCAAAATAGTCTCCACGTGGTTCTGTAAGAATATGTTTAAGTGGTATTCCAGACTTTTTCGGAATTCCAACACAACCGATTGGATGGCGGGAGAGGAAGAAACGGCTGTAAAATATTTGGCATCATAAAAAGGATGTGGTTGTTCTTTCGTATTCTTTGGGTGCAAAAAGGAAAACGGGGGGCTGGCAGATGCTAAAAAGGAAAATTCGGGTTTTGCGGTATCTAGCGGAACACCGGTATCCCTTAGAAGGAACGGGAGATGGTCCGGTAAAAGAATGGCGGGCCACCACACAAAATCAAGATCCGGTGTTTTCTTGGACGGATTTTGAAAGGGAAATCCCAGGCGATCCTGCAGACAGAAATTATATGCCTGAATGGCCCCGCCACCCACTAATGTAATCGAACGAGGATCAAAATGGACGGAAGGTGTTGGTAGCACAATCTCAAGCGGTTGTATACGACGTGTTGTATTTTCGGCACCAATCGGTGCTACACAAACATGGTTTGCGGTATTTACTACGTGTCTGGATTGCACTGTGGCAATTCCGGCCTTTTCAACACACTGAATCAGTCCATTGAAAAGTTCCAGGTTTTCCAACAAAGTCCCCGCAAATTCCTCATCGGACATCCTCTACTAGGTGCGGTGCTTTCTGCGTTTCGTTTTCTCTCTGCTCTCCAAACGATATGGAGTCCCTTTACTTCCTGGGTATTGCTTTAGGTGGCGGTTGCATGGCCCTGTTTGTTGCGGCAGGCTGGGGTTCTTACAAGGATAAAAAGGTCCCGGAAAAAGCGATTCTGTTTCGTTGGTTTATTGCCGGCCTGGTTGCATCGGGACTGTTGGGATATGCATGGATCTTTGGAGCCGGCGGTGATGTGTCGGGTATGATGCAACGCATAACAGAGACTCTGGATGTGGATACTGTTGTGAAGGCGGTATCTCTATCTGCACTGACCGCGAGTGTAAGTGGTGGGGGGGCTACTGCCGAGGAGGAGGACAAGAAGGATGAATTGCAGGTAGGGATGCCTAGCTTCTAGTTCAGCGTAGCTTCTAAGACCTACGGTCTTAGAGCTTCTATAAAAAAATTGAAAACCATCAACATCAACCATGGTATGTCTGTGCTCCCTACATATTCTCTCATCCTCTGCCTCCTTCCTCCCTAAATGAATTCCTTCCTACCAACCCCCCTGTGCTTTCAGACCTTCTCCGATAAGGAGAATTTGTGGAGGAAGAATGAGATCGCCCATCAGCGTATGCGCGAGAAGACCAATTCAACGGCGAATGTATATTGTACCTCATGTCGTCATCATCGTTGTGGAGATCCAACACCTGTGTACGGTAATCGATCTCTCAAGAAGTCCAAGGTATGTGTGAATCGCTCAACCAAGATCGACCGCGCACGGTGGGGCGTGGATCCCACCTACCTCAACATCCGTGCCGGTGAAACAACCCATGCCGACACTGACCTTCTGATCTAATCTAATCCAATCCAATCCAAAAAAACTAAACAAAAACATTTTTTATTTAGTTTTATTTATTTGTTTTTGTATTTATATTTTTATGCATACATATGTGCGATGCTGGGATCAACGGATGCCTTGCGCTTCAAGAACAGTTCAATGTGCTCCCGCTTCACAGTAAATGGCAGTTGGAAATCCTTCAGTGCGAAGGGGACTGTCTTGGGATTGTTGAAGAAGCGCAGGAGGTTGATCTTGCTAACAACCGTCTGAATGCCTCGCTTGAGCTCGCGGACACCCTGTTCGCCACCGGTGTAATGCTCGATGATATGGCGAATCATATCACTTCCAAATGCCACCTTCTCAAACAGGCCGACCTCCTGGAGTGCCGCGTTCACCAGATACTTCTCCGCAATCACCAGCTTCTGCTTGCTGTCGAATCCCTTGACCTCAATGTTGTACATGCGGTCGCGCAGAATGGGATTGACGCGCCCATGGTCGTTGTGGGAGAAGATAAACAGGCACCGACTCAGATCCAGGTTGATTCCAGTAAAATACTTATCCTGGAATCGATCATTCTGGCTACCGTCTGTAATATGAATCAGCATATTCATGATCTCCTCGCCTTTCGGGGTTTCCGACACCTTATCCAGCTCGTCGAAATAGATGACCGGATTCATGCACTTGGACTGCATCAGAACATCCACGATCTTGCCCCAGGTGGACCCCTCATACGTGTAGGAGTGGCCGTCGAGAAACGAGGCATCCGTGGCACCCCCCAGTGTAATGAAGTGGAACGGGCGACCGAGTGCCTTGGCAACACCATCCTTGATGAGGGATGTCTTGCCAACACCTGGCGGGCCGTGGATGCTGAGGACATTCCCATGCGCCTTGGGGTTCGCAATCCAGGAGGAGACAAACTGCATGATCTGCAACTTGGCCTCATCGTGGCCGTAGATCGCCTCCTCCATACACTTGTGGACGCCCGTCATGAACTCCTGGCACTTCTCAGGACCATCCTCCAACTTGACGGGGAGATCCTTGTAGATACCCAGGGGCAGATTGGTAAATCCGCCGATCCAATGGGAACACTTGTAGTACTCGGTGGAAGAGGGATCAATATTCATCAGCGCCGAGTACTTTGACATGGCAATGCGGGCCATCTCTGGATTGTTAGCGACCTTCTCGAGAATCTTGAACTTCAGGGGAACCTGGACTTCTACAGGTGCCGCCTTCTGCTCCAGAATCGCCATGAGCTGCGCCTGCTTCTCAGCCGTGAGCGACTTGAAGTAGGTAATATCATTGTCGATATTGTCCTCCTCCTCGTCCTCGTGCTGCACCAACTCGACAAACCGGCGCACATTGGCAGACTCCTTCTTGAGGTTGTACTTCTTGGGCTTCCGAGGATCGTCCTCGCCATTCAGGAGCTCCAACAGAGTCATTCCCTTCTTGCGAGGCACCTCCTCTTCCTCCTCTTCGGTCTCATCCTCCTCCTCCGTCTCCTCAGTTTCCTCGGTCTCCTCAGAATCCTCATACTCCTCCTCGGAATCCTCCTCTTCTTCCTCCTCCTCCACAATCCGCCGCTTGGGACGCAGGTGAATGACAATACGACCTCTCTCCTCTTCCTCCTCCTCGGAATCAGAGGCAATCACCATCGTAGGCCTACGACGCGCCTTCTCATCAGACTTTGGTGTCCGAGAAGACTGTGTACTGTCCTCATCCTTCATAACCTTGCGGATCTTCCGCGCAGCCTCCTTCTTCGCCTTACGCGGTTGCGGCTGTGAGTGCTTCTTCTTCGGAGTCTCGGACTCCGTAGAAGACTCATCGTACTCATAATCAATCAGGTTCTTCACGTTGCCCTTCTCATCCAGCGACTCATCATCTGATGCAGGAGGAGGAGAGCGCTTCTTCAGCTTGGATGGCAACGGCATGAATGGCATTTTGAAAGAATGAAATGTGTGAAATGAAATAAATGTGTTGGGACAGGGTTCACATTTGACGGGGCAGGATGTTTCAATTTTTTTATGGGATAACCCGGTTCTTTATTTACATACACATTGTAAATGGAGAACCGATTAAAAACTCTCAAAAATAAACGGAATGTGATTGGTAAAAGAATATCCAATATCCTTTCACGTAAACATAATCGTGCAAATAAAGCAAATATGGCTATCGGAACAAGTAATAACAGAATATATGATAAAATTGCAAAAAGATCATCCCATCCAACACAGAAACTCGATATTACACTATGGGAGGGAACTGTAGGTGATCTAAGAAAAGCAAAAGATCAGCCAGTTATTCACTTTCTTACATTTGATCCGGCGACTGGATCAGGCAGGGGTAGACAGTTAAGATTAACAGATATAATTGATTTGGTTCGTGCGGAACAGCATCGTATAAATGGTACCTCAACATATCGTCCTGAAAATCCATATGAACTAATACAATTTGGAGTCGATATTCGTAGCAAAAACCCTTATTAAGCATACTCGTTATTTTCGCAAGGCCATCAGGAATGCATCCGCCAAATCGCTTTTCTTGGACCGTCCTCGAAACATTGCCAACCATTCGGTCGCACCGGCTGCTGTCAGAGCCGCCTCCGTTTCCACCTCGGCAGTTTTCTTGCGTTCCCTGTATGCCTTGCCATCCTCAGCAACTTCCGAACTTCCTACATCCCCCTCTCCTTCCTCTCTAACCTCTGGTACATCCGCAATCTGAGCGGCTTCCGCCGCTTTTGTCTTAGTCCCTGCGTGTACGAAAACGATCTCACCCCGCCAGGCAAAGTCCCGTTCCAGTCGATGTCCCAACAGAGTAAATAGCATAATCTGAATTGATTTCATGGTGGGGCCTTTCATAACCGGCTGATTTTCCAGCCGAATCAGATCGGCTTGGGCGAATGTAGGAAGCATCGAAGTTAACCAGGTATCCATGGCACGCCGAATGTGGGCCAGAGACGGCGAGGTCGCCTTCGGCGCTTTCCAAGGCATCAAGTAGCGTTTCGTGGCTTCCAACACTAATTCATCCTTCTTCGTTTTGGCCGTCGCCCATCCACCTGCTGTTCCCAATTTCTTAAGATCCTTGGCGGCTACAGGACACGGCAGGGCAGGAAGTGTAGGAA
>JACCDW012034064.1_pt1 | contig 15493 bp, 10 predicted proteins | sample 7449781 | NCBI WGS metagenome assembly JACCDW01 (sample SAMN15323449, study PRJNA562643) | freshwater metagenome | isolation source: river surface water | place: USA:Blue River Watershed | collected 2017-08-18
CAGCGATCATGCGAAATCACCATCACGCAACCGGCAAATTCGAGCAGCGCATCTTCCAGTGCACGCAGGGTCTCGATATCTAAGTCATTAGAGGGTTCGTCAAGCAGTAATACATTGCCGCCCATAAGCAGAGTTTTGGCCAGATGCAGGCGGCCGCGCTCGCCACCCGACAGATTGCCGACGATTTTTTGCTGATCGCTGCCCTTGAAATTAAAGCGGCCGATGTAGGCACGGGAAGGCATTTCAAAACGCCCAACGGTAAGCAGGTCGGCGCCACCTGAAATATCTTCGAATACGGTCTTTTTATTGTTGAGGTCTTCGCGCGACTGATCAACCAGTGAAATTTTTACTGTTGATCCGACCGCGATCTCGCCACTGTCGGGTTGCTCTTTGCCGGCCAGCATGCGGAACAAGGTCGATTTGCCTGCGCCGTTGGGGCCGATGATGCCGACAATGGCGCCGGGCGGAATGCGCATGGACAGATTGTCGATCAATAAGCGATCGCCATAGCCCTTACTGACGTTTTTGAATTCGATCACTTCATTGCCTAAGCGCTCTGCGACCGGAATGAAAATTTCCTGTGTTTCGTTGCGCTTCTGGTATTCATGTTCAGATAATTCATTGAAGCGTGCCAGTCGCGCCTTGCTCTTGGCCTGACGTCCCTTGGGATTTTGCCTGACCCATTCCAGTTCTTTTTGCAGCGCTTTCTGGCGCGCAGATTCGGAAGCTTCTTCTTGCTTTAGACGGTTTTGTTTCTGGTCCAGCCACGAGCTGTAATTGCCTTTCCATGGTATGCCATGGCCGCGGTCGAGTTCGAGTATCCACTCGGCTGCATTGTCGAGGAAGTAGCGGTCATGGGTAATGCCGACTACGGTGCCGGGGAAGCGATGGAGAAACTGTTCCAGCCATTCGACCGACTCTGCATCCAGATGGTTGGTCGGTTCATCAAGCAGCAGCATGTCCGGCTTGGAGAGCAAGAGCTGGCACAGTGCGACGCGACGCTTTTCACCGCCGGACAGCACGCCGATTTTCGCATCCCATGGCGGCAGCCTGAGCGCATCGGCGGCCATTTCCAGTTGCAGATCCAGATTGCCGCCATCGCTGGCAGCAATGATGGCTTCGAGTCGTCCCTGCTCGGCAGCAAGTGCGTCAAAGTCTGCATCCGGCTCGGCATAGGCGGCATAGACCGCATCCAGCTTGGCGCGCGCTTCAAAGGCTTCGCCCAGTCCGCTTTCAACGGCCTGACGGACGGTCTGTTCGGGATCGAGCTGCGGTTCTTGCGGCAGATAACCGATCTTCAGGTTCGGCATGGGAATGGCTTCGCCTACAATGTCCTTGTCGAGACCGGCCATGATTTTGAGCAGCGTGGATTTGCCCGAGCCATTCAAGCCCAGTACGCCGATTTTGGCACCCGGGAAAAAGGACAGGGAAATATCTTTCAGGATCTGGCGTTTGGGCGGGACGATCTTGCCCACGCGATTCATGGTGTAAACGTAATTGGCCATATTGATAAAAACAAAGAGGGGTAAGAATACGGATTCGCTGCGCGAAGAGGCTACAGGATACCTGATGGCGGCACAGGTGGCCTGTTTGTCTTACTGCGCACTATTTTATCGCCTGTACGTGTGGGCTCAACAGACTATGTGCGTAAGTGCGGATCATGAGCGGCTGAATGGATCAACCTTGCGTTGTGACCAGGCTCGCCACAGTCCTTCAGCAGAATACAGTCCCAGTGCCATCCAGATCAGCGCAAAACCGATCAACTTGTTATTGCTGAAGGGCTCGTGATAGAGCCAGATTCCCAATAACAGCTGCAGAGTCGGCCCGATGTATTGCAGGATGCCGATCAGTGATAAAGGAATGCGTCGTGCACCGAACGCAAACAACAGCAAGGGCACGGCGGTGACGGGTCCGGCGGCAATCAGTAAGAGGCTGGTTGTCATGCTTGCACCGGTGAACGCATGTGAGCTGCCGCTATCGGGAATCCATAAAAAGCCGAGGGAAAATGGCAGCATGCAAAGTGTTTCAACAGTTAAGCCTTCCAGCGCGCCTAGCGAGGCTGTTTTACGTAGCAACCCATACAGGCCGAATGTAAAGGCTATCGTCAGCGCAATCCACGGGATTTGCCCGATGCTGATGGTGAGCCAGCTGACCCCGGCAACGGCAAAGCCAACTGCCACCCATTGCACTGCACGCAAGCGCTCGCCCAGCAAGATGCCAAACAGTACATTAAATAAGGGTGCAATAAAGTAACCCAGTGACGCATCAACAATGCGGTCTGTATTGATGGCCCAGATATACACCACCCAGTTCGTGCCCAGCATAGCGGCGCTGGCAAAAAAAGCGTATGTGATGCGCGGACGCTGCCGTATTTTTTCAAGCCACATCCATTGACGGCGTGAAGTGAGTATCAGCGTTAAAAACACTACCGACCACAAGATGCGATGTGACAGAATTTCTAATGGTGGGACAGCCTTTAATGTTTTCAGATACAGCGGGAATACTCCCCACATGAAAAAAGCACTACCTGCGCTCAGTATTCCTTTGAACATGTATTTATTCCAGGTTCAGCGGCAGTTGCGCCGTCTGTTGCTCAGTCATTTTTTCAGCTTGTTTGCGCTGGCGTGTCGGCCGTCCTTCCCGCGCCGGATGGCGGCTACCGTGTTTATGTAGTACTTGCTGCGCTTCTTTGCGCACGCTGCTTTCGCCGCGTAGTTTCCATAAGATGTCGCGTGCCTGTTTTGCCGTCTGCAGATGGTCAACGATGGGTGCGGGATAGGTGGTGCCGATGCGCACGCCGGTTTCATGCTGCAGGCTCTCAGGCATGGTCCATGGTTCGAAAATATAGTCGGTTGGTACAGGTCGCAAGCGCGGTAGCCAGTGCTTGACGAAGCGTCCCTCCGGATCCTGATCTTGAGCCTGCTTGACCGGATTGTAGATGCGGATGAGGTTGATGCCGGTCACACCGGATTGCATTTGTATTTGCGGGTAATGAATGCCAGGTTCGTAATCAAGAAATTCACGCGCCAGATGCAATGCGGGCTCGCGCCAGTGGTTCCATAACTGATAGCTGGAAAAGCTGACCAGTAAGGCGCGCATACGAAAATTGATCCAGCCTGTCTGTGCCAGCATTTTCATACAGGCGTCGATCAGTGGAAAGCCTGTTTCGCCATTGCGCCAGCGCTCGAAATAGTCGGCATTGAAGTGCGGCTCGCGCAAACCGTCAAATCCGCGATGTACATTGTGGTGCTCTAGTCCGGGTTCGGATTCGAGTTTCTGGATGAAGTGACAATGCCAGTGCAGACGGCTCTCGAATGACTTCAGGCTTGCCAGTATATTGCGCGGCCGCGCCGGTTCAGGCAACGCGTGTATTTCGCTTTGGGTCTTCCAGATTTTGTGCATGACTTCGCGCACCGAGAGCACACCATAGGCCAGATAAGGCGACAGGCGCGAGCAGGATTCTTCTGCTGATAAGGGGCTAGACATCGAATACCGGTAAGCAGGAAGATGCTGGTCAAAAAAATGCTGTATCTGTCCCACCGCCTGTCTGCGCCCACCACGCTGCCGCAACGCTTTATCTATTCCTTTTACACCCAGCTCGGCGGCATGCATGATGCCTGTTGAGTCAAGGTTATGGGGCGGCAGCATGATGCGCTGTGGCGCTACGATCACAGGCTCGCGCATTCTTTGCATCCAGATCGATGACCAGTTATCGCGCGAGCACAGGCGACGTACTACGCCATTTGATGGTGTCTCTGTCCATGTGATCTGATGTGCGCGGCACCATTGCGCAACCCGCACATCACGTGCATAGCTGATCGCATTACTGGTTTCTTCATGTGAAGCCAGGGCAAAGCGGCCATAAAAATCTAACAGCCGTTGCAGTATGTGCGTGATTTCGCCATGCTGAATCATCAGCATGCCACCACGATGAACCAGCCCTGCGTGCAGGTCTGCTAGGCATTCATTCGTAAAGCCTAAGTGCTGCGCGGCATAATCAGGTGCCTGCATGATCTCGGGTTCATACACATATAGCGGCAGCACATGGCCTTGCCGGCTTGCGTCGAGCAAAGGCAAGTGATCGAACAGGCGCAGATCGCGCTTGAACCAGACTACGGTCAGTTTCACTGATGCCATTTTCCTGGATGTGCTGCAGGTGCACGAGCAGTGGATTTTGACCAGAAGGCGGAGAATGACCGGCAGGCTTCGTACAAGGGCGGAAAGTATTGCGGTGCCGGATGTAGCTGGCTGCAATACTGAGCAAGTATCGGCTGATAACCGGGATTGAGCGTGGCAATGGATTCGATGGCGCTGGCAGTGGCCAGCTTCTTGTAGAGTTGCGGCAGATCGCCAATGTAGATTGCATCAGTAATCTGCTGCATGCGCGAGAGCACGAAATGCCATCGCTTTGCTGACCAGGGAAAACGTGCATGAAAAGGCTGATGGATCACGCCTATGCGCATGCCATCAAAGGGTGTGTCATCCAGCATCCATGGATGAACCAGCCGCACGCGCGCACCGGATGCCACTTCGGGTGCAGGTTGTGGCGCGATATCGGGCATAGCGAGTAACGCGGGCTCTTCGCAGCCACTAGTCGTGTGCGCCGTGTTTGTGTGCGGCAGTTCCAGCTGGTTACGTGCGATGTGCTCCAGCGCTGTATAAGAAGTATCAATCGCAGTGGCGCTGCAATGCCAGTCCGCAGGCGCGAACCTGGCGACATTTTCAGCATTAAAGAGATAAGGTTTCTGGCTGAAGGTGGCGGCGATCCATTGCCATGACAAATGATTCGATGCAAGGTCACCATCGAGCAGATGACCATACAGCCAGTCCGCACCAGTCCGCCAATGTATTTTGCGCAGATGGATGATATAACTGGCCAGCCACATACGTGCATGATTATGCAGATAGCCGGTCTGGTACAGCGTCGCTACTGCGCGATCAATCACGGCCAAGCCGGTACGTGCTTCGCGTATATCATCTGGCAGGCTGTTTGCGTAACGTATGCCCGGTAATGCTGGCCGCATGTCAGAAAAAATTGATTCACCATGATGATGCCAGACATGATGAAAAAATTCCCGCCAGCCGAATTCCATCGCCAGTTTGTCTTGCATGGTCAATTGTTTTTGCTGCTGCAGCTGCGCGAATAATTGCGGGATCGTGACAAGGCCATGCGTGATATAGGGCGACAGGCGGGTGACCTGGCCATCCAGGTGATTGCGGCTCGTGCCATAAGCGCGCACGTCAATCGCAGCAACGGCAGCCTCAAGGGCTGGATCGCTGCTGATGAAGTGCTCAGGCGGTCGGATTTCAGTGCGCATATCCCAATCTTACCGGCAGCGGATTGACTCTGCTTGCCACTGATGTATTACATGCTGCGGCGATACTGCCCGCCGACTTCGAACAAGGCGTCGGTGATTTGTCCCAGTGAGCAAACGCGCACCGCTTCCATCAAGTGCGCAAAGACATTTTCATCGCGTATGACGGCCTGCTGCAGTGCCTGCAGTTTTGCCGGCGCGGCATCCTGATGCCGGGCATGAAAGGCCTGTAAGCGTGTGAGTTGCGACTGTTTTTCTTCTTCGGTAGAGCGTGCCAGTTCCAGTTGTGCCTGCACGGTCTGGCCATTCGGATTGCGGAAGGTATTGACGCCAATAATAGGCAGGCTGCCATCATGTTTTTTATGTTCATACAGCATAGATTCTTCTTGTATCTTGCCGCGCTGATAGCCAGTTTCCATCGCACCGAGCACGCCGCCGCGCTCGGCGATGCGTTCGAATTCCTGTAGTACCGCTTCTTCAACCAGATCGGTCAGTTCTTCAATAATGAAGCTGCCCTGATTCGGGTTTTCGTTTTTGGCCAGGCCCCATTCGCGATTGATGATCAATTGTATGGCCAGTGCGCGGCGCACGGATTCATCGGTCGGTGTAGTGATGGCTTCATCATAGGCATTGGTATGCAGCGAGTTGCAGTTGTCATAAATGGCGATCAGTGCCTGCAGTGTCGTGCGTATGTCATTGAAATCGACTTCCTGCGCATGCAGCGAACGACCGGACGTCTGGATGTGGTACTTCAGCTTTTGCGAGCGATCATTGGCGCCATATTTTTCGCGCATTGCCACTGCCCAGATACGGCGCGCGACGCGCCCAAGCACGGTGTATTCCGGATCCATGCCATTGGAAAAGAAGAACGACAGGTTGGGCGCAAAGTCATCAATGTGCATGCCGCGCGCCAGATATGCTTCAACAAACGTAAAGCCATTTGACAAAGTAAAAGCCAGCTGCGAGATGGGGTTGGCACCTGCTTCGGCAATGTGATAGCCCGAGATCGACACCGAATAAAAATTGCGTACTTTATGGTCGACGAAATATTGTTGTATGTCGCCCATCACTTTGAGTGAAAATTCAGTCGAGAAAATACAGGTGTTCTGTCCCTGATCTTCTTTCAGAATGTCGGCCTGCACAGTGCCGCGTACGTTCTGCAATACCCATGCGCGAATTTCAGCGGTTTCACTGGCGTTGGGTTCGCGCTGTTTTTCTGATTTGAATTGATGGATGCGCTGATCAATGGCGGTATTCATGAACATCGCCAGAATGGTCGGCGCCGGACCGTTGATGGTCATGGAGACGGAAGTGGCGGGGTCGCACAGATCAAAGCCGTCATACAGTACTTTCATGTCATCGAGCGTAGCGATCGATACGCCGGAATTGCCGACCTTGCCGTAAATATCGGGACGCAATGCCGGATCTGCACCGTACAGCGTGACAGAATCAAAAGCAGTCGACAGGCGTTTGGCCGGCATGCCTTCTGAGACGAGCTTGAAGCGCCGGTTGGTGCGGAACGCATCGCCTTCACCGGCGAACATGCGGGTCGGGTCTTCGTTTTCCCGTTTGAACGGAAATACGCCCGCTGTGTAGGGAAACTGACCGGGCAGATTTTCCCGCTTTAGCCAGCGCAGCAGATCGCCATGATCATGATATTTGGGCAGCGATACTTTACGAATATGATTGCCTGACAAAGTCTGCCAGCTCAGTTGCGTACGGATTTCCTTGTCGCGCACTTTGACGACATGTTCCTGGCCGGCGTAAGTGGCCTGTATTGTAGCCCACTGCGCGAGCAACGCGCGTGACTCAGCGGTGAGCGCAGACTCACGCTGGGTGATCAGGTCATCAAGTTCTGCGTTGCGCCCGGCAGCAGCGAGCATCTGTTTGGCCGCAGCTAACTGCTGTCGCTCACGGGCGAAGACGGCTTGTTTGCCAGTTTGCAGATGATAGTGGCGCACTGAGTCGGCGATCTCCGCCAGATAGCGGCTGCGTGCAGGCGGCACGATGGCATTGCGCCCTGACGAAAAACGCTGTGTGACAGGCGCAAGCGTGCCGGCTTGTATTTTCAGGCCAAGTTCAGCCAGGCGAGGCAACAGTCCCTGATATAACGCAGTGACGCCATCATCATTGAAGCGCGATGCTTGTGTACCAAAGACCGGCATGTCTTCAGGGCTCAGGTTCCAGAGTTCGCGATTACGCTGAACTTGTTTGGCTACATCACGCAAGGCATCTTGCGCGCCCTTACGATCAAATTTATTGATGGCGACGAAATCAGCAAAATCGAGCATATCGATTTTTTCCAGCTGCGAAGCGGCGCCGAATTCCGGTGTCATCACATACATGCTGCAATCGACATGCGGCACGATCGCCGCATCGCCCTGGCCGATGCCCGAGGTTTCGACGATCACCAGATCAAAGCCGGCAACGCGGCAGGCGGCGATGACGTCCGGTAATGCCTGCGAAATTTCCGAGCCTGCTTCGCGCGTGGCCAGTGAGCGCATGAAAACCTTGCTGCCGCCGGTCCACGGCGCGATTGCATTCATGCGTATGCGGTCGCCCAGCAATGCGCCACCGGATTTGCGGCGTGACGGATCAATTGAGATGACAGCAATATGCAGACGGTCTTGCTGGTCAAGCCGCAGGCGACGAATCAGCTCATCGGTCAGGGAAGACTTGCCGGCGCCGCCGGTGCCCGTGATGCCCAGTGCCGGTGTCTTCAGCGATGCTGCAGCAGCATGCAGGGATTGTCTTAGTGCGGGAGCAGCCTTGCCGTTTTCCAGTGCCGTGATCAGTTGCGCTAAGGGCCGCTGCCGCGCCGTCATATCGCCGGCGCGCAGTGCTTCCAGACTGGCAGGTGCGTGTACGGATAGATCCGTATCGCAAGCATGAATCATGTATTCGATCATGCCGACCAAGCCCATGCGCTGACCATCTTCCGGACTGAAGATGCGCGCAACGCCGTAGTCGTGCAATTCCGCGATTTCAGCCGGCACGATCACGCCGCCGCCGCCGCCGAAGACCTTGATATGCGCACCGCCACGCTGGCGCAACAGATCGATCATGTACTTGAAGTATTCGACATGACCCCCCTGATAGCTGGATACCGCGATGCCTTGCGCATCTTCCTGCAATGCGGCGGTGACGATTTCCTCAACCGAACGATTGTGCCCAAGATGGACCACTTCTGCGCCTTGCGACATCAGTATGCGGCGCATGATATTGATCGATGCATCATGACCATCGAATAATGAGGCGGCAGTGACGAAACGAACCTTGTTGGCAGGTTTATAGCCCGCCAGATTCTGGGACAAGGACAGATCGGTCATGAAAAATCTCCGGATAGGCTTTGTGCCAGCCTGAAACGAGCGGGCACATAGTGGATTGTGTCAGACGAAATTGACGTTTACGTTAACGTCATATTCTCGCAGTATAGCCGGAAATATTACTCAGGAATCGCCTGCGACACAGCGCGGGGCGTCCCTCGCGGTGACAATCAACGCGTGATAAACGTGCTTGCAAAAATGTTTATAAAAGCTCGATACCGAATTGCTTCATCACATAAGCGAACAGTGCAAAGCAGATGATCGTGGTCAGCGCACAGGATGCCAGCGTCAGCCAGAACCCGATGCGTGCATGAAGAAACGGGAATACTAAGAACATCGGCAGAGTCGGCATCACGTACCAGAAGGTGTACCAGGCGTGATTGGAGATTTTTTCTTGCGGCTGGCTTTCGATATAAAGCCAGATAAGCGCAAGAAAAGTCACCAGCGGCAAGGCGGCGATCAGGCCGCCGAGCTTGTCACTGCGCTTGGCGACTTCTGATACCACCACAACAATGGTGGCTGTGAGCAGGTATTTTGTGATGAGCCAGATCATGGATGAAGATTTGCCCGAAGAAGAAAAAACTACTTGGCCGAGATTCTGGCGCAGACCATGTTGGCCACTTCCGCATTGGCATGCGGATCGGTTGTATCTGCCATGCCCTGTGCTACGCCCATTGCATCGTCAGCGTGCCTGTTCTGGCTCATTTTCCATTTGCCTTTGATCTCGGTAATGTTGATCTCCAGTCCGACGATTGCCTGCAGCTGGGATGCAATGAAGTCAGCAGGTGCATCGGTGACTTTCCAGGGCGCTTGGCGATGTTGTTCAAAATTGTCAGTCAGTTCGCTGACCTGATCTTCGAGCCAGCCAGTTCGTTCGATTATGCTGGGGATGCCTCTGACCTGCACGGTTTCATAGTTCCAGGTAGGGACCACTTTATGTGTGGTTTGCTTGGAGGGATACCAACTTGGGGTCACATAATTTTCCGCGCCCTGGAAGGCAACCAGACATTCGCTGAGCTCCATCAGATCCTTCCAGTGCGGATTGGCCTTGGCCAGATGTGCAACCAGCAGAGGCTTGCCGTCCCTGAGCCGATAATGGAATGGAATCGGTGAGGCCAACAGGCCAGATCTGCCGGATGAAATCAGCAGTCCCAGCGGATGGCGCGCGATCAGTCCCGTCAACTGCTGGATGTCTGTCTCTGAGAAAGTGCCAGGGATGTACATGGAAAGAACGCTCTGGATATTGAGTCGTTATCAGTTTAGCGTAACTTTTTTGTTGCGCAGCCTGAAAGGGTTTTCAACATCACAAAGCGTGCCGACTCCAACGACTAAAAGTGCAGTGCGCTTACTCGACGGTGACGGATTTCGCCAGATTGCGCGGCTTGTCGACATCAGTGCCGCGCGCTAATGCTGTGTGATAAGCGAGCAGCTGCAGCGGCACGACGTGCAGGATAGGCGAGAGCAATCCGTAATGTTCGGGCAGCCGGATCACATGCAGGCCATCGCCGGAGCTGATGCGGGAATCTGCATCTGCAAATACATACAGCTGACCGCCGCGTGCGCGCACTTCCTGCATGTTGGACTTGAGCTTTTCTATCAGCGTGTCATTCGGCGCAACGGTGACGACAGGCATTTCTTCTGTTACGAGAGCCAGCGGCCCATGTTTCAATTCGCCGGCCGGATAAGCTTCGGCGTGAATGTAGGAGATTTCCTTGAGTTTCAGCGCGCCTTCCAGTGCGATCGGATAATGCAGGCCGCGCCCGAGGAAGAGCGCATTTTCCTTGCGAGCGAATGCGTCAGCCCATGCAATGATTTGCGGCTCGAGCGCCAGTACGCTGGTGAGCGCCACAGGCAAATGGCGCAACTGTTTCAGGTGCTGTGCCTCTTGATCTGCATGGAGACGCCCGCGCAATTTTGCCAGTGTCAGTGTCAGCAGGTATAGCGCGGCCAGTTGCGTCGTAAAGGCCTTGGTGGAGGCTACGCCAATCTCGACGCCGGCGCGCGTCAGGTAAGCGAGTTTGGTCTCGCGCACCATGGCCGAAGTAGCCACGTTGCAGATGGCAAGTGAATGCTGATGGCCAAGTTCTTTTGCGTAGTTCAGCGCTGCCATGGTATCGGCAGTCTCGCCGGACTGTGAGATCACGACAACTAAGGCACGTGGATTGACAGCAGGCTGACGATAGCGGTATTCGCTGGCAATCTCGACATTGGTCGGTAGGCCGGCGATTGCTTCAAGCCAGTATTTGGCAGTCATGCCGGAGTAATAGCTGGTGCCGCAGGCAAGGATTTGTATTGCATCGATCTGGCTGAAAACGTCAGCTGCATTATTGCCAAACAGCCCGGGCGCAAAGCCTAGTACGCCTTCGAGCGTATCGCTGATGGCACGCGGCTGCTCGAAGATTTCCTTTTGCATGTAATGCCGGTACGGGCCAAGATCAATGGCGCCGGAATACGCATGTACGGTCTGAGCCTCGCGCTGTACAGGCTGATCATGTAAGTCGGTGATGTGGACGCTGGTTAAGCCGACATCGACCACATCGCCTTCTTCCAGATAAATGATCTGGTCGCTGGTGCCCGACAAAGCCATCGCATCGGATGCGAGGAAATTTTCGCCCTCGCCCAGGCCAACAATCAACGGGCAACCGCGTCGCGCACCGATGACGCGATGCGGTTCATCCTTGCAAAATACCGCAATCGCAAATGCGCCATGCAGGCGCTTGACTGCCCGCTGTACAGTAGCCAGCAGATTGCCGTCATACAGATGATTGATCAGGTGCGCGACTGCTTCGGTGTCGGTCTGTGACTCAAACTGATAGCCAAGCTTGACCAGCTCGGCGCGGATTTCTTCGTAATTTTCGATGATGCCGTTATGAACCAGCGCAATGCGGTTCTCGCCGTTTTTTGCAGAGAAGTGTGGATGCGCGTTGTTCGTGGCCGGTGCGCCGTGTGTAGCCCAACGCGTGTGCGCAATGCCTGTCTGGCCGGTCAAGCCGGTATCGGCAATCTGGGCCTCCAGCTCGGCCACGCGGGCAACGCTGCGCGAGCGCTGCAATCCTTGTTGGTGCACGGCGATGCCGCATGAGTCATAGCCGCGATATTCCAGCCGCTTGAGGCCTTCAAGCAGAATGGGGATGATGTTGCGTTGGGCTACTGCGCCGACGATACCGCACATGAGAGATCCTATTTTTTCTGTTTGACCGGACGTTGCCAGCCAGAGATGCTGAGTTGTTTGGTGCGCGATACAGTCAGGCTGTCAGGCGGTGCATCTTTGGTCAGCGTAGTGCCTGCGCCTAATGTCGCGCCTCTGCCAACGGTAACGGGAGCGACTAATTGCGTATCGCTACCGATGAAAGCATCGTCTTCAATAACTGTGCGATGCTTGTTGGCACCATCGTAATTACAGGTGATGGTACCGGCGCCGATGTTGACCCGCGCGCCCACGGTGGCGTCGCCAACATAAGCGAGATGATTGGCTTTGCTGTGCGCGGCGAGCTGGCTGTTCTTGAGCTCTACAAAATTGCCGATGTGGACGTCTTCGGCAAGTACCGTTCCCGGGCGCAGCCTGGCATAAGGGCCTATCTGTGCCTGTGCACCGATAGTCGCGTCTTCAATATGACAGTAAGGTTTGATGACAGCGCCCTTTGCAATGCGGGCATTATTGATTACGCAGTGCGCGCCGATTTTCACGCCATCGGCCAGCTCGACTTTGCCTTCGAATATGCAACCCACATCAATTTCTACATCGCGGCCGCAATGCAGCTCGCCGCGAATATCCATGCGTGCAGGATCTGACAGAGTCACGCCTTGTTCAAGCAGCTGGCGCGCCAGATTGTGCTGATGTATGCGCTCGAGTTCGGCGAGCTGGACTTTGCTGTTGACGCCCAGTGTCTCCCAGACAAAGTCAGGCTGCGCAGATGTGACTGCGATGCGATCTTCCACGGCGCGGGCGATGATGTCAGTCAGGTAGTACTCGCCTTGCGCATTATCGTTGGAGAGCTTTGCCAGCCAGCGCTTCAGATGCGCGGTGGGCGCAATCAGAATGCCGGTATTGACTTCATGAATTTGGCGCTGATCGTCGTTTGCATCTTTTTCTTCGACGATGCGAACGATGCGTGCCTGCTCGCGCACGATGCGGCCATAGCCGGTCGGATTATCCAGTTCGACGGTCAGTACCGCCAGTTTGTCCTTGCCGGCTGCCTGCGCAAGCTTTTGCAGCGTGGATGCAGTTGTCAGTGGCACGTCGCCATACAGCACTAGCGTAGGTTGATCATCCGCCAGCATCGGCATGGCCTGCATGACTGCATGGCCGGTACCCAGTTGTGGTTCTTGCAGCGCAAAGTCCAAGTCTTCTGCGGCCAGTCTGGCTGGTACGGCATCGCCACCATGCCCGTAGACCACGCAGCAACGCCCGGGCGACAAGCTGCGGGCGGTATCAATCACATGGGATAGCAGGGGCTTGCCGGCCAGCGGGTGCAGAACCTTGGGAAGGTCGGATTGCATGCGCTTCCCCATGCCGGCAGCGAGAATGACAACGTTCATAGGCGGATATTGGATAGGTGCAAAATTTTAGCACGCGCGCGCCGTGCCCCATGCGAGTTTGCGTCTTGAATCACCGCTGTTTGGGCGCTGTCAACTGACGAATTTGATTTGATTGTGCAGTGCTATTGGCTGGTGCGCACCGTTGCTGCCGGCCGTGGTTGCGCACGGCTCTTCGTCAAACGCAATGTCGCCGTCTGCGACCGGCGCGCCGTTTGCCTCAAGGCCCGTAAAGTCAAACAGCGCGCGATCCATCAGATGTGAGGGCACTAACGTCGATAGCGAGGCAAAAATATTATCGACTCGACCAGGAAATTTTTTCTCCCATTCGCGCAGCATGGACTTGATTTGTTTACGCTGCAGATTTTCCTGGCTGCCGCACAGATCACAAGGAATGATAGGAAATTGTCGGATGGCCGCATAGCGTTCGGTATCGGCTTCCTGAACATAGGCCAGCGGCCGGATCACGATATGTTTGCCATCATCGGATTGCAGCTTGGGCGGCATGCCTTTGAGTTTGCTGCCGAAAAACATATTTAAGAAAAATGTTTCCATGATGTCGTCGCGATGATGACCGAGCGCGATCTTGGTTGCACCCAGTTCATCAGCAACGCGATACAAAATGCCGCGCCGTAGCCGTGAGCATAGCGAGCAGGTAGTTTTACCTTCCGGGATAACGCGCTTGACGATGCTATAGGTATCTTGATTCTCTATATGAAAAGGTACGCCAAGCTTGGTCAGATAGTCAGGCAATACATGTGCCGGAAAATTCGGTTGTTTCTGGTCGAGGTTAACGGCAATGATGTCAAAATTAATCGGCGCGCGTTCGCGCAAGGTCAGCAAAATATCCAATAGCGCATAACTGTCCTTGCCGCCTGAAAGACAGACCATCACTCGGTCGCCTTCTTCAATCATGTTGAAATCGCCGATTGCCTGACCGACCAGACGGCACAGGCGCTTATGAAGTTTGTTGTTTTCGTAGGCATTTTTTTCCGCTTGTCTGGCGGTCAGTCCGGCGCTGCCAGCCGTGCCGGTCTCGGGCAAGGTATGCATTTAATTTTCCTTGATGCGAAATACTTCTACGCCGACAGCATTGCAATCCGGGTAGACATCAGGCTTCTCTGTTGAGATGCGTACGGCGCGCACTTTGGGATGCATGAGCATCGCGCCTGCCACATCATCACACAAAGTTTCCTGCAAATGGATATGACCTTTTGCGATGCGCTGCGCAATCGTTCCGCGTATGAAATCATAGTCGACCACTTCATCGAGCAGATCATTATGGGGCGTGGACTCTGCAAGAGGAATGAAAAGGTCAACATTGAAGATGACGCGCTGTTCTCCCTTTTTTTCAAATTCATGCACGCCGATGTTGAGCATCACCTCATAGTCGCGCAAAAAAAGGCGACGGCATTGTGCGAGGGAAGGATAAGAGAGAAATGAAACCATGGCTTAGGCTTTTTAAAAAGGGTGACAGGATTATTTTGCAGTCATGAACATGACATCACGCTGCATAGGCAGCAAATGCTGGCCGCCGTCGACGACTAAGGTCGAGCCGGTGATCGCGCGCGCCTCTGCAAGATAGCAGACCGCCTGCGCGATATCGTCCGGCGTGCTGCTTTTGCCCAGCGGCGTTCTGGTGTGCGCCTCTGCGAAACCTTCGGCAGTCTGGTCACCGGATACCAGCGTAATGCCCGGCGCAAGTCCGACCACGCGCAATGTTGGCGCCAGCGATTGTGCCAGCATGATGGTCGCTGTCTGTAACGCCGCTTTGGAAATGGTATACGAGAGAAAATCCGGATTCATGTTGAATAATTTCTGGTCAAGCAAATTGATGACGACGGCTTGCGCTTGTGCCGGCGTGGCTGCATGCAGTGCTTGTGCCAGCAGGACGGGCGCTGCCAGATTGGCATGCATGTGCGCATCAAGTGTGCTGATCGAGAAACTGGCTGCATCATCATAGTCAAATAGCGATGCGCTATTGACGATGCAGGAAACCGGGCCCATGGCTTTGATTGCTGCCGGCAGCAATGCGCGCACCGCAGATTCATCGGCCAGATCACATTGCAGGGCAATCGCGCGCCGGCCCATTGCTTGTATTTCGTGCGCGGTCTGCTGCGCCTGGGCTTCAGAGCGTCCGTAATGAACGACGATGTCCCAGCCTGCCTGTGCGAGCGCCAGCGCAATATGCCGGCCCAGCCTTTTGGCTGCACCAGTGACTAATGCTGTTCGGATTGTTGGCTGAGTCATGGGAATTATTGGCCCGCAATCGCTAGTCTTCACTACAATATGGCCCAGGCAATTTCCTGAGCCTAC
>JACCDW010070485.1_pt1 | contig 15492 bp, 13 predicted proteins | sample 7449781 | NCBI WGS metagenome assembly JACCDW01 (sample SAMN15323449, study PRJNA562643) | freshwater metagenome | isolation source: river surface water | place: USA:Blue River Watershed | collected 2017-08-18
CAACTGCAGTATCCCTTTGGAGATACGCTTCCTGCGCCAGCCAAGACATTGGAGCTTGCACCAGGCTTACGATGGATTCGCATGCCCTTGCCCTTTGCCTTAGACCATATCAACTTGTGGCTATTGCGCGACTGTATCGATGGAAAGCAGGGGTGGACCATCGTCGATTGTGGTATCACCCGTGATGAGGTCAAAACCCTTTGGACAGAAATTTTTGACACCCAGCTCGACGGCTTACCCGTGTTGCGCGTGATCGTTACACATATGCACCCTGACCATGTTGGCTTGGCGCATTGGCTGTGCGAACGATGGAGTACACCGCTCTATATGAGCATGACAGACTATATGACTGCCAAGCTCTGGACCGTGAGTAAAGGTGGTGCATCAGGCGGCGAAAGCGCTGCGCAACACCTTGGGCGCCATGGGATGGTAGATCCAGACGCTTTGCAGCAGGTGCGAGAGCGCGCAAGTTACTACCCGAGCCTAGTGCCCGATATGCCATCTTCATACATTCGTCTGCTACACGGGAGCCAACTAACGATCGATGGTCGTCGTTGGGAGGCCATCGTAGGCTATGGTCATGCGCCAGAGCATATCTCGCTGTATTGCCCAAGCTTGAATGTTCTTATTTCTGGCGACATGGTCCTGCCGCGCATTTCAACGAACGTTAGTGTCTTTGACTACGAGCCGTTGAGTAATCCTCTGCCCTTGTATTTAAACTCTCTGAACGCATTCAAGCATTTACCCGCGGACACCCTTGTGCTCCCATCACACGGAAAACCGTTTAAGGGACTACACGAACGCATCGCCCAGCAACATGCGCACCATGCAGAGCGCTTAGATGAGGTGCTTGCTGCGTGCATCACTCCACAGTCAACGACTGATATTTTGCCGGTGTTATTTAAACGTAAACTCGATCTACACCAGACAACCTTTGCAATGGGGGAAGCCATTGCGCACTTACATGCGCTGTACTTTGAAGGCAAGCTCTCCCGATCCCTTGACGCAGACGGGATCATTCGTTTTAAGAAAATCTAAGATCTCTCATACTTAAATAAAGGACGCGTCGTGACTAAGCATCATCTCGATACTAAATTACTGCACATTGGTAGTGCTCCGTTCGATCCCGAAACTGGTACAGCTCCGGTCAACCTTCCTTCGGTGCGCACCAGCACGGTCCGCTTTGAAAATCTCGCTGCGCTCGAACGTGTGTTTGCAAAACGGGCTGCAGGCGAACGTGCGATTAGCTACGGACGCTCAGGGATGGATACCCACCGCGCGCTGGAAGAAGTCTTCATGCAACTCGAAGGTGGTACCTACTGCGTGTTAGCCCCCTCAGGGATGGCTGCCATCAACATCGCCTTTTTAGGTATCCTGAAGTCGGGCGACCATGTGCTTGTGTGCGATGGCGTTTACGGCCCGGTTAGAAATCTCGACCGCGCGTTGCTAAAAGGTCTCGGTATCAATGTGACCTACTTTTCAGCGCAAGATGATCTCGATGCACTGATCACACCCGAAACAAAGATGATTTATGTTGAGTCTCCAGGCTCACTTCTCTTTGAAATGCTGGACCTCCCCGCAATGGCGGCGATAGCAAAACAACGCGGTGTACTGCTTGCGACCGACAACACTTGGGGCTCTGGATATATCTATCGACCATTAGCCCTCGGTGCTGACATCTCGGTTGTAGCGGGCACAAAATATGTCGCCGGACACTCCGACGTCATGCTGGGCGCTGTCATTGCAAAAGAAGAATCCGTCGCAGCACGTCTGCACTCAGCGCAATACGCCATGGGGAACTCGATCAGCGCCGATGACGCTTGGCTCGCACTTCGCGGTGTCAAAACCATGGCTGTCCGCATGCCGCAACACGCGATCAATGCAATGAAGGTCTGCGAGTTTTTTGACGCACAACCGTATGTGGCGAAGATTTTTCATCCCGCCTGGCACAAGGACGCCGGGTATGCGCTTTGGCAACGTGACTGCACCGGTTCAAACGGTATGCTGTCCGTCGAACTTAAGTGCTCGCCAGATGCTGCTAAGGCATACGTTGATGCACTGACGCTATATGGGATTGGCTTTTCTTGGGGCGGCTATGAAAGCCTCGTGCAATGGGTCGATCCCGCGACTCTCGCCTCACATAGCTACTGGAAACACAGTCCCAATGCTTTGCTGCGGTTTCATATCGGGCTTGAGGACATTGACGATTTAATCAATGACCTCAAACAAGCGGCAAATTATTTGCCTCGCACCTGAGTAATCAAGGCATTCGCAACATCAATCGTTTTCTGGTAACCACCTGCTTCAGATGGCGAGGTCACAAACCGACCCGCCACTGACATGGTCGGTGTGCCTTGGACGCGGTAGGCCGTGACTAACTGGTCTGCACGGCCCGCTTTAGACGATACGCCAAACGATTCAAAAGCGGCTTCAAATTTTGCGCGATCAACACCCTGCGAAACGATCCAGGTTGTAATTTCTGCTTTTGAGAAAAGCCGCTTTTTTTGCTCATGAATTGCGTCAAATACTTTCAAGTGCAAATCTAGACGGTCCATAGCCTCTAATGTGTAATACAAGCGCTGCAGCGGCTTCATGCTTGCATTGAATGCCACCGGAACGTGCTTGACGACCACGTCTGCAGGCACCGTCTTCATCCACTTTTGCAGCAGGGGTTCAATCACTGCGCAATGTGAACATGCATACGAGAAAAACTCTTGGACTTCAATTTTTCCCGGCTCTGTCGGTTGCGCGGGGCTGAGTTCAATATATTTGGATTTAGCAGGCGCGCCACTTTGCGCCATGCTCGGTGAAGTAAACGATACCAACACAAGGCTGGCGAGCGCAAAGAGTGCCTTTGAAAACAAGCTGGGTTTCATGATTGAACGATCCTTAAATTTCTAGCGCCAAAAGGCGACAACAATCTCACATAGCCTTAAGTTATTGCCTAACAACCGCTGTCGGGATTTTTTCCTGACCAAGCTTAGTGCGAATTTGGTTCATATCGTCAATACGCGAAAACGGCCCCACACGAACACGATTGACTTGCAATCCATTTACTTCGGCACGCTGAATTTCAACTGGCATCCCTAATAACAAGATTCTTGCACGCAGCGATTCTGCGTCCTCCAAAACACGGAAAGATCCGACCTGAAGAAAATATGGGCCGCCCGTTGCCGGAGACGCTTGCGGTTGGCTTGGCGGTGGCGGGAGTGGCTCAGCCTTTGGACGAGGATTAACATTTGAACTTCCCGCGACTGGCGCCGAAGGCGTCAACGTGGCGATCAAGGAACCCAAGGCATCACCACCACTTGCTGGTGCTGGTGCATTCGCAGATGGGACAGCTCCCGCAATCGGGCCTGCTGGCTCAGTTGTGACTGGCGCCGACCCAGCGTCACGACCGCCCATCCCAGCATTGGGATCAGGTGCTTGTCGTGGGTCTGGCGTGCCAGGTGCATCAGGCGTGCGGCTGGCCTTGTCATAAAAGGGCATCGGCGCCTTAACAACATAGTAAGCAACCCCGGCCGCAACCATCAAGCCAATCACTAACCCAGCCAATAAGCCGTACAACGTACTTCCGCCAGATGATTTGTGTTTTGCCATGGTGTGTCTCTTACATCCTCTCAGGTGCAGATACGCCCAACAACTCTAATCCATTCGCGATGACCTGCCGCGTCGCATCAGCCAGGCGTAACCTTGCATGTTTGACGGTCGTATCATCCACTAGCACACGCTCGGCGTTGTACCATCCGTGAAAATCTGCAGCACAGTCGCGCAACCAAAACGCAACTAAGTGTGGAGAAAGCTCAAGCGCTGCTTGAGACACCAGCGCTGGGAATTCTGCCAAACGCTGCATCAGTGCAAGCTCGGAAGGCGCCTTCAATACATCGACCGACGCTGCCTCTAACTGTGCGGTGGACAACCCCGCTTGGGACAACATCGAGCAAATACGCGCATGCGCATACTGAATATAGTAGACAGGATTTTCTTCGCTTTGCGACCGTGCAAGATCCACATCAAACACGAATTCCGTATCGGCACGACGCTGGATCAAAAAGAATCTAACCGCATCTCGGCCAACCCATTCGATCAAGTCACGCATCGTGACATAACTACCGGCGCGTTTCGAGATCTTGACCTCTTCGCCACCACGGATCACTTTGACCATTTTGTGCAAGACATAAGCAGGATAGTCCGCAGGGATGCCCAAACTGAGCGCTTGGAGTCCTGCGCGCACCCGCGCAATCGTACCGTGATGATCACTGCCTTGGATATTAATAGCCCGTGTAAAGCCGCGCTCCCACTTCGTAACGTGGTAAGCCACATCTGGAACAAAATAGGTATACCCGCCTTCAGACTTTCGCATCACACGATCTTTGTCATCACCCGTTCCCAGTTCGGTGGTACGCAACCACAGCGCGCCATCACTTTCGTAGGTGTGACCACTCGCCACCAGTTGGTTCACTGTGTTTTCTACACGGCCCGAGGTGTAAAGAGAGCTCTCAAGGTAATAACGATCAAACGCCAAGCCGAAGGCTTGTAAATCTAAATCCTGTTCATGTCGCAAATACGTTACGGCAAAACGACGGATGTTATCGAGATCATCCAAGTTACCATTCGCGATCACAGGCTCGCCATCGCTGGCATTTGCACTCGCTTTGGCGACAAACTCTTTCGCGATATCCGCGATGTATTCACCCTTATAACCATCGGCAGGATATTCGGGTGCGTCTGTACTAATGCCTCGTGCACGTGCCTGCACACTAATGGCCAGATTTTGAATTTGGTTACCCGCATCGTTGTAATAGAACTCACGATTAACCGCAAAGCCGCTCGCATCAAACAAACGACACAACGCATCCCCGAGCGCAGCTTGGCGTGCATGTCCAACGTGCAATGGGCCTGTTGGATTGGCCGACACAAACTCTACCAATACTTTCTGCTCTTTGCGTGGCGCACGGCCAAACGCAGCCCCCTGTTGGGTAATAAGCGGAAGCACGGCGCTACGCGCAGCGTGCGTTAATCTGAAATTAATGAAGCCTGGACCTGCCAACTCGGCCTGTGCAACGATGGCCGTTGCTGCGGAGTCACTCATTAACGCATCGACGATTGCTTGCGCTAGTTCGCGCGGGTTACGTTTAGCAGGCTTAGCAAGCTGCATCGCAACGTTTGTCGCCAAGTCACCATGAGCCGCGACTTTGGGGCGCTCAAGGACAATCGTTGGCTGTGCGTCCGGTAGAACGCCCGTTACGGCCTTTTTTAGGCAAGAAATTAGTGTGTTTTGTTGCTCGAGGAGCATGGGAATAATAGACGACGGATTGGAGCCTCAAATCATAGCCTGAATTATGTATTACATTGACTTAACACTTAATAAAGGAGTCAGTATGCTTGTTACCTTCAGCAGCAAAGCTGGGGCGGATGTCCTGATGCTTTCCCAGCATGCAAAGCCTCTTTTGAAGATTATCGGAAAGCTTGACGGTCCTGAGCTTGAGACACGCGGCGTATGGATGCCGGAACAGCTCGGCCACGCTATTGCGCAGCTTGAAGCGGCGATTGCTCAAGAAAAAACAGCTAATGCCGAAGAAGATCCAGACGAACCTTTACACCCACTGGCTCAACCGGTCAGCCTACGCCAAAGATCCTTTACCTTGCTTGACTTGCTCAGACGGGCGCAACAAAAAAATGTTCCCGTTTTATGGGAAGCCAGCTCCGCTTGGTGAGATGCCCTGCAAACCTGCCGTAACGCCGGGAACGAACAAAATCGTTCAGTAGGCCTGATCAAATAGCGATCTAAAGTCGGCAACCGTTGTGTGACGAGGATTCCAACGGTTGTAGTTCGCAGAAAAACATGCCTTTGCCATATCGTCGAAGCACTCCTGCTTTACCCCGACATCCCTCAGACGTGCTGGGATCGATAAATCGGCGCACAAGGCCGTGATCGCCTCGACAGCTGCGTGCGCAGCTTGCAGTGTTGGCAGTCCTTGTACAGGACAACCCATTACCTGGGCCACTTGTGCAAATTTTTCTGGGACTGCCAGCAGATTGAACTTGGCCACATGTGGCAAACAAACCGCGTTCGATAACCCGTGTGACAAGTGAAACTCCGCCCCAACGAAACGCGCCATGCAGTGCACGTTACCCAAACCTGTTTGTCCAAATGTAATGCCCGCCAACGCAGAGCCACACAGCATATTTAATGCGGCAGTCGTGTTTTGCCGGTTTGCTACAAACTGCCGGATATTTCCCGCCAATAGCGCCATGGCCTGCAAGTTAATCGCATCGGTCATGAGGTTTGAACCGAGGGATACATATGATTCAAACGCATGTACAAACGCATCAATCCCAGAGTGTGCAGCCACATGCGCTGGCACCGTACGCAACGCCAAAGGATCCAGTATCGCCACGGTCGCCGGATTCAACGAAGCATGACGAATCGACATCTTGAGATTTTTCTCTGTGTCCGTGATGACACAGGAGCCTGATACTTCAGAGCCCGTCCCTGCCGTCGTCGGAATAGCAATTAAGGGAAGGGGGGGGATGCAAAACTTTTCGATCCCCTCATAGTCGTGAATACGCCCACCATTCGTCGCCAAAATCCCAACTGCTTTGGCTACATCAATCGTGCTACCGCCGCCAATCGCTAAGATCACCGATGCTTGATGTGCCTGACAAACAGCAAAAGCCTTCTCAACGGTATGCGCGCTGGGGTCCGGCTCGATCTCTGTAAATATCGCCGTGGCCACCTTCGCCTCGCCAAGCAAACTCGCAATTGCTGCATAAAACTCAGTTTTGAGTAAAGCGGCATCCAACGCGATAAAGACACGTTGGCATGCAAGCTTTGCGATCACGTCAGCAATTTTCTTATATGAGCCTTCGCCCATATAAATCGTGGTTGGACAAAAAAAGCTGGTGATCATCGGCTGAAGTTAAACATCAAGGTTTGCGGCTTGCAGCGCATGGGTTTCAATAAACGCCCGGCGCGGCTCAACGTTATCGCCCATTAGGGTTGTAAAGATTTCATCCGCAGCAATGGCGTCTTCAATTTGCACACGCAATAGACGACGAACCTTCGGATCCATCGTTGTTTCCCAGAGCTGTTCGGGATTCATTTCGCCCAGACCCTTGTAGCGCTGCTTGCTCACGTTGCGCTCCGCTTCAGCGCGCAACCATTGCATGGCTTCGCGGAAGTCCGCGACCATCGATTCTTTGCGCTTTTCGCCTTCACCACGCGAGACCACTGCACCTTTTCCGATCAAGCCCTGGAACGTCGCAGCAGCACGTGCCAACACAGCATAATCAGCCCCACGCACGAAGTCATGATCAAGAACCGTCACACGCACGTTGCCATGATGTTTACGGCGCACGATCAAGCGGTATTTTTCTGCGCTCTGATGAAACTCAGCCACGACATCGACCTGATGCGGGAGTAATGGGTCTTGAAGTCCTGCATGCAAGCGCTTCGCCGATGCTTCAGCCTGCTCTTGAGTATCAAGCTCAACCGTTGCTCCGCCTACGATCGCCGATAACGTAAGCTCATCCATGAAACGTCCAAGACGCGCAATGACCCCATCAGCCATGACATATTGCTTTGCAAGCTCAGCCAATGCATCCCCTGAGATTGCCGCCGCACCTGCTTGTGGAACCAGCGATGCCTCTTTTAGAGATAATTGGAGCATATAACTAGATTCTTCTACCTCGTCTTTAAGGTAGCGCTCATCCTTGCCTGCCTTGACCTTGTACAACGGTGGTTGCGCAATGTAGATATAACCGCGCTCAACTAGTTCAGGCATCTGTCTGTATAACAAAGTCAACAGCAATGTCCGAATGTGCGCACCATCAACGTCAGCATCGGTCATGATGATGATACGGTGATAGCGGAGCTTTTCAACGTTAAAGTCTGGACCAATACTTGTACCAAGCGCAGTAATCAACGTTGTAATTTGCTCACTCGAAATCAGCTTATCAAACCGTGCTTTTTCAACGTTAAGAACTTTGCCGCGCAGTGGCAAAATAGCCTGGAACTTACGGTCTCTACCCTGCTTAGCCGAACCGCCTGCAGAGTCTCCCTCAACGATATATAACTCGCATAACGCTGGATCTTTCTCTTGGCAATCCGCGAGCTTGCCCGGTAGGCCGGCGCCTTCAAGTACGCTTTTCCGTCGCGTCATTTCACGCGCTTTGCGCGCCGCTTCACGGGCACGCGCTGCTTCAACCACTTTGGCACATAGCGCCTTGGCATCGATCGGGTTTTCTAGCAACCATGTCTCGAGTGTGCGAGCGACAGCCTCTTCCACCGCAGGCCTAACTTCACTCGATACCAACTTATCTTTTGTTTGGCTGCTGAACTTTGGCTCAGGCACCTTCACCGACAACACGCAAGTTAAACCTTCGCGCATGTCATCACCGGTGGTTTCAACTTTGGCCTTTTTGGCCATTTCGTTGTCGCTAATGTACTTGTTCAAAATACGCGTCATCGCTGCGCGCAAACCGGTCAAGTGCGTTCCGCCATCACGTTGTGGAATATTGTTCGTAAAGCAAAGCACTTGCTCGTTATAACCATCATTCCATTGCATCGCGACGTCTACACCTACTAAGGTGCCGCCTGCGGTCGAATCTGTGCTCACGGAGAACACATTGGGGTGAAGAACAGTTTTGCTGCGATTGATGTATTCGACGAAACCTTTACAACCACCAGAAAACGCAAAGTTTTCTTCCTTGCCCTGTCGTTGATCAATCAGGCGGATTTTGACGCCGTTATTTAAGAACGAAAGTTCGCGCAATCGCTTCGACAAAATCTCGTAATGGTATTCAACATTATTAAAGATTTCGGTATCAGCTAAGAAGTGAACTTCGGTTCCGCGATTTTCCGTCGTGCCCGTGACTGCCAAGGGCGCGACGCGTTCGCCTCGACGAAACTCCATCTCGTGCACTTGGCCATTACGACGAATCGTCAACTTAAGCCATGAGGAGAGCGCGTTTACACAAGACACGCCCACGCCGTGCAAGCCACCCGAGACCTTGTACGAGTTTTGATCAAACTTGCCGCCTGCATGTAGTTCGGTCAACACGATTTCAGCAGCACTTCGAGAAAACTCGTCGTCCTTATGAATATCTGTTGGTATACCGCGACCGTTATCAGTCACAGAGATAGAATTATCACCATGAATCGTGACCACAATATCGTCGCAGTGGCCGGCTAGTGCCTCGTCGATCGCGTTGTCGACAACTTCAAACACCATGTGATGCAAACCGGTGCCATCAGATGTGTCGCCGATATACATTCCCGGGCGTTTACGTACCGCCTCGAGACCCTTGAGCATCTTGATCGAATCTGCACCGTACGCGTCTTTGTCCGGTGAGGGCTGGCCTGCTACTTCTATATTTTCTGACATGACTAAATCCGCATTGGCATGACGACATATTTAAATGAAGCGTCGTCAGGCAGTGTAATAAGGGCTGAGGCGTTCGCGTCTGGCATCACAGACCAACGAATCGTTTCCGCTTTGACGTTGGCCAAAAAATCTAGCAAATAGCTGACGTTGAAACCAACATCTAAAGCCTCGTGACCATAATCAATATCGATCTCTTCCTGAGCTTCTTCTTGCTCGGCATTGGTCGAAGAAATTTTCAGAACATGTTGCGCAAGTTGCAGGCGCACACTACGAAACTTATCCGTCGTCAAAATTGCAGCGCGTTGCAAACAACCCTGCAGAACTTCACGTGACACATCGAAGTGACGCGTGTAGTTCGTCGGAATGACGCGGTTGAAGTCTGGGAACTTACCTTCGACCAGTTTAGACACCAGCTCGACATGTCCAAACGAAAAACGAATTTGACCAGGAGCCACGTCAATGGTTACCGGCTCATCGCTGTCATCAAGCAATCGTTGCATTTCAAGCACGGTTTTGCGCGGCACGATGACTTCGTGTTTTGCACTAATTCCCTCTGCTGGGGTGGAGCTATGTGCAAGTCGGTGTCCATCTGTCGCTACCGCACGCAATGTGCCTGGTTCAAAGACAAGCAACATGCCATTCAAGTAGTATCGAATATCTTGTTGTGCCATGGCGAAATGGGCCATGTTGAACAAATGCTTAAGCGTTTTGCGTGTAAGCGTGAGCGAAACATCCCAGCGCGTTGGCTGCGTCATCGTGGGAAATTCAGTTGCGGCGAGGGTCTGTAGCGAAAACCGGCTCTTCCCTGACTGCACAGCCAATTTGCCACTTGCCGTTGACAGTTTCACATCACCCGTGTCAGGCAACGCGCGCAGGATGTCGACAAGTTTACGGGCAGCGACTGTTAAGGATTCTGTTTCAGCACCCACACCAAAGTCAGCGTGCGTAGTGATTTAAACCTCTAGGTCCGTCGCAATAAAAGAAACGCGATTAGCTTCTTTGCGCAGCAAAATATTGGCGAGAATCGGCAAGGTGTGCCGACGCTCGACAATACCGGCTACGGTAGAGAGCGGCTTAAGCAGCGCGTCGCGTGGGGTCTGTACAAGTTGCATGGATTATCCCTTTAAAGTTTGTTCAAGCACATGCAGCGTATGGTTCAAGTCTGCCTGTTTAGCGCGCAAGTCCGAAATCTTTCGAACGGCGTGCAAAACAGTCGTGTGATCACGTCCACCAAACATATCTCCAATGTCTGGTAGGCTTTTTTGCGTCAGCTCTTTGGCAAGATACATTGCAACCTGACGCGGCATTGCAATGTTGGCAGGTCGTCGCTTTGAATACATGTCGGCGACCTTGATTTTGTAAAAATCTGCCACGGTTTTTTGGATGTTCTCTACCGTGACCTGTCCGCTAGAAACCGATAGCAAATCTTTTAATGCATCTTTACACGTGTCGACGTTGGCGACATCTCGCCCGTGAAACCGCGCATACGCGACGACCTTTTTCAAGGCCCCTTCGAGTTCTCGAACATTACTACGCAAATGTTTGGCGATGAAAAATGCGACTTCCTCAGGCATTGCAAGCCCTTCTTGCTCGGCTTTACGCAACAAAATCGCCACGCGCATTTCAAGCTCGGGGGGCTCGATGGCAACCGTCAGCCCCGAATCAAAGCGAGAAATCAAACGACTGTCGATGCCCTCAAGCTCTTTAGGATAGGTGTCGCTGGTGATGATGATTTGTTTACGCTGAGCAACCATTGCCTCAAACGCATAAAAGAACTCTTCTTGCGTTCTGTTTTTTCCAGAGAAAAACTGGATATCGTCAATAAGCAATAAGTCTAATGAATGGTAATAGCGCTTAAAGTCATCAAACGCTTTACGCTGATACGCCTTCACAACATCCGACACGTACTGATCAGCATGCACATAGCGAACCCGGACCCCGCGACCGCCGGCAACCATGGCGTTACCGATCGCGTGAATTAAATGTGTCTTACCTAAACCAACGCCACCATATAAAAAAAGCGGGTTATATGAAATGCCTGGATTCTCAGCGACTTGCAATGCGGCGGCGCGCGCCAACTGGTTTGCTTTACCCGTAACAAAGTTATCAAACGTCAGCTCAACATTTAGTCTCGAACGATTATCGATCGAACCAGACAACGCCCCGTCGACTCCGGTATCCGGCAATGGTGACAAAGCTTGAAGAGGTTGTTCACCCGTCGCCGCGGTGTACGTCGCTGTTTGAGTCGCTGCCGACTGTGACAATGGAGACTTGGGTCGATCCGTTGCGCTTGGCGATAACTCGAGATGTAAATGTACGGGTGTCTTAAACCACGTTGTGGCGAACTGTTCTATTTGAGTTGAAAAATTTTTCCGGACCCAATCCAACTTGAAACGATTTGGCGCAGCGAGTCGAAGTTGCGAAGCTGTCTCGTCAAAGGCGAGCGGAACCAGTGGACGTATCCACGCACTGATTTGCTGAGGGGGAAACTCCTGCTCCAGATGTGCGATGCAGGACTGCCAGAACTCGTTCATGTGACTCGCTAAGTAAACCCTGATTCTACCCTGTCAAAGGCTAGGTTATCCACAGGCCAATTGCTGTCAAAAGAGGTATTTTTACAGTAAACATTTGACTTACTTCACGTTTTTTGATGAAATGGAGGGCTTTTCGGGATTACCCTAAACTTTTTCGCTCTTTGTTGGGCCATACATCATGAAACGTACCTACCAGCCATCAGTCACACGCCGCAAGCGCACACACGGCTTTCGCGTCCGTATGAAAACCCGTGGTGGCCGCGCTGTCATTAACGCTCGTCGCGCCAAAGGCCGCAAGCGTTTGGCCGTCTAAAACGGCTTGTAGCTGTGCAGCCGCTGTCCGGCTGCCACTACGACACAACGCTAGCCCATCAATGTCTCGCGCCACGTTTCCAGCGGCGGCGCGCTTGCACCGCCCCACTGAATACGCTGCTGCCCTAGCCGGGCGGCGGGTCGCTCGTGGGGCGTATTTTATTGTTACGGCACACCGTCCTTCCTCTGCAGTGCCGGAAGACGCTTCCGCTAACACGCCCCAAGCTCGATTGGGTTTGATAATGGCCAAGCGGCATGCGCAGTTAGCAAGTACTCGCAACGCGCTCAAACGCGTCGTGCGAGAGGCGTTTCGCGCCAAACGATTGGCCCTCCCTGCGGCAGACTACGTCGTTCGTTTGCACCGCCGTGTTGAAAACATCTCGTTAACTGCTCTCAAATTGGCGGCGCGCCAAGAAGCGGACGCACATTTCGCACGAGCGCAAAAATGATTAAGGCTCTCTTAATTGCGCCAATTAGGTTTTATAAGTTTTTCCTAAGCCCATGGGTTGGTCAACATTGCCGCTTTACGCCAACCTGCTCCTCTTACGCAATTGAGGCGATCGAGTCTCAAGGCGCAGTCCGTGGCTCTTATCTCGCAGCCAAACGTTTGTGCCGCTGCCACCCCTGGGCCGCTGGTGGTCACGACCCTGTCGGTCAAAACACACAAGCACCCGGCCATGACATCAACAACACGCGGGCTGTTGACCCCCCGCGGCCCCTCTGATTAACGCTAAACTGCGAGCCTCACTTGGTTAGCACCTTTATTTAGGCAAGAATGGATATCCGACGCACCATCCTCTTAATGATTTTTTCGTTTTCACTGCTCATGCTGTGGAACAACTGGCAGGTTCATCAAGGGAATCCGCCACTATTTGGCGCGCCACCTCCTAAGGCAGCGCCGGCGGCAACAACCACTACTACGGACTCTACTAACGCCGCACAAACCGGTGTGCCCACCGCGCCTGCGCAAGCAGCCGCACCAGGCACTGCCGCAACGGTTCCCGGCACAACAGCGCTTCCAACAGCGCAGGCGCAAACGGTGACGGTTAAGTCTGATGTTTTAGCACTCACTTTTGATTTGCAAGGCGCTCAACTCATTCGCGCTGAACTGCTGGCCTTCCCCGAGAAAGATGACAAAAAGCAAGCTTTTGTTTTGCTCCGCAGAGAGCCAGGCCAAACCTACGTTGTTCAGTCGGGTCTAACAGGTGCCCCCGCTGGTTCGCTCTACCCAACACATTTAGCGAACTATAAGTTGGTGTCTGATGCGACAGAGCTCAATGGGAACACCCTGGTTATAAAGTTCGAATCAGAATCCAGTGGTGTCAAGCTCACAAAAACATTCACGCTTACGCGGGGAAGTTACGCAATCGCTGTCAACCATCAGATTGAAAACCTCTCAGCTCAGGCCGTTACGCCCTCTGTATATTTACAGATTACTCGCGACGGCACTGATCCGATGGCGCAAAGCAATACCCCGAGCTTCTTGCAAGGGCCTGTAAGTTTCACTGGGCCCGCGGTGTATTCAGATCAAGAGAAGTTTCAAAAAATTACTTTTCCTGAAATCGAAAAGCGCAAAGCCCAATACATCAAGCAAACTGATAACGGTTGGTTCGCAATGGTTCAGCATTATTTCGTAACGGCTTGGGTTCCACCACAAGGCAAAACACGAAATTATGAAGTGACCGAGCTTGAAAAAAATCTTTTCGCGGTACGCAGTATCGAGCCCGTGGGTAGCATCAACCCTGGTGCTCAGCTTTCTGTTCGAACGACACTCTGGGTAGGACCACAAGATCAATCAGAGCTAGAGGCGGTTGCACCTGGGCTTGAACTCGTCGTTGATTATGGTCTGTTAACGATTATCGCCAAGCCAGTATTTACTTTAATGACCTGGTTGTTTTCCTTACTTGGAAACTGGGGTTGGACAATTGTTGCTCTGACGGTGTTAATTAAAGCGGCGTTTTATCCCTTATCTGCGGCCAGCTATCGGTCCATGGCGAAGATGAAATTAGTGGCGCCTCGTCTGCAGGCGCTCAGAGAAAAGTTTGGTGATGACCGTCAAAAGCTAAACACAGCCATGATGGAAATGTATCGCACGGAGAAAATCAATCCTCTCGGCGGATGTTTACCCATTGTCATTCAAATTCCTGTTTTTATTTCTCTCTATTATGTGTTGGGCTCGAGCGTTGAGCTTCGTGGTGCACCATGGATCCTATGGATTCATGACCTGTCCGTGCAGGATCCTTATTTCATCCTCCCACTGATCATGATGGCAACAATGTTCATTCAGATGAAGCTGAATCCGACGCCTCCTGATCCGGTACAGGCAAAAGTCATGATGTTTATGCCTCTGGTATTTGGCGGCATGATGTTCTTCTTCCCGTCGGGCCTGGTTCTATATTGGTGCGTCAACAACATTTTGTCGATTGCACAGCAGTGGTACATCACTCGATCGATCAAAACACAAACTGCTGCTGCACACCGGTAGTTCTTGTATGAAATATGTCTCATTCTGTTAGACAACCTATTGCTGCTATCGCCACCGCCCCGGGTCGGGGCGGTATCGGCATAGTTAGAGTATCTGGCCCCTCCTTGGGGCCTTTTATTTATGCTTTGCTAGGTCGTGTGCTAACACCTCGACATGCAAGCTTTGGGCCGTTCCCTGATGCTGGCGGGGATCCTATCGATCAAGGTATCGCTATTTATTTTTCCTCTCCAAATTCTTATACCGGTGAGGACGTACTCGAACTGCAGGGTCACGGCGGACCCGCTGTGATGCAAACTCTGCTTAAGCGTTGTTTAACGGTCGGGCAGCCCTTTGGTTTGCGCATGGCCTCTCCCGGAGAGTTCACTTTACGCGCCTTCTTAAACGACAAAATAGACCTTGCTCAAGCCGAGGCCGTTGCTGATCTAATTGACGCCTCCTCAGAGGCCGCTGCGCGCGCTGCGATGTCCTCCTATCGTGGCGACTTCTCAAAAAAAATAGACCACCTCGCAGCCAAAATTGTTGAATTAAGAATGCTTGTTGAAGCAACGCTTGATTTCCCAGAGGAAGAAATCGAGTTTCTTGAAAAATTCCAGGCCCGATCTAGATTACAGAATATTCAAATCGAACTTAACGATGTGCTGTTGCAAAGCCAACAAGGTATGGTGTTACGTGAGGGGCTGCACGTTGTTCTTGCCGGAGAGCCTAACGTTGGTAAATCTAGCTTATTGAACGCTCTGGCTGGTCAAGATTTGGCTATTGTCACTGACGTTGC
>JACCDW012014519.1_pt1 | contig 15488 bp, 13 predicted proteins | sample 7449781 | NCBI WGS metagenome assembly JACCDW01 (sample SAMN15323449, study PRJNA562643) | freshwater metagenome | isolation source: river surface water | place: USA:Blue River Watershed | collected 2017-08-18
ATCCATGATGTCTCAGCTGCAGATGCTGGCAATACAGAAGGCTCAGGTTGATCTCTAGAATTCCAATCACAGATATCTCCCCCGCGGTTTACTTCGGGGGAGAATTTGTTGCGGTAAAGGCGATTGCAAAGGAAAGTATTTCTGTATCAGCCACAATCATTATTGAAGGTCATGAAACACTCACCGCAGAAGTTTGTTTATACAACGCGCAACAAAAGATGGTTGATTGTCAGACTTTAAATCAGCGTTGGCCAGGAACGGATAAATATGAAGGTCATTTTACTGTTCCCGCAGAAGGTGATTTCTATTTTGTCGTCAAAGCATCAAGCACTTCTTCATACAGAACAGTTACTGGTGAATCTGAAAAGTATCCAGTTCGAGCAGACCGAGATCGAGCCTTAGTTGGTTCTTGGTATGAGTTTTTCCCTCGCAGTGAAGGTGCGGTACGCAATCCGGATGGCACTGTAATCAGTGGAACATTTGCAACTGCAACAAAGAGATTAGCTGGCGTTGCTGCGATGGGTTTTGATGTTCTATATCTACCGCCGGTTCATCCAATTGGAATCGCACACCGCAAAGGTAAGAACAACACCTTGGATGCAAAGGCTGATGACTGTGGAGTCCCTTGGGCAATCGGAAATTCAGATGGTGGGCATGATGCGATTAATCCAGCGTTGGGAACGATGAAGGATTTTGAGGATTTTGTAAAAGCTGCAGGCAAGAACGGCCTTGAAGTCGCCATGGATCTAGCTCTGCAAACATCACCAGATCATCCATGGGTAAAGAGCAATCCAGAATGGTTCAACAAACGAGCGGATGGAACGATCGCTTACGCAGAAAATCCACCAAAGAAGTATCAGGATATTTATCCCATTAATTTTGATGACGATTACGAAGGAATTCGTAACGAGGTTTTGCGCGTTATTCGATTATGGGTCTCAAAGGGTGTCAAGATCTTCAGAGTTGATAATCCACATACGAAACCGGTGCATTTCTGGCAGGAGTTGCTCACAATTGTGCGTGCTGAGAGCCCAGAGGTGGTTTTCTTAGCAGAGGCATTTACACGCCCAGCCATGATGCATGCGCTTGGCAAGGCGGGATTCCACCAGTCATACACGTACTTCACGTGGCGTACTAGCAAATGGGAGCTCACTGAATACGGCCGCGAAGTTGCACAAGGAACAAGTGCTTTCTTCAGACCAAACTTCTGGGTCAATACGCCAGATATCAATCCATTCCATTTACAAGATGGAAACCCTGCGATGTTTGCATTGCGCGCCGTATTGGCATCGACATTGACCCCTTCATGGGGAATGTACGCTGGATATGAACTGTATGAACATCGCGCCTTTAAAGAAGGTGGCGAGGAGTACATGGATTCAGAAAAGTATGAGATCAAGGTTCGAGATTGGGAAGGTGCGAGCAAAAAAGGTCTAACTCTGGCTCCATTTATCGCTCAGCTCAATTCAATTCGTAAAGCACATCCTTCTTTGCAACGTCTACGCAATCTGACATTCCATGACACTGATTCTGACGCAATCATCGCCTACTCAAAGCGTGAGGGAAATGATTTAGTTCTCGTTGTTGTAAATCTAGATCCAAGTTTTGCTCAAGGAACAACGGTTCACTGGAACATGGAAGCCCTTGGCTTTACTGCAAATGAGTTTGAAGTAAAGGATTTGCTCGATGGTTCCACAATGACCTGGAACCCACACACCTTTGTTTCACTCAATCCAACTCGTCCTGTTGGAAAAGTTGCCCACATTGTTTCGGTAAAGATTTAACGTGGGCGTATTTTCAAAGTTCTTTAAAGGTCAGGATGACAACATCATTCAGCCTGCTTCATACTTAAATCCTCATTCATCACTAGGTGAACTCGATTTGTATTTGATCGGCGAAGGCCGTCATGAGCAGCTCTGGAAGGCAGTTGGAGCTCAGGTAAAGCGTGATGAATCAGGAGCCTTGCTAGGCACTGCTTTTTCCGTCTGGGCACCTAATGCACAAGCGGTATCTTTAATCGGAGATCACAATTACTGGGATCGCAACTCCCACAAGATGCACCGTATCGGCTCATCCGGAATCTGGGAGATTTTTGTTGCAGATATTGGTGCGGGAACTAAGTACAAGTTTGCCGTCTGTGGCGTAGAAGGTCGATGGGTTGACCATGCAGATCCCATGGCACGTGCAACTGAGATTCCACCGCTGACCGCATCGATTGTTGAGGAATCCAACTATGTGTGGAGTGACAGCTCATGGATTCAACAACGATCACAGTTCCAATCATGGCGTTCAGCTGTTTCTGTGTATGAAGTTCACCTTGGATCATGGAAGATCGGTTTAAGTTACATAGAGCTTGCAACGGAGCTAGTCCAATACATTCAGCAACAGGGATTTACCCATGTTGAGTTCTTGCCGGTAACTGAGCATCCGTATGGACCTTCATGGGGCTATCAAGTCACATCTTTCTTTGCGCCCACATCACGCTTTGGTTCTCCAGATGAGTTTAGATTCCTAGTCGATGCGCTGCACAACGCAGGTATCGGAGTTATCTTGGATTGGGTTCCTGCACACTTTCCAAAAGATGAATGGGCATTGGCTAAGTTTGATGGAACAGCGCTGTACGAGCATGCAGATCCGCGTTTAGGTGAGCACCCTGACTGGGGAACTCTGATCTTTAACTTTGGACGCAATGAAGTTCGAAACTTTCTTGTTGCAAGCGCCTTGTACTGGCTGACCGAGTTTCATATCGACGGCCTTCGAGTCGATGCGGTTGCATCGATGTTGTATTTGGATTACTCCCGCGAAGACGGCGAATGGTTGCCAAATAAGCACGGCGGACGTGAAAACCTTGAAGCGGTTCAACTGCTCCAGGAAGCTACTTCGACAGCGTATAAAACCCATCCGGGCATCATGATGATTGCTGAAGAATCAACGGCATGGTCTGGCGTCACAGGTGATACCTCGAGTGGCGGACTTGGTTTTGGATTTAAGTGGAACATGGGTTGGATGCATGACACCTTGCAGTATTTGTCTCACCAACCAATTCATCGCGTCTATCACCACAATGAAATAACTTTCTCCATTCTCTATGCATGGAGCGAGAACTTCATGCTGCCCTTATCGCATGATGAGGTTGTTCATGGAAAGGGCCAGTTGGTCAATAAGTTCCCGGGAGATCGCTGGCAAAAGCTAGCAACCCTCAGAGCACTTTATGGGTTCATGTGGGCGCATCCCGGCAAGAAATTACTGTTTATGGGTAGCGAGTTTGCTCAAAATGATGAATGGAATGAAAGCGCTGGCTTGCAGTGGCACCTTACCGAATATGCAGAACACCAAGGGATCCAAAAAACAATTGCTCAGTTAAACTCAATTTATAGATCTACACCTGCTCTTTGGGAAAAAGACACAAACCCTGAAGGATTTACTTGGCTTGTAGGTAATGATGGAGCGGCAAATGTTGTGGCATTTGCTCGATGGGATGACAACGCCTCCTCAATCGTAAGCGTTACTAATTTTTCACCAGTCCCCCACGAAAATTACCAACTACCCTTTCCTAATGCAGGAATCTGGCGCGAGGTACTTAACACCGATGACCTTGCCTACGGCGGCAGCGGAGTATCAAATGAACCCCTGATCGTTGGGCCATCTCAAATCGCTTCGGTGCGCATTCCACCATTAGCTACGGTTTGGTTTAAGCGCTCTTAAAGATCTTGGCAAAGTACGGGACTGTCAGCAACATGAGGGCTGGAATTAGTAAAGCAAGGGTCAATGAAGTTGCTTGAGCAGTCCAAGCAATTACCCAGCGAAATACGAAAACTAAAATGATGTTAATAACGCCAATTTGACCAATTACAACGCTTGAAGGGTACTTTGAGCGAGTATTTGCTGCATTCATGACCGACGGCCCTAAGAAGGAAGAACCAAGTCCTGCAATCGTGAAACTTATTGAAAGTATGAGAATCACTAAAGTCTTGTTTGAAGTCCCCGCTAGAGAAACACCGATTATTCCTGCAATGAAAGCTAGACCTGATAACAGTGATGCTCGTACTACTAAGTAATCAATCGAATAATGAGGTAAAAGATTGTGAAGATTTAAGCGACCAACGATCATCGCTAAGGTGAAAAGGATATACGGGAGGGTATGTATACCGCCCGCTATCTTCATATCCTCTTTAACAAAAATGGCAGCCCAGTCACTAACCGCATATTCGAGCATGATCACAAGCAGTAGTACACCCGAAACTTGTTTATCGATTGTGAAGCCTTTAAACATATCTCTAGCTCTGTGATCAGAATCTGGATTGACATCGGCTTTAACTAGATTTGGTGAAAGATTAGTAATTAACACTGTCATCAGAATAAAACAGATTGCTGCCAGAAAATTGGAATACGTACCAAGTTCAACATGATCAACCAGTAGTCCAGCAATAATTGATGAAATCAGTGCTCCGCTACTCCAAAACCCGCTTAGCAAAGTTACGACTTGTCTTTTGGTTCGATCCTGAAAGTAAAAAGCTTGCGAGTTTATCGAGATGTGAAATGCAGAAATAGACCCGCCTTGAATTATGACAAAAACTAGAAAGACAAAACTAGAAGTGCTGTGCGTTAGCCACACCAGACTTATTCCCAGTAGGAAAGAAGCTATATGTAGTATCCATCGTGCTCCATACTTATGAACTAGATGCCCGACTGTTAGTAAAGCAACCAGGTTTCCGATCGCACCCATACTTACTAGTGATCCGAACTCGCCATTAGTTAGCTTTAAATTGGCCTTTACCTCTGGAAACCGAGGCACCCACGACATAATCAAGAGCCCAAAGAGAAAAAAGAGAGCTTTTATTAGGGTGAGTTCCCGCTTGATACTCAAATCTTGGCTCAAAACAGGGCACTCGCAAGTTCTTTACGAGCTGCGACTAGGCGAGGGTCGCTCTGATCTACGAGTAAAAAAAGATTAATTAAGTGGTCCTTTACCTTTGTCCGATCATCACCTGTTGTAGCCCGCACCGCGTGGAGTAAACGAGTAAAAGCAGCCTCTACTCCACCATTGACGATCTCAACATCAGCAGCTTTCAACTGCAAATCAATATCACTTGGATTCTTTGTTGATTGATCCAAGATTACATTCAGTTCTAACCCTTCTGTCCGGATGAGTAACTGGGTTTGAGCCAATCCAAGTTTTGCTAAGTTTTCAGATGGCTTTCGTGCCAACCACTTTCTGTAAGCCGCTTCTGCTGCAACAAAGTTTCCGGATTCCAGAGCTTCCATAGCTTCAATCTCTTCTGCTTCCATTTGTTCTATGGGAGCCGCACCGATTCCTTGTTCTGAAGCGAGAGTCAAGACTTTATCAAGAACCATACGAACTTGTGCTTCTGGGTAAGCCTGTTCGAAGAGAGGAACCATTTGTTCGGCAATGATTGCTACGGCATAAGGAATTGATTTAGTTTGAAACGCTTGGGCGACTTGAGGATGAGCTTCGATGTCAACACGAGCTAAAGCAAACGCTTCTTTATAATCTTTCTCGAGTTTTCCTAACACCTTTACCATCTCAACAGATTCAGGTGATCTGGGTGACCACATCAAGACGATCACAGGGCGTATTAACGATAATGGGAGTATGTCACTGCTCAAGTTTTCAACAGACACTTCGATGCCAGGCATTGGAACTGAAGGATCTGCCTTTGGCTTAGTGAGTGAACTTAAATCAAAGGCTTGTCCAAAATTAGGAGGCAAACTCATGTTGCCATCCTATCTATTCAGCAACTATGTCCACGCCTGAGTCACGGCGAAGCGGCAAAATTTCTGTACAGTAATTATCTGTAGCCGCATCTAACCCAACGTCATAACCTGCTTTTTCACTCAGATACCAGCGATTTTCAAGGATTTCATGAAACATCTGAGCTCGTTCGACTCGGCCACGCATTTGGTCAGGAACTCTATTGATTACCGGCTCAAAGACTTCATTGATCCACTTCTTTGCCATTTCTTGAATCGTAATTCCTGAAGTATTTTCGCGAGCGTTATATCGATCAAAGGATGCAAGAAGGCGTTTTGCCTGCAACTCCTCGGCATCTAGACCCACTAAGTCGCGCAAACGTTGAGAGTGGTAGCCAGCTGCCACAAGCTTGGGCTGGAAGGAGATCATCTGGGTATCTCCATCAATAGTTATTGCTACCTCTTCTACAGCAAATCCAAGATCATGGAGTTGGCGCATTGCGCGCTCAACTGCGTGGCGATCTTTAGGGTCCAGTAGCTGTCTTTCTTTCAAAGCCGCCCAAATACGTCGGTACCTGCGTATTACCGCTTCCGATGCACGTACGGGGTCCATTCCTGGATAAAGAACTCCGGATAGGGCTAAATCTTCGAGTTCTGCTGCGACATTGAAGTGCACGATCTCTAGATCATGTTCACGTTGACCATCGCTCAGTGTTTTCTGAAACTCGCCTGTTTCGGCATCAACTAGGTATGCAGCGAATCCTTCTGCATCGCGACGGAACAAAGTATTTGAAAGTGAACAATCTCCCCACCAAAAACCCAAAAGGTGCAAACGAACTAATAGCAGTGCCAAAGCACTCGCCATCGTGGTTATTTCATGAGGAGTCACCGCTCCAGATAAAAGCACACGGTACGGAAGTGAGTAAGGAAGAAATCTCGTCACAATTGCGCAGGGAAGTTCTTCACCCTGTGCATCGACGCGGCCTTCAACAACAGCCACTTGCTCTACGCAGGGTGCATTGAGGTGTGACAATTCGCGCAGAATTTTGTACTCGCGATTTGCAAACTCTGAAACCGTCTCTTTGACCGCATAGACCTCGGCGTCAGGGTCATTACTCGCACGAACCAACCGCACAATATGTCGTGAAATACCGCGCTTTTCTGCGAGGGCGGGATCTTCTGGCCACTCCTCCAAGGGCAAATGCCAAGGCAGGCCAGTAACAGCTGCGATCTCCTCGCCTAAGCCCGTAATTCTTAACGCCATGGTCGGTATTCTCTCGTATAAATGTGTCAGGAACATGAACACCACGTCTCTATAAGAGTGATCTATTCACTTTAGAATGTCCCTATGGCTATTTCAGAGCGCATTAAGAAGGCAACAACTCGTCCACCAAAGGCACAGAAGATCGCTGCTGATTACGGAACCATGGGAGCGCCCATTAATCGTGCTCACCCTTTTTACTTTGGCTTCATAGCAACCCTTGGTGCACTCACAGCCATTGTTTTAATGCGAGCTTTAGCAAGTGTTAGTCAAATTTTCGTATTGATTCTTATCGCATTATTTCTTGCTACTGGTCTTAATCCAGCAGTAGAGGCGCTAAAAAAGAGAAACTTGTCTCGAAGCGCAGCGGTATCGGTCATTTTTTCATCTGTAATTTTGTTCGTAATTTTCTTTTCACTTGTTGTAGTGCCCCCTGTAATCAGTCAGGGAACACATTTGATTGAGAATGCACCACAACTCTTGCAGGACCTCATGAAGAATGAAACCATTAATCAACTGAATACGCAGTATGGGTTGATTGATACTTTGCAAGAGCGCCTAAAGTCGATCACCTCTGATGGAACTTTGCTTATCTCTACATTCGGCGGAGTTATTGGAGTGGGAAAATCTGTACTTTCGGGTTTCTTCACCGCGCTTACGATTTTGGTTTTAACTTTGTATTTCATCACCTCCTTACCTCAAGCAATCGATCTTGGCTTGTCTCTGGTTCCTGCAAGTCGTCGTGACCGTGTTGGCTTACTGACACACGCAGTTATTGCACGGGTTGGATCCTTCGTTGGCAGCCAAATATTGATCGCAGCTATGGCCGCACTGTTTGTCCTTGTTTTAGGAACGATTCTGGGGCTTCCATCGCCGATAGCTATCGGCATGATTGTGCTTGTTGCGGCTCTGATTCCCCTGATCGGACACTTTATAGGCTGTGGAATTTTTACCTTGATTGCATTAACACAATCCTGGGTTATCGGACTGATCGCATTCGTTGCATATGTTGTATATGTCCAAATTGAAAATTATGTTGTTACTCCAAGAATCATGAAGCGCACCTTGTCTGTTCCTGGTGCGGTGACGATCATCGCCGCATTGATCGGCTCTTCATTGCTTGGCTTAGTGGGCGGTTTGCTTGCAGTACCAGTTGCAGCATCAATCATCCTCATTCTTGATGAAGTGGTTATTCCTCGCGCAAATAACGCCTAAAACTCAAGCGGAAGTGTTGTTGGAACACCACTCACAATCGAGACTATTTCTGATAAGACTCGATTTACGGCTAATTCACCAATCCATAAGTGTTTTGCATCATCTACACCAATGATTGTCATTGAAGGAACAACAGCAAATCGTTCACGCGCTTCATCTGGCTTTAGAAAATCATCTAGTTCGGGAACTAAGGCTGTGATTGGCCGTGGATCTGAGTTCCAATACTTCAACTGTTCATTTGTTGTAGTTCTTAACGGTGGACTTAAGAGAATTAAGCCCTTATGCCGAGGATCCTTAGCGTGCTGCAGAGCAAGATCGGTACCGAATGACCATCCTGTCACCCACACATTCTCTAACTTCAAATCATCAAAGCAATAACGCAACTTCGCCTCTACATCAAAGCGATCTGAAACACCATTGTCGAATTGACCTGTACTGCTTCCGCCTTCACTCGTAGTTCCACGAGTATTAAATCGAACAACAGTTATTCCTGCCATTGCAGGCAAACGATTTGCTGCCTTCTTGTAAACATGGCTGTCCATCATTCCACCGGCAGTAGGCAGAGGATGTAGGCATAAAATCGCACCTTCTGAAGGGCCAAGTGGTGCGGCAACCTCGCCAACTAATTCAACTCCATCTTCGGTACGTACATGAAATGCAGTCCTAGTTGCCTCAAAAACGCTACTTGGTCGAACAGTCTGCATCATGCTTCAAATCCTATCCATACACGGCTAGGCTTGATGACATGGCAAAAACATTTAACTCATTAAATCCTTCAAATGGCGAGATTGTTGGGCGTTACCCAATCTTCACCGCTAAAGAGGTCTCCGCGGTTGTTGCTCAGGCACGCGAAGCTTCTGATGGTTGGGACAAAGTTGGGTTTAGTGGCCGCAAAAAAACTCTGCTCGCGTGGAGCAATTACATCATTAATAACATCGAACAGATATCTCAATTGATATCACTTGAAACCGGTAAGCCACTGAGCGATTCACGGTTGGAGGTATCTAACGCTGTTAACCATATTGGGTGGGCGGCTCGCCATGCTGAAGAGATTATGCGCACTTCCCATCGCGCGCCAGGTGCGTTGATGGCCAATATGTCCGCAACGGTTGAACGGTCCCCTTTGGGTGTCGTTGGAGTAATTGGTCCGTGGAACTACCCGATCTTTACTCCTATTGGATCTATCGCTTATGCGTTAGCTGCTGGAAATACCGTTGTCTTTAAGCCTAGCGAGTACACACCAGGCGTTGGAATGTGGATGGATGAGAGCTTTAATGCAGTTGCACCATGTGCTGGAATCTTTACGACGATCACAGGCTTAGCAGAGACTGGAAATGCTCTGTGCACATCTGCAATCAACAAACTTTCCTTTACAGGATCTACCCGCACTGCAAAGTTAGTTGCAGCAGCCTGTGCGACTCAAATGACACCTGTTGTGCTGGAGTGCGGCGGTAAAGATCCAGTAATTGTTGCCTCTGATGCCAATCTTGATCGCGCAGTAGATGCGACTATCTGGTCTGCAATGGCTAACGCCGGGCAATCATGTATAGGTGCAGAGCGTGTTTACGTTGATGAAAAGGTTGCCGATCTCTTTATTGAAAAGGCGATCGCTTTGGCATCAACCTTGAAGGCTGGCGCGCCAGGCGAAGGCAATTACGGCGCATCAACCATGCCCTCACAAATAGGTGTCATCACATCTCACATTAAGGCCGCTATTAAAGATGGTGGAAAGTTTGCTTATGGCAGTATGAAATCAGTTCAAGAACCATTTGTGCAGCCAGTAATTTTGGTCGATGTTCCTGAAACCTCTTCAGCGGTTCGCGAAGAGACCTTTGGGCCAATTATCATTATTAATCGAGTGAAATCCATGAAGGAAGCGATCGCACTTTCCAATGATTCTCGATATGGCTTAGGTGCAAATATCTGGTCCAAGCGACAAGGCAAGAAGATCGCATCACAACTTCACTGCGGAATGGTTGCAATAAACTCAACATTTTCATTTGCAGCCATCTCATCAGTTCCATTTGGCGGCGTTAAGGACAGTGGATACGGCCGAATTCATGGACCAGAAGGTTTGTTGGAGTACACCTATGCCCGCACCGTTGTAAGAACTCGGGTAAATCTTCCGCTCAAGATTTTGAGTTTCAAGCGCACCGCTGGAACAGATCGATTAATCGTGAGAGCTTCACGTTTATTAAAAGGTCGCTTAGGTTAATCAAGAAGAAATAGCACTGAATTAAAACCGTGGAGCGTTTCTAGTTCGCTCAGTATTTGGGCGGCGCTTATCTTTCTTTGACCAACATGCTGTATGCCAATGTCGTCGACCATCCTCGTCATACTCTTTCCATGCAACCACATGTGGTGTAGCTAAAGGAATCAATTGATCGCAACCAGGGCATCGATATGGCTTGGTAGAACCAGAACCTGTTAAGCGACGAACGATGTAAACGCCATCATTGTGCTCTTCAACGCTCTCACCCGTAGAGGCGATATTGATTTCACGCGGCTCTTCAGGCTTTTGGCGCTTCTTTGGGTAGTTTCTACGGGGGCTCACAGCCTTATTTTCGCATAGTAAAGTTGTCTCATGAGCCTCATCGAAGTAAAAGGTCTCACTAAAAGTTACGGTGATGTACATGCCGTACGCGGTGTAGATCTCACGATTGAGCAGGGTGAAATCTTTTCAATTCTCGGCCCCAATGGTGCGGGTAAAACAACGACGGTTGAGATTCTAGAAGGTTTCAGAGTTCGTGATGCTGGCTCAGTCTCTGTCTTGGGTTTTGATCCCAATACAAAGGGGCATCAATCTCGAGAATGGCGTAACCGTATCGGTATAGTTTTGCAGAGTTCTTCAGATGCTGGTGATCTAACTGTCTTTGAAACTATCAATCACTTCAGCGGTTACTACTCAAATCCACGTGATGTAGAAGAGGTAATTCACTCTGTTGGTTTGAAAGAGAAAGAAAGTGCCTTAATTCGAAACCTCTCTGGTGGTCAACGCCGCAGGTTAGATGTTGCCTTGGGAATTATCGGAAATCCTGAACTCATTTTCTTGGATGAACCAACCACCGGCTTTGATCCCGAAGCGCGTCGGGCTTTCTGGTCTTTGATTAAGCAGCTTCGCGATGATGGTGCAACGATTCTGCTCACAACACACTATTTGGATGAGGCAGAAGCACTTGCAGATCGAGTAGCGGTTATTAACAAGGGTGTGATTGTTGAAATTTCAACCCCCGCAGAACTTGGCGGAAGAGCCACGTCGCAAGCAACTGTGCAATGGCGCGATGGTGATCAGATCAAATCTGAAAAGAGTGATAATCCGACAGCTTTAGTTGGATCCCTGTCAGCCAGATTTAACGGTGATGTTCCAGAATTAATCGTTACCCGTCCATCTTTAGAAGATATTTACTTGGACATGATTGGAGGCGTTCATGAATAAGATTCCTAGCGCACTTCAACTGGGCATCCGACGTGGAGGTCTTGAGATTCGCCAGTTTGCACGCCAACGCGAATCCGTTGTCTTTACCCTTCTATTTCCAGTGATTTTGTTAGCCATTTTTGGCTCTGTATTTAAAGACACGATCGCTCCCGGAGTCACCTTTTCTCAGTACTTTGTCGCAGGAATGATCGCTTCAGGACTTGTTAATACCGGTTTCCAAGCGCTGGCAATCACTATTCCGATGGAGCGTGATTTTGGAGCGCTGAAGCGTCTGCGCGGAACACCAATGCCAGCTTCAAGTTATTTCATTGGAAAAGCCATTCTTATTTTCATCAGCATGGTTATTCAAATCCTCTTGCTTTTGGGGTTTGGTCTTGCTTTCTTTGGTTTAGAAATGCCAACGGAAACAGCTAAGTGGCTCACCTTTGCTTGGTTAGTCCTGCTTGGTAGCGCTTGTTCAACCGCGCTTGGTATCGCTTTTTCAATTGTTCCCAAGAGCGGTCGTGGAGCATCTGCCGTTGTTTCACCGATTGTCATCATCTTGCAGTTCTTTAGCGGAGTCTTCTTCGTCTTCACTCAACTGCCAACGTGGATGCAGCAAGTTGCTGCAATCTTTCCCCTTAAGTGGTTGACGCAAGGAATGCGCTCTGTTTTCCTGCCAGATTCATTTGCTTCTCAAGAGGTTGCACAATCATGGGAACTTGAAAAAACTTTCATAATTTTGGTGATCTGGTTATTTATCGGAGTCTTTTTCAGCGTCCGTAAGTTCAAGTGGGATCGCGATTAAGAAGGCATTAGTACTTGTTCTGGCGTTAATCCTTTTAGCGCCAGCGGCTCACTCCGTTCAGACATCAACTATCGCTGCCACGAAGAAGGCGAAAATAACCCCTTCTCCATCTCCTGTTTGGCCACCTAAAGGTTTTATTAAGAGCAAAGATGGAAATACCTACGCGAAAATTCCTACCGCCAAGGAACTGGTCGGTTTAGCATCTAATGACAAGGTTTTGACACGCGCTCTAGCGAAAAAAATTGATGGGACACCAGTCTGTGAGAAGTTTTCATGTGGAGCAGTTCAGGTTGCATCCACAACAGGATGTACCTGGTGGGTTGTTACTGCAACGGTGAGAGGGGTCGTTTCGGCAGAGGATAAGACTCTGCGGAGCTTTGGAACTGTGCGCACAACGTATGGCGAAACTGGAGCGAAAAAGTACGCCACAATCTTGATTATTAGCCAAGAACCAATTGAATTAGATCACTCGATTTCAAATATAAAAGCTTCATGCCGTAAGGATGTTCCACAGGAAAAAGTCCCAGGAACAACTTACACAGTAACTCCCTAGCGGTTAGCTCCTGGTACCCACAGCTGATCGCCTACCTCTTTATTTGCATAACGTGCAAGGACGAAGAGAAGATCAGAGCAACGATTGAGGTACTTAGCTGTAAGTGGATTTACTCCCCCACCAAATGCATGGATAGCCGCCCAAGTGCAACGCTCTGCACGGCGAACAACGGTGCGAGCAACATGCAAGTGAGCTGCCGCAGGGGTTCCGGATGGCAAAACAAATGAACGAAGAGATTCGAGGTCCGCGTTGTACTTATCAATTTGCTCTTCCAAGTATGTAACTTGAGATTCCAGAACACGCAATGGTTCGAAAGCTGGAGAATCTACGACCGGGGTGCAAAGGTCTGCCCCAACATCGAAAAGATCATTTTGGATTCGCACCAAAAGAGTACGAACGTCATCGGTTAATCCATCAGTGGAAAGCACAACACCAATTGTTGAGTTAGCCTCATCCACCGTTGCGTATGCCTCAAGACGTGGGTCATTTTTCGAGGTACGGCTCATATCTCCCAGAGATGTAGTTCCGTCATCGCCAGTCTTTGTATAAATGCGCGTTAAATTAACCATGTGCTTACCTTATAAGTAGACTGCACCTATGGCATCCCACGATCGCTTCCGCATAGTCGGCGGCACCTCATTGCGTGGAGAGGTATCTGTTGGAGGGGCTAAAAACTCTGTTTTAAAGCTTATGGCGGCATCTTTGCTGGCCACGGGTAGCACAACGATTCGAAATGTTCCAGATATCGCCGATGTTGACATCATGGCTGATCTTTTGACTCGCCTGGGATGCACCGTCGAAAGAGGCGTAGCTACTGTTCGAATCAATGTGCCTGCAGAGCCTGCGCACCGTGCTGATTACGATCTTGTGCGAAAGATGCGTGCATCGATCAATGTTCTAGGGCCTTTAGTCGCACGGGTTGGCCAAGCAGATGTGGCACTTCCTGGTGGAGATGCCATTGGTTCGCGCGGATTAGATTTTCACATTAAAGGTTTGGAAGCATTGGGTGCAAAAGCGCATATCGAACATGGGTATGTGATCGCAGAAGCACCAGAGGGCTTAACTGGTGCACCGGTTGAATTAGATTTTCCAAGTGTAGGTGCTACTGAAAACATCATGACCGCTGCTGTCTTAGCTAAGGGTGTAACAACAATCGATAACGCTGCTCGCGAGCCAGATATTGTCGATCTCGGTGAGTTTTTGCTTTCAATGGGCGCAAAAATCGAAGGTTTGGGAACTCCGCTTATCACCATTACCGGTGTAGAAAAACTATCACCCACCGATCACACAACAATTACCGATCGCATCATCACGGGCACATGGGCATTTGCTGCTGCGATGACGCGTGGTGACATCACCATTCATGGCGCAGTACCTGAACATTTAGAATTGCCCCTTGAAAAATTAGCATCTGCGGGTGCAATCATTACAACAACCGCTGATGGAATCCGCGTAAAGATGGATATGCGACCGCAAGCTATTGATGTTGCGACCCTTCCCTTTCCTGGTTTTCCAACAGACCTGCTTCCTATGGTGATCGCGCTCAACGCAATCGCTGAAGGACACTCATTGGTTACCGAAAATGTCTTTGAATCCCGCTTTATGTTCGTTAATGAGCTCAGCCGACTAGGTGCGCAGGTAAGCGTCGATGGCCATCACGCCTCGATTACCGGCGTAACTGAACTTTCTGGCGCACCAGTTGAAGCTCACGATATCCGCGCAGGTGCAGGTTTAATTTTGGCCGCCTTAGTTGCAGAAGGTGAAACCACAGTAGATCAGGCGTTTCACGTCGATCGCGGATACCCGAACTTTGCAGAACAGTTACAAAGTCTTGGGGCCAACGTCACCCGCGAATAGCTAATTGAATTTAGATGATATTTTCCGTGCAACGGTTTGAAGAGTGAGTGTGATGCTCATGGCCAAGAGCACACAGAAAGAGGTAACTAGTAAGTTTCCATCATTGTCAGACATGTACAGAATCCGACTGCCGATGATGCCGAGAATAAGGCCTGAAATTAAGGCCCGTTTATTTTTCTTTACGTAGCCTTTAATTAACTGACTCAGTCAGAATTGATACACGGTTGTTGGCAACGGAAAGGAAACCTCCACTAACACCAAACTCGGTGGTAGTTCCATCAGTTCCCTTGATGCTCACTTGGCCGTCAACAAGTACTCCGAACAAAGGTGTGTGGTCGGTCAAAATTCCGATATCACCTTCGATGGTGCGGGCTGACACAGATTGTGCTTCGCCCGACCATACGCGCTCCGTTGGAGAAACTAGTTCGACTTTAAGTGTCATGATCTATTACTTCGCCAAGCTTGCAGCTAGTTCAGCCGCATTGCGCTCAACATCTTCAAGACCACCGCACATGAAGAATGCCTGCTCTGGAATGTGATCGTACTTTCCATCTGCAAGGGCTTCAAATGCTGTGATTGTCTCTGATAGAGGAACGAATGATCCTTCGATTCCTGTAAACACCTTCGCAACAAATGTGTTCTGAGACAAGAAGCGCTGGATACGACG
>JACCDW010042556.1_pt1 | contig 15487 bp, 21 predicted proteins | sample 7449781 | NCBI WGS metagenome assembly JACCDW01 (sample SAMN15323449, study PRJNA562643) | freshwater metagenome | isolation source: river surface water | place: USA:Blue River Watershed | collected 2017-08-18
AAATTGCAGGTGTCGAGGAATACATCACACAAACGTCAATTGCCATTGGCGTCACTGACGATCAGCTGCGTCCAGCCTTCAGTCGTTTAGTGCGAAGCACGAAAGACACTGAAGAAGCACAACGCCTGTTGAATTTGGCACTTGATCTTAGTGTTGTCGCGGGTAAGCCAGTGGAAACCGTAGCAATTGCGTTGGGTAAGGCATACGACGGAAATACAACCGCCCTGGGCAAATTAGGTTTAGGACTTGACGCAAATCTTTTAAAATCAAAAGACAATGAAGCAATCATTAAATCATTGGAAGCAACCTATGGACAATTTGCCGAGGGCGCAGCCGAAACCGCAGCAGTCAAATTTGAGCGTATTCGCATTGCAACTGACGAAGCCAAAGAATCAATTGGCGCGGCATTGTTGCCGGTGGTTGAGCGTTTATCTGATTATGTTTTAACCACGGTCGTTCCCAATCTTGAATCATTTATTAATGGACTTACTGGCAAAGGAAGCCTGAGTGAAGCCAGCAAAAATGCAACTGACGGGGCGTATAAATTTGGCGAGCAGGTCAAAAAGGTAATTGGCATAGTCGTTGATTTAAAAGACGAATTAAAAATTGTGGCAGGTGTGTTTGCAACAATTTTTATCGTATCAAAAATAGCCGCTGGCATTCAGGGAACAATTGCCCTTATCAAGACATTGACGGCAACTTATGCAGCACTTAGAAACACAGCCTTAGCAGCTGCAATTGCTTCACGATTTGCTGCAAACCCATTTTTGGGACTGGCTGCCGCTGCTGGCATTGCCGCTTCAATTTACGCTGCAACAAAGATTTTTGACAATGGCGACGCTGCCGCCAACGCGCCTTCGACTGGTGCAATTCCGTTTGCCAGCGGATTTGGTGCGCCCGAACAAACTGCCGCAGAAAAAGCACAATTAGCAGCAAGCGTTGCAGAATCTTTAGCGTTTGCAAAAAGCGTTCAAAATCAATCAAATGGCGTAAGCAGTGCGCAGTCGTTAGTCGCAGCCGCAGCCGCTTCAACTTCAAATGTCGTTTCAAGTAATTTCAACCCTGGTTCATTCCGTTTAGCGGAAAATGCGACCAGTGGCACAACCATCAATTTGACCGTAAATGGTGCATTAGACAAAGAAGGCACGGCACGAACGATCGTGGAAACCTTGAACAATTCCTATTATCGTGGAACAGGTGGCGCGAGCGCGCTGGTGGCAGTTTAATGACACAGTGGTCGCCCATTTGGAAAGTCACAATTGACGGCACGGAATACACCAATGCCGTTTTGGCGAACCTGACAATTCGATCAGGTCGAACAAACATCTATGAGCAAGCCCAAGCGGGTTATACAAACATTCAATTGATCGACGTCAACCAAAGCACCATTCCAGTGCAGATCAATTCCACAATTTCAATTCAGGTCAAGGACACGTCAAACACTTTTGTTTCAATTTTTGGCGGTAACGTTGTTGACATTGGACTTGAAGTGCGGGACGTGGGTTCGACTATGTTCACGCAAACTTATTCGATCACCGCATTGGGTGCATTGGCACGTTTGCCAAAGGCATTGACCGACGGCGTACTTTCAAAAGATTACGACGGGGAACAAATTTATGACATTTTGAGCGCGGTTTTGTTTAATACTTGGGCGCAGGTTGCACCGTCAGTAACCTGGGCTGGATACACCCCAGCGGGGACAACATGGGCGACGGCTGAAAACAATGGTCTAGGCGAAATTGATCGTCCAGGCAATTACGAATTGGCAGCAAGATCGTCCCAAAGAATTGACGTTTATTCACTCGTTTCAGCATTGGCAACTTCAGGGCTTGGTTATTTATACGAATCCCCAACAGGTGCTATCGGATACGCAGACAGTACCCACCGAACCAACTATTTAGCTGCAAACGGTTATGTTGACCTTGACGCCAATCATGCGCGCGCGACTGGATTACGCATTGAAACGCGCGTCGGTGACGTGCGGAATTCGCTTACGATCAAATACGACGCAACCAGTAGCAGTGAACAATCAGCTGCTGACGCAACTTCAATTGCTCAATACGGCACACTTGCCCAAATCATCACGACCACGCTTCACAATGCTTCAGACGCTACCGATCAAGCAAATTTTTACTTGTCACTTCGTGCCCAGCCACAACCAATTTTTAGCGAGATTTCGTTTGACCTGACAAATCCTGAAATTGACAATGCAGATCGTGACGCGTTAATCAATGTTTTTATGGGTGAAGCAATTTCTTTGAACAATCTGCCATTGAACATGAATTCGGGCACGTTTCAGGGTTTCGTCGAGGGTTGGTCATTTCAAGCCGCTTACAACCGTTTGAGCGTGACGTTATCGCTATCCCCATTGGCTTATTCGTTGCAGGCAATGCGCTGGAACGACGTACCGATCACCGAAACGTGGGCGAGCGTGTCGCCAACATTAGAATGGCAGTATGCAACAATTGTTGCGTAGAAAAGGAGAATACCTATGAGCAACCCTACAAGTTCCTTCGGCTGGGTTATGCCCAGTTCGAGCGATTTGGTAACAGACCTTCCAGCCGATTTTGAGGTTTTTGGTCAAGCCGTTGATACGTCATTGGCTGACTTAAAGGGTGGCACGACGGGTCAGGTTTTGTCGAAGGCTTCAAACACCGACATGGACTTCACCTGGATAGAGCAAGACGATTCAACCCTTGCATTTAATGCGCAGACTGGCACGACCTACACATTGGTTGCAGCTGACGCGCAAAACAAATTGGTCACGACTTCAAATGCTTCAGCAGTTACCGTGACAGTCCCACCTTCGATTTTCACAACAGGCAACGTTATCAACGTGCAATCAATTGGCGTCGGTTTGACTTCATTTGCGCAAGGCGCAGGCGTAACAATTACGTCAACAGGTGCGACCGCTTCAGCACCCGTTTTGCGCGCACGTTATTCCGCGTGTTCAATTATTTGCACAGGGTCAAACACATTTACGATAGTGGGCGATCTTTCATAATGTTAATTCCAGGAATTTTAGCCAGCGGGATTAGTGGCAACTTAGGTTTTTTTGTTGACTATCTTGTCATTGCAGGTGGCGCAGGCGGCGGTGGTGGAAGTAATTATGAAGGTTCAGGTGGTGGTGGCGCAGGTGGTTTCCGTTCAACCGTAACTGCAACAGGCGGTGGTGGTTCACTGGAATCTGCCATTCTTGTATCGGCTGGCATTAACTACACAGTCACGGTTGGTGCAGGTGGCGCAGCTGGTTTTTCAACTGCAAAAGGAAGTGACGGTAGCAATTCAGTTTTTTCAACAATCACTTCAACAGGCGGTGGTGGCGGTGCTGGCACAGTCGCGAATAAAGACGGCAACACGGGTGGTTCAGGCGGTGGCGGTTCGGAAAATGGCGGCACTGGTGGTGCTGGAACGACTAATCAAGGTTTTGCAGGTGGTAATTCAACTAATAACACACACGGCGCAGGCGGTGGCGGCGCGGGGGCTGCGGGCGCAGCAGCACCAACGGCAGGAATTGGTTCGGCTGGCGGAAACGGTGTAGCAACTTCAATTTCAGGCAGTTCGGTTACATACGCAGGCGGCGGTGGTGGTGGTAGTTATTCAGGCAACCCAGCGGCTTCAGGCGGTAGTGGCGGTGGCGGTGTCGGTGGTGTTGCTGGTACTGGCGCGGGCGCGGGCACGACAAACACAGGTTCAGGTGGCGGTGGTGCTTGCGCGGTTGGCGGAAATTTCACTGGTGGCAACGGCGGTTCGGGCGTTGTAATTTTGCGTTATCCGTCAGCCCATACAATCACAATTGGTGCTGGACTTACTGGTTCAACATCAACAGTTGGTTCAGATAAAGTCACAACAATTACCGCAGGCACTGGAAACGTGAGTTGGGCATAATGGCACATTACGCATTTATTGACGACAACAACATTGTAACTGAAGTCATTGTCGGAATTGACGAAACTGAATTGATCGAAGGTTTAGACCCTGAAATTTGGTACGGCAATTTTAGAAATCAAACTTGCAAACGCACTTCATACAATGCAACAATTCGAAAGAATTTTGCAGGCGTTGGTTTCACATACGACGAAACGCGTGACGCATTTATTGCGCCCGAACCCGACGGACATTTGGGTTTTGACGAAGAAACATGCAAATGGATAATGCCAGTGATCGAGGAGAAACCATGACATACCCTGACGGTACAAATGCACGTTTGATCGAAGTCGCAGCAGCTGAAGTCGGCACAATTGAAGAAGGCGACAACCTGACCAAATACGGCAAATTCACAAAGGCAGACGGTTTGCCGTGGTGCGGTTCATTTGTCAATTGGTGCGCAACCCAGGCAGGTGTCAAACTGCATTCAGTCGTTTCAACCGCGCAAGGCGCACACCGTTTCAAAGAAATGCAACGTTGGTCAGGTATGCCGCAACTGGGCTATTTGGCATTTATGGATTTTCCGCATGACGGCGTTGACCGCATTTCACACATTGGAATTGTTGTGGGACTTATTGATACCAAAACATGTTTGACGATCGAGGGCAACACCAGCGGGACAGGCGACCAGCGCAATGGCGGCATGGTAATGGTGAAGGTTCGGTCATACGGCGAAGGCAAGGAAATTGTCGGTTTTGGCATTCCAAAGTTCGTACCGTATAAGGGCGAATTTCCAAAGATCGAAATACCTACAACGGCAGCGAAGCCAAAAAAGGAGAAAACCAAATGGAACAAGCCAAAGCAGTAATCGCGTCATGGGCGCGTTCATTCATGGCGGCAGCACTTGCGCTATACCTTGCAGGTGTTACTGACCCAAAGACCCTTGCAATGGGTGGGGTTGCAGCCGTCGCGCCAGTCATTTTGCGCTGGCTTAATCCAAACGACAAAGCCTTCGGTTCTACGGGGAAGTGAGCCGACGATTCGCAGCGGCTGGGTTGGTTTGGGCACTTGCACTAACCCAGTCCGCTTGCGGGTATCAGGGTTGGATACGTTATGAATGCCAAGAATACGACAACTGGTCGAAGCCAGAATGCCAGCCGCCGCAATGCGTCCCGACTGGAACATGCACTGACGACATACTTGGAATTAAATCGGGACAAACCAGCCCGACGCAAAACCCCTGAAGAAATCCATGCGCAGCTGATTTTGATAATCGGCACAACGTTGGCGATGGTGTTTTTGATCGTCACAATTGGGATCACTTATGCGCTCATTTTTGTGACGCAGCCAATCGGGGCGCAAGCACCAAATGACGCAGCCTTTATTGATTTATTGAAAACCCTGGCGATTTTCTTGACTGGTTCGCTGGGCGGTGTGCTTGCTGGCAATGGGCTGAAATCTAAGCCGAAGCCGATCGACACGCCGACAAACACGCAAGGTTCTTGACCGCGCGCCATTCATGCGTCACCCTGAGTTCAGGTGGTAGTCCTACCGCCTAGAATCGGGAGAATTCAAAATGGTACTTGATCTATTAGACCCAGCAACATTGGGTCGTTTGGTGGGGATTATTGTCCTCATGATTATGGGCGGTGCAGTCGGTTACGCCAAAGGGTTTAAAGAAGGCAAGCGCGAAGGCTTAGCCCGTCGCAAAGCAATGGTTCGCCACATTGCAAACAAGGCGGTGAAATAATGGGGTTCTTAGACAATTACGAAGCAAGCCGTGAGCGTTTGGAACGCTGGCTGAAAACATTTCCGAACGGCAGAATTGAAACCCGCATTGTTGAATTTAGTGCTGAAAAGGGTTATGTCTTGGTTGAAGCCCGTGCGTTTAAGGGCATTGATTCGATACTTCCTGACGGCGTTGATTTTGCATTTGGTTACCAGGGCGCATACCAACAAAACATGAAGCGTTGGTTCGTCGAGGACACAGTTACTTCAGCAATTATGAGAGTGCAGCAACTGGTCATGGGTGGGGCTGAACGCAGCACACGCGAGATCATGGAACAGGTCGAGAAGACACCCGCAAAGGTTGCAAATACTGACATTGACTATTGGACGAAAAAGCACGGCGAAATTCCGTCGTACAAGACCGCGGGCGAAGCCGAACAGTCAGGCATTCCGTCACTGGGTTCATCAATGGACGAAATCGCCAAGCAATTAGGTGGGCAACTGGTCGAAGAAGCACCGCAGTGTTCGCATGGTCACCGCATTTGGAAACAAGCAGCTGAAGGTTCGCCAAAGAATTGGGGCGGGTATTTCTGCACCGAACGCACAAAAACAACCCAGTGCAGCCCTTATTGGTACGTTCTTGCCAGTGACGGCAAGTGGAAGCCACAGGTATGATCATGGCGGACTATTCAGAGATTATCTATCCACAAAGCATGACCGCAAAACTGCTATTGAACGGTGAAGTGGTGGACGAATACAAAATCGAGCAATGTGACAAATGCTCAATGCTGACCCGACTTGACCCATTTGGGTATCAAAAGCAGTTTGGTGGCGAAAAGGTCATTTGGTTTTGTAAGGGTTGCCGATAGTGAAAATGGCACTCACGCGGCAAGAAGAATTCATGTGCCATGAAGCCGCAATTGCATTGGCAAAAAACAACAAGGATTATCACGAATGGAAAGAGGGTAGTTACACGCCTGAAAAGTCATTTCATGATCAGATAGCCCAGGACGCACATTCAATCGGTGCTGAATGGGTTGTTGCCAAATACCTCAATTTGGAATTTCAACCATTTGAGGATAAAGGCAAACGCCGGGCGGACGTTGGCAGCCATTTCGAAGTGCGCTGGACAAAGTACGTTGCTGGGCAGCTGATAATTCACGAATACGATCGAACCGACGACGTGGCAATCCTGGTGACAGGCGAAAGTCCACATTTCTTCATTGCGGGTTGGATTCCCATTGCAATGGCTAAGCGTCCACGGTATCGCCACAGTAAGCAACCCAATTGGTGGGTCACACAAATCAACCTTCAGCCGATCGAGAATTTACGGAGAAGTAACTATGGACAAAGTCAAATTTGAATGTCGCAAATGCAAGAAGATAACCGACCAGGTAATCCACAAGATAACGGACAACCTTCCCGACGGTGTGGAAGTGATTCAATGCACCAAGTGCGAAGTCATGGGGGTTGCACAGATCGGGACTTCAAATGCCAATCTATGAGTTTGAATGCAAGGTGTGCAAAATCCGTATTGAGGTGGATAAATCAATCCACGAGGAACGCGACGCGCAATGCTGCGGGCAAGCCATGAGCAGACTTTATTCTGCACCTGGAATCTCGTTCAAGGGCACGGGTTGGGGTCACCAATGAAGATTTTGAACCTTTACGCTGGCATTGGTGGAAATCGCAAATTGTGGGGCGACGAACACGAAATCACCGCGGTTGAGTACGACGAAGACATTGCAAAAGTGTACGCAGACCATTTCCCAAATGACACGGTTATTGTCGACGACGCTCATCAATACTTGCTTGATAATGCCAATGAGTTTGATTTCATTTGGACGTCACCGCCATGTCAGTCGCATAGCAGCTTCAGACAAAACATTGGAGTTCGCTACCGTGGCGTGAAACCGATCTATTTGGACATGAAATTGTGGCAGGAAATTGTTTTTCTTCAATACAACTTCAAAGGAAAATGGGTGGTGGAAAACGTAAAACCCTACTATCCGCCATTTATACCGCCAACCGCTGACCTTCAACGTCATTACTTTTGGGCAAACTTCGACATTGAACAAGCCGACATTGAGAAGGATAATTTGAGAGCTGCACAAATACCGCAATTGCAGGCATTGCACGGCTACAACTTAGACGGCTACAAACTGGCAAACAAACGCCAGGTATTGCGTAATTGCGTACTTCCCGCGCTTGGCAAACATGTATTTGAACAGGTGACCAAATGAAAAGTTATCCACAGACATTGTCCACAGGTGCAAAAACATTGTGGGACACGCCCAACGCCATGCGTGAAGTTATTCAATCATTGACAACGGTGTTACGATTTCTTCGCGAGAAGCGAACCGCCACCGCGGTTAGTTCGCTGAAGCGCAGAAAACGTTATGGGGCGAGTATTGCCATTTTGGCGGTTACTTCGACAGGGCTGATACACAACGCCAATGCAGCTAATTATTCAATAGATCATTTGAAACTTTATGCACATTCCAGGATTCTTGATTATAAAGAATTTCAATGCTTCAACCGCATAATCACTAAGGAATCACGGTGGTCATACACTGCCCGCAACGGGTCACACTGGGGGCTTGGGCAAATGAGATCGAAGCACTACGGCACACTTGACCCATTCAGACAGATAGACGCTTCAATCAGATACATAACAAATCGTTATCAAACACCATGCAAGGCATGGGCATTTCATCAACAAAGGAATTACTACTAATGAGCGCATTAAAGGACAATGGTTCAACAACCAAGTGGCGCAAGATTAGACAACGCATTCTGCAACGTGACGGTTACACATGCCAGCATTGTGGTGGTGAAGCCAATTCGGTTGATCACATAGTGCCACGCACCATGAATGGTGGGGACGAAGACTGGAATCTTCAATCGTTATGCACACCGTGCAATTCAGCGAAGGGGGGGCGGTTTTTTAATCACGCTAGGACACCCCTGACCCTTCCTGGTTTAATCTCCCCCCAAAACGATTCGAGAAGCCATGAAAACGACTGAGAAGCCCTCAAAAGGTCACCAAACGCCCTTAGAAGCCCTCAATAGCCCTGAAACGGTTTTGGGTAGGGACACAGACCCACAAAACGCTCTAATCGGCGTACAAACCCCGCGAATCCACACACCGCTGAACGATTTACCTTCACGCGGGGGTGAATTGATCGATTTGGCGACTGACTTGAAGATCGATCTTATGGAATGGCAGAAATTCGCGCTCATTCACACCCACAAAGTCAAGCCCGACGGCAGGTGGGCAACCCCAGTCAACACAATTGTTGTTGCACGTCAAAACGGAAAATCGTTTTTGCAGCTGATCAGGATTTTGGGCGGGTTGTTCCTATGGGACGAAAAATTGCAAATTGGTTCGGCGCACCGACTTTCCACGTCACTGGAACAATTTAGGGCAATGGTGCAAATGATCGAAGGCAGCGACAATTTGGCAAAACAGGTCAAGAAGATTCGCTGGCAACACGGTGGCGAAGAAATTGAAACCATGACGGGCAACAGATTTATTGTGCGTGCGGGCGGTTCGGCTGCCCGTGGTGTTTCCCGACCTTCAACCATTCACCTGGACGAATTACGCGAAATGACCGACATTGAGAGTTTTGCGTCGCTTCGCTATACCCTCATGGCTGCTCAAAATCCAATGGTCATGGCGTACACAAACGCAGGCGATTCCAGCAGCGTCGTTTTGAATCAATTTCGCGATCGTGCCCTGGCTTCAATTGCTGGGGTACAAGATGACATTGGCTATTTTGAATGGTCAGCACCAACCGACGAAATCAGCGTTGAAAATGCCAGGTACGCCAATCCTTCAATGGGCACACTTATTCATGCCGACAATGTACGAAGCGTTTTGAACGACCCACCTGACGTGGTCATGACTGAAGTGTTGTGCCGCTGGGTTGTGGCAATTAATAGCGCGGTGGACGCGGCTTCATGGGGCAATTGCCTGGATAAATCCGCAGACCTTGATCTTGACAAACTAACGTGGCTGGCAATCGATCTTTCGCCTGATCGTCGGCATGCTTCATTAATCGGGGCGCAAAAATTAGGCGGGGAACAGTTCGTCGTGAAGTTACTGCACACCTGGCAAAACGACTTGCAGCTAGACGACAAAGCAATCGCCAATGACCTTGCAGATTACGCGCGCAAGTATCCGACCGAATACGTTTTGTATTCACGAAAGACCAGTGCCGCCGTTGCTGCCCGCCTTGCACCCGCTGGAATTCCGATTTACGACATGGACGGCGTTTATCCGCAAGCGTGCGACGAAATGTTGTCGGCAATCAATTCAGGGCGTTTGAAACACCGCGGTCAAAGCCAGTTAAGCGAAGAAGTTTTGGCAGCGGTGCAATTACGTCGTGGGGACGGCGGTTGGGTCATTGGACGACGTGCCAGCCAATCCGTCGTTTGCAGCGCAGTGGCGGTTGCCCTTGCAACACATTTCGCGACACGCCCAGAGAATGATCTTGACATCATGGTTGGTTGATCGTATAAGCCTGACACAATTTGGGCATGAGTTTCTTCGACTTGTTCACGCCACGCGTCGCCGCTGCCGTTCCAGCTGCGCCCGTGGACGTTGACGCTTCACTTGCGCCTTACTTCACAGAAAATAACAATTTCTATTTTTACGGCATACAAAGTGCCAACCGCGCTGAAGCAATGTCAGTGCCTACCGTTGCGCGTGCGTTGTCAATCATTCAGACAATTGCGTCGCTTCCAATGCACACACGCAATGAAGCAACAGGTGAGAAGGTAACGCAGCCACGCGTGATCAATCAGCCTGACCCACGAATCCCAGGCTCAACATTTTGGTCATGGATAGTTTCAGATTTGTTTTTCCATAATTCTGCTTATGGCTGGGTTATGGAACGCTATGCGGACACGGGCAAAATCCGTGCAATGGAAAGAATCGCACCTGAGCGCGTTTCAATTACAACAAACGCCAACGGAACAGAAATTGATTCTTACGAGATCGACGGAACACCCGTTGACCCAGCAAATTTAGTTGTTTTCCCAAATACGCAAGAAGGTTTGCTTGCCCGTGCAGGTCGCACAATTAAGGCTGCTGCTGCACTTGAAAAGGCTTCAATGAATTTTGCCAATGAGCCAATTCCACAAATGGTTTTGAAATCAAACGGCACATCATTACCCGCAGACCGCGTTGCAAAATTGTTGTCGTCATGGCGCACCGCACGAAGCAATAAATCAACTGCGTTTTTGAATGCTGACGTAACGCTTGAAACAATTGGTTACGACCCAAAGAATTTGCAGCTGAATGAAGCACGCAATTACGTTTCACTTGAATTGAGCCGTGCGTGCGGAATTCCAGCGTATTTCACTGATTCACAACAATCATCATTTACATACGCCAACGCACTTGATAAGCGTCGCGACCTGGTTGATTTTGCGTTTAGAAATTACATGTCAATTATCGAACAACGTTTGTCATTTGCTGACTTTACGCCAGCAGGCAATCGCGTCATGTTTGATCTTGACGATTTCTTGCGTGGCAATCCTTACGAGCGCGCGCAGGTTTATGAAATCTTGAATCGTATCGGCGCAATGTCGATCGAAGAAATACGCGAGGAAGAAGACATGCTGCTATGAAAAAAGTTATCACACCAATTGCAATCACTGCGGCAGATTCAAATAGTCGCACAATCACCGGTCGCATTGTGACATTTGAGGAAACTGGCAACGCTTCAATCGGCAAGGTGCAATTTGCTAAGAATTCAATCGAAGCAACACCAGTTTTGTTGAACCTTGAACATGACCGTACACGTCGAATTGGCAAAACACTTTCAATTGAATCAAACGAGCAAGGCATTGACGCAACATTCAAAATTGCTGAAACAACTGCGGGCAATGACGCATTGGTCGAAGCAGCTGAGGGTTTGCGTGACGGATTTAGCGTTGAAGTTTATTTTGACGAATACGAAACATTGAAAGACGGAACAGTCCGCATTTTGAAGGGTGAAATGACTGGCGTTGCATTAACCAGCGAACCCGCTATTCGATCAGCGCGTGTTGCTGAGGTAGCCGCCACCGAAGGCGAAGAAGAAATTTCAGATTCGACGATCGAACCTGAAGCACAACCAACAGAAGGAGAAGACGAAGTGGAAGACACCGTCAAAGACGCTTCAACCGCCGAAACGGTAGAAGCCGCCCAGTCAGTAACCGCAGCAGCGAAGCCAGCCGTAGGTGGTTGGACTTCAAAGCCACGCTTAGAGTTCACCGCTGCTAAGTACCTAGAAAATACCGTTCGCGCTTCAATGGGTGACGAGAATGCCCGTCAGTACGTTGCAGCAGCAGACGACACAACAGACAACGCAGGTTTAGTTCCAACACGTCAATTGACTGAGGTTATTAACGGACTTGCAAACACAACACGTTCAAACATTGACGCGATTTCTCGCGGTGTTTTGCCTGACGCTGGAATGTCTTTCGAGATTCCAAAGATCACAACAATGCCAACAGTCGCAGCAACTTCCGAAGCAGGCACACCGTCAGAAACTGACCAGGCTGCTGCATTCGTAACAGTGAACGTTGCTAAGTACGCTGGACAACAGACATTCAGCGTTGAATTGCTTGACCGCACTTCACCACTATTCTTCAACGAATTGTTGACAAACATGGCAGCGGCTTACGCTAAGGCAACAGATACTGCGGTGAACGCAGCATTGATTTCAGGCGCAACCGCTGACGCAACGACAATTTCGACATACCCAACCGCAGCTGAATTGCTTGGTTTCGTTTCTCGCGGTGCTGCTTCAGTTTATGCAGGCACACAGGGATTTGCACGCAATCTCATTGCAAACACATCACAGTGGGCAAACCTCATGACACTGAATGATTCAGGTCGTCCAATTTACAACGCTTCCCAGCCTTCAAACGCTGGCGGTGTTGTTCGCCCTGATTCAATCCGCGGAAACGTTGCAGGTCTTGACCTATACGTCACCGCAAACACTGCTGCTGGAACAGACACTGACGGTTCAATGCTGATCGTGAACCCAGCGGCATACACATGGTACGAATCACCAACCTACCGACTACGCGCAGACGTAATCGCTTCAGGTCAGGTTTCAGTCATGGTGTACGGATACGGCGCAATTGCAACGAAGATCGGTGCAGGCGCGTTCAAGTTCAATAAGGCTTAATCAGCCAATTTAGTCATGCGGCGGGTTCTCCCGATCTCGCCGCAGTCGATCAACGAGCGATCAACGAGGGGGACGGAAATGCCAAGTATTGTCACTGCGAGCCAATTGCGTACAGTGCTTGGCGTTTCCGTCAGCCTTTATTCAGACAGTTATCTTGACGAAATCATCAACACCGCCGAAGCGGTCATTTTGCCAATGCTGGTTTCAAATTCTTCAGCGGTCAACGCTTATAAATTAGATTCAAACGTGGCGTTTTTCTACACACAACGCCCACATCATTTTGTGGCTGGTCAGTCCGTAATCGTTGCAGGTTTGCCAGCACCATTTAGCGCAACGCACACAGTGGTTGACGTTGCAACATACTATTTCACCGCTGCATTGACTTCATCAAATGTCACATTGCGCGAGATCATTCCAACAGGCACTGCAACACTTTCAGGCTATTCAGCAGCTGAAATCTATGCGTCAAGCGCACCAATCGAATCAGCAATTTTGGCAGTCAGCGTCGAAGTGTTCCAATCACGCGTTGCCGCAGGTGGACAGATCGAGGGCGTGGATTTTGCTTCAACGCCGTACCGCATGGGACGAAGCCTGACCAACCGTGTTTCAACCTTGCTTATGCCATACCTGGACGTTGAAACGGTCGTTCAATAAGTGCCAGCCAATGCTATTTCAGATACCCGCGCAGCCTTAGCAAACGCCTTCAGCGCGTTGTCGGCTAACGTGTACGCAAGCGTTCCCGAATCGCCAATCCCGCCCGCCATTGTGGTCGTGCCTGATTCGCCTTACATGGAAGTTGTTTTAATCGGTAAATCCTCAACAAAGGTCAAAATCAATTTTGCCATTTCAGCAATTGTTGCTTCCAATAGCAACGCGGGTTCATTGGATAACCTGGAAAAACTAATAATCGGAATTCTCGCTGCAATGCCAGCGGGATACGTCGTGGGCGTTATTGAAAAGCCAACCGTGCTTGAAGTGGGTCAATCACCCATGTTGGTTGCTGACATAAACGTTTCGACCTACTACACGCAAACAAACTAAGGAGAAAACGTGGCAACAACGATCATCACGGGTCGCGATCTAACACTGACGATCGCTTCCACAAACTACGACGCACAGGCGACCAGTGCGACACTTGCGAATTCACCAACCGTGGAAACGTATCAAACACTTGACGGCAAGGCTTACAAGCACATTGACGATCAGTGGACATTCGACGTTTCAATGCTTGCTGACTGGGGCGCGTCAGGTTCATTGTGCGAAGCATTATGGACGGCTTGTGAATCAGCACCAAACACAACATTGGCAGTTTCATTAACTGCGGTTTCAGGTGCAGTCTTTGCATTCAACGTCATGCCAGTATTTCCAGCAGTCGGCGGGTCAGCACCTGACGCGCAGACAGTTGACCTATCATTCATTGTGGTGGGCACACCTACTGAAACTTTCAGTTAAAAACTAACAATCGGGAGAAAAAATGAAGTTACCAATAACAATTGAATACAACAACGGTGACCAAATTACCTACACGGCTGCACCGCCTGAGTGGGTTAAATGGGAAAAGCACACAGGAAACACCATTGCTCATGCACAAGAGAAAATGGGAATTTCTGATTTGGTGTTTCTCGCCTATCACGCCATGAAACGTGAAGCAGCTGGTAAGCCAGTCAAGCCAATCGAAGCATGGACGGAAACCATTTCCGAAGTGATCGTCGGTGAAGCAAACCCAAAAGCCACCCAGTCGGAAGCCTTAGCAGAGTAGTTTGGGAGATAGCCCTGGCAACGGGGCTATCACCAAATGAGTTTGAAAGTGCCGAAGACATTTTGACGGTCATTGAGATTTTGGAAAGGCGGAAAAATGGCAACTGAAGCAATTACCTATGACAAAGCCGAATTGCGTTCAATTATCCGCGCCTTTAAAGCAATGGACGAGGAAGCAATTGCCCAGGCAAAACAGGCTTCGAGCGAATTAGCCGAATACGTCCGTAAAGAAATTGTTGCCACCGCTGCAACCCGTACACGCAACCGCGTTGATAATAAGGTTGCTGAAGGCGCACGCGTTTCAAAATCATCAAAGGTTGGTGAAATCAGTTTTGGTTTTGCTGGTCAAAAATTAAGTGGTGGGGCAACAACCCAACAAATTTGGGGTGGCGTCGAATTCGGTTCAAATAGATACAAGCAATTTCCAGTTTGGTCGGGTCGTGAAGGTCGTGGCTCACGCGGTTGGTTTATTTATCCAACTTTGCGTGCGGTTCAACCTGACATTATTAAAAAGTGGGAAGAATCATTTTCAAAGATAGTTAGGAAGTTTGACTAATGGCTGGCAGTCGTACCCTCAAACTATCGATACTTGCTGAAACGAAAGACCTTGTTGACGGCTTAAATAAAGCCAGCAAGGAAACTGAAACATTTGGCGACAAAGCAACAGAATTTGGAAAAAAGGCAGCCGTGGCGTTTGCCGTTGCTGGCGCAGCCGCATTGGCATTTGGTGCGGACGCGGTCAAAGCAGCAGCCGAAGATGCGGCAGCACAAGAAAAACTTGCCGATACGATTAAGGCGACAACCAACGCAACTGCAGCACAAATTGCAGGTGTCGAGGAATACATCACACAAACGTCAATTGCCATTGGCGTCACTGACGATCAGCTGCGTCCAGCCTTCAGTCGTTTAGTGCGAAGCACGAAAGACACTGAAGAAGCACAACGCCT
>JACCDW011276704.1_pt1 | contig 15486 bp, 35 predicted proteins | sample 7449781 | NCBI WGS metagenome assembly JACCDW01 (sample SAMN15323449, study PRJNA562643) | freshwater metagenome | isolation source: river surface water | place: USA:Blue River Watershed | collected 2017-08-18
CTCAGAATTACCCGCCCGAGCGATCCCCTCAGAAGGACCCGCGTTCTGTCAGCGCCTATCTACCCACTCCAAGCCTCTCAGAGCCGCGTACAAACGCAAGACGACGCTCCAGCATGATAGACACTGGAAACGCCGCCTCATCGCTATACGGGCTTTTAAATGACAGGGTATGTAGCGTCACCAAGTACATCGATTGCTTCTTCAATGAGCGGGTCAAACTTCTTCTGCCCTTCCTCATCGAACTTACAGCGGCGCACTAGATCGGTCATATCGTAGAGACAGACAGCGAGACGCTTCATGAGTTCCTGATCCATGTATGGCACAAAGCGTTTGTCATGAACTCTGGACTGCAATAGGATTTCGCCATGCGTACATTCGATGTAGTGTGCCTCTGTCCATGTTGGCTCTTCAAGACCAGCAGGGTGCTGTATCTTAATCTTCTTGCCCATAGCCCTGATGAGGTTGGTAATCTCATTGAGCGTGAGTTCGTGCTTGAGCTTCCTGAATTGCTCAACGGTAACAGGCCGACGCTTTAGCTTGAGTTCCCTTGGGAGCAGCTTGACCATCGCTCCTGTCACTGGTGTCTTGCCTGACTCAAGGCGTTGATAGTGGCGCAGTGTGATGCCGAGCTTCTCAGCTATCTGTGCCTGTGTGAGATGCAGCTTATTGCGCCGCTCCTTCATTTCTGCCGGTGTCATTTGCGATCCTTCCATTCACCGTAGGATGCGATGGCAACCATGACGAACAGCCACAGCACGACGAACGCTTCGAATGGCAGGTAAGGTGAGAGATCGAATAGCATTGTAATTCCCCTTCAAGGTGGGGGCCGAAGCCCCCTAAGATTATTGATTAAGATACATCTCAATGTTCTCAGACATCATGTCTCTATCATGCAGGGCTGAGTAATAGTCCGACCAAACGGTGTTTTGAATTTCCTCAACCCTATCGTCTTTGTAAATCTTTAGGACGGCTTGCCATCCAGTTGACTTACCAAATTCGCAACCGACTTCGCGGACGCTTACGGTGTAACCTAAAGTTGTCATTATCATTTCCCTTCAGTGTGCGGGGGCCGAAGCCCCCTGTTGATATTAAGCGTTGTTCTCAGCGAGGAACTGCTCGCCGCGTGCGATGGTGTCTCGGATCATCTCAACAATGATCCTGAGATCGCGGCTGTTGACACGCTTTGTCTTGTAGCTCGCCATCTTGGAAAGCTCATTGTCGAGATAGCCAACATCGCCATAGGCAGCATAGCCACGGCCAAAGGCGATCAGGCGTTCGCTGAGCTTGCGCCAATCAGCGCGAACACCGTTTTCGTTGCAGTTGTGGAAATATGCTAGCTCCTTGACGGTGTAACGCTTGGCAGCTTCTTCCGGTGTGATGTCGTCGTAGAACGGGCCGGTCTTGGGCATTTCAGCGAGAAGTGTGTCGAGGTCGGTCATTTCGTGTTCCCCTTCGTTGTTGATGAGAGAGGAATACACAAACGACATTATGTCGTAAAGAAAAAAATGCAGTGGTAATGCGTTTTTTTAGTTCACCATGCTCTTAGGCATCTCAAACTCTAGGATTTCTGCGCATCTTCCAGCCCAGTAACCCCAGTCACATTCGACCTCTAAACCGCTGTCAGGGTCAATTAATGGCCTATTTATTGTCTCTAGCTCACGCAGAATGAAGTACAAATCCCAGATGATTTGCAAGGCATCCATGATTACCTCATCATCTTTGTGGGATTGCGCCATCACTTGAAGCCTACCTGCCGTCTCATCTGAGCGTCGAACAAGCGTTGGAAGTTCGCCTTAACGTACCGCTGAGATGTGCCGTAGAAGTCGTAGATGGGCTGGTAGACTGGTGCGGTCTGAGTGACGGCCAGTTCGACTGTAACCGTCCCTGCTGAACGCCGTGCGATGGCGATAGGCTCAGACCCCCTGTACATGACGAAGAAGGATGATGTCCGCTTCTTGCGCGCAGCCGACGCTTCCGTCTCATTCATGCGGTCTTTGCGCTGCGCCTTTAGCTGGGAGAGCATCCGCTGATACTGCCCACCATTGACCAGCGTCGTGTTCTCGCCCTTCTGCGTGTATGCGCCAGCAGGAATAAGCCCTGACTTGTAGAGAGCTACTTCGTGAGGCTTAAACCGACGTTTGCCGCCCACGATGTTGGGGGACAAGTATTTGTGGCTTTGACGGCCTTTGGCTTCCTTCTCAGCGAAGTAGACCCCTGCCTTCGTGTAATCGCCACCAGCCTTATAAGGTGTGCGGGCGCGGATGGCGTTCAGCGTGTATGGGACAACTGACTTAAACGTGGTGCGCATAACCCGCTGCTGCTCACTGCGCAGATCGTAGGCCAACTTGCCGAATGCCTTGTCAGTGGACTTATCGATCCCCTTCTCGAACTTAGTCGTCCGATTGATGACGGCAGCGATGTTGTCAGTAACGTTTATCATTGGTGTACTTGATGATTTGACGCTGCACCTGTTCGGTTTGCAGACGCGCCATGTTCTGACGGATTTGGATGCGGTCTTCGTATGTAACCTGCTCGAACGATGCGCAGCCGGTCAGCGACGCTCCGATCAAAAGTGCGACAATCCCCTTCATTTGCCTTCCTTTCTTCTCTGCCATTCGACTATATCCCAGTCGCTCTCAAAGTCCCAAGGCTTCCAACGCCACTTAGCCGGGTCAACATTGCGGACTATATGACCGTTTCTTAGCTTCAGGTCTACAAATTCCGCTTTAGGTATGCGCCCCGTGTTCGCTGGCATTATGCACCTTCCTGAAATCAAGATAGTGCTTACCATCCTCTCCCCGCACCACAACGTAGCGTTTACCAGATTGCTGCACCCATTTGTAGCTATTCACGGTAGCGCAGTGGGCGTGGAGCATATCTAGGCCGTAGGTGGCTCCAGAAGATGCCATCGTTTTCTTCAGTGCGTTAGTCATTCCGTCTCTCCTAGTGCTGCGCGGGCGATTGCCGCTTTCCTTGACGCTTCATAGTGACGCTCCGCAAGTTCCTTGCGCTTGCCCGAACACTTAGCGGCAGCAGTCATGCGTATGAACAATTGTTTCGCCTCTATCGCGGCTTCCCCGCCAAATAAGGCCAACGCCTCACGCAGCCGCTCGATCTCTGCCGCTTGGGCTTCAATGCGGTCAGCGGCCTCTAACGGGTCGTCGCTGGCATACACAACATGATCCCACGGGTTTTCAAAAAACCACCCATCTGACCACCGCAGCCGCTCCACCAGCGCCTTGTCGTCCGACAAAGTTTCCTTCCGCTCAAAATCAAACGGCATTGATGTGCGGATAATCTTGTCCAGCGCCTTGTCGTCGTCAGTCATTGTAATTCCCCTCCAGTATCTTCTGGAAATTAGCCTTCTTGAACACCCAGTCGAACGTGCAACCACGCCAACCACCATCCCCACGAAGGAACGGGCTGCGTTCGATGTTGTTGAACACCTGCACAAAGTCATCAAGCTTGTACTGAGCCATTCGGGCTTTCAGGAGCTGCCGTCTCTCAGCAGTCAGATCACGAACCTTCGGCTTACCCAATTTCACCGCAACCTCGTTCCAAACCTCAACCACATCCCTTGGATTAAAACTATCGCCTTGAGGGTCGGAAACAGGCGTTTCAGACATACTCTCTTTAGAGAGTAATATATCTGTATCTGTATCTGTATCTGATTCTGTATCTGGGGGCGTTACAGCAACGTTTTTGGAACGTTCCCTGAAACGTTTCACTCTTTCCGTAGAAACATCGGATTTGTACTGCCTTGACTCCCATCCATGTGGAGCGATGCGACTACCGTTAGGCCCACCTTTCAGTACATCGATAAGGCCACCGATCAGCAAGCGATCAAGCAGCGATTGGCAAGCGATATTGTCGATGCGCAGTGCAAAAGCAATGTCATCTTGACTTGGAAGGATGCCATCATGCTTTGCCGTCAAGCAGAGTAAATTGACCCAATGTTTAAATGTTGTCGGGTCGAGCTTCTGGACCTTTGGATCATCAAGAGCTTCTGCATAAAAGCGAAACCAGCGGCTCATCGCACACCGCCTTGAACTCGACACAATACGGATGTAAAAACACGCATATAACGTTGCCTCCTATTCAGGCGATGTTCGGGGTGGGATCAGGTTGGGCTTGATCTCACCCCCCAACACTAACTCAGACAAATTGCTTCCGCAATATCTCATGCGAGTATGGTGACGATTTGCGCAATCCAAGCAGATGCTTCACGCTCGTCAGGTCCATATTCATGAGTCTCCCTATGTCTCCCGGCGTGTAGTGGTACTTGAAATACAAGACACAGAAAAATTCTTGTCTGGCTTTAACCGCATCGACTGTACGGCATCGTCCCAGAACATTTTCCGGCCTGACACCATGATTGTCGCAAATGCCGCTGAGTAACGCGCCCATCTTGTCGCTGAGTTTTGTCTCTTCAGGCATGACAATCTTATGCTGCGCAAGCTGCTTCTGGGTCAGCGCCTTCAAGCCAGACTCGATGGCCCTCATTCTGCTGTGACGGATAATATACATAATCCCCTCTCGTTGACCAAAATTGACGTTTACGATACTTATGCGGTGCGGCTTCTCAGCCCGCTACCCCTTCGCGGTGGAAGTCGTGGTGGGTTGGTTTTGATTCCCTTCGGCCAACCCACCTTACTTTGTGAACTCTCTCAGCGTGATGTGGGGAAACAGCGCCTTGAAGATGGCTTTGCGCAGCGGCCAATCTGAGGTGATGAACCCCTTACAGTCTTCGACCACGTTGCGATCCCCCTCAAAATATTGGAAGTCGGCTTTGTACCCTACGCGCCGTCCATTATCATGCTTCAGTTGCTCTCCGTTGGGCATCACGAACCAGAACTGTGGATGCACGGTTAGATGGCTGATGTCCCCCATGCGCTGCATCAAATGCAGTTGATCGCATCTTCGCGCCTCAAGTTTAGAATCGTGCGTATGTAGTTGACCACAAACGGTTTTTTTCGCGCCGTACTTCACTTCTTAGCCTCAATCAGTCTGTCGAGCGTTGCCTCTGCTCTAACAATCTCTTCCTCAGATGGGACCGTTCGGCCAAGTCGCCAGTCGCTGATCTTTGCTTGCCGGAAACGACCTTCCTGCGCGATCTGATATTGCTTGATATTGTGGTACGCAGCACGGGCAAATAGCTCCTTAACTCGTTCTTCCATATTTCCTCCTTGACTTCCTTTTACATATCGGAATATTTTTACACCGCAACTGATAATGAAGGGGCAATTATGAAAGAGTTATTTAGCGCGTATGCCAAAGCGTTCCCAGAGATAGAGGGCGCACTCAAAGACAGCATCAACCCGCATTTTAAGAACAAGTACGCCGATCTCAGTTCGGTGACTAATGCTATCAAGCCAGCATTAGCCAAGCATGGTCTTAGCTTCGTGCAAATCAGCCACATGGTTGAAGGTGGAGCGTGTGCAGAGACGTTAATCATGCACAGTTCTGGAGAAAGCATGTCGTGTGGCAAGTTCTTTGCCCCGGCAACCAAACAAGATGCACAGGGCTATGGCTCTGCGTTCACTTATGCGCGGCGCTACAGCCTCTCAGCAGCATTTGGTGTCTGCCCAGAAGACGATGATGGCAATGCAGCCTCACAGGCTCCGCAGCGACTCCAGCCGTCACGCGAGAAGATCAGCGCAGAGCAGGTGGCAGAGCTTCTGCAACTGATTGAGAAGAACGAGCGCGATCTGGTTAACCTATGCCTATACCTCAAGATCAACAGCCTAAGCGAACTACCGCTGTCTGAGTTTGATCGGGTTAAGGCTGCTGTGTCGAAAAGGGCTAAGTGATGTTCATCTACATTGACGTAGAGCAGGGTAGCTCTGACTGGCATCAACACCGTTGCGGCTCTCTAGGGGCCTCACAGGTCCATGAGGTGCTTGCTAAGACCAAGAGCGGGTATTCGGCTGCGCGAGGCAATGCCATCGCTAGGATCGTCTCTGAGAAGCTCACAGGGGTTGTCCAAGAGACGTATAAGAACGCTGCTATGCAGTGGGGCAATGACACTGAGCCACAAGCCCGGTCTGCCTATAGCTTCTTTACAGGTGATCCTGTGTCGGTTGTGGGGATGTTCAAGCACCCGACAATGGCTGGCACACACGCATCACCAGATGGCTTGGTGAACGATGACGGCCTGATCGAAATCAAATGCCCCAACACGCTGACGCATATCGAAACGCTCGACAGCGAGAAGATTGATCCGAAGTACATAACGCAGATGCAGTGGCAGATGTTCCTCACAGGACGCGACTGGTGCGATTTTGTCAGCTTTGACCCGCGTATGCCTGATGACCTGCAATTGTTCATCAAACGTGTTCGGCGTGATCCGCAGCACATCTCTGAGCTTTGCGATGAGGTCAGCAAATTCTTGGGTGAGGTTGATGAGATGATGGTGCGTATCGATAAGATCAGGGCCAAACGCGCATGAACACCATCTGGCTGAGAGGCGATTACTATCGTCGCAAGGCCCATGAGATGATTGCCGATGCGCCTGATGGGTGGTGGGTCATGTTTGGTCCACCTGCCCGCTCCAACTCGCAGAACAGAAAGATGCGGGCGATGTTGCGGGATATAGCAAACTCAAAGCCACAAGGCCGCGAGATGGGAGAGGAAGATTGGAAAGCTGTGTTCATGGACGCACTGGGCATGAAGCCTCGCTACATCACAAACCTTGAGGGCAATGGGATCGTTCATCTGGGGTGGCGCTCGTCCCACATGAGCAAAGAGCAAATGAGCGAAATGATCGAACTCATGTATGCCTATGGGGCAGAACATGGGGTCGTATGGCAAGATAGGGACTGAAATGCAGATTATTACGATTGATGGTAATTGTGGCCGTGATGCTGAAGTGAAGAACATGGAAGACGGGACACCCCGCATCACCTTCACCGTAGCCGTTAAAGACCCGCGTAACCGGGATCAGACTAATTGGTATCGCTGCGATTACTTCGGCAAACGCGGGTTGGCAGTCCAGCAGTATATCCGCAAAGGCACATACATTTATGCCGTCGGGTCATTGTCGATTGGCGAATACGAAGGCAAGCCGACGTTCAATGTCACGGTTAACGAGCTTTCGTTCATCAACAGCAACCGTGAAGCTGCGCCACGCCAAGAGGCTCCGCAGCGCAAGCCAACTGCACATGATCTCGCCAAGCAGAACGGTTACCAGCCGCAGGAATTGGACGACGATCTGCCATTTTAATTCAATTGTGAAGGGGAACTAACATGAAACTGTACCGCTCTTACGAAGATTATATTCGGCCTAAATACCCGAATAAGATCGTCATCGAACGCACCCAAAAGAAGCCGGGTGATCGCGTTATTACCACTAGCTGCAAACCAGCGGAGATTGTGAAATGAACATTAATCAAATCATGCAAGCTGAACGTAACCGAATCATTGTTGAGGACATTGAGGTCCGCAAAATGAAGCGCGACGACATCGCCAAGAAGCACAACATATCCAATGTGCGGGTTGGTCAGATATACTTCGATGAGAAGTCCAAGAAGGTTCTCGAAGGCTTCTCTCCAGAGAGAATTCTGGCAATGAAGGTGACGGACTTGCCACTGACGTTTCGGCTCAAGGATACAATTGCCCGACGCTACGGGTACGATGTGACCTGCCAAGACATCAATCTCAAGAGCGATGCAGAATTGCTTTCCATGCGCAATTTTGGTCGCAACACTTTGAATGAATGGCGCGAGTTCCAGCTTAAACACGGCTTGATTTCAAAGCCAGAGCCAAAGCCAAGCAATCAGGAAATGCTGAAGTTGTTAGAGAGGATGCACTCAGCCTCAATGGATAAAATCGACGAGATCAGAAGCATGGTAAATACTGAACTCATGCAACTTCAGAACATCATTGAAGTCTGCATCTCTGAGGCTGAAGATAAATGCCGGTAAACTTCAACAAGGTCATTCGGCGTGAAGTCGTCGAGTCTGAAGCCATCTGCGAGAAAACATCGCGCAAGGGGAAGAACATATTCAACGATCTGGTGAATGGGTCGATTGCTCTGTGTGCTGCCATCTACAAGACCAAGAAGGCTTATCGGAAGATGACCCCGGCTGAACTGGCTGAATACAAAGAATACGCTTCTAGGCCGTTCATCAAGATATGAAACGCGTCCAGAGGATTTGGTGTGAGCATTGCAAGGCTGATCTGCTGATGTCGAATGTACGTTCGTGTCTCAGAAAGCCTTGCAAGGCTAAGGAAGAACTACCCGATTTTAGAAAGGTTTGGAAATGACGTACATTCCACCAAGAGAAATGGAATTAATGGTCAGGCTGACTGGCTATGATAGCGATACCATTGAGTCGGCATTGTCCGGCGAGATGGATACATGGGATGTAAATAAAATCATCAATTATCGCATGGAAGAACGTGCAGCGATTGTCGCATGGCTGCGTGCATTAGCACTACAAGAGGAGGATGGGGGAATAGGTGAGATCGCACAAGGCATCGAAGATGGCTGGCATTTTAAATGGTAGACCAGCTACTCGCACTTTTTGTCCTGTTGGTTGTCGGGGTCACCGTGTGTCTTCTATCAACCAATCAAACGACACCAGAAGAGCGTGACGCGATGCTTCGTGATGAGGAGATGTGGCCGTGACTGACGATGACAAGGCGCTGGTGGAGCGGCTGCGGGGTTTTGCCACAAACAAGACCGACGAACTAGCCAATATTCTCGAAGCAGGGGAGGGAATTTGAAATGAAGTATGCAGTCTGGCCGGAGAACCACCCCAATAAGGTGCGCTACGCTAAAACGCGCCTTGGGGCGGCATGGCTTATGTTCTGGGTTGGGTTGCTAACCATGCAGCGCATGGTGTGCCTCTATCCGGCAGGAGAAACGAAATGACCAACGACATGGTGGAGGCTATCCTAGAGCAAGGCCGGTTACAGGAGCGCCAGCGTATTGTGGATCGGCTCCGCTATGGTGTAAAAGAATTCCGCAGGATGGCGGAAGACTATCCCAAATGGGAACTGGTGGCCGAGATATTAGAGGAAGAGGCCGATGTTATAGAGACGGGAGACTACTGAAATGGTTGAAATCATTATCGGAATTGCCGTTATTTTTGGCTCTGTGCTGGTTGGCTTTGCAGTCGGCTATAAGGTCCGAGACGACGACTATCAGCACCTGCTCATAAAGTATGACAGCCTTGTGGACCGTGACCCCAAGACGGGACGGTTCGTTAAGTCGATGCGCAAGTTGAAGCATGATTGAGATTATTAATGGATGTGAAGATTGAGCCAATGGAATTTTTCCATGCTGTAGACACAGCCCGTAGCCGTATGATGGTTTCAATGGCTATGCGGATAAATGCAGCAACAACATATAAGCGTTCGCTCAATCAGCGGATTAATGAAGAGGTGGTTGGCGCTGTCGGAGAAATCGCAATTGCCAAAACTTTGGATGCCTTTCACATCGGAAGCGTCAACACCTTTCATAGAGTCCCTGATTGTATAGCTGATACAGAAGTAAGAGCGACTTCATTTGAAAATGGAAGTCTGATTATTAGAGATAACGACCCTGAAAATAGATGTTATGTTTTAGTTGTTGGCGAAGCACCAACAGTTAGAATCGCAGGGTGGATTATGGGATATGATGCCAAGCAGGATGAATGGATTAAAAATCCACATGGTCATCGTACTGCATGGTTTGTGCCTCAATCTGCGTTGATGCCTTGGCAGTTAAGGCTTGAAAGGATCAAAAGTGATTTGACCTCTCCAGATAGCCTAGATGACTATCCAGAGAGGTTTTAATCACAGGAAGTATTCGACCAAAGCCACTAACACGGCAGCGAAGCCACCACCAAATGCCAGCTTCTTGCCAAGGCCGCTCTTCTGAATTGCCGGATCAATGATCTTCTGAACTGGAGCATCGTCCAGCTTATCCTTGATCTTCTTGAGTGCAGCCTTCTTGGCAGCATGGCTCAGTTTGTCTTCGATACCCATAATGACCTCCTTACAACCAAGTCGCGTACTTCTTGGTTTTCATCTTACGGTCATCCAGCCCATGCGTCCCACCATTGATACGCTTCGTAAGAGCAAGGATAGCCGCATCCGTTATGCCTTGGTCACAGATCGACCAGAGCTTGTTGCGATCAAAGAACCACAACGCGGATTCAAAGCAGAGTTCCCCAGACACGAGATCAGGGTTCGTCATCACATCTGGGCGACCAATATAATCAGCAAATGCTTGGTAATTCGCCCGACCAGTCAATTGGAGCGCACCCCTTCCTTTAAAAGCGAAACCGTCGCCAGAAGCCTCATCGCCGTTACCCATGCGATTGGCATAGACACGGTTGGCAATCTTCTCAGGCTTACGCGCATAGGCATCTGCCATCGCTTGCGTTGGGAAGTATTTGCCAAAGATGCCGCGAAGCCCCTGCGCTGAGTAATTCAAGTTCTCAGAGAATGCCTTGAAGTTACCGCTCTCATGGGCCGTCTGAGCAAAGAAATGCGCAGCGCGGTTACGGTTCAGTTTATAGTAGGTCGCAGCAGCTTTGAGCGTACCGGGACCAAATGCGCCATCGGCAACAATACCGATCTTAGCTTGTAGGCTCTTCAGGCTCATTTCGACACCTCCGGGTTGCGCCAATCTGGGAAGTCGTTTTCATCAACTACGCCGTCGCCGTTCGCATCCCAGCGCAAATCGTTCCTGTGGATTTCCCACGGCTGCAAGATGCCATCACCGTTTTCGTCAACCACTTCACTCAGGTCCAGTTCTTCCTGAACGGGAGCAGCCATCGGTGCGGGTGGCGGAGGTGCAATAGGAGCGGGAGCTTCTGGCTCTGGCTCAATTGGTTCAGGTGCTGGCTCTTCCGGCTTTGCATCACGCGCATTGGCGTTCAGGCTCAAGCCACCAAGCAAACCGACAAAAGCACCAATAATGGTCTGAAATGCCGGGTTAATCATCTCCAAGATAGCGGTGCTATCGACGACATCATTCGGCAGGAACAGGCCCACTACCAGTGCGAGAACGACAACGAGAATAACCGTTGCCAATGTGATTATTGCAGTGCGGATCGTGAACTCAATCGTGTCCTCAATCCCGTCCTGCTTGCTCTCAAGTTTATCCCAGAAACTCATCATTCACCCCTTTCAGCCAGAGGATTAGCCAGTGTCTTGGTAATCCTGTCCTCAAGTTGCTTCTCAAGCTCCTTGACCCGGCGCTGTTGTTCTACGTCCTGTGCGCGTAGCTCTTGAATAATAGCACGTTGGGATTGCATTGTCTCCCTTTCGGAAACTTGCGTCCGTGCAGTCACCGCGTCAACCGTTTGGCGCGTACTCATGACGCTGCTGCCGACGCTGCTAGAGAGGGCCGCCAGATTGTCCGACAGGTACTTGGTCGTCTCCAAGTTCATGCGGATCATGCGCTCGTTGCTGTCCTGACGCTCCTTCATCTTGTTGAATTCATCGCCCATAGACGCATAGGTGGCTGTCACCTCCTGCATGGTCAGGAACTGCTGGTAGACTTGGAAGCCAGCCCAGAGGGAGCCGACAACGGTAGAGATGGCCGCAAAGATAATTGCAATCTTGCCGCTGGATAGACCGCCAATATTGAAGCTAAATCCGCTTTCGTCGAATGATACCTTCGACTCTTCCTTCTCTTCACTCATATTGGTCCTCCACCATGTCATCCCATAATTGGTCCTGCCCCCTCATCATTCGATATAATGCCACATTTGAGTCTGGAATGCGACGACCCTTGTAGATGTCACGCGGCTGGTAGAACGGCTGGTCAGGTATGCGGGCCTGTGTGTAGGCCGAATAGCCAGCAGGAGCGACGGCAAGCTGCGTCATTGCCTCATTGTCGCCACTATTTACATCGCCAACATCGATCACCGTGCCAGCGGACATCTCACCCTGCATCCCAGCCATGTTCAGCAGTTCCATCTGCTGTGCTTGGTTCGACGGACTAGTAGGCTCTGATACCATGCCAGTAACAGGCGGTGGCGCAAATACCGGGCCGTCCACGTTGGTTAGCTCATAGGTCGTATCGACAGTATCTGTTGTAGTCTGAGCGCCGTGCATCCGCTCATATTGGGCATCGGCATTTGCAATAAACGCAACGTCTTGCAGCCGGACCTGCAATATCGTCTCACGCGCAAACGTATCAGCATCTTCAATCGCTTCACGCTGGAAGAATGCCACATTGCTGTCAGGGCTATTAGAAGGCCCTACAGACGCATCGGCAGCGTTAACGTCCATTGACCTTAATAATGTACTAGTAATCGCCTCATAGGCTTCTGGATCGGTTTTAGAGGCATCTAGAGGGCCGTCACGATCATCTATGCGCCTTACCTCAGTCGATCCTACCTCAGTGGTTTGGTTTTTGTCCTGTGACGCGGCTGGTCCACTTGATTTACTCTCTTCAGCTTTAGCCTCATTGCTGGCCGCAGATTCAGCTTGAGCAGCAGATTCCGATACAGCTTCCAATGAGCTTGCAATTTCTGATTGCGTCAATTCGCTAGAGCTATCTGATAGCTCACCGCCACCAGCAGCAAGGGCCAGCACCTCATTAGGGTCGAGCCGTTCTGCATCTTCAGCTTCAGCCTCTTGCTCTTCTTCCACAACAACCTCTTCGGTTGCAGCCTCTTCCTGAACGGTTTCGACGACTTCTTCAACGACCTCTTCTGTCGTTTCAGCCACAGCCTCAGTCTCAGCAGCAGCTTCTTCTACCGTCTCTTCTACAGCTTGCTCGACAACAGGCTGCTCTTCGACGATTTGCTCCTGCACGACCTCTGCGACAGTCTCCTCAACTGGACTAGGCGTAACGCTAGGGCCAATGTCTACAGGGTTAAATACAGGCTCTGGTTCTGGTGGAGGTGGCGGAGATGATGGCACACCAGCGATGTAGGATGTGTTATCGAGCAGATTGACGTTCTGGCCGTAGAACAGGCTTATGCTGTCAGCCATCGTTGGGCCAGTTAGGCCAGCCGTGACGGTATGGTAGATGTTGTTCACATCTCCGTAATTCCACTGAACTTTGCCATCAGGGAACAAAGCGATCTCAAATGTGTTAGATAGGCCAGAGCCGTATTCCTGAGTGCCGTACCAGCCGAATACCGTCGCATTTGCATCGGCGCGGTAATACGGGTTTCCGCCACTAATTAGGTCTGACCAAAGGCCGTAAATCGTGTTGCGCGGGGCATTCTCAATCGGCCAGCCATCGCAGCAAAGGTGTCCTATGTCCCCAAATGACACAAAGCCGTTGGACGACACCCATGCTTGCGTGAAGGTTTGGCCGTAATACTCAAACGGAAATGCGAATTGCACCAGCCGGGTGCTATCATCGCCACCATTGAGCGGTGTCATGGTTTGTGGTGAGCCAATGATCTGGGGCGGTATCGCGGTAGGGTTATAGTCCTGTGCCGCGAGAGGCCATGAGATCAGCGCCGCGAAGTACGCTTGGGCTTGTTTGATTCCCATGCCGCAGCAGCCTCTTTGCCAATCTTGCCTTCATAGGGGCAAGGTGTGCCAGCCATCTTCATGGCATCAAATACGCGCTCATCCTGACAGAGCAGTGACACAGCAGCAACGCGCATACCCATGTCGTACAGCGTCTTAGACAGCTTCAGGGCTTCGCAGTTCTTATCGCGGATCGTCTTGCCGCCAGAGATGCCAAGGATTTGCGTCTGAACAGCCCCTGATACCCCAGTGGTGCAGAGGTCTTGGCTGTAACTCATCATCGACGGAGCAATGGCAGAAGGTGGTGGAGACTTAATGTTCTGATCGATGACTTGTCGGTTAACGCTCTCGCTGTAGCTCTTGCTGTCAGTGACGTTGACGTTGTTGTTCTGGTTGATGTTCGTGTTCTCAGAAACGGATGTCGATGTGTTGACGTTCGTGTTCTGGTTCACGCTAGTGCTGACTGAGCGACTATCGTTAATGTTCGTGTTCAAGTTCTCGCTTGTCGATGTGTTCACGTTCACCGACTTGCTGTCATTGATATTGGTGTTGACGGACCTGCTATCGTTCACATTCGTATTGAGGTTTTCGCTCGTCGATACGTTCGTGTTCTGATTGATGTTGGTGTTAGTCGATGTCGATAGATTGGTGTTCAGGTTCGTGTTGTTCGACGTTGAAGTGCTGATATTCGTGTTCAGGTTTTCAGATGTCGAAGTGCTGACGTTGTTATTGTTGTTCGTGTTGACGTTCGTCGATGTGCTGACGTTCGTGTTCACGTTGGTGTTGTTCGATGTGCTGGTAACCGTACTCGCATTGGTGCTGTTCACGGTCTGATTGACTGTGCTGGTCGAGACATCGGTGTTGAAGTTGTTGTTGGTCGCCGTGCTGGTGGACGTATTCTGGTTGATGTTCGTCGCGGTCCCAGACTGAATGTTATTGTTGGTGTTAACATTCGTCGATGTGGCGGTGCTGGTAGACGTATTGATGTTGTTGTTCGTGTTCGTCGATGTCGATGTGCTGGTCGATGTCGAGACGTTGTTGTTGTTATTCGTGTTGGTGCTGGTTGCCGTCGATGTGGATGTGTTGACGTTAGTATTCGTGTTTGTTGCCGTCGAATTCGTGGTCGTGTCGTAGACATAGTTGGTGGTCTGGGCGACCACCATGCTAGACCACCCTACAGCGACAAGAGCAAGAAACCGCTTATTTACCACGATCCGCAACCTGTTGCAGACGATCTTCGATTCTGCGCAGGTGGGTCAGCATCTCATCAAATCGACGATCAATCGATTGGAATTTCTCGTCCCCAAACTGCAAACGGGTTTCCAACTGAGTCAGCCGGGTGCTGAGAGTTGTCCAAACGCCAATCAGACCCCCGACAAAAGTTAAAGCCGTCACGATGGTATTGAGATCGATGTCCACGAATAAGCTCCAGATTCGACTTTAGACGTTCGTTTTCTGGCTCGTGTAATACAGCATTTTGCGCATGGATCATAGCATCATCTTTAAGACCCAAGTGGTACGCAGCGATGGCCGCCAGATCGTGCAGCTTTGCACCCCAGACAGCCGGGTCGCAGGTGTAGACCAGAGCCTTGTCGGTGATTCTAAGGCCGCTCAGAGCCGCATGGTAGCAAGTGTGCCAGTCGCTCATGCAATAGGCTTGCATTGCTAGATCGGCCCAAGGCTCACGTGTGTTAGGTGCTTCAGCCGTTGCTCGACGCAGCCAAGCCATAGCCTGACCTGTGTCACCAAGCTCCGCATAGCTCTGACCTAGCAGACGCATCGCATAGCAGCGTTCGTTAGGCCAATCAGCACCCTTCATGCCAAGATAACTGTGCAATGCACCTACAGCCTCATCCCAGAGCCTATAGAACGTCAGTTCGCGGGCAAAGTAGAAGGCGTTGCGCGGACAGTCCGGGTCTTCCTTCACAGCCAGCCGGAGAAGGTCGAGATACTGCCCCCTGCTCTTCGTCGGGTCAGGCAGATGGCGAACCAACAGCTTGTCGGTGTGTGCGTAGACCTCAGTGATCCGGCCATCAGGCACAGGGTACTCATGCA
>JACCDW011077109.1_pt1 | contig 15485 bp, 11 predicted proteins | sample 7449781 | NCBI WGS metagenome assembly JACCDW01 (sample SAMN15323449, study PRJNA562643) | freshwater metagenome | isolation source: river surface water | place: USA:Blue River Watershed | collected 2017-08-18
AAATCTCAGGTGCAAGTAGCACACTATGAACCAGAAAATGATTTAGTTGAATACTCAAACTGGAGAACAGATTTTGGATTAAGTGAAGACTGGCAGAAAGTTAATCGTAAAGACAAAACAGATGGATTGAGTCAAGCAGCAGTAAATGCTTATCGTAGAGAGAATCCAGGGTCAAAACTTAAAACAGCAGTAACTGAAAAAAATCCAAAAGGTAAGAGAGCGAAGCGTCGTTCTTCATATTGTAGTAGATCTGCTGGGCAGAGAGATATGCATAATATAGATTGCTCTAAAACTCCAGATAAACCAATCTGTAAAGCAAGAAAAAGATGGAGATGCTAATTCATACCTTTTGTATTACATAAATAATAAGAAGGGATGATAAGGATACAAAAACTTGTACAGATGGATAAGTAATGAAATCATTTCAACAATTTTTAACTGAGAGAATTAATATTTCAGGAGATTTTAATGGAAATCTCTATATGAATTCATCACAACCAGAAATAGCAACGGAGTCTTTTCTTGCAGATGTAGTTTGGCAAGGGAGATTATATCGTATGCAACTTGAAGGTAAAATGATGAATAAAAATGCCTTAACAGAGCAACTTCAAACAGAGTATCCTGGAGCAATAGTTCATAATGTCTATCCAGTGACAGAAAATTCAATCAAAGTTAAATCAGCGCAAAGATATCGACCAGAAAGTTTAACTTGGAGTGATTAATTCATGGCGCAGTGGAATAAAAATGAGCAAGATTATTTAAATCAAGAAAGATCTTTATTTGAAGTATACAATATAGCAGATCACTGGGGAAACCAGACAGACTGGAGACCTCAGTTTTCTAATAACAATAGACTAAAGACTGCACCTTTCCAAACAGTCTTCTTTAATACTTTTCAGTATGGTAAAGAGACTGATGTTTGGGATGAGAGAGTAGTTGGAGTTGGAACTGCAACTTGGAATCAGTATTCCAGTAATGTAGTTATTCAAGTTGGTTCTACTACTGGAAGTAAAGTCATCAGACAAACCAAGAATGTAATGAGATACATTCCTGGAAGACCAGCAACTCTTGCATTTGCAATTCGACTGGAAAACCCGCAAGTAGGTATTCGTAGAAGATTTGGATTATTTGATGATAATAATGGTGCTTATTTTGAAGATGATGGTGGAACGTATTCTTATGTAATTCGCACTTCTACATCTGGTATTACCACAGAAAGAAGAGTATTCAGAGATGAATGGAATGGTGAAAAGTTTGATGGTAATGGTTGGACTGGTGTAACTGCAGACCCAACAAAACAACAGATGATTTCTATTAGTTATGAGTGGTATGGAGCAGGAACCGTAGATTTTTCTTGGTTAATGTCTGGTGAAACCATCAAGAGTCACACTTTTGATAACTCAAATAATCTTGATAGAGTATGGTGTTCTACTCCGTTTCTTCCCATTCGGGTCGAGATTGAGAATATAACTGGTGTTGCGGGAACTCACTACCTTTATCAGGGTTCTAATTCTCTGATTCAAGATGGTAACGTAGACAAACTCGGAACTCTTTTAAGTCAGTCTAATGGCATCACAGGTACTACAATGCCACTTTCAAATACATTTTATCCAATTGTAAGTTTGAGACTTAAATCAACTGCTTTGAATGCTGTAATGCTCTTAAGGTCTCTACAAGCGGTAACAAATGATAACACTAATGTATACTGGAAACTTTTGCAGAATGCAACATTAACTAATCCAGTTTGGACAAATCATGCAGATGTAGATTCATTTGTTCAGTATGATACTTCAGCAACTGCACTTTCCGGTGGTAGAGATATTCTTTCTGGATTCATAGTTTCTGGTGGTTCTACTTTGATTGAGATTGATAGACTTGCAGATTTGCAACTTGGAAGGTCTGGTATTGGAACAGTCAGTGATACTTTTACACTTGCCTGTGCATCCCCAAACGTAAATAAAAAAGCACTTGCAGTATTAAACTGGATTGAACAGAGGTAATTTTTATGGCAATTGATGATATTCAATTAAAGGTAGGTGATGCATATCTTTCAAATCCTAATCTAAAAAGGGCGAATACTCCTATTGAATGGACAGAAGAACATGTTATAGAATTTCTTAAATGTAAGAATGATCCAATTTACTTTGCGAAGAATTATATAAAAATTGTACACGTAGATGAGGGTCTTGTTAGTTTTAATATGTGGCCTTTCCAGGAAAAATTGATTAGTAATTTCCATGGAAATAGATTTAATATCGCACTAATGCCTCGTCAAGTTGGTAAGAAATTATCATTAGATACTCCTATTCCAACACCAACTGGATGGACTACTATCGGAGATCTTAAAATTGGTGATTATATTTTTGGTAGAGATGGAAATCCATCAAAAGTAATATCTAAGTCTGAAGTTCATCAGATTGATACGTATGAAATTGAATTTGATAATGGTCAAATTATAAAAGCATGTAGTGAACACTTGTGGAAGGTATCACATAATGATTGGAATCATAATGAAAAGGTAGTAACCACTAAAGAAATTATTAAAAAATTTGAAAAATTAAAGGGGACATCTAAAGCATCATCGATTTATATTAATATTGCTGATGCAATTAAACTTCCAACTAAAGATTTGCCAATTGATCCTTATACATTAGGTGTTTGGTTAAGTGGCGGCAATTCACATTTAAAGTTAGACATAGAAAAATATATTCCAGATGATTATCTTCGTTCATCTATTGAGCAAAGACTTGAACTTCTTCAAGGTCTAATGGACACTAATGGTTCAGTGAATCTAAACGGTATATGTGAATTTCATCAAAAAGATGAAAAATTATTACTTCAAGTTAGAGAACTGATTTCATCTCTTGGTATTAAGAGCATATTAAAATATAAACAAATTAGTGAATCTTCTGATAAGTATGATACTATTCGATTTTATACACATAAATTTGATGTATTTAAACTACCAAAAAAACTAGAAAAACAAAGAAATCTTTTAAATTATAAAAAACACGAAAGACTTTACATTAAAGATATTCGAAAAATTGAAACTGAACCAATGCAATGCATTTCAGTGGACAATGATGATCATCTATTTTTATGTGGAGAGACTTTTATTCCCACTCATAATTCCACAACAGTAGTTTCATATCTTCTACATTATCTAATCTTCAACGATAATGTCAATATTGGAATTCTAGCAAACAAGGCAACAACATCTAGAGAACTTCTAAGTAGACTTCAATTATCTTATGAAAACTTACCAAAATGGATGCAACAAGGAATTGTATCATGGAATAAAGGTTCATTAGAGTTAGAAAATGGATCTAAAATTCTTGCAGCATCTACTTCTGCGTCTGCTGTTAGAGGTATGACCTTTAATATTATTTTCTTAGACGAATTTGCGTTTGTGCCAAATCATATTGCAGAAGACTTCTTTGCTTCAGTATATCCAACAATTTCATCTGGAAAATCAACAAAAGTTATTATCGTAAGTACGCCAAAAGGTATGAATAAGTTCTACCGAATGTGGCATGATGCTGAAAGAGGTAGAAATGAATTCGTACCAACTCAGGTTCATTGGTCTGAAGTCCCTGGAAGAGATGAGGAATGGAAACGTCAAACCATTGCTAATACAAGTGAAGAACAGTTTAGAGCAGAGCATCTTTGCGAGTTTCTTGGTTCAGTTAATACTCTCATAAACCCAGCAAAACTAAAAAATTTCGTATATGATGAACCAATAAAGAAAAATGCCGGTCTAGATGTTCATGAAGAAGTAAAGGAAGAACACAATTATCTTATTACAGTGGATGTTGCTAGAGGAACAAATAATGATTATTCCGCATTTATTGTCTTTGACATTACGAATTTCCCTTATAGAGTCGTAGCAAAGTATAAAAATAATGAAATTAAACCTATGCTATTCCCAAGCATTATTAATGAGGTTGCTAAGGGATATAATAATGCCTGGGTTTTAATTGAAGTTAATGATCTTGGAGATCAAGTGGCAAATATTTTACACTTTGATTTAGAATATGATAATCTCCTCATGTGCTCTATGAGAGGTCGTGCAGGTCAAATTGTAGGTTCTGGATTTAGTGGAAAGAAATCTCAATTGGGTGTAAGAATGACAGCATCCGTTAAAAAATTAGGATGTTCTAATCTTAAGACTTTAATGGAAGATGATAAACTTATCACTAATGACTTCGATATCATCAGTGAATTAACAACATTTGCTCAAAAACATAATTCATTTGAAGCAGAAGAAGGTTGCAATGATGATTTAGCAATGTGTCTTGTATCCTTCTCTTGGTTGGTAGCACAAGATTACTTTAAGGAAATGACGAACAATGATGTTCGTAAAAGAATCTATGAAGAGCAGAAGAATCAGATTGAGCAGGATATGTCTCCATTTGGATTTATTTCAGATGGATTAGATGATTTCAATGAAATTTCAGTTGAAAGAGAGACTGGAGATCGATGGATGTTAGCAAAATCTAAGACAGAGGAATCTCATCCATTAGAAGTTTGGAATTTAGATGAATATGGGGACATGTCCCACGAATGGAACTATATGTGGGATTATAGATAAATAGATTAAAGGGTAGGAAATTATAAATATCTTTAGAGTAATCCTGGTCTTGTAGGAGAATAAAGATGCCGCTAAATTTAGCATCTCCTGGAATTGTAGTAAAAGAGTTTGATTTAACACTTGGGAGAGTAAATCCTTCATCAAATAAAGTGGGTGCAATTGTGGCACCATTTGCAAAGGGTCCGGTAGATGTACCTACTTTGGTAGAAAATGAAAATGATCTTCTAACATCTTTCGGTAATTCATATTCAGTCGATAAACATTATGAGCATTGGTTAACTGCCTCATCATATCTCGCGTATGGAGGGTCTTTAAGAGTTGTAAGATGTGATGATAGTCAACTGACGAATGGATTTATTGGAACTGCATCTACTGTAAAAATTAAAAGTTTAGAGCATTATAACGAATTGGGGTATGATGAAAATACTCTAACTGATGTTGTAGTTTCAGCAAGAAATCCAGGATCTTGGTCTAATGGAATTAGAATTGGAATTATTGATAGTAAAGCAGATCAAATTTTAAATGGTATTAGCACTACAACAATTGCAGTTGGATATGGAGTAACTCAATCTGTTGCAGGTAGAGTAAATCCTGGGGCTGGAACTACTACAACCTTAGATGGTTATCTAAAAGGAATCATTACTGGAGTTGGATCATCTACAATTGATGTTAAAGTTCTTTCACACGTATCTGCTGCTGGAACAGAAACCTCAGTAGATTATCAACCATCAGGTCTTTGGGCGTTTACTGAATCTGGAAACGTTGCAGTACATACTTCAGGTCAATCTTCTTCATTTGCAACTAGAGCATATACTGCAAGACTCGATTGGTTTGACCAACAAACAATCGGAATAACAACTTCAACATCAATTAATTGGAATTCACTTGCACCTAGACCTTCAACTACCGAATATGCTGCAGCAAGAAATTCAAGATTTGATGAGGTTCATGTTGTAGTAATTGATTCCACTGGTTCAATCTCAGGTAATGCTGGCACAATTTTAGAAAAACATTTAAGTCTGTCTAAAGCAAAGGATGCACAATATTCTGTTGGAAATCCTTCTTATTGGAGAAAATATCTTGAGACTAATTCTGAATATATTTTTGCACTGAATCAACCTGCTGGAATTGTTAATACTGGTTACACTTCTGGATTCAGTCCTACCACAGATAACGATTGGAATCAAGATACTAATGGAATCATTTTTGGTTCAATCGGTTCTTCAACCAATTCACTTACTCGTGGACAAGATTATGGTGGTAGTTCTTCAATTGAAACATCTGGATCTTTAACTGCAGATCTTTCAGAACTTTCAGATGGATATAGTCTATTTGAATCAACTGATAATTATACAGTAGATTTTCTCCTTATGGGATCTGCTGCATATGACATTACAACTACTCAGGCCCTTGCAAATAAATTGATTTCTGTTGCAGAACTAAGAAAAGATGCGATTGCATTTATTTCACCATATAGAGGATCATCTCTTACAGATACATCTTCACAAAATCAAGTCACCGTAAGATCTTCAGATGATATTACAAATAATTTAGTTTCCTTCTATTCATCTGTTGCATCCTCATCTTATGCAATTTTTGATAGTGGTTATAAGTACATGTATGACAGATTTTCAAATACTTTTAGATATGTACCTTTAAATGGTGACATTGCAGGTCTTTGTGCTCGTAATGATATTAATAATTTCCCATGGTATTCACCTGCAGGAACAACTAGAGGTGCAATTCTCAATGCAGTTAAATTGGCATATAATCCAACAAAAACTCAAAGAGACAAACTTTATTCAAATAGAATTAATCCAGTGATTTTCTCTCCTGGTGCGGGAATTATTCTATTTGGTGATAAGACTGGACTTGCTAGATCTTCAGCATTTGATCGAATTAACGTTCGTCGTTTATTCATCTATTTGGAAGATGCTATTTCAAGAGCGGCAAAAGATGTTCTTTTTGAATTCAATGATGAAATAACTAGAACTAACTTTGTAAACACAATTGAACCTTTTCTAAGAGATGTTCAAGCGAAACGAGGTATTTTTGATTATGTTGTTATTTGTGATGAAACTAATAACACTCCTGCCGTGATTGATAGTAATGAATTTATTGCAAGTGTTTATATTAAACCTGCAAGATCCATTAATTACATTGGATTGAACTTTATTGCAACGAAGACTGGTGTTGACTTTGAAGAAGTCATCGGTAACTTTTAATCTAGAGGTTTAAACAATCATGACAACAAGAACACAACTAAATCCACCCCCATTAAGAAAGATTACTGACTTCAAAAGTAAACTAACTGGTGGTGGTGCAAGAAGTAATCTATTTGAGGTAGTTCTTTCATTTCCAGAAATTGCCCCAACAGATACTAATGTATTAGATAAAGCAAGATTCATGGTGAAGGGTGCAAACTTACCTGCTTCAAGCGTTGCACCAGTTGACGTTTCATTTAGAGGTAGAACTCTAAAGGTTGCAGGTGATCGATCATTTGAAAGTTGGACAGTTACTGTAATTAATGATACTGATTTTGCCATTCGTTCTGCCTTTGAGAATTGGATGAACAAAATTAACAGAGTATCCGATAACACTGGCGCAACTGATCCAAGTGCATATACTGCAGATGCATTCATCTATCAATTAGATCGTGATGGAACCACTTTAAGAGCATATCATTTTTATGATATATTCCCAACTAATATAGGTGCAATTCCACTCGATTATTCAAACGGTACAATTCAGGAATTTACTGTAGAGTTTCAAATTCTTTGGTGGGAAGCAGTTAAAGGTAATTCACCTACTGCTGGTGGTCAGGATATCAACTAAATAGATCATACAAGAAAATTAAATTTATAAAATGGCAAAACTTTTTGGATTTTCTATTGAAAATAATGATGAAAAACCAAAATCTATAGTTTCCCCCGTTCCACCAAATAATGAGGACGGGGTTGACTATTACATTCAATCTGGTTTTTATGGACAATATGTAGATATTGAAGGAGTTTATAGAACTGAATATGATCTTATTCGCCGCTACAGGGAAATGGCACTTCACCCAGAATGTGATAATGCCATTGAAAGCGTTGTAAATGAAGCAATTGTAAGTGATCTTTATGATTCACCAGTAGAAATTGAATTATCTAACTTAAATGCAAGTGATCGTCTAAAGGATGTTATTCGATCAGAATTTAAATATATTAAAGAAATGATGGACTTCGATAAGAAGTGCCATGAAATTTTTAGAAATTGGTATGTTGATGGTAGGGTATTTTATCTTAAAGTTATTGATCAAAAAAACCGTGAGGCAGGAATTCAAGAATTAAGATATATTGACCCAATGAAAATAAAGCACGTTCGTCAGGAAAAGAAATTACCTGGGAATGGCACAAATGGACTTAGAAATTTAAATTTAACATCAAAATCATTTTCATCTTCATCTGAGCAAGAATATAATTTCCCAGAGATCGAAGAATATTTCATTTATACGCCAACACCTAACTTCCCATCTGGAACAATATCTGGTGGAAGTAAGAAAGGAGTTAAAATTGCAAAGGATACTATTACTTATTGCACTTCAGGATTAGTAGATCGCAATAAAGGAACCATCTTATCATATCTACACAAGGCAATCAAGTCTTTGAATCAATTAAGAATGATTGAAGACTCATTGGTAATTTATCGCCTGTGTCTTGTTGGAAATACAAGAGTAAAAACCAATAAGGGATATTCATATATTAAAGATATTAATGTTGGTGATACTGTTTATGCATATGATAATAGAACAGATAAACTTGTAGAGACTCAAGTATCCAATAAGTGGATGACTGGAATCAAACAAACATACAAAGTTTCTTCCAAGCACCACAGTGTTGTTGGTACCGATACTCACCCAATTCTAGTTTTTGATAATGTAACCAAAGATGTTAAGTATGTTCCAATCAAAGATCTTGATCCAAAAAGACATCATCTAACTTACATCAAACCAGAAGAAGATTCTATTCTAACCCCATTCCCAGAAGTTAGAGAGAAGTCTTATATTTTAAAAGATTCTTCTGTATGGTCTTCTTATAAAATTAAAGATAAGGAAAAAATAATTCAAGAACTTTCAGAGACAACAAAAATAAACAAAAGTAGTATCAGGAATTTCTTATATAATTCTCAGTCACTAGAAGTTTCCAGTGTCGCTCTATTACAAGAAAATCTTGAAATTTTAAAGGATGTTGAATTTGATGAGAAGTATGCTGGATTCTGCAGAAATGATCTAAATCTTCCAGATTATATCGATGAAGAATTTGCAAGATTATTTGGATTCCTTTTGGGTGATGGATCTATTCACAAATATGGTGTAACTTTTGCCGAAGGTGTTGATGAAATACAAAATCTTTATTATTCTAAATTAATGGAAAAATTCTTCGGAAACTGCAGAAGAACAAATTCCAAAAGAAAGTACAGTAACTATACTACATCGAATACTCTTGCATCTGAACTACTGAGCAAATTGGGATTTGTAAATGGTTCTAAAAACAAAAGAATTCCTAGTTGGGTATTTACTTCACCAAATAGTATCAAAAAAGAACTTATTTTAGGTCTATTGGATGCCAATGGCAGTTATAGAGATCTTGTTAATGGATTTTCTTGTGAAATTTCATTGGAAAATGAGAAACTTATTGAAGACATCAAGGAGATTTGGACTTCTATTGGTCTTTGCTCAGGTCAAATTAGACACAGAATTCACCCTTCACAATCTAGAATTGTTGGTTATGAGAAGGTTGCGCGTGTTATGCCAGAATCTGAGTCTTGGGATCTATACCTGAGTGAATATGAACTACCAAGATTTGAAAAAATTCAAAAAATTGAATCCAAAGAAATTGAGGAAGTTTATGATATTGAAGTTTCTCACGAAAAGCACAACTTTGTCGCTAATGGCATTGTAGTTCACAACTCAAGGGCCCCTGAGCGTCGTATTTTTTATATTGATGTTGGTAATCTGCCCAAGGTAAAGGCAGAACAGTATCTCAAAGAAGTGATGAGTCGCTATCGTAATAAACTTGTTTATGATGCCTGTCTGTCTATGGACACAAAAGTTCCACTTTTAGACGGAAGAACATTAACACTAAGTCAAATTACAGAAGAATACAATAGAGGCGAAAGACTTTGGACATATTCTTGCGACCCTAATACTGGTAAATTTGCCCCAGGTATTATAAGTTGGGCTGGAGTTACCAGAAGAAATGAAAAAGTACTAAGAATTACATTAGACAATGATAAGACTATTACTTGCACTTTAGATCACAAGTTTCCAGTTTGGAATAAAGGAAAAGTAGAAGCAAAAGATTTACAAATTGGAGACTCTATGATTCCCTTTTATTCAAGGGAAAAGGCAGATGAAAACTCAACATACACACAAATTTTTGAAAATGAATCGAAAGTTTGGAAATATGTTCATCATTTAGTATCGGATTGGAAAGATGGGAACGGCATTCTTAATGAATATACTTATAATGAAGAGAGAGAAGATGAAGTAAAGAAAACAGTTCATCACATCAATTATGATCGTCACAATAATACACCAGAGAACTTGACCAGAATGTCTAAGGATGATCATTTTGATCATTACAAGCAACATGGTAATTGCCATCCATTGGACAAATTCACTTGTACAAATTTAATCAATGTTTGCAAAAAACTAGAATTCAATTCTTGGGAAGATTATAAGAATTCTATTGCATACAAAAATCATAAAATTAAAAATATTGAATTTTTAGATGAAACTATTGATGTTGGTACTTTAACCATTGATAGAGAAGAACTCTATCATGATTATCATACATTTGCCCTTGATGTAGGAATTTATACCTGTAACTCAACTGGAGAAGTTCGTGATGATCGTAAGTTCATGAGTATGTTAGAAGACTTCTGGTTACCCAGAAGAGAGGGTGGAAGAGGAACTGAAATTACAACATTACCAGGTGGACAAAATCTTGGTGAACTTACGGATATTGAATATTTCCAGAAAAAACTTTATCGCTCATTGGGTGTACCTGAGACAAGAATTGCAGGTGGTGGAGATGGATTTAATCTGGGTAGATCATCTGAAATTTTAAGAGACGAACTAATGTTCTCTAAATTTGTTGGAAGATTGAGAAAAAGATTTTCAAATCTCTTCAATGATATTCTTAGAACTCAACTTATTCTAAAAAATATTGTATCCCCAGAAGATTGGGATAGAATGTCTGATCATATTCAATATGATTTCTTATATGACAATCATTTTGCAGAACTTAAAGAGGCAGAACTTTTAACTAATCGATTAACTCTTGCAACTACAGTTGAACCTTATATTGGAAAATATTATTCTACTGAATATGTTCGTAAAAAAATACTCCGTCAAACAGATTCAGAAATTATTGAAATTGACATGCAAATTGAAGATGAGATTGCAAAGGGCATTTTACCTAATCCAAATGCTCCAGTAGATGAAAATGGAAATCCTTTACCTCCAGAACAAGGACAAGATATTCAACAGGGTGCGAGTGGAGAAGTTCCAATGGAACCTTCAATTGATACCTCAACATTAGAAATTCCAGCACCCAAGGGTGGAAAAATATAAATAGACTTATAAGTATAAACTAATTTTATGGAAGAACTTATCGATTTGATTGCCACTGATGGAACAGCATCAGATATTTCAGATAAAATTAAAGAAATGTTATATACCAAATCTGTAGAAAGAATCGATTCGGTTCGACCAGAAATCGCTTCTTTAATGTTTGGTGGTGAATATGAATCTGGAGATGAATAATGGCAACAAAAATTATTCAAGATGGCAATATTCCCAGAATTGCACCAGCAGTTGGAGTTGCATCCACTAGTATTCCTATTGTACTTAAAAGTGGTTATTTAAGAATCACTGTTGGATCAACTTCTGGAATATATGGTGGACACATTAAGATTGGAAATGATCCTGTAGCAACTCAGAATGATTTTCACGTCACTTCATATGAAGTCGATGTAATTAAAGAAATTATGAAGCGGCAAGTAATTGCTGGAATAACAACTGGATCTACAACTAAACTGATTTTTGCTCAGAATTCAGGTAATCCATTTACAGTAAGTGATTATGTGTCCATAGAGAATGCTCCAACTGTTGGACTTAATACGACACATAAGCAAATTCTTTCACTAGATGATTCTTCTATAACAATTGATTTTGATAGTTCTTCTATTACATCACCCAATGTTACTGGTTCATCAGTAGCAAGAAGTGTAAAGGTTTCATGTTTATCATTTGAACCTAACACATACTTTAATATCTCAGAAGTCGTTACTCTAGTATCAGAATAAGATGAAACTCATCACAGAAGAAGCACAAAAGGTTAGTTTTATTACAGAAGGTAAGGGTACAAACAAAAAAATGTTTATTGAAGGTATTTTCCTTCAAGGTGACATTTGTAACAGAAATGGAAGAATGTACCCAATGCAAACTCTCTCTAGAGAAGTAAAGAGGTATACAGAATCATTTATTAATAAAGGTCGTGCCTTAGGTGAACTTGGACATCCCAGTGGTCCAACTGTAAATCTAGATAGAGTGTCCCATAAAATTGTATCTCTTACTTGCGAAGGATCTAATTTTAGAGGTAAAGCACAACTTCTAGAAACTCCAATGGGTAAAATTGCAAAATCACTTATAAATGAAGGAGTCACTCTTGGAGTTTCTTCAAGGGGGGTTGGTTCATTAAGTATGACAAATGAAGGTCATAAAATTGTCGGTCAAGACTTTATGCTTGCAACTGCTGCCGATATTGTAGCAGATCCCTCTGCACCTGACGCTTTTGTTTCAGGAATTATGGAAGGTAAAGAGTGGGTTTATGATTCAAATAAAAAAGTTTGGATTGCAGAATCTATTAAAAATATTATTGAAAAGGATGTGCAAAGAAAAAGATTAACTGAGGGGAGAAAACTGCAACATTTTCAAAAATTCCTAAGTATGTTGTAAAATTTGAATTCATCTCAAATTTATAAATTATAAATAAATATAGATTATAACACATAAAAATCTAAAATGTCCGTTGGTAGAAATTTACAAGAAATGGAAAACGTAGTAACCAAAGGGGCTGCACCTGCTGAACCAATGCGAAATATTGCCCAAAATGCTTCTGGAGTTATGATTCCAGGTCAAACTGGCGCATGGGAAGATCTAGGTGGTCCTACTCCAGATAATTATCGCCCAGACGATAATTCCGCTGCTCTTAGAACTCCTGGTGCAACTCTTGCTCAAGTTCGTGATGTAGTTAATGCAAAAGCTGCTGCTGCAGAATTACCTGGCACCTCTGCAACTCCTGTTGTTCTACCAGGACAAGGATTCGGAGAAGAACTTGAAGATGACGAGGATCTTGTAGACGAAGAAGAATATGATGAAAACGATGAAGTCGTATATGAAGCATCTAAATCTGAAGAGGATGAAGATGAAGATGATGAAGAAGGTGAAGATGAGGACGAAGATGAAGAAGGTAAGTCCAATAAAAATAAAAAGAAAATGGAAGAAGAGTTTGATATCGATGAAGATGTCAATGCTCTTTTAGAAGGGGAAGATCTCTCCGAAGAATTCCAAGAAAAAGCACGTACAATCTTTGAGGCAGCGATTCGCTCCAAAGTTTATGATATTAAAGAGCAACTTCAAGAGACATATGAAAATGCTCTTATTGAAGAAGTTCAGTTCATTAAAGAAGAACTAACTAATCGTGTGGATTCATATCTTGAGTATGTTGCTGATGAATGGATTCAAGAGAATGCTCTTGCAATTGAGCATGGTCTTAAGACCGAAATGACTGAATCATTCCTACAAGGAATGAAGAGTCTTTTTGAAGATCATTATGTTTCAATCCCTGAAGATAGATATGATGTAATCGAGAGCATGGTAGATAAACTTGATGAAATGGAAGAAAAACTCAACGAGCAGATCGATAAAAACGTTGCTCTTAATAGAAGATTAGCAGAGTCAGTTGCCGATGTAATTTTTGCGGATGTCGCTGAAGGTCTTGCACTTTCTCAGAAAGACAAACTCGCTTCTCTTGCCGAAAATGTTGAGTTTGATAGTGAAGAAAACTATCGTGAGAAACTATTAACTCTTAGGGAGTCATATTTCCCATCAAATAATAGTACTCATAGAGACTTTGTTGAGAACTTATCCGAAGAAGTTATCTATCAAGGTAATGAAACCCAGTCAGTTTCTCCAATGATGGAAGCATATCTTCAGACTCTTAGTAGAGTCGCTAAGAAGTGATTTTTAAATCATACAGTCAAACAAAACTTTTAAAATAGGTAAAAAACAATGCAAATGCACAACGCAGAATATTTGCAGGAGAAGTGGTCACCAATCCTTGATTATCAAGGAATGGACCCAATCAAAGATTCACATCGTAGAGCGGTAACCGCCATCCTGCTAGAAAACCAAGAGCGCGAACTTCGTGAAGAGCGTTCCTTCCTATATGAAGCACCAGTTAATTCAACTGGTTCCTCTGGTGGTTCATATGCTGGTCTTAGCGGTCTTGCTCCTGCACAAGGTCCAACCGCAGGTTTCGATCCTGTTCTAATCTCATTGATTAGACGTTCAATGCCTAATCTGGTCGCCTATGACCTTTGTGGCGTTCAACCAATGAATGGTCCAACTGGACTCATCTTCGCAATGCGTTCACGTTACAACACTCAAAGTGGTACTGAAGCCTTCTTTGATGAAGTTGATAGTTCTTTCTCTGCACAAGGCACTGCACGTAATGCTGCTGGTCTTGGTTCTGGTTATACTCAGAACGAAGGTGCTCAAACTGGTGGTGCTGTAGGTTTTGGTACTACTGCTTCTCAGAGTGGAACCAACCCAGGACTTCTAAACCCCAATTCTGATGCGAATCAGGCGGGTTATACCGTTGGTCGCGGTATGGATACTGAAGATTCTGAGAGTCTCGGTGAATCCGGCGGTTCTCAATTCAATCAGATGGCTTTCTCAATCGAGAAAGTCACTGTAACTGCTAAGACTCGTGCTCTAAAAGCAGAATACAGTCTTGAACTCGCTCAAGACCTTAAGGCGATTCATGGTCTGAATGCTGAAGCGGAACTAGCAAATATTCTCTCTACTGAGATTCTTGCTGAGATTAACCGCGAAGTTATTCGTACCATTTATAAGACTGCAGAAACTGGTGCTCAGGTAAACACCGCAACTCCTGGTATTTTTGACCTTGACGTTGACTCCAATGGTCGTTGGTCAGTTGAAAAGTTCAAGGGTCTCATCTTCCAAATCGAGCGCGATGCTAACGCAATTGCACAGCGTACTCGTAGAGGGAAGGGTAACATGATCCTCTGCTCTGCTGACGTTGCTTCTGCACTCACCATGGCAGGTGTTCTTGATTACACCCCTGCACTCAATGCTAATCTTCAGGTAGACGATACTGGTAATACTTTTGCTGGTATTCTCCAAGGTAAGTATCGCGTCTATATTGATCCATATTCCGCGAACTCTGCTCCCAATCAATTCTATGTTGTTGGTTATAAGGGCGCTTCCCCTTATGATGCAGGTATGTTCTACTGCCCTTATGTTCCTCTCCAAATGGTACGTGCCGTTGGTGAGAACACCTTCCAACCCAAAATTGGATTTAAGACCAGATACGGTCTTGTCGCTAATCCCTTTGCGGAAGGTAATGTGGATAACCAAGGTCTTGGTCGCCTTGCTGCTAATAGCAACCGCTATTACAGACGTGTATCTGTAAGGAATCTCATGTGAGTCATATTTAAAACTCAAATCACTGGAGGGGAGAAATCCCCTCTTTTTTATTGTTTTCAAAAATTTCAATAATACAAATATCAATATCAAGTCCTAAATATCAATAAAAACTAT
>JACCDW011118466.1_pt1 | contig 15483 bp, 14 predicted proteins | sample 7449781 | NCBI WGS metagenome assembly JACCDW01 (sample SAMN15323449, study PRJNA562643) | freshwater metagenome | isolation source: river surface water | place: USA:Blue River Watershed | collected 2017-08-18
GTCTTTTGCGAACTGTATAAAATTATCAAGATAGGTAATCGCGTCTTTATCACTGTTTGTTTTGTTCATAACATAAGCAATCTATATTTTACTCATAAAAGATATATAGGGATATAGCTAATTTAATACTTTAAACATTTTAATTTTCAGATTGTTATAAATATTGGATTTCCTTTATCACAAAAATTGATTGTCTTTATTTATTTTTTATCACAACAATGGATACAAAAAGAACGGTAAAAAGGCCTGACGTAGCCGAGAGGCTAAGGCTCTTTTACATCCGGAAGATGTTGCTACGCCGACCCAAAACAACGAAACTTGTCTATAAAACGTCGTAATAGACCGCTGTGTGATTTATTGACGCTTTGTTTCTTATTTTCTGCGAATTTTTCGGAATATTCTGTTATACTATAGTTGTTTCCCATGCTCCTGTTGCAAGATGTACAAATTGGCATAAGATTGTCTAATGTTGTAGATCCACCCTTGCTTTCTGGTTGGTTGTGACCAACCTCGAATGTAAATGGTGTTATTATGTTCTTACACCATGATACCTGACACTTAGACCTAAACCGCTCATTGTTGTATTTTATCCATACCATCTGGCGAAGGGATGATGGTATCTTCTGCTTCTTCATTTTTCTCCGTCTCCAAGTCTTGTTTTTACGTTTCTTAAATTTTGTCAGTTCTGTATCTTGTCTATTGTATTGTCAACATACTTATATGGTTGATATCTGGTGTAATACAGGTCGGTGCCATCCGAAGAATATATATCATATACGATTGGATCTTTTGTACAAATGAATTCTAATTCGGGATCAAAGTAATCAGGGCCTATACTTGTTGGAAGCGTAAGGAAATAGTCTCCTCTTGACCACCAAAAATTACCAGAAAAATGCTTTACATCTTTATTATACAGGCATCCTACTAGATGACAATAATCCAATTTTTCTAGGCACATCTTATAATGCCTTACCAAATGGTATAGCATGAGATATGTCCAATCATCAATACAATTTGTAATGTTGATATTGTTTTCATATTGATAAGACACACCCTTGGTATGTAAATAAAGGAGTTTGTCTGTTTTGTCTATATGATTGTGTATATCCTCTAACGTCAACCTTTCATAGCTGGTATCATTTGGCACACATTTTATTATAGAGAACTTTGATCCAGATGTGTTGAGAATACTGATTATAGTTGTAATCATTTCTGGTTCACCAGAAATGTAGCAATAGATCTTTTCTGTATCATCATAAAGTCCGCTAAAATGTATTGATCTTATTATGTCTTTAACTACGGTTTCAGCTCTTGTAATCGCGCATATGTGAAAAAATATCTTTATTGCCATTTGTTCATTAGGTGTAACAATATTCTATAACTTAAATACATACACCTTTGAAAGTGTAAATATGTCAAATATGTCAAATATGTATATAGTTACTCTTTCAAATACAAAACATATACGTATATTTTGTAACACAGATATCATTTCAAGAGAAGCAAACAGGTATATGGCAACATATAATGCCTATTACAATGATAATGCTACAATAGTATCGGTTGAAATTGAAGATCAAAAATTGATATAACCCAAAACAAAATAACATATACAGGCTCATCGAGAAACACAGAATGTTTGTTTTATCAAACGGCGTACACCCGCCTGTCACACATGTCATCCATATTGCCGATACACACGTTCGAACAGGCGATCGGGTTTCTTCTAGGGCGGAAGAATACCGTCAAGTATTCAAAAATATTATAAATGATATCAAAAAACAACCAGGTGTAAAGAATGGTACAGCACTAATGGTTATTGCAGGAGACGTGTTCCATCACAAGGGACGCCTTGAAACAGAAGGCGCACTTGTCATCTATGAATGGCTAAATGATTTGCTACATCTACTCCCAGTGCTCGTAATATGCGGAAATCACGACTTTAGACAAGAAGATCCTGAATATGCGGACATGATTGAGATGTTAGTAGCGCCATATAAAAAAACTGCTCACAAATATCCTATCCACTACCTATCTGATAGCGGCCACTATGTGTGGGAAAATGTAGGGTTTGGTTTAACTACTGTAAAGGACACGTTAAAGGCGTACAACACGTGCGGTATCCTTGACGAACTTCCTGATTTTCCAAGCCCCGATACAGATATGTTTACGAATGTTTGCTGCAAAGTTGCTCTCTTCCACGGATCTATCTGCCAATCAGCTATGCCAAACGGTAATCAGATGTCAGAATATTCGCACGGATATCCATTGGAATGGTTCAAGGGTTATGATATTGCCATGTTGGGAGATAATCACACGCAGCAGATTAACAATGGTCTTGACGGAACCCTTGTTTGGGGATACCCTGGATCTCTTGTTCAACAAGATGGAGGGGAACCATTATTTGGGCATGGATACATATTGTGGGATATTGCGAAACGTTCTGGAACCCTACATCACGTGTACAATCAATACGGTACAGTAAACATTGTTCGTACAAGGGGCGATAACATTATGGTAAGATTGCGCCCAAGGGAAACGATTACTATCACAAAAGCGCTCAAGATGAAGGGCTTTCCTAAAAGCCCACAGATACGCGTAATTGGCTCTATGGGCGATGAAACGATTGTTGAAAACAGGCTAAGGCAATTAGGTGTTGGCTACTCTCGTATATATCTCACCAAATTTGTTGGAGGAAACTCTAGAATTGGAGTATATGACAACAATTTAGATACAAACATCACAGATGCGTCAGGTGTGACATATGAGATTGATAAAAACAAGGAGGTAGAAAACTACATAACACAGCTATCTGACCTTAATAGCCCAGAAAGATGGAAAACATTTGTAAAACAAGGTGATCACGACCTTGATGAGGAGGCTCTTAATTGGCTATTTAGACCTGAGGGCATCCTTATCAAGGGTACCAATATGCCTGCTACGCTTTTAGAAAAGGTAAATACACGGAACAAAGCGATCCAGCAACAGATAGATAGCTACAATGATAAGGCGAATGGTATACATCAACAGAGCCATACGATTGTTCTTAAGCACATGGAATGGGAATACCTCATGTGCTATGGTGCTAATAATTGGTTTGATTTCTCTAGGATTGATGGGAAAGTTGCTCTATTAAATGGTAAAAACGCAAGTGGCAAGTCTTCCTTTATTGATGTCATGTGCCTTGCGATCTTTGGCGATGCTACATCAATGCGTTCCGATATCAATGGTTCTAAAATGTCGGTAAAGGTTATACACGACAAAAAGCCGACAACATCAAAACACGATAGCGCATACGTTAAGCTCCTCTTCTCTGTAAACAATGAATTGTACGAGATTAAGAGATCGTTTACTATAAAACAGAAGGATGAGGTTCTACAATCAAAGGTAAACAAGATTGCTACCATTCACAAGATCGTAAACAATGCCCTTGTTATGGTGGCAGATGGTACAACCATGGTGAATGATTGGATGGCTTTGAGGTTTGGATCACTTCCTGAAGTTCTAATGAGCACCATCCTATGCCAAACAGATGGTTCGAGCTTCTTTATGCAGAAGGAGGAGGATCAGATACGTATTATTGAAAAGGCGTTACATATGGAAACAATCCAAGCCTATGAGAACATCTTGTACGAGGCTACAAAGGGATACAAGTACATTATGAACGAATTATCAACATATGCGCGGGGCATCTCGGATGGATCAGGTACATCAGTAACCAATATCGAAGAGATAGAAGATGCCAAGCAACGCCTATCATCTATGAAGGCACAGATAGCAGATATGGGGTCAAGGCTACAGGACATGTGGAAAAACGGCAACGATATACTTGTACAGATAAAAGGCGGGGTAGATGATTATGGCTATGATCTAGAAGAGGCGGAAAGGGGATTTACAGAATTCCAGGAAAAGATGTCGGCATACAATGATATCACGCCAGACGCCCTTGCTAAGGCACGTTCGATCAAAGAAAGACTTGGACTTCAACTAAAGCTCCTCCAAGATATTCCGAGAAGCCCGTGTACAAGGGATGAGGCAGATACAAATCTAACAAGGATTAACAAGGCACTCGTGGTTCAGGCACGCAAGAAACCTGATGATATGCCTAATATCACAGATGGCTATATCGAGGAAAAGATGTATGAATACAATGCATGGTTAAATACGATTAGCTATATGGAAATAGACCTAGAAAAGATAGATGAACGGATTTGTGATCTTACAAACGAGCAGTCTCGTCTCTACAAAGCTATGGAACAGATACAAAAAAATCGTGTAAGTGCCCCACGTCCTAGAAATAATTACACGAAATGGCAGGATGAATGGGACGTGTGGTGCCGGTTTGTATCCAATGTTTCTGAAATGTCGGTGGATGAGATGGATCAGCGCACAAGGGTTATCACAGATTACATCAGCAAGATTGATGAAACCAGGAATGAATTCAGAAACATAACAGAAAGGATAAATGCAATTGTAGAAGAAAAGAAGAGCTACAAAGATATAGAGTTCAATGAACACTGTGTTGCTTGCCAAAAGAACCCGTTGCGGAAAAGGATAGAAAGCCTTAACAAGGATCTCAAGGAACTTGAAACGAAAAAGAAACGGCTTCAAAAGAAGGTATCAGGTATGGAAAGCACCGAGGCGGATTATGCTGCTGAACTTGAAGACATCAGGAATTCTAGGCCTGATAGGATAATGTACGAAATGAAATCTACGATGATGAACAAGGAAAATGATGAATGGAGAGCATCTGTCGATGTATGGGAGAGAGAAGAAGCCAGGGAGCAACAGCATAAGATGATACAGGAAGATATCAAAACAATCTTTGATGAGTTAAATGCCCTTCAAAAGATACGTATTGAAAAAGATGTATGGGCAAAAGAAAACCTGAGGATTGATGGCGAGAAGGAGCTTCTTACGGAATGGAAGGAATGGAACGATACAAATGAAAGGTTGCTAAACGAAAAAGAACTGTATGAAAATGCTATCAAATGGCACGATTATGATCATGAAGCAGATACTAATAAAGATATCCTAGAAAGGATTGCGGAGTATGAAAGTGTTGTATCCGAGAGAGACGAGTGGCTGAACATCCTCTTATCTATAAAATGGAATGCTAATTGGAAACAGATTGGTGAATTAGAAGGATCTATCAATACTCTTAAAGCAGGCATAGCAGCCTTAGAACAAAAAACAGATGCAAACATCGAGCGTCTTGCCCTTATCCAAAGTTGTAGCACAGCAATGACAAACATGAAGGAACGAATGGAACTACTACAAAATCTAACTTCAGTGTTTGTAGGAGAAAAAGGTAAGGGCTCAGGCTTTAAGACTTGGATATACAACAACGAGATTATAAAGCTAATACAGGACGAGGTTAATAGGTTTATTGCGCCTCTTGATGGGTTTAAACTGGTTATTCGGTATCATAATGGGGGTATGCTCTACAGTTTAAATGATCGTGGAAACTGCCCAACACTTGATCACGCATCTGGTTACCAGAGGTTTATTGTTGGACTAGCGATGAGGATTGCCCTTGCCCGCATCGGTGCGATTGGCCAGAATATACGACATCTCTTTATAGATGAGGGCTTTGTGGCATGTGACAGCAGCAATCTCCTAAAGGTAGATGAAATCCTACATAGCATGATGGAGATTGGGGGATACAAGAGTGTCATTCTTATGTCTCATCTCGATGCTATCAGGGAGGTAGCACATACACGTGTGGACATCCAACGTAGCGACGACAATGTATTTAGCAGGATTACTTGGGGCTCAGAGTACCCGGTATTTGATAAGAACAAGAAGGCAGAACTTGCTACGACATCAACACAAGCCAAAAGGGGAAAGCTTAAGAAAATTTCGTAAACCTACATAAACGTTTAGTTCAATATGTTATAAAATAACCAAATGTTCCAGAATTTAGAAAAGCTAAGAAAACATGGATACAATCCCGATACTATTTTAGATATTGGGGCGTGTAGGGGACAATGGACATATGATTGTAAATCTATATTTCCAGAAGCAACATATTATCTATTTGAGCCCATACAATATCAGGAACTTAATACATTGAAAAATATCATTCCTGATGTTGTTGTATTCCATACATTGCTTGATGAAACAGAGCGAGAAGTAGATTGGTACGAGAAACAAAACACGGGAGATTCAATGTTTCGTGAAAAAACAGTACACTTCAAGGATTGTGTACCTATAAAGCGGAATACGGTACAGCTTCATACACTGATAGATCCTTACATACCTTTGATGACAAATGTAATGATAAAGATCGATTGCCAAGGCGCTGAAATTCCTATACTAAAAGGTGCCGGGGATATCCTAAGCAAAACCGATTTCATTCTGCTTGAAATACCCTTCTTTGGTCAATATAACGAGAATGTCCCAAGCTTCTTAGAACACATTCAATATATGGACAGTATTGGATACATACCGTTTGATATACTTGAAATACACAACATCAAGAATTATACGCTCCAGGTTGATATTCTCTTTATTTCAAAAAATCATCCTCTAAATAAACGAGTACAAGAGGTTCTTCTTGAATAAAGGGTAAAAAAGATTGTAAAATTGTGAGTAACAACATGTATGGTCACATCTTTTTTGTATTCCGCATCCTATAATACAGTGTAATGTGCGGGTCTGTTTTCTGTTGTATGACAAGATCGTCGATTTTTGTTTTTACAAGGGTATCATTTGATTGGGTATAATAAACATTTCCTAGGATGTATCCCTTCGCAGGAACCATCTTGTATAGGAGCATGGTACAGCGGAAACACGGCCTTGATATCCCAAGATGCCCTGATTGTGTTGTCCGTATTACAAGGATATCTATCCTTGGTTTCTTTTTTCTTGGTGGTGCTGGAGGAAGTTTGTTAAGGGCATCCTCCTCTGCATGGACCGTACTATATGCGGTACCCATGTTTCGATCATGATTTTCACCAAAGGCCATGCACTTTTGGCAGCGGAAGTGGCGATCCCGATCGGAAGAAGACAGCGGCGTGATGATGACCTGCTGCCTCCTTGCGGTTGCACTCACAAATGGAAGCGATACGGCGGTTGCACATATCGTTCATCAGGCTGGAGAGATCCGTAAGCATTTTTTACAAACTGGTATACAAAAAGTATTGGATTATTTATACTATATCTTGTTCATATTTTTAAATTGTTTTCGTTATTACATATATTTTGTCTATTTTGAATTACTCACACACAAAATATACTAAAAATTGATATTGTTTCAAAGCAAAACAGATATGATAACAATGAATATTGCTATAGAGCTTTTGGAAGAACCGTGTGATACTAGTATGTACTATGGAGCAGAAAATCTGCTATATCTATCTTTATCACCATCTAATGTAAAGACAACAATCAAGGCTTGTGAAGAACGCATATGTCAAGTATGTAACACAAGGAACACGCCATTATGGCGCAGAACAGAAGAATATCATACCTTATGTAACGCGTGTGGGATCCGTAAACGGATAAAGAATTCTAAAAAAACAACACGGTAGAATATCATTCATCTAGCACATATAACTCGACTAGTTTCTTACGACGTTCGCGCAATTCCTCTTGTATCTTGCGTTGCGCGTGTTCACTTGTCTTGTCTTTTAGCCATTTGTTAAAGAGACCCTTATAAAAGCCTACATTGCTATCCATTAGTGGATACTTTGATACCTTTGAACCTGCTAAACATACCGCCTCCTCGCTAAGGGCTATGATGGTTAGAAAGTGCTTGCATATACAGTCCTTGCAATGCTTGTTCTTTTCAACAAGGTGTTCTTCTAATAGGAGAGACTGCTTAATAATCTCGGTCATGTTGTATTTAGGATCGCTTACAGGATCTGTAGCACCGCACTTGTGAACGTTACACGTGCCTCCCGCAACAGAACTGTTTCTACTCTTGTGCCTGTAGAAATAGTACCATACAAGAACACACATCAGGAGTACTAAGACAATGCCAAAAACGAACAATTGAGAATTGTTATACATATACCTACCTATAAATAGATGATGTATTTATGCGTCTACGCCCTTCTGTTTTGCCTCGTTAATAAATGATCCAAATAGAGGGACCACCTTTTCAGGCAGGTACTGGTAATAGCCATTATCATCCATATCCTTTTTGTACATCGAGAAGTTTTCTAAAATGTGTACAAGATGATCAAAGTTGTCATACGTGATACATTGGTCACCTAGGATGCGTATGTGCTCATCCTCATTCTGATCAATCTGGAACCTACACGTGATGATGTTCTTGTTACACTGGGCAAACTCGCCGATAGCAGCCCCAAAAGTCTCACCGTCCTCTCTTGCGTGTAGCATAGCATCACACGTGTTAATAAACTTCCTTTTCTTGTAAAGATCCCTTGTACCCTTTAGGAATAACACATTCCCGGCTGGTTCCATAAATTGTTCGGTGTTCATGAAAACAAAATAGATATTTGGGTTCCTAGAAGATACATCTATCACTGCGTCACGCGCAAACTTGATAGAGAACTGTCCATAGCCGCCATATCTGCCAAAAACGGTAGCATCTTTTGGTATTCTAAGCTCATCGCGCATGTCATCTATAGTATCATCCATCGGCATAATGTTTGGAAGAACAGGTATACGACCCCTTGTTACACATTCGCTAATACCGGTTGATATAGTGCCTTTAAGGAGTGGCTGGAATACACAGTGTAATACACTTGGAACGCGTCTTGGTACCCAGTCAGAATCAACACCTGCTAGCTCGATAAAACATACATCAACACCCTTCTCTATCATTAGATCTTCAAGCCTATCGGAAGAACAATAATACAACTCTTTAAACCGGTTTGTAAACCATTCGGTGGCATCGATACTCAGGTCAACCGCATAATGCTGTTCGGTTATATCTTCTGTCCTGTTCTTAACAAATATTATGCTCCTGTTTCCAAGCATTGTCTCATTATAGTGGGCATATGCCCATAGTACTGTCTCTGTACCTCTTATGCTTAGACTGTTTGCAACAAAACCAATAGTTAATGCCATTTTACATTTTGAATGGTAAACCACCTTATATGAATTCAAAAAGTAATAAAGGAAATCAAAGTATTCAAGTACATGAAATCATGAGTTGTAACGTTCTCTTGTACGTTGTGTATCATGATGAAGAAACAAAAAAGAAGGCCGAGAAATACAAGAATGAGAAATGGGCTAGACTGCTCTATATCCCGTCTACAAAGTACCTAGAAAGCAACGCTTACAGAATATTAAAAGGGCGTGAGGATGAATGGAAAAACAAAGAATTTGTCGGGGTTATCAAGTATAGCTTTGAGGAAAAGACGTCAAGATTTGATTTTGTAGGACTTTGTGACACAATGGAGGCTGATGTTATTGCCTTTGTAGGTAGCGAAAGCCATTCGCCTGATACACAGGGCGTTTCGATGATCAAAACAGCACGTAGATGCCACCAGTACTTCCCTACTATATGGGCGCATATACTGGTTACACGCCTAGGATTAGATGAAAATCGGGTTTTCTCAGATGAAATACCAGCTTTTTATTCGAATTTTTGGATAGCCAAGGTAGAACTTTTTAAAGAGTACCTGCGCATATATGAGATTGTACAGGATATTATGGAAAATGACGAGTTAATAAGACCTATATTGTACCAAAACGCCTCCTATTTCCAACATATCGACACAGAACGCCTAACACAGATCATGGGTGTTCCATATTATCCCTATCATCCATTTGTTATGGAACGTCTCCCATGCCTTGTGTTCTGGCTTCTAGGTGCGAACATAAAGATTATAACAAATGCTGAGCGTATAAAGATACAGGAACGGTTCTTTCAAAAAGCATATCCTCAAGGATATAAAGCATAACAATTCTTATAGCATAAATAGGATGTATATACAAATTATTGTAGCACGCTACAATGAAAATATACAATGGCTGTACACACTATTACAAAAAAATCAGAGAATACTAGCTACAATATATAACGATGGTGACTATATTGACGTGCCTTCTGAACTAAGAGAACGTATTATAGTGAAAACAGGAGATCATGTCCCCTGTGAACCAACAAAATATACACAGTACATACTAGAAAACTGGGATCAAGAAGATAACGAGGAGGATGTCCTTCTTGTTTTTTTACAAGGAGATCCTCTATACCACAACCCAACAATGCTACGTGTTTTTGACTATATAGACAAATGGGATAAAAATTACCAAAACCTAACACTCTATCCACATCCTCCATGTACTAGATGGGGGTGCTCAAAAAACATAGAAGATGGTACTGCGCCAAACATAACATATTTTGCGAATGATGCCCGAGTTTGGTGTGATACAAACATGGATGATAACTTTAATGGATCCTATTTTTATGATGTATGGATAAAGGAACTTCTAGAGAATAGGAATATCACTATTTCAAACGTGTGTAATACCCTAGGATTTGTGAAACCAAATGGAAATATCCCAAAATCGTATTCTGCGATGTTCGCAACCTCATGGACTAGGATAAAGAAACATCCTAGCAACGTATGGCAAAACCTACATAACTTTGTGATAAAAGGGTGTGATACTACAAGAAATATGTCTCAAAAATACAGGGCATGTATAGTAGAATACATGTGGGCTGTGCTCCTACATGAGGGATGAATGTACCCAAACTGAATCATGCTGGTTAGAACCATCCGTGGTAGAATACATAGTCATTACAAAACCATGCTCTTGTAGGTAATTAAATACCTCATCTTCAAGATGCTGGTCCTTAAAATATTTTTCCTGTTCGGTTTCCATATGGAATAGCTTTACATTGCCGATGTATTTTTCAAAAGATCTTAGGATTTCAAGTGAACATCCTTCTACATCTACTTTTACAATAGTGGGTACTTTTACTGTGTCGTCGTTTATAAGTGTACTTATTTTTTTACAACAAACTTGTATAGATCCGGTTCCAAACTCGGAACCCCTATCACGTATAGAGTGTATACCCGAACCAATTGTCTTTGTATAAAATTCTATCATACCGTCGTAATTATATATAGCAGTATTAATCCAATGTATATCTTTGTTTTGTTCAGCATGGATTTGATATTCTATAGGATGTGCCTCAAAAGCATATACATTATTTGGAGAAATAGAAATAGCATTTCCTATATATCTAGCATCACACCCATCTTTAGAACCTATATCAAATACAATTTCATCATTTGTATTCCCTACATACTTCTTTATTTCTGATACAAATGTATCCATTAAAATACAGCCTTTAATATATCTTATATCTGTCATCTATTATCTATTATCTATTATCTAAAACTACAACATGCGTATATATTATTCAAATATATTTATACGCATTTTTTTAGATATCATGAAAATTCTTCATATTACATATCATTATGGATGTGCAAGTGATCTTAACTATGTATTCAAAACACTTGGACACGATATTACATTTCTAGATGCTACGTGTTGGCCATACACCATATCAGAAGATCTAGCAGAACACATCTGGAATGAAAGACAGCATTATTTCCAATCATTTGATATAATTATTACTTCGGATACAGTTGCCTTATCTATGCCATTCCTTCTTCACTTTGAAGAGCTAAAACCTAGACTTATTATCTGGATATGTAACCGTTTTAATATATTTATGGAAAATGTTCATAGTTTTGTACCACTCCTTCAAAAATACAAGGACCGAATCAACATAATACCATATATTGAATATGAACGAAAATGGTGTTCTAGATTTGGCCTAGAAATTTGTCATGATACAATAAATCCTCTTGGAAGACACATTGAAAAATATATATGTAACGAAAGCGTAATGAACCGCATATTTTGTTCTCTAGACAGAACTAATCAAACCGGACCTGATAATGAAACCATATTTGTACCAGATTATCACAATAATAAACGTTTACTTTCCATACTGAAAAACAATCATATTTCATTTGTACATGGTCGCTATCTTGATGTTAACGAGATAAAGCCATACAAGGCGGTTGTCACGCTTCCTGATGCATTCGGAAAAATTTTCTATCATGAGGCAATCCAACACGAGATCGTTCTATTAATTCCATCTCCAACATTCTTTGATAGCCTGGCAAAACTAGAAGATTATCACGTAACATCAAAGAACCATGAAACAAGGGATGACATCCATGTATATTGTGAATACTATAAATATAAGAACTGTTACATTCATTACAGTTCCTTCGATGATCTTATTAATAAGATAATGGATTTGGATAAATATATTTTAGATGTAAGAAATATACTGAATGTACAAAAAGATGTTATACATTCACGCATACTTAAACAATGGGAAACCGTATTAGCAATTCAACCTTCAACACTATCGATAGCTATCTATAATGGTCTTCCAGGACATCATGAAATGATCGGTCATGCTATTGAATACTGTAAAACACGAGGATATAAACCGATTGTATATACTAATTACACAGGAGAACTAGGATGGATTGAATATTATAAAACACTATTTGGTAACTTCGAATTGTATACACATGAACAATTTATAAATAATTCATATAATGTTGTATTTTTATTAACCGATGATGATTGGGCATTTCCTAAAAACGTTGTAGATCCTTCTAAGATCATATGTATTGACCATTCGCATCTCATACGTAGAAATGATTATCTTAAAAGAGTAGATATACGTAAATTCAAACGTACTGAAAATAATAAATGGTCACTTCCTGTATACCAGATATTTAATCAAGATGAGAAGATACTAGCACTTAGAGCAAACACAAAAATAAGTGTTGCATGTATCGGGTTAGGAGGATCATTAAATATCAGCATAATGAAAAGAATACTACAAAATTTTAACGATATAGAGTTCCATGTTTTTAAACGACCTATCCATACTATTGATGATATAAGATACACAAATGTTAAGATATATGTACATGAATGTGCTTCTAAGATAATTGAAGTCCTTAAAATATGCCATTACTCTATGCTAATCCCACAAGATACCTGTTACTATGAAGAAAAGATGTCTGGTTCGATACCTCTTGCATATGCTACCGGTTGTCGTATTATTACAACAAATGAATTAAAAGATCTCTACGAAATTAATTCATGTTTTGTTGTAGATACAAATGGTGCTCCTATAATACTACCACCATGTACCGAAAATGATACAAGAAATCTATATGATGAACTAAACACGCTAAAGGAACGGCGTGACAATTGGTACGATCATTTTGTACAAGATATATATCGGCACACGAATTAGGATTTAACAACAAATGTGTAGAACAAAATAGAGTAGGATATGTTTACATTCGATCCTTGGCATCTGCTTGGGGTTACGCCAACATCAAGCATACACGAGGCAAGGAAAGCATACTACGATCTAGCTAGGATTATGCATCCCGATCATGGCGGTAATGCGGATGACATGAGGGCTCTTCACGAGGCATACAAATGGATATACAACCAGCTAACAGATGCTACATTCCCGATTGTTGTAGATGATCCTGCGAAAACCCCTATTATGGATACAGTTATAGGGATGGATCTAAATTCGATATCCGATAGGTATGACGAGATCAAGAAAACAGATGATCCGCGTATACGCATCATGGTCCTTGATTGGATAAAGTATATCGTTGAGAGGGATCTAATGATTGGTGGAAAACTCCGGAGCATTGATCAATACCTTATGGAGAGCATAGAGACTGTTTCAACTGCTCAGCAGAGCATGTATCCCGCTTCTATCGAAGATGGATATGGAAAACTTATGGATCCCCCAGAAAAACATGTGAGCTATGAGGACATGCTAAATGATACACATCCCCCTATTAGCAAATTTACGAAGGAGATCGCTATCTATAAAGAACCGGTATGCGCAAACTCTTTTAATATGCTAGATGATACGGTATATGTTCCAAATATCAAAGATGACTATTCTGGTAACAAAGAGAAACTTAGCATGACAGACTATATGGTCGCCTACTCTCCAAATGTTATCTCCAATACCGAGGAATACGAAAAAGAAAAACTAGAAAAGGCACTAAAAGAACAGTGCCGATTAGATGATGAGGAAACCATTACAGATTAATAATATCTTTTGTATCATCCTTGTACTTGATCTTTACCTCTTTTGTAAAACTGCTAAAGCTATTTTTTATTTTGTCTAGTAGCTCTTCCATTGTATGAATGGTATAGACTGTGGCATAATTCTCCCCACAATCATACATGTACATGTTGTTCCCAGATATACGCCACGTAATATACCTCACGTGAGGCTTGTCATTAAACATCTTGATCTTTATAATGTTGTTGATATTGTTTTGGATCTTATTGATAATAGGTTCCATGTTTGTTAAATTAAAATTATAAATATAATTCAATTTTTTATTTTAAATCGAGTACCTTGTCATGCTCTCTCTAATACATTCTACTAGTTCTTTATCGATGATTGTAACGTAAAATGTCTAAAATATTTAGGGGGTATTCTTTTTTATCATATCCTAAAGATATCATCATTCCACCATCCATTCCTAAATAGCCGAAGAACCTTGGTATTTATTTCAGCCTTGCTCATAGCACACGCCTTTGTAATATTTTTGAATTGAATTGTTTCTAGAACATTAAATATGTTGTCGTGCTCACTAGGATCTGCTACAATACCGGCAGCCCATTCGCTCAAAGCATATTTTCCTGTGGGATCCTTAACAAATCCGGTTGCTCCGCCAGCATATATTACCTTAGGAATACCATAATGATCCTTGTCTGTTCTACTGCTGTAGATAATCTTAGGGATATGGTTTCGACTAATAGAATATACTACAGGATACCTGTATTCATCGGTTTGTTTCTTGCTAATCCACTTCTTGTCACTACCATATGCGGATCTGTCTCGAATAATATCACATCTTTCTCCATCGCCCATCGCCAACAGACGATAGACGTCGTTGAACATACAATTCGGCAGGAAACGCCAATCATTTAGATTAACATCATTCGATATCCCGTTTTCATCAATGATACATACGTTTTTGTTCCGTAGTGTTTTTTGTACAACATACCAATCGTATCTTGTATTACATTTAAACGTTTTCATACCATCCTTCTCGTTATGGATTTCTAGGTACAGCATCTGATACATTTTAAGAAGATCGTACATCGGATGATCAACCTGTCGCCACAAGGCTGGATGAACCGTACACAGGTACCCATTATCCAACAGCCACTTCTTTAGGGACGCCTCCACGAACTGGGTCCATAGTGTGTGTCCCTTACCACGATTACCACTCCCATCGTTGTAGGGCGGGTTGCCAACGACCACGTCGAAGCCATCAATCTCCCACTTGCCAAGGGGATCCAGCTGCAGCGTGTCCCCGTGGTGGATGTTGGCGTCCTCGCCAAAGATCAGGCGGCAGATGTGGACGTTCTTCTGGTTGATCTCCGACATGTACAGCA
>JACCDW010691788.1_pt1 | contig 15479 bp, 16 predicted proteins | sample 7449781 | NCBI WGS metagenome assembly JACCDW01 (sample SAMN15323449, study PRJNA562643) | freshwater metagenome | isolation source: river surface water | place: USA:Blue River Watershed | collected 2017-08-18
TCACCGGCAAACGCGCTTTGATCATCGACAAAGCCTTGAACGAAACTTTCAATTTAAACATTTCTCTGGAAGATATGAGTGGCGGAGTTCTGAATCAAGCCGTCAATCTGCCGGCTCGAATTCCGACTTCCACCACAACCACCACACAGCCGGTCGCAACAACAACCACAGTTCCTCCAACCACGACGACCACCACCATAGCTCCGACGACGACAACGACTATTCCTCCGACGACCACAACCACTGTGCCGCCGACAACGACCACCACGACATTGCCATTGAATCCGTTCTTCACTGTGGCTCCAACGGCCACCGCCATCACTTCGGCGAGTGTCACCATCACTTGGAGCGTTGCCCAAGGATCCACTGGACAAGTCGAATATGGCCTCACCACCAATTACGGCAACACCACACCTTTGGACTCAACCACGACCAAAACCACTCACACTCATACAATCTACGGTTTGGCCCAGGGAGCGACTTACAATTTCCGAGTCCATTCTCGAAATGCCAGCGGAGTTTTGGTCACTTCACCGAATTACACTTTCTCAACTTTGACTTTCACCATGACCTCCACACCTGAGGCCACGGATATCACTTCGGCATCGGCCATCGTCCGTTGGACCATGTCGGAAGGATCATCGGCTCAAGTGGAATTCGGCACGGCCAGCAATTACGGCCGAGTGACGACCTATGATTCCACCACGACCAAAACTTCTCACGCCCACACTCTCACGGGGCTGACTCCGGGCACGACTTACAATTTCCGAATTTACGCTCGCAATGCAGCCGGAACTTGGTTGAATTCTCCGAATTACACATTCACCACAGCACCATTTACTTTCACGGCAACCTCGGCGACTTCAAACATTTCAACAACCAGTGCCAATGTCAGTTGGACAACCAGCGAACCCGCTCTCGGCAAAGTGGACTACGGCACTTCGGTCAGCAGTTTGTCGATGTCCACTCCGACACCCACGACATATCTGGCTTCTCAAGTCATGACATTGAGCAATCTCGCTCCTTGCACCACTCATTATCAACGGGTCATAGCCACCAATGCGGCAGGTTCGATCATCACCACACCGACTCGAAGTTTCATGACTCTTTGCTTGCCGAACACAGTGATGCCGATGAGTTCCGGCCCGACGATGACCGTGACCACCACTTCCGCGACCATTTCCTTTACGATGAGAAACCTTTCAGCGAAGACTCCGGATCACAGTGGCTTCATGCATATCGTTGACAGCGCCGGCACCACTGTTATGACGGATAATTTTTTACCCTCAACCCCTTCCAGCCAATGGGTCAGTGGGAATACCTTATCCATCACCCGGACCATGCCTTTGCCTTCCACTTTGCCAAATGGGACTTACACTGTGCGAGTGGGATTCTTCGTGAATTCTTCGCCCTTCCCCAAAGCCACGCTCAATGCGGCTCCCGGCGTAACGGAAGATGGAACCCTTCGGTATATTATTGGGACTCTTGAGCTCGCCCGCTAAATTCAGGCTGCTTATTTTAAAAGCAGCCAGGCGTAGCTTTTTTCACACAATTTTGATCAAATCCTGAGCAATCCTTGCTCTTTGAAGCGGGCTGCCAAAAATGATTGTTGCAGCCGATCACGATTCTTAGTATCTGATTTGCAAATTCTTTTTTAGGAGAAAACAATGAACTTCAAAAATCTCGCTCTGATTGCTTTCGTTGCTATTGCTGCTGCTGCTTGCACAAAGAAAGAAGCTGCTGCTCCAACTGAAACAACAACTACAACTATGGCTGCTCCTGCTGCTGATGCTGCTGCAACTGCAACAACAACTCCAGCTGCTGAAGAGACAACTACAACGACTGTAAAGTAAGTTGTAACTTTTCATAGTTCGAAAAAAGCCTCGCTCTTGCGGGGCTTTTTTTTGGCCAAATCAAAGCCAATTCAGGTACAATTGCGGCACACGGAGGTTTTATGAAAACTTTGGCACTTGTGCTCTCGACTCTTTTGATCTCTTTTTCCGCTTTGGCTGAAACGACAACTTATCCCATCAAGGGAATGCACTGCGGTTCATGCAAAAAAGCAATTGAATCCAAGCTGTGCAAAATGGAAGGCCTGCAAACTTGCAAAGTGGAAGTTTTGGACGGCAAAAAGGAAATCGGCCAAGTCACCATCAGCACCAAAGATGGCTCTGCTCCTGATTTTGCAAAAATGTCTGAAGCTGTGAAAGCAGCGGGCGAGTACGAACTGCAACAACCCGAGAAAAAATAGTTCAGAACTCCAATTCGCTGCCGTCGAATCTTTCGTCGGCAATGAGCTGATCAAAATCCCAAAGGCTCTTGTCCATGAGTTGCGACTCGTGGACATTGCCCATGGCCTTGAGCATGGAATTGCCAATCTGCGGGATATCTTTTTCCAAATCACTCAAGAGCTTTTTGATTTTTTGTCTTTTCATTCCCTCTTGCGAACCGCAAAGATTGCAAGGAATGATCGGGAATTTCCAAAGATCCGCCAACTCCCGTAAATCTTTTTCCGCCACAAAGCTCAAAGGACGAATCAGAATGTTGCGACCATCATCGGACTTGAGCTTGGGCGGCATGCTTGCCAGCTTCCCAGTGTAGAAGAGATTCATCAACAGCGTCTCTGACAAATCATCACGGTGATGGCCGAGCGCCATTTTGGTGAAGCCTGAATTGTGGGCGTGATCATAGAGAATGCCCCGACGAAGACGCGAGCACAGAGAGCAGAAAACCCCCGAAGTGATTTTCTCTTTGACGATGCTATGAGTGTCTTTTTGCAAAATGGTCAGCGGAACTCCCAAGGACTGCACCCAAGCCGCAAAAGGCTTTGAGTCAAATCCCGGATGCCCTTGATCGAGCATCACGGCTTCGAAATGAAATTTGTAGGGAGCTCGTCTTTGCACTTCGCTCAAAAGGGCCAGCAAAATGCTGGAATCCTTGCCGCCCGAGCAGCAGACCATGACCCGGTCTCCGTCCTCGATCAATTTGTACTCGGCCATGGCTTCGACCATTTGCTTTCGAATACGAACGGCCAAAGGATGAGTGAAATCCACGACTGGGGACTGAGCTGTTAGGCTTTGAGTTTCCATAGACTCGAGGTCTTACACGAAGCGTTTAGGCCAAGGCAATGACTTTGAACTCGACGTGAATGGGAGTGGGCAGTGCCCCGATTTCCATGGTCGTGCGAGTTGCCTGGATGCTCGTAAAATGCTTGGCGTAGACTTCGTTGTAAGCTTTGAAGTCGGCTTTCATATTGGTCAGGAAAGCTTGCACATCGACAATTTTTTCAAAAGAGCTGCCAGCTTCTTCCAAAATGATTTTGATGTTTTCAATCACCGACTCGGTCTGGACTTTGACGTCGTAGCTGACGACCTGGCCTTCGGCATTGAGCTGGACTCCGGGAATCTCTTTGGTGCCGGGCTTGCGAGGGCCCACGCCTGAAAGAAACACAAAGCCATTGGCAATGCGAGCATGAGGATAAGCTCCGACAGGCTCAGGAGCTCTGGAAGCGTTGATGATTTTCTGGCTCATGATTTAAAACTCCAAATCTTTCGGATCAAAATACCAACGGTCGTGATCAGGATCCCAGTCGTCCCAAGTCTTGATCTTCTCCAAGGACCCCAAATAGCGCTCCGGCACAATGCCCGGAACCAAGAAAGCTTTCTGGCGACGAAGAGGATAAGGATTGCGAAGCTCAATTCCGAGCACGCCGAGAATCCCGCGCGCCACATACCAAGTCGCTTGCGGATTCCAACCGTGAGCGATTTTAATCACAATCCCCAAGCCTTCCGGATAATCGGGATGATCAATCGCCATCCCCAAAAGACCGTCAGCTCCTTCTTTGGCAATGACTTTGCCTTTGGCGGATTTCATGACGGTGGTATCAAGACGATTGAAGCCGCCGACCAAATCCGGATGCTTCACCATGGATTCCCAAATCCAGTCTTCGTTTTTAAGCTTCGCCAAGCCCGCATAGCACTGCGCAAGCTCATTGACCGACATGGACACCGTCGGCAGTCCATCCCCGTCCCGGGCCACGCGCAGAGGGCGCCAGTCGGCTCCAAGATATTTCTGCACGACTTTCATGTACTCTTTGAAAACCGGATGCGAAGGCAAAGTGTAACCCGTGCGGCTCCAACCCTTCAGGCGGCAGCCTTTGAGGATGGCCGCATGATGACCACTGGAATTGTTGAACCAACGACGCGGACGGCGCACTTGTCGCCCAAATTGCACCAGCGGAAGATCGAGCGGCGTCTGCATCAGTCCCCACTCGCTTTCCGTCAGCAGACTTTGCGCCGCTTCGACGTGTTCAGCGGCTCCATTGTGCGAAGACACGCTGATCGCTTTTTGCTCCCAGGTCGTGGCCTCTGCCAATTCCTTGGCAAAAACTTTCACGTAGAAGAGCTTCATCATGCTGCGACCGTAACAAAGAACATTGCCACCAAAAGAGTGAATCAGTTTGTCACCGCTGTACCAGGCAATCGCTCCATGAATGGTGTTTTCGCTCACACCATTGCGGCGGTAATCGACCAAAGGTTCCCACTCGACATCACGGCCGGTGGGTATGCCTTGAATTTTCTCTCCGAAAGGACTGCTCGGATAAATTTGCGAGTTTTTCATCCCTTAGCCTTCCTGATCTTCATAGCCCGGATTCAAAGTCTGAGCCGACATTCCAGGAGAACTCATCACATCGGCAAGAACATTTCTCTCGCCAGAAAAAACATCCGGACTGTCTTCATCGAATTCCAAATCACGAGCCGCATAGGACGTCGGAGTCAAACCAATGACCGCACTTCCCGTGCCATACACCGTTTCGTAAGCCAGCACTTCGCCTTTGTAGCGATTGTGCGCTCCCATCACAGTGGAGAGCCACCAGAACGGCTTAAAGTTGTTCACTTTCTTCACTCGCGCTTCTTTTTGAATTTGACGAGAAAGCTGAGCCACATCTTCGAGACGGCCTTTTTCTAGGAACTCGAGAATTTTCGCATTCCACTCTTGATCTTTCAAAGAGTGAATTTTGTCTTCCGAAGGCTGAATGAATTTCGCATGCAAACGATTCGACAGTGTCGAGACAATGATCGCCACGGCTTTTTTGTTCTGTGCTTTGAGACCATCGAGCACGGATTTTCCAAGCACCACAGTCTCTGCACGGTCAGCGTAAATGTTCGAAGAGAAAATCACCGCCGGAATATTTCCGGAATTGATCAGCTTCAAGGCGACCACAGAACCCGTGTCGATGGGAAAGCCATGATAATCCACTGGCTTCATCAACAGACCGCGCTTCTTGCCGGCTTCGACCACCGAATGCGCCAGCTGAGAGTCCATTTTGAAATTGTAGGGAATGCTTCCCAGATCATGAAACTCTTCATCGACATGCACCCACTCGCAATTGGCGCGGGCTTGCACTTGATGACCCAAAATGCTCGGCCACATGGTCGAGTAAATCAAAATCACATCGGGCTTGAGTTCACTGATTTCCTGACCGACTTTTTCAAAAGCCTGGCGCAGTTTCTGATAACCCGGATTGGCATTCGGAGTGAGCAGGGGTTGCGGAAGTCCTGGCAGGACAAAACCTTTCAGAATCATAAATCACTCCATTCCACAACGGCGTTGCCGGTACCGATGACCGTGCCGTAGCCGTGCACTTTGGCCGGACGGCTGGGGAAATCCAAAGCTGAGAGCATCCAAGTCAGTGCGCCTGAATCGGTTTCGCTGATGGCTTGTTCAGTGAAGTCCGGCATCAGGGAAATGATGTCGCGGCTTCGACCTTGCTTCATCAGTTCAATCATTTTCATATCCCACAGATACTGGCTGTGGTTGTAAATGTGCTCGTGAGACATGTCTTCCGGCAGCGATGGCTCTGTTGTGAAGTGGCGATGCGAAAGAGAATTACTCGCCAAGAGAAGAGCCCGCTTCCCTGATTTTTCAATCGCCCGTCTGGTGGATTTTCCAAGCTCGATCATCATTTCCTGCATGACATCGACATTGTAGTAAGCCGAAGCCGCATTCGAAGAAATGCTGACAATTGGTTTGTCCCATTTCGGATTGACGAGATGGCAAGAAACGATCGTGCCGTAATCGACACGGAAATCCGGATTGCGCATCATTTTCATTTCCAGGCCCGAGTTTTTGGCCTCGTCATGAATGCTTTCCGCCAGTGGCACATCGACTTTGAGGTCATAGTGATAACGGAAGAGATGCGGGAAGATCGGATCGACGCTGACTGATTTGGCTTGCGGAATTCCAAGAATATGAGTGCCGACATAAGTGCGCCAGTGCGGAGACAAGACCACAATCACGTCATAGTTTTTGGTGTCCAAGCTTTCGCGCATATTTGCGTAAGCCCATCTGAGATTTTCCCAACCGCACTCGGCCTTGGGTTCGTTTTGCGGCGGATTGTCCGCATAGACCAGATGAGGAGGATGAGGTGCCAAGCACCCTGCAATAATTTTTCCCATAATCTCCTTATTGCTTCACAACAACGGTTGTAGCTTCCGTGTAAAATTCCAATGAGTCTCGCCCGCCTTCGCGACCGATACCTGAGTGTTTCATTCCGCCAAAGGGAACTCGCAAATCCCGCAGCAGCCAACCATTCACCCAAACAGTGCCGACATTGAGATGCGAAGCCAGTCTCTCGGCTTTCTCTGGGCTTTGTGTCCAGACTGTCGCTGACAATCCGTACTTCACGCCGTTGGCTTTCTCGAGAGCTTCTTTTTCCGAAGAGAAAGTGGAAACCGTCACCACGGGGCCAAAAATTTCTTCCTGCACACAGCGCGAGTTTTCTGCAAGGCCCGTGATCACAGTGGGATTGAGGAAAAAGCCTTTGCGCAAGGGAGCTGGCAATTCCGGAGCATCCCCGCCACAGAGAATTTTCCCACCCTCTTCTTTGGCGATTTCGATGAAGCTTTTCACTTTTTGCAAATGCGCTTCTGAGACCAGAGCACCCATAAAAGTCTTCGGATCGGTTGGATCCCCCACTTTCAATTGGCGAGCTTGTGCGACAAATTTTTCAATAAATTGCGGATAGATTTTCTCTTCAACGTAAATGCGTGAGCCACAGAGACAGATCTCGCCCTGATTCAGGAAACTGGAGCGCAAAGTCGTTTGAATGGCTTGATCCAAATCACAGTCTGCAAAAATCAAATTCGGATTTTTTCCTCCGAGCTCGAGAGAGATTTTTTTAAAATGCTCAGCCGAATCCCGGTAAATGCGTCGGCCTGTTTCAGTGCCGCCAGTGAAGGAAATCAAAGGCACTCGCGGATGACGAACGATGGCTTCGCCCACAGGAGAGCCCAGTCCAAAGACGATATTGAGAACTCCGGCCGGCAAACCAACCTCAAGGCAGACTTCGGCCAAAAGAGCCGCTGTCATCGAAGTGAATTCCGAGGGCTTGGCAACCACAGTGTTTCCGCATGCCAGAGCCGGAGCGATTTTCCAGCTCAGCAGATACAGCGGAAGATTCCAGGGTGAAATGAGCCCAGCCACTCCGACAGCTTTTCGCAAAACGTGGCTCGTGAACTCGGCTTCGGGAAAAATTTCTTCATGCTTTTGCAGGATGAAATCTGCGAAGAAGCGGAAATTCTGAATGACTCTTTCGATGTCCATTCGGCGAGCCAAGTGAACAGGCTTTCCTTGATCGCGACTTTCCATTTCGGCAAATTCATCAGCGCGAGCTTCAATGCGGGCGGCGATTTTTTTGAGATACTGCGAACGCTCCTCAGCTGGTAACTTGGACCAGTGGCCAAAAGCCAGTTCCGCCGAGCGCACGGCCAAATCGACATCGTCCGCCGCCGAGCGCGGAATTTCCGAAAAAGCCTCGCCAGTGGCCGGATTGAGATTTTTCAAATAGGAGCCAGTGGCTGGAGCTTGCCAGCGACCATCGATGAAGTTTTGGATTTTGATCAATTCCATTCGCGGCCTATCCTCTTAAAGCGATGGCCTTGAGTCAATCTACAAGCCCGAATTTCGGGCACGGAAGCCAATGACGCTAGAAATCAAAATCGACTTTAGAGGAAAGAAAGGCTGCGGCTCTCGGGCCCAATGGCGACAACCCGATTGGAAGAGCTGACCACGAATCCCCCGATACCTGGCAAGCCTTGACGGTACACCGGACAAATAAAGCCCAATTCATTGAGAATCGAGCGCAAATGCATGGCAGACTCGTCATTGGGACGGTAGATCTCTTTCAGCAAATGGGCCGGCACTTCAATTTTCTTGCTCCCCGAATGCACGCCCTGCAGGCAGTCTTGAGCGACTTTCAAGAGTTTCTCGAAAACAAAAGTCGGCCTTTCCCAGAGCAGAAACCATTCGTTCACCAAAAGATCGAGCAAAGAATAAGAGGAAAGTTTGAAAAAGTTGAAAGTTCTGAAAATCTGAACTTGTTCGATATTGTAAATTTCAATCAAGTCTTCTGGCCCCACTTGTTTCCAAAAGGACTCATCTCTCAGTTCCAAGGAGAAGAATTCCAAAGCCCGCAAGATCGTCGATTTCTCCGGATGCTCCCCTGGATTTTCAGGCGAGATCTCTGAGGACTGAGCATCGCAATTTTGCAGAATCAAGGCTGTTCGAACATGCTGCAAGATTTGTCTTTGTCGCTCTTCAGAGAGGCTTTGAAGCTTCCGAAGTGAGTCTGGCGTGAAAGCTCGGCAGGAAAAACCCGCTTGATTGAGCGAATCACACCAACGCTCCAGCTCTTGGAGCAAAGAGTTCTCAAGGTCAGACAATTGCAATTGAAGAATGAAAGCCCTCATGTCTGCAGAGGCTCTCAAATGTCTAAAAAAAAAGCACGACTTTTGTGTCGTGCTTTGAAGAAAACATTCGCCTGTTGAATGACTTACTAGCCGGCGCTGCGCGCTTTTGGCTTTTTCTTATAGACTTTGCCCTGAATAACGATCTTCGAATCTGCGAGCATCACTTCCACCAGCTTTTCCCGGTTGAGCTTCAAAAGATCAATCAACTTGTGGAGACTATGTCCTGGAGGCGCACACAAACCACGCTCCCAATTGGAGACAAACTGACTGTGCACATCCCCAAGTTTAGATGCAAGTTCCGCTTGTGTGAAGCCCGCATCGACTCGCTTTTTTTTCAGAAAGGCTCCTAGATTATTAAATTCTGCCATAACCACCTCTTCAATCATCAACTGGATTCAACTGGAAACTGGATTCAACTGGAAAGATCGCGGTTACTATTTCAAACGAGGTGCGATCTTCTCCATAAATGTTACCATCGATTTATTTATAGATAAAGAGTTATGGTTATTAAAATCAAACCAAAGCATCAATCGATCCTCTTTGTGATACTTGTTTTTGATTTTTTGAAGCACTTCTTCGGGATTTCCCGAAATCGAATTCTCTACGGCAGATTCAATTTTCTTGGGATCCAAAGTTCCTTCCATCGCCCGCCAGTAATTCTCCCAAGCTCGCCGCGCTTCGCCCTTAGCTTTTTCACTCTTTTCCGAATCTGAAAGCCCTTCGCTATCATCGACAAACAAGAGAACTGTTCGAGGCATCAATTCCCGTTTCCATTTTCCACCACGTGAATTGTAATGCTGACTCATGCGCTCATGTGTTTCATTGATCACATTCTCAGGAGTAATGGAAAGATTGAAGACGCCCGTTGGACAAATTTGATTGGCCAAAATTTGAGTTTCCGGATCATGACTGCCAATTGTCAGTTCCAACAAATCCAGTGGAGCTTCAAAAGGAATCACTCCAACTTTTTCAAAGTTCCAATGATGATCCAATCGAATTTTACCATTTTGCAAACGCCCCTCGGTTTGAGCAATTTTCTCGCATTTTTCCCATTGTTGAGTGTCACGGAAATCTGAGGCTTGCAAATATCTGTCAGCAATATCTCGAGAGGACAACTTCTCCCCCGTCAAAAGACGAAGAAAAATCTCTGTAGCTTCTTGAAAATATTTGTTCTTGATGACATCCCAGCCAACTTTTTCCAATTCCGTTTTGGGCAAAAAGCCATAAGCCGTATTGGAAAATGGAAAGCGCCCGGCCGCAAAGCCCAAGTGCAATTTTCTTTTCTCGCCCTCTTTGAGAGAGTGCAGAGTCAAAAAAGTGCGCACAGCTTCAGCATGAGCAATCGGGCCACCATTGCAGATGATATTGCGAATAGCTGACCCGACATGAATGTTTTTGGTTTCAGCAAAAACCTTGTGGGCCAATTGAAGAATGTCTGTGTTCAGCCCAATTTCGCCGCGAAACTGCGGAATGACGGCACCTGGATTTTCTTTTTGAATTTGGCAGGAGAGATGAGTCTCTGCCACCCAGGCTGTCTCAAAACCCAGCTGGTCCGCCAAGCGAACTTGCTCGAAAAAATTTTGAAACATTTGTTTTTCATTGGGAGTGTGCCCATCCACTTCTGTCTGACAAATTGAAAGAAAAAGATCAAATTTCATAAGCTCGGTGTCCGTCCGCCATCGACTGGCAAATTGATTCCTGAAATGTATCCCGCAACGGGGCTCGCGAGAAAGGCAATGGCCGCTGCCACTTCTTCGGGTTCCGCGAAGCGCGCCAAAGGCACACTAGCCTTCCATTGATTTTCAATTTGCACTTCGGTCACTTTGTTTTTTTCGGCAGCCGCTTTTCGAAGCGCCTCAAAACGAGCTGTCTTGGTGTAACCCGGTAGCACATTGTTGACAGTGATCCCGAACACTCCCGCTTCATTGGCCAAAGTTTTTGCCCAGCTGGCCATCGCCCCACGAACCGTGTTGGAGACTCCCAATTGGCTCAAGGGAGTTTTCACCGAAGTCGAAATCACATTGATGATGCGACCGTAGCCGGCCTCTTTCATCCCCGGGACACACATTTGGGCAATTTTTTGAGCCGCCAACAAATGCACCGAGAGCCCTTTGAGAAAATCCTCTGCACTGGCTTCCAACAGAGGTCCGCTCTTGGGACCTCCCGCATTGTTGATGACAATGTGAAAAGGCAAAAGCGGCTTCAATCGCGCTTCGATTTCTGCTGTGGATGACAAATCCAGAGCGACAAACTGATGCCCTTGACCGGGCAGCACTCGCACCAAATCTTGCAGCAAGTCTTCTTGCCGAGCCAAGAGACAGACCTCTGCCCCCAACTGCGCAAGCATTTCTGCAGTCGACCGGCCAATTCCCTGAGAGGCTCCGCAAACCAGAGCCCTCTTCCCTTTTAATTGCAATTGAGATAGAAAATTCATCGCCTGATAAAAATCCATCCCTCGAGGAAGTTCAAGCATTTAACGCTTCTCGGCTGGATGTTTCATGGATTTCGAGACAAAATCAGCGAATCCACCTGCGTGCCTTGGCACTAGAAATGAGTTCTCCTGTGAAGCCCTCTCAGCAAAAAATCTTTTGGATTGATCTGGAAATGACTGGTCTCGATGTCGAAAAAGAAGTGATTATCGAGTGCGCCGCTCTGGTCACTGATTATGAATTCCAGATTCTGGACACTTACGAAACAGTCGTCAATCAGCCGAATATTTATTTGGACCGAATGGACGATTGGAATCGCGAGCACCATGCCGCCTCAGGTTTGACGGCCAAAGTTCCTTTTGGCAAGACACCTGACCAAGTCGAAGAGGACTTGATCAATTTGCTCAATAAACATTGGCCCAAAATTGAAAAAAAAGAGGATCGGCCGATTTTAGCAGGCAACTCGATTGCTCAAGACCGATTGTTTATCACCAAGTACTTCACTCGCTTCAACGAAAAGCTTCACTATCGAATGCTCGACGTCAGCAGTTTTAAAATCATTTTCAATAACAAATTTGATATTAAGTACCAGAAGCAGAACGCCCACCGGGCCCTGGATGATATTCGCGAGAGTGTTGAAGAACTCAAATTTTATCTTCGCCACTTTGACGTTCGCGAATTTTAAGCACTCTCTCATCACTTGTGATCAAAAAAAAATCCCCCGCATCTGTGATCCGGGGGATTTTTCTTTTTAGTTTCAGCCGATTTCTTAGTAGCGGTAGTGCTCAGGCTTGAATGGACCGTTGACGTCCAATCCCAAGTACTTGCTCTGCTTGGAGCTGAGCTTGGTGAGTTTGACTCCCAATTGATTCAAATGCAAAGCCGCCACTTTTTCGTCCAAGTGCTTTGGCAAGCGGTAAACATCGATCTCTTGGTACTGATCGCGATTGTTGAAAAGTTCCATCTGGGCAATCACTTGATTGGTGAAAGAGTTCGACATGACAAAACTTGGGTGGCCAGTTGCACAGCCCAAATTGACCAAACGACCTTTTGCCAAAACGATGATCTGACGACCGTTTTTCAAAGAGTGAATGTCGACCTGTGGCTTCACTTCGCGCATTTTTGAGTTTTTATTCAACCAAGCCATATCAATTTCAATATCAAAGTGACCGATATTGCAGACGATCGCATTGTCTTTCATTTTTGCAAAATGCTTCTCATTGATGATATCGCAGCAGCCAGTGGCTGTGACAAAAATATCCGCCAGTGGAGCAGCGTCGTCCATGGTCGTGACTTCGTAACCTTCCATCGCCGCCTGCAGAGCACAGATCGGATCGATTTCAGTGACCAAAACGCGAGCGCCATAGGCACGCAAGCTGTCAGCAGAACCTTTGCCAACATCACCGAAACCAGCCACCACGCAGACTTTACCAGCCAACATCACATCCGTGGCGCGCTTCAGACCGTCCGCCAATGATTCACGGCAGCCATACAAATTGTCGAATTTAGATTTGGTGACAGAGTCATTGATATTGATCGCTGGAACTTTGAGTTTCCCTTGGTCGCGCAATTTGATCAAATTGTGCACTCCCGTGGTTGTCTCTTCCGAAAGACCAATGATCTTTTTCATTTCTTTCGCAAAGCGCGGCTCATGCATCATATTGGTCAAATCGCCACCGTCATCCAGGATCATATTGAAACCTTCAGATCCCCAGCCAGTGATGGTCTGTTCGATGCACCAGTTGAATTCTTCTTCAGTTTCGCCTTTCCAAGCAAAAACTGGAATTCCGGCTGCTGCGATGGCCACCGCCGCATGATCTTGAGTGGAGAAAATATTGCAAGAAGACCAGCGAATCTCGGCTCCGAGCTCAATCAAAGTCTCAATCAAAACAGCTGTCTGAATCGTCATGTGCAAGCAACCAGAAATGCGAGCACCTTTCAGAGGTTTTTGCTTACCAAACTCTTTACGAAGAGCCATCAAACCTGGCATTTCCTTTTCCGCAATTTTAATTTCCTCACGACCCCAACGAGCCAAATCAGCAAAAACTTTTGGATTCTCCATCGCTTCTTTGCAGACCTTGTAATCCACTGCCGATGTCGCCGTCTTTTTGAAATTTTGTTTTGCTGCTTTGCCAGCCGGAACTTTTGCCATTTTGTTTTTTCCATTCGTCGTAGTCGTTGTCGCCATTTCTGAATCCTCAGCGCTTGCTTGGTTTTGTTTAATCCAAAGTCAAAATCTCATAACCCATATCTGTCACGAGAACCGTGTGTTCAAACTGGGCCGATAATTTTCCATCAATTGTCTCATAGTATTTAATAGTGGACCCAGGGATGTCGACTTCTTTGATATCTGGCCGGCCTTCATTGACCATTGGCTCCACAGTGATGCACTGCCAAGGAACCAGCAAGTCTCCTCGGCCTTTCTTCCCGTAGGACGGAACAAAAGGCTCGTCATGGAATTTACGGCCAATTCCATGCCCACCGATTTCTTTGACTGTCGTATAGCCTTTGCGGCTAACAAATTTGTCGATCACAAATCCGATATCCCCGGTTGTTCCACCGGGACGAACAGCTTCAATACCTTTGTCACGAGCTTCTTTGGCCACATCCACCAAATTGCGAGCGGCTTCAGAAACAGTTCCCACCAAAAAAGTCGCTGAACAGTCACCGAAAAAACCATCTTTTTCGCTGGTCACGTCAATATTGATAATATCGCCTTCTTTGAGGACTGTGTTGTTCGGAAGGCCATGACAGATCACTTGGTTGACCGAAGTGCAAATCGTTTTGGGGTATCCATGATAGCCCAGGCAGGCTCGATTGGCATTGTTGGTCAGAGTGTAGTCAGATACGATTTGATCCAATTCATCCGTTGTGATCCCGGGACGAACGTATTTTCCTGCATAGGTCAGAGTGCGGGCAGCTAAACGGCAAACCCACTCCATTTTTTTAATTTCATCTTTAGTCAATGGAACAATGGCCATACTGAATCCTTCAGTTCTAGAACGAAAAAACCCACTCTGTCTATAAGAGTGGGTTTTCCACGATTTTCGATATTTGGCAATCGAAACACAGAGACCTGACCCTGAGGGACAAAGCCTCTGTCATTTGCCAGAACTTATTTCAAATGCTTAGAAACGATTTTAGTCATTTCGAACATTGAAACAGTGTTCTTACCGAACAAAGCTTTCAACTTGTCGTCAGCGTTGATGTTGCGCTTGTTGTTTGAATCTTGAAGCTTGTGCTTCTTGATGTAATCCCAGAGTTTCTTAACAACTTGAGTGCGAGGCATTGAACCAGCACCGATAACAGCAGCCAAAGTCGCGCTTGGAGTGAGAGGCTTCATGAAAGCTGGATTTGGCTTTCTCTTAGTAGCAGTCTTTTTAGTAGCGGCTTTTTTAGGAGCAGCTTTCTTTGTTGCAGCTTTTTTAGGAGCAGCTTTCTTTGTCGCGGCTTTTTTTGTTGCCTTCTTTTTTGCCATTTATTCCTCCGAAAATGGTTCGTTTGGTTCTAACCCAAACGGGTTAATTGGTCGTTTCCAATAGATGCTAGTGTAAACACTTCTCTGGTTTTGTCCAAAAAAAAATGCAGCTTCATTCACATTTTTTTCATTTTCAGAGGGAAAATCTCCTGTTTTCAGAGGAGAATCCGCGTTTTCCCCTCGAGAATCTTCAGTTTTTCAGAGGGAAAACTGAATTTTCCGAGAGGAAAATCACGGCTTCTCGAGTGAAAATCTTAAATTGACCTCGATCAACTTCTGCCCACGCAGAGCCAATTTCCGCTTCCCCAGAGGAGAAAATGACCCACTTCAGAGGGAAAACTGGTCAAAAAGCCCATCCCTGGTCCATTTTTCGCTCTCGAAGAGCAATTGGACTCTTGAATTCTCGCTTTGAGCCGATCCAATCTTCATGGGAAATTTTCAATCTTTTGCGGAAGCATTGGAAAATAAAATCAGACAGCAACTCGAGAGGGAAAATCAAAAGCCCCAGCCCTCACAATCGCCGGAAGCCCCAGAGGCCGGCTGGACGCGACTTGTTGGCGAAATGCCCTCCTATCGATTTCAAAGTCAGCAGAAAGCCTCTGCTTACCACCGCAACCGACGTCCCGTGGCGCGCCCAACTCATGTCTTCAATGAAGCTCAAAAAGAGGCCTGGGCCTTCTTCCAGGCCCATCTGTCGACTCCCCTCAGCCCAGCCTTTACTCGTGCGGATCTTAAGCGCGCCTTCAGGGCCCTGGCTCTGCGTCTGCACCCCGACCAGGGCGGAACAGCCACCCAAATACAAAGCCTTCTCAAAGCTCGTCA
>JACCDW010998782.1_pt1 | contig 15479 bp, 13 predicted proteins | sample 7449781 | NCBI WGS metagenome assembly JACCDW01 (sample SAMN15323449, study PRJNA562643) | freshwater metagenome | isolation source: river surface water | place: USA:Blue River Watershed | collected 2017-08-18
AACCTTGGTTGACAGCCTCCTTAAAGGCTCGAAAAGCTGCCATAAAGCCCCCCGGCAAGCGGCTCTGAGAAGAATTGATCTGGATGAACTGCTGCTGCTCTTCGGACCAAAAGAGGGAATGGTGGATTCCACTCAAAGGCGATCCAGAAAGGGATACCAGGTACAACTCACGGTAGCCCGCAAACTCCTCGAAATACACCCCAGGCGCCTTCTCCTCCATCGCCTCCAGCAGCGCCCCCAAGGAATAACGAAACCCTCCAATATAGGCTCCTCCACTCTTCAAGAGGTCTGGGTACATTAGGAAATACTCTGCCCGACTGAGTACCAGTTGCCGATTTGCAAATAGCAGCTCCCGGTGCGGAGAAAACAACTCTTGAAATCGCCGTAAGGATTGGGCAAGCCGCGGAGAAGTAATCCACTTCGCATACACGCCTTCACTAAGCGTGACCTCATCGCCTACAATCTCGTAGGCATTGTCTCGAATAGTTGCCTTGGGTACCCAGGTCACTAAGGCATTTGCATCGAGAAGTAGGTAATCTTCTTCCCGCTCTCCTACGATTTGGCAGGTATAGTTACTTGTGTTTAAACTCCAACGCTGTGCGTCGAAGGGTAATTTTTTCCCGTATCGGGTGGTCAAAGTTTTCATGGATTCCTCCTGGTTTTGGTGATAAATAAATAAGCATACGAAGCCTTGAAAGAATTCAAGTGCTGGGTAAGCACACCAAGAAAAGAGAAGGTTTTGCAGGGAAACGTTTTTGGTCTGCAGGACCCACATCGTTTGACCACCGTGGCGTTTGACTCGGTTGGTACCAGTATTCTGGTTCTTGATGATAAGGCAAAGGTAACTAAGTTTTTAAAAAATAAAAATTCGGTGTTAGCAAATCACTTCACTAACACCGAACTAGAAAGGATTTTACTACGCTTAAAACATGCTTGGGTCAGGACGAGATGGGTCGTCCCACTTGGATGCTTTCGTAAGGTCCTGCGGCTTTTTAAATTCAACAAACCCTTCACCACCCGTGCCCTCTGCCCAAAATGGTTGACCCTTACTTGCCTCTATCGTTTCTCTTCGAACCTCCCAAATGGCTTCAATGATGGCTAAATAAGAGCCATGATCATCTTCATCTGAGGAACTGACAAATTCATCGAAGGTCAGAAAATTTCCGTTTTCTTGGGTAAGTGTAAGGCGATTGATGTTGGAATCCCCATCAAATGCGTATTCGAAGTCCAGCTCATCGACAGAATCCCAATTAAAAATCATATTGATCTCTTCTTCCCCATCTTTGGAGAACATGGCATAAAATCCATTCTTATCAATAAATACCAACGAAGCCACATCTTCTTTCCAGATACAAAAAGGAACAAGCCACCAAACCACCTTCGTATGGTAGTAAAAATCTTCGGGCACATAGCCTAAGACGGGGATGATTTTTTCGGATCTGATTCGTGCACAGATCTCATCAACTTGCTTATTGGTTAGAATTGGGCACACTTTGTCTGAGACCAATGCTTCCACAAATTCTGGAACATATGCCTTAATTCCCATTCGCCAAGCATACACTTGAGAGGATTTTTGCCAACGGCGCAAATACTGTTGGACCACATCAACCTTCTCATCAGCAGGCTTACGATAGGAAATCATTGGAAATCCACCTTCCTCATCATCGTCATCCTCATCATCATCCTCATCCTCTTCATCATCATCCGCATACTCCTCATCCTGATCCTCTTCATCCTCCTCATCCTCTTCTTCCTCCTCGGATTCATCATCCTCATCATCATCCTCCTCGAGTTCCATACTCTCCAGAAAGGATGCTAGGTCTAATCCATCCTCAGATTCTTCAACTTCAGTTTCTTCCTCTTCATCGGAGGCTTCTTCACTCGTATCTGCTTCCAATTCTGCCAAAAATTCATTTAGGTCGAATAATCCTTTATTTTCCTCAGCTTCTTCAGCATTAACTGTTTCATTATGAGAAATCGGATTGGAGAAGGCATACACATATTTTCCTCCACAGTATAAAAGCACGATTGAATCCGGATTTTCTTCCTTGAACTCCTCTTTTACCCAATCTGCTTCTGATTCACCTATTAACTCGGATAAATCAGCCCACATCGAATCCCCTTTATCTACTGTTCCAGCTACTGAAACAAAGTCGCCAAAATACGCATTGGAACTTAAGGTTTTGATTAAATCAAAAGCAGAGATCTCTACTACCACGATTTGCCCTTTTTGCAAATAGCTGTCCAATACATCCATGATATCATCCGTACCCTGTTTCTCTACGAATTTCTTAATCAGTTCGTCGAGATTGATTTCTTCTTCCTCCAACTCTTCTTCTGAAGAATCTTCTTCCTCACCAGCATCCATCTCCTTTAAAAAATCATTCAAGTCGAGTGATCCGGTATTTGCTACAACTTCCTCATCGGATTCTTCCCCATCTTTACCCACTAGGCTAAGAATTTCTTCCAATTGTCCTTCCAAAGGAAGATTGATTTGTCTTTGCTTGAGCAAGCTCGAGAAATTGACAAAGAGGTCCGGCGAAGGAGCATTTTGGCAGGGTTCTTTCAATACACGCGGATCTGCCCCACTTTCAATGAGATAAAGGGCCATTCCTAAAAATCCGTTGATAAAGGCAACCGTCAATGGGGTGCCACCCTGCTTGCTGAAATAGATATTGTCATCCTTCAATCTTCGATTGACATCGGCCCCGTTTTCAACGAGAATTTCCACACAGTCGAGGTGGCCACCAGCCGCCGCGAGGAAAATTGGCGTATACCCATCTTCCCCCACAATGTCTGCCTTTGCCCCGGCCTCTAGCAGATAGGTTAAGATTTCGTCCTTTCCATCCCAGGCTGCAAAATGGACCGCAGTGTATCCTTCCCCATCGTCAAAACTTGCATCAAGGTCCACTCCTGCATCTACCAAATCAATGATTCGCTGATCTACTTCCGTATAGGTGGAGACATATGAAATCAATTCATTGGTGATTAAAGTCTCCCCATTGAATTGAAGTATTGGATTACCTGCTTGTACATAAGCTGCAACGTACTCCAAATCTCCCTTCAAATAGGCTTTCACCGCTTTGTCAAAGGTGTACTTTTCGCTTGCCTTCGCAGGGGTAGCAGGTGTGGATTTTGGAGCAAGGAGTTCAATAAACATGAGTGTAGCTGCGATGGCAGACTTTACGTCCGAAAATCCAGGATGGCCTTTGAGACGAACCCCTTGTGAATATTGTTCAAGGAGACCCCCACTATTCGCTACTGCCAGCTGCACCCACTCTTCTTCTCTGCAATAAAATACAATCTTGATGGTATTCCCTGCGGTATTGAAACCTAGGTGCGTTCCTCGCTTGGGATGTACCCAGGGGAGATGGATGTCCACGTAATTGTCTTTGTTTATTTTTTTTACTTCTGCAGTTGGAAAGTGCTGAAGTAGGGCATCAGCTAATGCTTGTTGAAGGGTGGGTGTCGACATAGCGATACTAGTTTATAGATATCTGTTTACTAATTGAGAGAGAAGTTAACTAGAACTATTTTTTTATACCAAAAAATGTTTTGTTCGACTAGTGGAATCTTAGTGTATCTGCGTTACTGGTTCAAAAAAACAGTTCCTTAAAAAATGAAATGGTCATAAAAAAACAAAACAGCCGTTGAGAGCTGTTTTGTTTTTTTAAAAATAAGAGACAATTAACCTGCCAAATGAGATGCTGCCATCTTAAACAAGGCACTTTCATTGTCATGGATAGCTCCGTCTGCTTTGGCAATTCTAGCCAACTCAACTAAGACACCTTTTTTCATGTCCGCTGGAAATTTTCCTGCAAAATATGCTAGGCCAGCACCCAAGTAAGCAACTCTTTCTTCAAAAGAAAGACTTTTCGCTACTTCTAATGCGCTCTGTACAAAGCGATCCACTTTTTGATCAGTAAAGCGAGAAGCAGACTCTAGGACAGTTTCAACTTCCTCGTCAGTAAATTCGCCATCAGCTGCTGCCATTTCTAAAAATAGCATCATCAATGTGCCCATTTCTCCGATTTTGTCAAAGATTTCTTGATTTGTCATTTTGTGTTTAAGGTTAAGGTGTTTCTGGTAAACTTAGCAAAAGTAAAAATGTTTATAAATAATTTAAGTTTTTCTTATCAAAAATTTTTAAGTGGTCGGAAATGGGTGGTATGGGGATTATTCAAAGTTCAAGGATGATTAATTTTTAATGACTAGTGCATATATAGAGATATCTACAGTTGAAAAAACTAGAAGAACGTTCAGACTTATAAATAAATGAGCGACCTTCTAAAGACCTGCTTTTTGGGAGATAAGTTGGTGAAGAATTGACATTACTAAATTATTGCCATTAAATTTGTTGCTAATTAACTGCATAATAGAAAGTTATACAGCTTCTGAAAACTAGTGCCTTAACGCAACCTTGGAGTAGCAACTTGGTAAACCAACCTGTATTCATTGGGCGCCCATACTTCAACTTAAACACGAATTATCATGAGAAAATTATCCGGATTTTTAGTACTAATCATTGCAAGCGGGCTTTTCGTATCCTGCGGATTCGGTGGGGGCAAAGATATCTCCCTTATTCCTGTTGAAAATGGAGATGAGTTCCAGTACATCGATAAGGAGGGAAAAATTGTAATCAACCCTCAGTTCTCCACTGCCACCGTCCACAGAGACGGGATTGCATTGGTACGCACCACAGGTAAGAAAGCGCTTTGGGGATACATCAATGAGGAAGGAAAGTATGCCATTCAGCCATCTTACAAGACAGCTACGGTATTCTCCGAAGGTCTTGCCTGGGTAGTAACGGAAAACGGTGCTCCTACTGCCATCAACACCAAAGGAGAGCTGAAAATTACCCTTCAAGATGCTGAGACGGTAAAAATATTTCAAGAAGACCTTGCAGCATTCAGTGTCACCCAGGATTCTAAAGTAAAATGGGGCTTTGTAAACAAGGAAGGTAAGGTAGCCATCCCTCCTCAATTTGCTACTACGGGAAATTTCTCCGGCGGTAAGTGTGCCGTACAAAATGAAGAAGGAAAGTGGGGATACATTGATAAAGAAGGAAAAATTGTCGTCTCTTACCAATTTGACAATGCTAACAAATTTGTAGAGGGTCAGGCTGTAGTGGTATTTGACGGCAAAACAGGAGCTATCGACGAGGCTGGTAAGTACGTGATCAACCCACAGTTTGATGGGCTCGTAGAGGACGGCGATTTGTACTTGGTGGAGCAAGGCGAGAAGTTTGGATGGGCAAACCGAGAAGGCCAAATCACCATCAACCCACAATTTAGTTCTGCCTTTACTTTTTCTGGAAATGACATTGCTCCTGTACAAATCGGCGAAACATGGGGTTATGTGGACAGCGAGGGTAAAATCAAGATTAACCCGCAGTTTAAAGTTGCCATACCCTTTGCGGGTGGCCTGGCTACAGTATTGAGTGGAGAGAAAGTTGGCTTCATCGATTTAGATGGCAAATACATCATCAATCCACAATACGATGGTATTGCTTCGGACTTGCTCAACTACATCTTGGATGGAAGCTCAGAATACGAAAGCGTAGATACCGATTTCTTCAACATCGCACCTATCGTATCTCGCATTAACTTAACCACACCGGAAGGATTGACCCTTTCGAGCACCGTAGGAGATGTCGTGACTAAATTAAGTATTCCCGAAGATGCCTTTAACGAGTACACTACCCAGCACAAGGTATTGAGTGACATTTCCATAACCAACGATGCTTCCTTGAATTTTTCCGTATGGGCTAGAGCCCACAATGAGGTGCAAGATGGCTGGTACACCGTATCCGTATTCAACGCCGCTGCGCCTGTACAAGGATATGCCTATACCATCAACCTTACTGGTAGAGGCTACGATAAGGCCGAAAAAGTGGTAGAAGCAATCGAAAAAACAATTAAAGGGTTGAAGAAGGATGAAGTCGAATCTGCTGAAGAAGGATACATTGTCTACAAAAGCGCTAAACAAAACATTTACCTACAAACTAGCGGCAATCAAGTGATCGTGACTATCCTGAAAGCTGACCAAGTGGAAACAGGAGATTAATTTATTCAAGAACTTTTAGCTTCCCCTAAAGTCTATTTAGGGGAAGTTTTTCTATACATCCATATTTCACTGATGCGGGCAAATTCAGGATGATACAAACAAAATTTTAAGCAGTTAGTTAGAAAAACAAACTTGTTCAAAATTCCATGAAAATAAACCTAGCTTTTCTAGTTTCAATTTTTCTCCTGATCCAGTTAACTGCCGGCGCACAGGATTTAGAGAAGATGAACAAAAGTGAATTGCGCGATTTTTCCCTTCTACTCCAAGGTAAAATAGACTCGCTCAACACACAAATCAACTCCCTTCAGGAAACTGGCAAGCTGCTCTCCGCCTCCTTGGCCAGCTCAGAGGAGAAAAATGCAATCAATATTTCTGAAATTCAAAAATTGAATAACCTGATTGTCAAGACTCAGAAAGAACTCGAGCGCATTCAACTTGAAAAAGAGGCAATCATCACTACCCTCAACAAAGATGTGCTTCTTCTTAAAGACTCTATTTCAACCTTGCAGCAGGCTTTCCTAAGCGTGGCAAGCGGTACGCCAAACGACCCCAATGACTTTTTAAATTCCTATTACAAAAAACCATTTCCCTTGGAAAACAACTCCTTTTCTTTGGTGCTGAGCAAGGTAGTTTTTGGAACATCTAATTCTAGCGATTCCGATTATTACAACGAGGAAAGTCAAGTGAAATCCCTCCCCGAAATTCTTCCTGCAGAAGCATTTACCTATTGGGGCGTCAAGCCTAAGGTGAAAATCATCAACGGAACCGAATTCAATGACTTTGTGGTGGCCCAACCTTTAGCCTATTACAACGCTCGCCTTCCGAAAATTCAGATTTACAAAAACAAACTCCTCACTGTTGTAAATCAGAATGCCTCCGAAGAGTCTTTTCTATTTACAGTGAATGGGTTGGACTCTGACAATAGAAACAATCAGCGCGGAATCATTCAATTTAACCTAGTCAGCGAAGAGTCTAGTACAGATGAGGAATACGATAGACCCAAGAATTTGACATGGAGATTTTTTGCAATTGAAAACGAAGTTTACCTAGCGCTTAACTATACTCAGCTTTCACGAATCAATTCCGAGCTTCAGGAAGTAGGTAAGATCGAAGCTTACTCTGAATATTACAATCGGGTGGTGATGGCTTCTGAATTTGATAGCGATTACCGACAAACCACTACAGGGAAAGGAGTGTACTTGTCCCGCAAACAAGACAGCTTCATGCCAGAGTCCTTGTACATTGACCCCAATGACTTGATCTTCCTTTTTAAGTTGAAGTAAACTCATTGAAACCCAATCAGTGCACAGGGCTCCTCGCGAATCCTGTGCGTTTTTATTTTGAAAATTGGGAGGAATAGACCCTCTCCACAAAAAACAATTGGAATGGTAAAAACAAACTTTATATCCTCCCGCAATCCTGCAGGGGCATGATAGGAAAAGAAATAAAGGATTACGCTATCCTAAATTTGAATTCCCCTACCCATTCTCCTCAATATACCCAATCAGCAACTTTCGCAAAAGTCTACGCTCCTCGGCAATAGTTTCCACGTTGGATTTTAAATTATTGAGCATGCCCTGAAGGTGAGCCACCGCATTGGCCACCTTGCGTAGCTGCTTGGGGTCTAAGGGAAGCAAATGGGGAGCTGGCTTTTTCCCCAGTAGCTTATCCATGCCTAGTCGAGGCATGTCATATACCTCCTCAATGAGCTCCCAAAGCTCAATTCGCTTTTCTCGATAACGGGTTTGGTTACCCATAAAAATCTGTTCCTTTCGGGTATACAGGGACAGGTGTCGGACAATGCTGTCCGAACGAATCAATCGCATATTTCCCGAATTCAGCTCATCTCGTGTAGCCATGTTTTCTACAAAATTAACCCCGGTGACCAAGGAGGATGAACCTGATAAGGTGAAGTAGGCAAACAAACTGTCTAAAAATGGCTTTTCCCCAAGTCCTACCTGCATCAGGGAAATCAAGGTGTTAATCTGCTTTTCTCTTGAAGCATAGTTGGCCTTCACCTCTTCCATGCGGATGCTATCCAAGTCCAAATCCTTTACCAAACGCTGCGCATACTGTACCCCACGCGTATTTTCTCCCCATTTTTCTCGCTGATTGTCAGCAAAAAAACCCAAGGAAATCGCTGCAAACACCATCAGAAACTCCATGGCATACTTTTTCCAACTTGATTTTTTAGACTTATTCGTAGAGTCTGAGAGGTCCTTTTTCATGGTCTTGAGTTTTTGAATCCTAAGCTATTTTACTAAAAAAAGAAGAAGAAAAATAGCGCAGCATTGGTGATTCGTACTCCGTCAAAATAGCCAATAATCCTGCGAGAACCATCCATTACCCGACCATCTTCAAGGTATCCTATCGTCCGACGGGACTGATCCATCACCCGCCCATTTTCAAGATAGCCAATGGTAGACCTAGATCCATTCATCACTCGTCCATCTTCCAGATAGCCAATGGTCCGTCGCGTACCATCCAGCACGCGATTCCCCTCCAAGTAGCCAATAGTCGACCGAGAACCATTGGTTACCCGCTCCCCTTCAATGTAGCCTACGGTCCTGCGGCTACCATCCATCAGACGCTGGGCGATACTTGGCGTAACCCCAAGAGCTAAATAAAGTAGGGTAATTAGTAGAAAGAGTCTCATTAGATGTAAATGAATAGGATTAACCGCAGTTATGCCACTAGTTCACGGAAAATGTTTACCAAGCGGATAATTTGGTCAACCATTAACAAAGAATCCAATCAAGGGCATATTCGATACAAGATAATCCGCTTATCCGCTTCAGACTTGGTACGGAAAATCAAATCCCTTCCGTGCTGGGCTTGAAAAAACTGGTTGACCAGCTTGATGTACCGGGATCTCCTCACCCTTCTGTAGTCCAAGCTATCTAGGGCAGTGCTACCAAACAATTCATCCAACTGATGGACATCTACAAGCATGCTTGGCTGGGCTAGAAGCTTGGTCACAAGTCGTTCGATATCCTCCACCCCATCTACAGTACCCTGCTCCTCAATAGGAGGTAGCGGTTCAGCTGGGCCTGCTCTTTTGGAAAGATGATTTTTACTCCACCAGAAAATCCCCCCTACTGCGGCCAATAGCCCTAAGCCCGCAAGAATAGAAAAAGACCAATCCTCTATTCCAAAGGACGACGAGGTCTGCTGGTTAAATCGAATGTCTCCTACTTTCGTAAATTTTTCCAAAGGAGCTGTAGGAGACAATAGAAAGGTAGGGTCGCCGTATTTATCAAAAAATACCGCATTGTTTTCCAAGGCAACGGCCACCGCAAAGGACTTAAACTTCCCGAAGTTATTTTCCTTCACAAAATACAAGGTGTTTTCTTTTTTGTGTAGCAGCAACAGCCCGAGATGGGCTTCAAGTTGATACAATTGAACTCCATAATCCTTCAAGTCGAAGGAGGGCAGGATCCATGAACTTAGATTTTTTTGATTTGGGAAATCCAGCTCTATGGAACTCCAGGCTTTGCTCTTAAAGTCAAATACATACCCGTTTTTATCCGGAAAAAAGACATTGGATGGCTGGTGGATGTTTTCCCCCAAAATGGAAATCACCCGGTCCCCATCCACAAAAATCCCTACTCCCCCATAGTTCATGGGAGGGGAAGAGACCGGAACAAATTCCCAAAACCCAGTTTCAAAATCAAACTCGAGTAATTCGCTGTGTCCTCTCCAAAATCCATACCGTCCCATGGAATACAATTTTCCCTCCCGCACAAAAAAATGCGCATGACAATTGAACCCAGAGCCCGAACCCTTATACAGATTTTCCCAACCATCACCGGTCCACCGCAAGACGTCAAACCTACAAGGAATGACCGCTAAAAATTGTCCTTGAAACTGAAATAAGGTGGTAGGATCATCAGTAGTGAGGTAAGGCGAGGCGAGCAGTGCCTCTACCATCACCTGAGTAATGCTTTGAGGAAGAGTTTCCCAAGCAAAGCGATCGAAAGATTCGTTTGGATTGATTTTTATCCAATCAAAGGAAGCGTAGGTCTGCTTTTCCGATTGAGCAGAAAGATGAAGACAAGAAAAAAATATTCCAACAAAAAAAATGATTGCTTTCATGGGACACTATTTTCTACTGATACAAAACTCCACCAATCAGAAACAAGGAATAACCTAAAGGTATTAAAAACTCGAAAAAAGCCATAGCAAAAACTAAAGATGCATGATACGGTTAAAAAATGAAATCCCCCCTACAGAAAAAACCCATAGGGGGGATTCGCAAAAACCTGAATATGGTGAAGTATTTTTACCCTTACTTCAAGCCTCCAATCATATCTTCTGGCTTCACCCACTCGTCAAATTGTGCTGAGGTAAGCAAGCCCAACGCCATCGCTGCTTCTCGCAAGCTCGTTCCTTCCTTATGCGCCTTCTTGGCGATGGCCGCTGCATTTTCATAGCCAATGTAAGGATTCAATGCCGTCACTAGCATCAGGGAATTTTCCAAGTGCCGTTGGATCATCGGTGTATTCGGTTCAATTCCCACCGCACAGTTTACATCAAAGGAAACGCAAGCATCCCCTAGCAATCGGGCAGATTGCAGGAAGTTGGCCGCTATCAGCGGCTTGAACACATTCAGTTCAAAATGGCCATTCGCACCCCCAATGGTAATGGCCACATCGTTGCCCATCACCTGCGCTGCTACCATGGTCATCGCCTCCACTTGAGTAGGATTGACCTTGCCCGGCATAATAGAAGATCCAGGCTCATTTTCTGGAATCAAGATTTCCCCAATGCCCGAGCGTGGACCTGAGGAAAGCATGCGAATGTCGTTGGCAATCTTCATCAAGGACACCGCCAACTGCTTCAATGCCCCATGGGTTTCGACCATGCCATCGTGCGCAGCAAGTGCCTCAAACTTGTTGGGTGCCGTTACAAAAGGAAGACCAGTCAGGCTAGCGATTTTTTTCGCCACTAGTTCAGAATATCCCTGCGGGGTATTCAATCCCGTGCCTACTGCTGTACCTCCCAAGGCCAACTCGGACAAGTGCGCAAGGGTATTGTTGAGCGCACGCAAACCATGATCGAGCTGCGCTACGTAGCCGCTAAACTCCTGACCTAGGGTGAGGGGTGTCGCGTCCATAAAGTGCGTTCGGCCGATTTTTACCACCTGCTTGAAAGCTTCTGCCTTGGCGGCTAGCGTATCGCGAAGCTGCTTCACTCCTGGAATGGTCGTTTCAGCAACCATCTTGTAGGCCGCAATGTGCATGGCCGTAGGATAGGTGTCGTTAGAGGATTGAGACTTGTTGACGTCGTCGTTGGGGTGGATTTTCTTTTTGGCATCTTCCAAGGATCCTCCCAAAAGTACATGTGCACGGTAGGCAATCACCTCATTGGCATTCATGTTGGATTGTGTACCCGAACCCGTCTGCCAGACTACCAAAGGAAACTGGCTATCGTGCTGCCCGGTCAGTACTTCGTCACATACCTGAGCGATGATTTCCGCTTTTTCGGATTCCAATACCCCTAGCTCTGCATTCGTCAACGCTGCGGCTTTCTTCAATATCGCAAAGGCATGGATGATCTCAATTGGCATACGATTTTTCTCGCCGCCAATTTTAAAGTTATTGATCGAACGCTGCGTCTGCGCTCCCCAGTAGGCCGAAGCTGGAACCTCTACAGGTCCCATGGTGTCTTTTTCTATACGGATGGACATGGTAGTCGAAATAAAAGGGTGGACATTAGGCCACAAAGGTACATGCAAAGTCCCTTTTTGCCTACAGCTTCCGTGAGGATTCCACGTTGCTGGAAGGAAAATTGATCACTTCCTGGAAAAGTTTTTTGCTGGGGACTAATTGTCGGTGGAAAAAAAATACCGCCAAGGCATAATTGACTGCCATCAAGGAAAGGCATGCCCCACCTTGAACAAATTGCTGGGATACCAAAAAGAAAAAAAGCGAAAAGCCCAGCAATATCCCTGTCCAAAACCAAAGGAAAAATCGAGTAGTCGAAAAGAGCTGGTAGCGGACATAAAGAATGCTTCCTCTCGGCGTGGCCTCCACCTTTCCTTGAATGAGGGGAAGAAAATTGTCCCCTTTTTCAATCACTCGGGATAGTAGAAATCCATGATCCCCCACTTTTCCATAAAATAGCGGACGCAGCTCAGGGAGTCCTTCGGCCCGAGTCCCTCGGGTGACTGCAGCCAAGCGCTCCAGGAGCTCCTCCTTGGACAAGGCGCTGACGAGGGTTTCCCGACCAAAAGGCAGCCAGTTCATGAGTTACTTAACTGCGATGCAGGAAATTTCTACCTGAACATTTTTTGGAAGTTTGCTTACCTCCACCGTCTCCCGCGCGGGGGGATCGGACTTGAAGTACTGCCCATAGGCCTCGTTGATGGCGCCAAACTGGCCCATATCGCGGATAAAGATGGTGCATTTGGCCACATTGGCAAAGCCAAAGCCAGCTGCCCGAAGGATTGCTTCCATGTTTTTCATGACGGCATGCGTCTCTTCGGTGATGTTTTCATTGATTAGCTCACCCGTCTCTGGATCTAGCGCGATTTGGCCCGACACATAGAGGGTATCTCCAACTTGTACCGCTTGAGAATAGGGCCCGATGGGCGCAGGGGCTTCTGGGGTGTAGATGATTTGTTTAGTCATTTTATATTAGGTAGTATCAAGTAGCTAGTATCAAGTATCAAGACGCTTGAAATTGTACTAAGTAACGCGTACTAAGTACCTTTCTTCGCTTCCTCCCAGTACACATCCATTTCTGCCAAGCTCATCTCACTTAGATTTTTGCCAGCCGCTTTGGCTGCGCGCTCCAAGTACTGGAATCGGGAGATAAACTTGAGGTTGGTTCGTTCCAAAGCCTCCTCTGGGTTGATATCAATAAATCGGGCATAGTTGATCAGCGAAAAAAGCAAGTCTCCAAATTCTCCCGACGCCTTTTCTTGGTCGATTTGGGATCCAGCACCAACGCGAAACTCCGCCTCAAACTCTCCCATTTCCTCCTTCACCTTCTCCCATACCTGCTCGGGCTCCTCCCAATCAAAACCCACTCCTCGCGCCTTTTCTTGGATCCGCATGGCCTTGATTAGGGCAGGCAAACTTTTCGGCACCCCACCAAGAACAGAGACATTTCCCTTCTCGGTCAACTTGATTTTTTCCCAATTTTGCTTAACAGTCTCCTCGTCCTGAGCCACCGTGTCCCCATAGATGTGTGGGTGACGACGAATCAATTTTTCACACAAGGAATCAATCACCGTACGGATGTCGTAGCTACCCTGCTCCGAACCGATTTTTGAATAAAAGACAAGGTGCAAAAGGAGATCTCCCACTTCTTTCTTTATTTCCTCCGGATTACCTTCCAAAATAGCATCCGAAAGTTCAAAGGTCTCCTCAATGGTCAGGTGACGCAAACTTTCAGTAGTCTGCTTTTTGTCCCAAGGACATTGCGCACGCAGCTCGTCCATGATAGTCAATAAGCGGTCAAAGGCAGCCAATTGCTCGGCTCGAGAACTCAAGTTGGACATGTTATAGGAAACTATGCTTGACGTGTAAACGTTTTCAAAGTAAAGCATTAAATTTGCGCAAATTTCTCCGGTATGGCAACTTTCTTCATCACACTCGGTTTCATCGCCCTTTTCTTCGTTTTGATGTCCGTAAGGCTGATTTTTCTAAAAAATGGAGAGTTCAAAGGGACCTGTGCTTCGCAAAGTCCTTTTCTAAATAAGGAAGGAATCACCTGCAACCTCTGTGGCAAAACGGTAGATGCCAATACCAACTGCGCCAACCCAGACAATGAGGTGGACAAGGTGATGGCCAAATTCAAGTAATCTTTTCTCGCGTAGCCAACTAGTTTTAACATACAAAATCAATATTCGTGTCACTAATAAAATCTATCTCTGGAATTCGAGGCACCATCGGCGGCAAGCCAGGCGAAGGTCTCACCCCCATTGATGTGGTCAAATTTACCGCCGCTTACGGTACCTGGGTACTCGAGCAAACAGGCAACCCCAAGGTAGTCATCGGCAGAGATGCCCGACTATCAGGAGACATGGTCTCCCGTTTGGTGGCTGCCACTCTTCAAGGCTTGGGCATTTCGGTGATCGACTTGGGCTTGAGCACCACTCCTACGGTAGAGTTTGCAGTGCCTCGAGAAAATGCAGGAGGAGGAATTATCCTCACTGCCAGCCATAACCCAGCCCAGTGGAATGCACTCAAGCTGCTCAATGCAGTAGGAGAATTTATATCAGACGCCGAAGGCAAGGCCATCTTGGCCAAAGCCGAATCAGAGGACTTTACCTTTGCTGAAGTACGCAAACTTGGGAAATACACCGAAATCACGGACTACATGGAGCGACACATTCAGCATGTGCTCGACCTAGAGCTGGTCGATGTGGAAGCTATCAAAGCCCGCAACTTCAAGGTAGTCGTGGATGCAGTCAACTCTACCGGAGGCATAGTGGTTCCTAAACTTTTACGCGCATTGGGCGTCAGTGAAGTGGAGGAAATGTTCTGCACCCCAGACGGCAACTTCCCCCACAATCCGGAGCCCCTCCCAGAAAACCTACGTGACATCGCCAAGAAACTTGAAAAAGGGCATTACGACCTGGGCATCGTGGTCGATCCAGATGTAGACCGCTTGGCGCTAGTCAATGAGGACGGCTCCATGTTTGGGGAAGAATACACCCTAGTAGCTGTTGCTGACTATGTGCTATCCCGAACTCCTGGCAATACTGTATCCAACCTTTCCTCTACGCGAGCCCTTCGAGATGTGACTGAAAAGCGAGGAGGCACCTACACCGCATCAGCGGTGGGCGAAGTGAATGTCGTCAATCAAATGAAGGCCGTGCAGGCAGTCATCGGTGGGGAAGGCAACGGCGGCATCATCTACCCAGCTTCCCATTATGGACGAGATGCTTTGGTGGGCATTGGGTTGTTTTTGACTCACTTGGCCAAGTATGGCAAGTCCATCTCCATGCTTCGCGCGACCTACCCGAGCTACTTTATTTCCAAAAATAAGATCGAACTTACCCCCAACTTGGACGTGGATGATATTCTGCTCAAAATCAAGGATAAATACAAAAAACATCCCATCAACGATTCCGATGGGGTGAAAATTGAATTTGAAAAGGAATGGGTACACCTTCGGAAGTCCAATACCGAACCGATTATTCGAATTTATTCAGAGTCTGACTCGGAAGCGAAAGCTGAACACCTTGCCAAAAAAATCATCCAAGACATCAAGGAGGTTGTGAATGCAACCTTGATCTAAAGAAAGTCTTACTTTGCCCAAAAGCATCCTATGAAGCACGTATACCTCGACAATGCCGCCACCACACCGATGGACGATCGCGTGATCGAGGCTATGCTACCCTTTATGCGTGCACATTTTGGCAATCCTTCCTCGGTCCATAGCCATGGAAGAGAGGTACG
>JACCDW011105982.1_pt1 | contig 15478 bp, 3 predicted proteins | sample 7449781 | NCBI WGS metagenome assembly JACCDW01 (sample SAMN15323449, study PRJNA562643) | freshwater metagenome | isolation source: river surface water | place: USA:Blue River Watershed | collected 2017-08-18
CTTGGACAGTGCAAACGGCGGCAGTTGGCTGGGCGGATCTAGCTTGAAATTCACAGCCGGCGGAATTGATTTAAATGGCCCAGCAGCGCCCGGGGTCACACCGCCCAATCCCATAACTAAAACTATCATGGATGACACTACGTTTAGCACTGCCACCGGCTGGCAGGTAAAGAAAGATGGGTTGGAAAGTATTGTGAGCCGAGCACCCACACATGAACCATACCCATACCACAACAAAGGTGTCGACGTTGAGATTACATTAGAGCAAGGTAAACCACCGCCACCACCGGGTGCAATACCTGTGCCACCGGGCATTGAAATACAGAGAACAGCATGAGTGAATTTACATTTAATCTCAGTGGCCTAAACATCAGTCAAGAGGACGGATTAGCACAAACACCTGCTAATAATGCTGTACCTGCAGGTAAAGCAGCTAATGGTGCCGAAACATTTAAAGTAAAAGGCCCCCCGGGCATGACTTTGGAACAAGCTCGCGCAGTGTTTGAGCAACAAGTCAAAACTGGTGGCGTTGTGGGATTCGCACCTGGGGACAGTTTAAGCGCAACCACACAAGCATTTGATGGCTTAGAAGCAGCCAAGGCTCAGTTTGGCCAAGCCACCGCTGGACTAAGTGGAAATTTGCCTATTGGTACCAATTTACAAACATTGGCTGCATCTATAGGACCAGGTGGCACAGCCGCAGCAGGACAAATCAGTTCCTTTGCCACAGGAGCTGCTGCGGCACTTAACACCATGCGAGTTAACGCAACTGGGTTTGTATCGGACCCACAGACTATTGGGGCATTAGGTAGCAGTGTGAATCAGTTACCACAAGTGCCCTCACAAATCAACACTGCACTCACTCGTGACGGGGCAAGCTTGCTCAATGATGTAAAAAGCTTTGCTGGTGAAATTTCGGGAGTGGTTGGAAAAACAGTTTCAACAATAAGCAATCTTTTAAAAGGCACACCCACTGATGGTATTGATTCTGCAGACCTATCAAAAACAGTGTCTGCATTAGGACCACTTCCTGGACTAGGTCAAAATCAAGTAACTGCCACACTGGCGCAAGCACAAAAGTTAGCAGGACAAAAGTTCGATCAAATGACCAATGCCAATGGCGTTGGTGCATTTGGTTTCGATGCTGCACAACTTGAAAAGGCTGGCTTGGTCAAACCTGGAACCGCAGCAGAATTTTTAGCACAAGGCAAAAACGATTTGTTAAGTGTATTAAAAAGTCCTTCGGTGTGGACCGGCAAAGAAGGCGTAACAAAAGTTCAAGACTTTCTTGGCAATCCAGCATTGCAATCAAAAATACAACAGGGACTGATGAAAGACGGGTTGAGCGATCTCAAACAGTTAGGCGTACCCACAGACAAAATGACTCCACAAGCACTTAGTGGACTTGCAACCAATGCTGCAAAAAATGTACAAGATACTTTCAAGTGGGCGCAAAATTCTCCCGACTTACCAACATCTGTAAAAGAACAATATGATAAAGCCGCAGTAAACACAGCTTATGCCACAAACCTAGCAGAAACCAAAGTTGAAGAACCTGTGCTGAAAGAAAAAGTAGTTGAACCGAGCGAAAATACTGTTAATTCTGACACAGTAGATGCAGCAGCAAATAGAGTAGTCGGTAATGATAAAGTTCCTGATGTTACAAGCAATAGCGGCAGTAACGAGGCTGCAACAAAAACTGGAATCTTCATTGCATTGGTCGGTAGCACTTATGCTAGTGCACTTTCAATTGACAGCACCATTTCTAAATTAGAATCCGATACAACAATAAGTCAGGAATCATGGAACGCGGTAAACCAAGAGTTTATAGCAGTCAAAGCCACTTACAATGCTAGAATTGACGATGTCCAATCCGCAGCAGTTGCTGCAATCGACGAGCTAGGAGCTCCGCGGAATGCAACTTTGGTCCAAAAATTTAACTCTGCACAGTCGCTCATAACCAAATCGTTGTTTCCACTGTTTACTAACATTAAACAAAGACTCGCAGCCCTGGCCAATAAAATTGCCACATAAATATAATCATGCCCACATACATTGGTTTCAACACCCAGCAGCAATACAAGAAGTTTACTCTATTGGATTTTGAGTTAATCAAGCGTGACCTGTTGAATGCATTTAACATACGTCAAGGTCAACTGCCCGGGCGTCCCGGATATGGTACAGTGCTTTGGGATTACTTGTTTGAAAACCAAGTTGAAGCAGTTCAGCAAGGTATTATCAACGAAGTTCAACGAGTAGCCGGCGGCGACCCAAGGATCTACGTCAGCCAAGTCAATGTGTTTCCGCAGCTGAACGGCATGCTAATTGAATTACAACTTCAGATTGTCAATACCGGCGCATCAGAATTACTCAATATATTCTTCAATCAAGAACAGCGCAACGCCAGCTACGTATAACTGCGTGGTTTTTAACAGCCATAAATAAAACAAAGGTTGATAGGCAATGGCAAAAACCACGAGACAAACAGCGATATTTGGTGTAGAAGATTGGAAACAAATCTACCAAACCTATCGCGAAGCTGATTTTCAAAGCTACGATTTTGAAACTCTACGCAAGAGTTTTGTAGATTATCTACGTTTATACTATCCAGAAACATTTAACGATTTTATTGAGTCTAGCGAATACATTGCACTGTTGGACTTGATTGCGTTTATGGGTCAGGCCATGGCATTTCGTACTGACCTTAACACTCGTGAAAACTATCTAGACACTGCTGAGCGCAGAGATTCAGTGGTGCGCCTGGCTAACTTGGTCAGCTACACTGCCAAACGTAACACCGCAGCACAAGGCTTTTTAAAAGTATTCAATATTACCACCACTGAAAACGTAGTGGATTACAACGGCATCAACTTATCTAATGTAACAATCAATTGGTCTGACCCAACAAACCCAAATTGGTTAGAGCAATGGAACGCAGTTATCAATGCAGCATTGGTGGACACACAAAAAATTGGACGGCCAGGCAATCGCCAAACAATTTTAGATATCCCAACTAGTGAATATGCTATCAATCTGGTGCCTGGCTTCTTGCCAGTGATTCCGTATACATCAGTTGTTGATGGTGTTAACATGCCTTTTGAGGCCATTACTGCAACATCCGTGGGCAGAGACTACATCTATGAACCAAGTCCTGTGCCCAATACAAGTTTTAATCTTTTGTACAAAAATGACAGCTTGGGATACCAGTCTGCCAACAACGGTTACTTCTTTATGTTCAAGCAGGGCACACTGCAAAATCAAGATTTCAATTTGGCAGAACGTATTGCTAACCGCACAGTGAATATCAATATTGAAGGTGTTAACAACCAAGACCGTTGGCTATTCCAGCTTGACAACATAGGCAGTATTGCACGTGAATGGCTGTATACTGAAAACATTTACAGTGCTGCTGCAGAACAGCTTACTACATTGCGCCCAATATACTCAACCACGTCAAGAACCAACGACCAAATTACCATGGTATTTGGTGACGGCGTATTCTCAGAAATTCCAGTAGGTACCTTTCGTGCCTATGTTCGCAGTAGCAACGGATTGCAATACATTATCAATCCTGAAGAAATGCAAAACGTTGTGTTACCTATCAGCTATATCAGCCGTTCAGGTAACTTGGAAACAATCACATTCACTTGCGGCATTACACAACCGGTAAGCAACGCACAAGCACGTGAGAGCATTGACTCAATCAAACAACGTGCTCCTGCTCGTTATTACACCCAGAACCGTATGGTCAACGGCGAAGACTACAACCTCTTCCCATACACTGCTTACAATTCTATTATTAAAAGCAAAGCAGTAAACCGTGCGTCAATTGGCACAAGTCGTTATCTTGACTTAGTTGACAACACTGGCAAGTATTCTAGTACCAATACATTTTCCAGTGATGGTGCATTGTGGGAAAACAATATTCTCCCCACAACATTGTTCAGTTGGACAAACCGCAATCAGATCATTGACTTTATAACCAATACTATACAACCTCAGTTGATCGAAGCCACAACAAAGCAATTTTACTATGCTAACTTTCCTAGAGAAACAGTAAACACTGGATCAACCGCAGATTATACATGGAGCCAAAGCACAACATTGGCCAACGAAACCACAGGCTACTTTAGAAATACCACAGTAACGGTTCAGTGGCCAGATGGAGCACCTATTGCAATCGGTTCAACAGTAAGCAACGTGTTCAAATACATTGTGCCACGCAGCTTGATTAAGTTTGTAGCACCAGAGGGTTATTATTTTGATGCTAACAATCGATTAAAAGCAGGACTGCCAACTCGCCCCGAAGACCATTTGGAAATTTGGGCCAGCCCCACAGCCATTGTTGGTGATGGATCAAATGACGGCCAAGGCAATTTGTCTTCAGGACAAGGTCCAGTCACACTCAATAACTTTGTGCCTACTGGTGCAATTATTGACACCATTATTCCAATTTATGTAACTACCCTAGGTACCACAGTACAGAATGAGATTCTGCAACAGGTGTTGTTGGGAAGAAACTTTGGCTTGGGCTATGATAACGATGGATCAGTGCCCACATCAGAGGGTGCCGGCACATGGTATCTAATTACCAGTACAAATCTAGATGCTGATGCAACTTGGAGTCAAGAGTATGCTGGTAATACTGGGGGATCAAATCTAGATGCCAGCTGGTTGGTTCAGGCTGTGGTTGACAATTCAGTTTACACTGTTACTCATCGTGGCTTGGCATATTATTTTGGCAGTGTGCTGCAAACACGTTTCTTCTTTTACGGCAATCAAAAGATTTACGACAGTCGCACAGGAACCACAATCAAAGATTTTATCAACGTGCTGGCTGTGAACACCAAGCCAGATTCAACAGAATCCTTGCCTGGCGACATTTACACAACCATTATTGGCCAGCCTGTAGAAAGCGATGGATATGTCGACGACTTCCAAATTTTGGTCAGCTATCGAGACAACGACAGTGATGGTGTGCCAGACAATCCTGATTTCTTTGACGAAATCGTAGCACCTGATGTAAACTCTAACCTTAAATTGGTTTTCTTGCAGCAAACTGTGGACTTTGACAATTTACAACGTTACTTGTTGGTAGAGCCTGGTGTTGTAAATTCTGATTATGCAACTTACGATGATATTGAAACCAATAAGTTTCAATATTCACCGGGACAATATTTTTATGCGTACAGCCAAGAAACTTTTTGGTTGTTGACGCTGACTACTGCAGGCACATTGACCTTGACTGAACAAACTGATTGGATTGCAAGAACCGGCCGCCAAGCCTTGTACTTCCAGTATCGCCACAATGCACCCTTGTCCAGTAGAATTGACCCGGGTACCAGCAACATCATTGACTTGTATATTGTTACCTTGGCTTACTATACTGCATACCAAAACTGGTTACGTGATACCACTGGCACAGTTGTTGAGCCGGACATTCCAACCATCAACGAGTTGTCGACTGCGTATCAAGGACTGCAAGATTATAAAATGATTAGCGATAACATTGTAATGAATTCTGTAATATTCAAACCATTGTTTGGGCCCAAGGCAGCATCAAGTTTGCAAGCTAGCATCAAAGTGATTCGCGCAAACAATTCTACAGCAAGCACTAGCGAAATTAAAAGTGCGGTGCTAGGTGCAATGAATGATTACTTCTCCATTGACAAGTGGAACTTTGGAGACACATTCTATTTTTCTGAACTAGCTGCTTACTTGCATCAGCAGCTGGGAACTATTATTAGTTCAGTAGTGTTAGTCCCTCAAGACACACAAAAGTATTTTGGTGATCTCTATGAGATCCGAGCAGAACCCAGCGAGATATTTGTCAATGCTGCCACAGTGGACAACATTGACGTTATCGAAGCATTGACCAGTACCAATTTGCGTACTGCACCAGGTAGCGGAGTGATTTAATGGCCCGAGTTCGTAGTGTAGATTTTCTTCCTGAAATTTTTCAGACTGATGCTAACAAGCAATTTTTAGCAGCAACGCTAGATCAACTTATTCAAGAACCAAAGTTTAGAAAAACTCAAGGGTTTATAGGTCGCCGAATCGGTCCTGGCGCAAACCCCAACGACAAATATGTTGTTGAATCTACCAAGACTCGCAAAGATTATCAACTTGAACCTGGCGTTATCAGTTTAGACCCAGCGGATACTAACAGTATTCAAAATTCTATTACCTATCCAGGTATTCTTGATGCGCTGAAACTGCAAGGCGCCGATAGCAGCCGTCCTGATCAGTTGTTTTCTAGTGAGTACTACACTTGGGATCCGTTTATTGATTTTGATGCATTTGTTAACTTCAATCAATATTACTGGGTGCCTGACGGTCCTGACGTAGTTGACGTTTATGCAAGTGCTGTACCCACCAGTGATGATTTTACTGTTGAGCGACAAAATGGTGTTTACACCTTTAGCGGTACCACAACAAACAATCCAACAATTGAGTTAGTTCGCGGCGGCAGCTACACTTTTCAAATATCAAACAACATAAAAGAAACTGTTGTTTATCGTGTAACTGCGCAAGGAACATCCAGTTACCAAATCAACTACGAATCAAATCCTACACTAACATTGGTTCGCGGCAATACCTATGTGTTCACACTAAGCTTGACAGCAGCATTTCCATTCTGGATCAAAACAGAACCCATAACTGGAATTGGCGACGCATACAATTCTGGTGTTACTGGAAACGGTAACAACACTGGAACAGTATCGTTTACCGTACCATTGGATGCTCCAGATACCTTGTATTACTCTGCAGAGAATAATACAAACATGCATGGTCAATTGAATATTGTTGACAACACTGACACTACTGGACCGGGTTTTTGGATTCAAACAGCGCCAGGTGTTGATGGACGCAACCCGGCCACACCAAACATTGGCACTAGAGATGTGTTGGGAGTTACCAACAACGGTATCAACTCTGGTACAGTAACTTTTGACGTTCCTTTAAAAACCGAACAAAGCTTTTACTATTCTCTAAACGATCTTGGCACAGTGGACTTGGTGACTGACCTCACGCTGGCACAAATTAACGGTGTTAACGTAGAAGATTTTATTGCCGAGTATGGTGGCATTGATGGGATTACTAACCTTGACGGTCGCACGTTGGTTACAATAAATCCCGACCACGATCCAAGCACTATTCCAGTTTCGCAATACTATGGCATCTGGCAAATTAGCTATGTTAACATAGGCGGTGTGGACTATTTTGCACTGGCCAGCATTTCTCAAATTGACATATTAGATAAGTTTTTGGTCACTTACGGTGCAGTGTATTCAAATACACAATGGTACAAAAACTATTCTGGATTGATGGAACAGATTCCCTTGCTGAGTGCCATTCAGGATGTGTTGTATTATCAAGACGGTGTTGATCCAACAATTGTTGGTCGAATCAAATTGATAGAACCCACTGGGGCATCAGTATTGGATATCAACAGCATTATTGGTCAGGCAACTTACACCAGTCCAGTGACTCAACAATATCCTACTGGAGTACAATTTACCAACGGTCTTAAAGTTAAATTTACAGGAGAAGTTTATCCAAGATCTTATTGGTCCGGCACAGTAACTGTTATATGCTATTCTACTGCGGCCGGCGTGAACTTGATCACTTGTGACAGCACAGAAGGGCTTGACCCGGGCCAAACAATTCAGTTTACTGGTACAACATTTGGTGGTATTAGTACTGGAACAACCTATTATATAAAAGCAGTTTTAACTGACACGCAATTTAGCATCAGCACAGTTAAAGAAGGACCAACCTTGATTCTGACCACCGCCAGCGGTGAATGTACTGGTGCGTCAACCTCTAACAAGCAATATTATGTTAGTGGAGTTGGCACAGCAATAGAACTGTTACCGGTTGAAAATTTTATTGTACCTGAAGGGTACGCAACTGATGCAAACACAGAAACAGTATATGTTGAGCCGGCAGTTGAAGATTACATAACCATTGCTCGTAGCAGCAAAGATCTCAATGCATGGACTCGTAGCAATCGTTGGTTCAACGTACAGGTATTGGCAGACACTGCTACTTACAACGGAACACCGTTAAATCTTGACAACAGCAATCGCGGAGTTCGACCAATTATACAATTTAGAGCCGGTATTAGATTGTTTAACATGGGCACCCAGGGCAAACAGCCGGTAAATGCCATTGACTTTGAAGAGACTGATGCATTTGGTAATATTCAAGGAAGCTTGTCTTATACCATAGATGGATACACTTTGGTAAACGGCAGCAGAGTAATTTTTGCAGCTGACCAAGACGCCGATGTTCGAAACAAAATATGGGTAATAAATTTCATTGTACCTAATTCAGTGCCACTTACCACTGCTGGCGATTTCCATGTGCATGCAAGATATACCATTGCAAGCCTGGGAACCACTGACTGGAATGAAGTTGCAAATACAACTGGTGAGACTTACGCGGTTGGTGACACAATTCTAGTTGTTAATGCAGGATCAGGTACCGGAACAGCCACTTTTGCTGAACCAGTAATTCATTTAATACCAGCCAGCGATGCATTGGTTCTTGTTGACCAATCTACTGTTGTGCTTGACAGTGACAATGCAGGAAATACCTATTGGTACGATGGTATAACCTGGGCACTGGCACAGCAAAAAACAGCAATTCAACAGCCTCCATTGTTTGACGTTTATGATGCTAGCGGATACAGTCTTGGCAACAATACCATATATCCAAGCTCGTCATTTACAGGAACAAAGTTGTTTAGCTATGCAATTGGTGTGGGCACGATTGATCCAGTGCTGCAATTCCAGTTAAAATATCTTGCACTAGAAAACATTGGTGATATTGTTTTTGATAACAATCTCTATACCGACTCATTTGTTTATGTGGTTGACAATGTAAGTTCAACACAGTACATCAGTATTGGTTGCCCAAGAGAGTATGCTGACCGTACAACCTATGCTAGATTGCTAGGCTGGCAAACCGGAATTACCAATACTCAAATCAGACAACAATTCTCGTTTACATACACCGGAGAGCAGCTATTGTTGGACGTCGCGGCACTGACCGACCAAGAAACCACCGTGCCTGCAATAAAAGTTTATGTTGGTGCAGAGTTTCAGTATCCAGACACATACACTGTAACAAGAACAGATAACACAACAATAATCAACTTGCTTGGCGTCTATGCGCCTGGCGATGCAATTGAAGTTGAAGTATTGAGTAACCAAACCAGCGCAGTTGGATTTTATCAAGTTCCATTCAATTTGGAGCAGAACCCACTAAACGCCAACAGTGAGTATTTTACTTTGGGTACTATTAGAACTCACTATGGTACTATTTGTCAAAACTTGACCAGTTTGGTTGGACCTATTAATGGACAAAACAACACCCGAGACCTTGGTAATATTATACCTTATGGCCAGTTGATTTTACAACAAAGTTCTCCGCTGACCATGGCTGGCTACTTTATGCGCAGTACCAAATACAATGTATTTGCTGCACTAGAATACAACAGTAGAGAATACCAAAAGTTCAAGAATCAATTGTTAGAGGCAACAACACGCCAAACTATTGATTTTAATATCACTACAGGACAACTGTTAGACACTGTGATCGGTGATGTTATTGCTGGTAGAACGGATGCCAATCCATTCTATTGGAGCGACATGATTCCGGCTTCGGAACTTTACAACACTACATCATACACTATTGCGTACACTACCACTGACACGTTTAACACCCTGTACGTTTACAACTATACCAGCGCCAATTACTTAGGCATGAACGTATATGTTAATGGTGTGATATTAACACGCGGCCTTGATTACACCGTGGGAGTTGACAGCGCCACTATTACTTTAAGTGCTGATCGTTATGACTCATTAAATGTGGGCGATGTACTTACAATACAAGAGTATCAAGAAACTTACGGAACATTTGTGCCTAATACTCCCACCAAGCTTGGATTGTACCCAGCTTGGAGACCGGCTATTATTGCAGTGAAATCCAGCACAGGCACATCATTGGTGATCCAAGGGCACGACGGTAGCCAAACACCACTGTTTAATGACATTCGAGACCAAGTATTGTTGGAGTTCGAAACACGAATTTACAACAACCTCAAACTTGATGGCAATCCAATCCCACTGAATATCACTGATGTTCTTCCGGGACAGTTCCGTAACACTGGATACAGTTGGCAACAGATAACAAACTTATTGTCTGAAAGCTTTTTGAATTATGTGGGCGCAAATCGTTTAGATTACACAACACAAAACTACAATGCTGCAAATCCGTTTACGTTCAACTACTCGCAGAGTTTAAACAAACTAGACAACGAGAACTTGCTTGGCGCATGGCGTGGCATCTATCGATATTTCTACGACACTCAACAGCCCGAAATAACACCTTGGGAAATGATCGGGTTCACGGTACAACCAGACTGGTGGGAAACAACTTATGGTCCAGCTCCATACACCAGTGACAACCAAGTGTTGTGGGACGACCTGGAACTGGGCTTGGTTAGAGACCCAGTGGCACCTTATGTTCTTCCGCAATATGCAAGACCAGGCTTGTCTAAAGTTTTGCCCACAGACAGTGAAGGCACATTGCTGGCTCCGCTAGATTCTGTAGTTGGAATTTATGGCGCCAATACTTTCCAGAAGAGTTGGAAAGTTGGTGACGGCGGTCCAGTTGAAGCATCTTGGTGGAACAGTAGTGACTATCCGTTTGCTGTGGCTCGAATTTTAGCGTTGACCCGACCTGCAGAGTTTTTTGCATTGTTTGCCGATCGAGATTTGTATCGCTACCAAGAAGAATTTGGTCAGTACTTGTACGACGAACGCTATAGACTCAGTACTCGTGTGAATCCCAACCAGCCGGAAAATACCAACATTCAAGTTTATGGCAACGGTGTAAGCAAGGCCAGTTACATTGACTGGATTGTTGATTTCAACAAAGCTACTGGACAAAATAGCACAGTAAACTTGCAAAACGATCTTGCAAATATTGATGTTAGACTTTGCTATAGAATGGGTTGTTTCTCTGACAAGCAGTATATCAAACTGTACACAGAAAAATCAAATCCTAGCTCAACAAACACCAGCTTCCTCATCCCCGATGAAAGCTATGATTTGTTGTTGTACAAAAATCAACCATTTGACCGCAGCGTGTACAGCTCAGTGGTTATTCAGGTGGTTGAAAACGGTTGGGCAGTGTTTGGATACAGTTCTACTGACCCATCATTTAACATTTTAACAAGCTTGCCGGTTGGACAGTTTCAAACATTTACCGCCGGCAACACCACTGTTCAAGTGCCTAAACAATTCACAGACGAAGTCACAACAGTTCCTTACGGCTATGTGTATCAAAGCCAAGCTGCTGTGGCAACATTTTTGATAGGGTACGGCAAGTATCTCGAAAAACAAGGGTTTACATTTACAACTCTTGACAATGGGTATATTCTAACTTGGAGTCAAATGGTACAAGAATTCTTGTACTGGAGCACCCAAGGCTGGGGTCAAGGCACACTGATAAACCTCAACCCACTGGCTTACCAATTAACTGTGACCAAGCCACAAGCAGTAGTTGATTCAGTGCTGGCTCAAACTAGTGAAAACGTTTTGCTCACACAAAACAAAGATGAATACTCGGTTAGAGATCTCAACATTGTTAGATTGGATAATACATTTACAATACAACCATTGGTTAACCAAAGTCTAAGTTTTATAGACATGCGTTATACCAGCTTTGAAAGCATGATTGTATTGAACAACGTTAGTTTGTTTGGTGATTTAATTTACGAACCAATTACTGGTGCAAGACAAAGTAGATTGATGTTAATTGCATCAACTACTACTGAGTGGAACGGTAGTGTTGATGCACAAGGTTTTATTTTAAATCAAAATAACATTGAAGAGTGGACAGGATTGCGCACCTATACAAAAGGAGAGCTAGTCAAGTACAAAGGAACATACTGGAGTGCCGCGACTATTGTGCAACCAAGCGCAAAATTCAATTACAATGACTGGAACCAAAGCGATTACACTTTGATTCAACAAGGATTGTTGCCTAACTTAGCAAACAAAGCCGACCAGCTGGCCAACAGCTATGATATTAATTCAGCAAACTTAGAAAGTGACAATGATTTATTGAGTTACGGTTTGATTGGATTTAGACCACGCCAGTATTTTACATCATTGAATCTTGATGACGTCAGCCAGTTAAATGTTTATCGACAGTTTATATCTACCAAGGGAACATTGCTTAGTGCGGACCTGTTGTCAAATGCTGATCTTGGCAAAGAAACTGCCGATTACAACATTTATGAAAATTGGGCCATCCAACGAGCAGTGTACGGTGCAAATGCCAATCGAAGTTTCTTTGACTTGCGTTTGAATCGAGCACTGTTAACCAGTGACCCTGTGCTAGTTGAAGTGGTAGTGCCGCAACAGGCAAGCGAAGCTGACCAACCCATATTGTTAAGTGACGTTTGGAACAGCAGCTTCCCACTAACAACAACAAATATTCTGCCTACAACAACCACTCAAGTAACTGATATTGGTTTGCCCACAGCTGGATATGTCAACATTGATGATGTTGATATTTCTGTATTTGAGTTGTCTGACCCTGCTAGCCTCAGTGCCAATATTAATTCTATACAAAACGGAACAATTATCTGGGTTGCAAAAATCAACGATTATAACTGGGGAATATACCGTTCTAAATCAATCACAGGATCAATTCAGCATGTCTGCGATAACTTAAACGGAACCAGCAGAGTGATATTCTCAAATCAACATGGACTCAGTGTTGGTGATACTCTTATCATTCGCTTCTTTGATTCAGAAGTCAACGGCGTTTATAAAGTACTTTCAATTCCAAATCTAACTACTGTAAACATTGCATTTACGTTTACTGGTGGACGAACTGTGGCAAACGGAAGTGGTATTGGGTTTACGCTACAAAGTTTGCGTGTGGCACAAGGTAGCGACGTTGATAATCTTTCTTACAAGTCGCAATTTGTAACTGGATCTAAAATTTGGGTTGACAACAATGGCGACGGCAAGTGGGAAGTGTTGAAAAAACAAGACCCATTTGCAAATCGTGGACAAACAGAACCACTAGATCCCGAACTAGGCGAGCACTTTGGTGCCGCGGTGTCGCAATCACTTGATCAACTTGGATTGTTGGCCGGCGCACCAGACTATGCTGCAGGCACAGGCTTCTTAAAGGGCGGTGTCTATGTATATCTCAAAGACTACAGTGGATCATACAACGTAGCAAGTCCAGTAGTTGGTGAAGATGTAATACTAACTCTAAACAACACAGGAACTAGAAACTTTGGATGTTCCTTGACATTTGGTGGCTCTGACTGGGCTGCGGCAGGCGCAAGTGGAAGTTTAGGTCCCAACGACGAAATTGATAATGGTTATGTTGGTGTAATTTTCAAAGATCCTGACCTTGGCACAAGCACTGCACCAAATCCTTACGCAGTTTGGCAATTGTTACCACTGCCGGGCACCACACAGTACACCACACCAGGTGCTGCTGAGTTTGGATACTCTGTTGCAGTTAGTGAAGACGAACGTTGGATGTATGTTGGCGGTCCAGGTTTGAACAGTGTGTATACCTATGGAAGAGTTGACTGGCAAAATCAATTTCAAATTGACATTGTGCCTGAAGTAACTTCTTCAATTTATATTGCAGACAATATACAAATTGACAATGACCAACAAATCAGTGTTCAAGTCAATACTAGAAAATTGGTGTTAAACACTGATTATATTGTAGACAGTGTGTACAATTATGTGATATTCAACGTACCACTAGCAGTTAACGACGTTGTAACTATTCGACGAAATAAAAATCAAAGCTACCCTGGCGGCAGCTTGACCTACCAAATCAGTAACGCTTTGTTTGGTCTAGATTCTATCTATTCATTTACTGTTACTGTGGATGAAAATATTCAGCGACCTTTTGTTGATTACACCTTTAGTTCGGGTGTGCTAACATTCTTTACAGAACCTGCTGCTGATACCTTGGTGGGCGTCAATGCGCAAGGATATTTCAAATATGTAAGCACTATTTCTATGCCCGACGAAGTAAGTGGGGCAAGATTTGGTCACAGTGTGCGATGCAGTACTGACGGCCGCCAAGTGCTTATTGGTTGTCCAAATGATACAGCCGACGGATATACCACTGCTGGATCTGTGTACGTGTACGATCGCAACGTTCAGAGATTTATCAGCACCGGTACTGACAATGAGTTCACAGTCTTGGGCTCGGTAACGTCACCAGTGAGCGTAATACTGAACAATCAATTTTTAGTCAATCAAGAAAATTCTACATTAACTGCGGTCAACACATTTACTGTATCGGGTACAACTGTAACTATCAATGCACCGATTGCAGTGGGTGATGTAATTGAAATTGAAACCAATCAGTTTGTGTTGCAGCAACAGATTATTCAACAGCAACCAGCACAATCTAACAACTTTGGTCAAAGCGTTGAGCTGTGTCCGTATAATTGCAGTCTCTATGTTGGAGCTCCGCAAGATAGCTCGGTAAACTTCAAGAGTGGTGTGGTACAAAGAAGCGTGGCACAAGCAAGAACTTATGGCACTATAACTTCTACAAATGCCAATCCGTCACTTACTTCGGGTCAGACCTTGAGAGTAAACAACGTTGATATTGAAGTCCCTACAGCACCTAACAATACTGTAACTGGACTTGCTAATGCCATTAACGCACTTAAAGGTGAACTGAATGCACTGGCGTATGTTAGTTCAGGATACATCACAATCAGTGTATTGAACTCAGACTCAGCACCTGTTGGAAATAAATTGCAAGTGGCACCGGGACAAGGTAGTGTTTACGATGCATTGGGCTTTGAAGAGTTTTTATTCACTCAGACCATAGTGAACCCAGTTCCGTTGGACTTTGCGGCGTTTGGGTACAGCATAGATGTTAACAACACTTCAACCAGCTTGGCAGTGGGGGCACCGTATGCCAATTTGAATTTGCCAACTACGTTTGATTATGATTCAGCATTTGAGCGATCATCAACAACGTTTGATGGAAACAGCACTGCCTTCTATTCACAGATTGTACAAAGTGGTGCTGTGTATACATTTGATTATTTCCCAAGTGCAAGTAACAATGCAAATGATCCGGGCAAGTTTATTGTTGGGCAGCAAGTTTCTGATGTCAATGCACAAACATATGATCGTTATGGTACTTCTATCAGTTACAATGACAAAATTATAATTGTAGGTGCACCAGCATCGGGCACCAGCGCAGGGTCGTTGTTTGCATTTGAAAATTCAACTGCTACGCCAGCATGGACCGTATTGCACGAGCAACAACCTGTTGTTGATATCTATCTGCTAAACAGTGTGTACATGTATGATCGAATTACATCAGCACGTTCAGAATTCTTTGATTTCTTTGATCCTCTGCAAGGAAAAATACTAGGGGCTGCACA
>JACCDW010518921.1_pt1 | contig 15476 bp, 8 predicted proteins | sample 7449781 | NCBI WGS metagenome assembly JACCDW01 (sample SAMN15323449, study PRJNA562643) | freshwater metagenome | isolation source: river surface water | place: USA:Blue River Watershed | collected 2017-08-18
CCTCAGGAGGCCACCTGGAGGCCTTGCAGGCGCTCGAGGTGGGGGCTGAAGCCATGATGGTACATAACTGGCGGAATACCGACCAGATCGGGCGTGCCGTGGCCAAGGTCATCGGGCGGACGGACATCGAGACCTCGGGTATCCCGGGTCCGGCGGTGGTTAGCGCCCCGTATCCGCCCGGCCGGGAGCTGGAGCTGCTCAACCTGGTCTTGGCCAAGCACGTTCTCCCGAAGCACCTGCCCAAGGACATCGTCGTCCTGAGCATGCGCGGGGCAGGGAGGGAGTCCTATGCCGGTGCCGCCGAGCTGGCCGGCCTCAGAGCAGTGTCCTTCGATCCCGCCAAACCTTACGAGGAAGGGACCATCCGGACCTCCACCGTCTTCAAGTTCAAGGGCATGGAGAGCCACGTCGTCGTGCTCACCGATCTGGACAAGCTCGACTCTCCCCGAGACCGCCGCCGGGCTTACGTCGGCATGTCTCGCGCCAAGTATTCACTGTTTATCTTAGGTGCACCTGGACCATTAACTATTATTTCAAATTAGGATGCACCTAACTTTTTCGCCCAAGGTGGAAGTGCAGAGAAAATATTTTCTAGGAGGTCGACTACAACTGCATTACCCATTAGCATAATGCGTTTGTTAGGGCTAATATCCGTGCAAGCGTCCGAATGACTTTGGGGGAAGCCGTTGAGTCTTTCTATCTCGGTTGGATGAAGGCGTCTAAGTTGACCTGATTGCACACACTTTTTCCCAGGTTTATGTCCGCCTTCTCTGCGTGCACAAAGTTCGCAGATGACGTGCTTAAATCTGGAGACCGATGGGCCTCCTTCAGATGTTATAATTGTTCGGCTCGGTTTATTGAGAGGATCCGGGAAGGCCATGGCACCTTCTTGATAGCGATAGGCTATGCTAATGTGCGCAGCGGAGTCTCGATCGAACGTGACTCTTGGTTCTTTAGTGGGGGGGCTATATTCGATATTTTTGCCTGAAAGATATTTAACTGCCTGCCCGATCGTGCTCACGGTCTTGCATGTCCTCTGGCTGTGCGTCCGCGAAGGATGACTTCTGTTTTTTAGCGTCAGGAAGATATTCTGTTCAACCCGCTTTCGCATGTTCTTAGACTTAAGCGCTTTGCTGATGATATCGTGTGATATGACGGTACCAATAGGAAGTGCCTTTTTGTCATACGCAAATGCCGCACGAACGGAGTCGTTGACGTCTTCGCGTGTAAGTAACTTCGGGTTTTTTCCGGGTGATTTGATCAACACGTCCAATTCTAGCCGATCAGGCAATGATTTAGCCAATTCCCTCATCTCAGGTCCACTCATGGTCAACTTCCCGGCTAATTTCGTTTTAACGTAATTCTCCAGGGGTTGAAGCTTTCTGCGTATCTCATCTTTTTTCCCTTTTACATATGCCCAAGCTTTTATGCGTTCTTGCCCGTGAATTCTCAAGGATTCTAGTTCTGCCCCATCCTTAATCTCCGATTTTCTGAGTAGAGCATTCTTCAGGTACTGCTTAGGTCTCTTTCCTCGGACGACTTTATGGTTTGCACTGATACACCTACCTTTGGCCATGATTCCGGTCGCCATGAACGGGGATGCACCACGTTTTGGCTGATAGGCGTCCTTGAGCTTTTCGCTGTCAATTTTTGGATCAAATTCGTGTAAAGATATGTCGGTAAGATCAGAGATTTTGAATACCTTGTTCAAGAGGCTTTCTTCGCGAAGCACATCTGAGCTTAGATTGCTAAGTCGTGCCTCTTTATGGCTGCTGGGTTGATAGGCGAAAATATAGGTTCTTCGCCGACGCTGAATGTAGCCATAGTCACCCGCATTGATGACTCTCCACTCGACGAAGTACCCTAGCTCGTCGAGGCACTTAAGGATGATTGCGAAGTCGCGGCCTCTGCACTCGGACGGTGATTTGACTAGCAAGTCGACGTTTTCGAGGAGCACGAAACGCGGGGTGCGTTTTTCAAGGATTTTTCGAATGTTCCACCATAGCACACCCTTAGGCCCATTTATTCCCTCTGATGCGTTCCTAGGCTTAGCTACCGAGTAGTCCTGGCACGGGAAGCCCCCGACAAGCAGGTCGAAAGATTCTGGAATCTTGGGCATACCTTTCTCGCCGGTGACTTTATCGATGTCTTCAGAGCAGTGAGGTGATCCCTCCTTGGCAAATTTCGCTAGATAAACCTTATTGGCCGTTTGATGGTCACCCTTCTTCTTGCTCTCCTTGGGTTCCCATTGATTTGACCAAACAACTTTGTAAAAAACTTTTGTTTTATCGGTAGACATGGCCTCCCGGAAGCCGCCAACGCCGGCGAAAAGCTCGATGACCTTGAGGGGTGGGGCAGGCTTCTTATTCATCAGGGGGTCATTCTAAGCATGAACCGCCCATGGCCAGCAAGATCGTAAAGAATAATAGAAAGAAGCCCCTCCACCCTTTACAAACTTGATCACCTGGGGAGACTGTCTTACCCCAATGGCTTATCTCGACTGGAATCAGCGAGTCTTCGATCGCGTATTCAATGCCGATCGAAAAGATCGCATGACGACCGTTTACGTCGACGAGGATATTATCCACGAGTGGGCCACGGAGTCGGGCCTGGATACAGCCAATCCGGAAGTCAGCGTTAAAATTTTCGTTGATGACTGCCTTCGCGAACTTGGAGGAAATCCTGCAAATATCGCAGGTTATTGTGACCGAGCTTCCCGTGCTTGGGCTAATCGTGGATTAAAAGATGTACCTAATTTTATGGGTATGCTTGGGCTTCTGGTTTTGGCGTCAGGGTGGGGCGAGGGGTCTGGGCACCTCTACTATGGGCGATATTGGACTCTTACAGGCAGCGACCGGGAGGGGATGATTCCGGGAATTGCTGATTTGCAGAATGTTTGGAGGCAGTTGGAGGTATTCTCTTCCAGGAAAAAGTACGAGTTGGGAGTATATAAGGTCCGCACGCTGGCACCGGCCAAGGTTAATGTTGGTGTAATCGTGGCACAAGGTGTCTTGCGGCGAGAAGACGAGAAAATCCTAAAGGATATTTTTTACGACGAAGGCGCTGACGCCAACGTTGAGTACACCGATCAGCATATCCGCTCTTGGCTAGATAAACACCGAGCTAAGCTTTCCTCCCGCGCGCAACGTGCCCTTGATAGCGTTGATAACGCTGATTACCTTATCGGACGTGTACGCGAAGAACTTGAGGAGTGGGATGGGGAGCCTGCTGACTCTTCGAACTTGATGGGTCGAAGCCGGTCTTTCAGGCGGAATGCCTACCTTTGCTTCAATCGCGGAAAAGACGGCGTGCCTTATGCCGTCGTGCGTTTGGACTTCGCAGGACGCTCAGGTGATCCCGAGTCTGTGATGTTTGGCCAAGAGGCTTTGAGGTATTCTGCTTATTCAAATGGAGACGCAATTTCGACTCCTCTAGAGTCCGTGCCTGTTGTCAGTGTTGACAGTACTGGTCCTAGGCCCGTGGCGGAGCCTCTTAAGCTGACAATTCCGGCTGACTTTCAGAAATTCATCGGTGGCGAATTTAAGAGTGAGATTCCTGGGAACTCATACAGATATTCTGTAGGTTCTGGTCCGATCAGGGTGTTCGTTGATGGCGCTGCTTATGGCGTGAGTGGTCACGTTGAAACTTTTGGTCTCAAGCCAGGCTATGCACATATCGTGATGTACAAGGAAGGTGAGGTTATTGATGCAGTTAAGGCATGGTGCCAGCTGCATGCCGACGCCCGTACCGATGTTCGTTCGCTTGTCCCAGCATACTTTACAGGTAGTCCTTTCTGGAGAGTATTCTTTATTCGTGCTAATGTGCCGGCTTGCGAGGATGGTCGGTCGAACGTACTCAAGTACGAGATTCGTCCCCTTGCTCGTTTTGCTGGTGGCCTTAAGCTGTATCGTCGTGGTAACAAGTATCTGGCTACGATGCCACCTGTCGTGAATTTGGTCTCCCGCCATCCGGTGACATGTAGCATCAATGACGGCCCTGAGTTCGATGTACAAGGTGTCAGCTTGAGTCTGGAAGGGCGACTTCCTCTTGGAGCCTCTAAACTGCTCCTGAAGGAGCAGGTCGAGGACGGTCAGCAATCCGAACTAAATCTAACTATTTTTGAAGTTGCCGAGTGGGTCGGCGAGGGTGCCGGGAGTGTGAAAATTTTGAGTGAAGTCCCCCGGAAAGCCGTCGATCATTTCAAGGGTGTGCTTGGATGCTGGAAGGCTGCCTATTCAACTGATGCTGCTGACTGTCCGGAGATAAAGGCCTCCTGGCAGAACGTTAACAGCGACCTTCTTATTCCTTGCGTTTCTTCCCACGTACTTGCTGAGCGTATCAAGGGAATGTCGGGCATTAGGCATGGGTCCTTTACCATTGGCAAGCATGCCGCTTGGCGTGCTGTCATCGACGGAGGCAGGTTGCACCCCGCATTCGGTAGTCCCGGCGTTAAAATGCTTTGGGATAACTTTGTTAAAAAATCCCGATGAAATTCTGCGATCAGCTTCACGCTATTCTCACCGCCCGTGGTGGGGTTATTGAGTTCGGCGAATTATTTGCTATCGTCGAGACCCTGCTCAATGAATCGTACCGTAGAAACAGCAGTTCATTCATCTATCCCAGCCTTGTGATTACGAGATGGGTATCTGATGGGTTTCTTGAAGCCGATCTTGAGGCTGGTGGATTCAGGCTCCGTCGCCCCAGTCTTTTTAGCTGCGGCAAAGGGGCATGGACTTTGATTGGAGCTAGGTTTTCTCCGGTAAAAGATTACCTAGCATCGAACCTTAGTGTTCAGTCGGCAACTGGGGACGAATATTCTACGCCAAAAGTTATTTTCAGGGAAAAGGTCGATAAGCCACTGAATGTTTCTGAATTGAATGCTCTCGGCTGCGATGTGTATGGGAATGCGCGCATCACAGCCTCACAGCTATTCGCTGTCGAAGCCGGCTCTCTTGCCTCTCGTGTATTATCTCCGGTAGAATTTCCGCAGTCATATGCGAATCTGCGTTGGTTCAAGGTCTGTGCGCCTGAATTCACCGTCACTGACGTCGAGCTTGGCAGGGCGGACCCTGGCCACTACATACTGAGATCTCATGGAAGTGGTCGTCCAATGACCAAACACGTCAAGTTGCTACCAGATAAGAGGTTGGTGGTGTTTGCAGACTGGCGCTGGCTCTATGTGAGCCTGATGGTCGATTCAGGCAGGGTTGCCGAGTGCTTCTACGATCCCAAGCGTGAGGTCTTTGCGGTCTGCCGCATCACAGGACCATTTGGCCGTCAGGAGAACTGGCTGCCCAAGGAGCTTGCTCAGTCGCTGGGAGCGGCGAGCTTCTCCAAGGCAATTACTACCGAAAGAATCCAGGACTATGACGGTAGGTGGAAAGACATCGTAGCTTATCCGAATATTTCCCGAGAACTTGCCCTTACGGTTTACGAAGCCCTTGGCATGAACCGCATTCATCCCCTCAGATTTCTACAATACTAACGATGAGAAACCCCCTCGAAGCTTACGCCGCTATCCACAAGGACTTTGCGCTTTATCTGCGAACAGCCTACGGGACTAAGTATGACAGCCTGGAGCAAGAACGTGCCAAGCTGTATTCAGAACCGTTTGAAGTTAACCCAGGATCATTTCACCGTCATCCTTGGATCGAGCCGCTTCCTAGGTACGCGTCTATCGGTAAATCGCTAGTCGAGTGCACCGGCGATGGGCTTGGTTGGTCCGACTCTGTTCTCTCCGACTTGCAGGCCTTCTGCTATTCATCCGGCTTTCTTTCACCTAAGTTCTCTCTTTATGAGCATCAACGAGACATGCTTGGGCTGGCTGGGCGGGGAAGGGATGGCATCGTTATGTCAGGTACAGGCTCGGGTAAGACCGAATCCTTCCTCCTTCCCCTTATAGCCCAACTCATCAAAGAATCCAGCAGCGCCGCATGGATGGATAGTCCTAGGGCACCTGCGGCAAGATGGTGGGAGCGGACCGGAAGCGAGTATGTCCCGCAAAGACGAGGTGAGACACGTCCCGCCGCCATGCGTGCCTTGATTCTCTATCCGATGAATGCACTGGTCGAAGATCAGCTAGCTAGGCTACGTAAACTGCTTGATTCGGATGGAGCCAAGCAGTGGCTCGATCAGCATCGGAATGGTAATCGTTTCTATTTCGGACGTTACACTGGGGCTACGCCCGGCCCATGGAGAGACGGTACTGAAGGGGATGATGCCAAGTTGCGCAGGGCTCTGAGAGATCTTTCCGAATCGTTAGAGCCGTTGTCGGGTAATCCCGAGTTAAAGGAGCTTTTCCCCTCCCTGGATGGATCCGAAATGAGGTCTCGTTGGGATATGCAAGACGATCCACCCGACATCCTTATCACCAATTTCTCGATGCTCAGCATCATGCTTATGCGTGCTTGTGAGCGTGGCATGATCGAGAAGACCAAGCTTTGGTTGGAAACTGATCCTGATGCTGTCTTCCATCTAGTTATCGATGAACTCCATTTGTATCGAGGCACCGCGGGTGCCGAAGTCGCTGGTCTCGTGCGGCTGTTGCTTGAGCGACTCGGCCTAGAGGCCTCAAGCCCTAAACTCCGTATCCTCTGTTCTTCTGCCTCGCTCGGTGATAACGAGCAGTCGGCAGAATACCTCAAATCGTTCTTTGGGCGTGATTTTCATCCCGAAACCATGGTCAAGGGTAGGCTTCTGTTGCCGCTGGCGGCACGAAAGTCTCTCCCTTCAAGGCCATTTGCCTCATTCGTGCCTAACATAGATGACCCGCTGGCTGCCTTGTCTGAATTGGCCAAGGGACTTGGAATCGAGTGTGATAGATCTGATGTGCCTTTCAGGCTTTTTGGCCAAAACTCTCAGGGAGGATTGGCTATCATTGATGAGCTTGTCGCTGTGACCTCTTCCGAGAATGGCACCCCTCGTGCGATGAGCATGGAGTCCGTTGCGAACGCTCTTTTCAAAGATGCGCTCTCCGTGGAATCCAGGCTGAAGGCTCTTGCGGGACTCATCGAGGTGCGAGCTGCCTTGGAAGACTTCATGAAAGGCGCATCTGCGGAATATTCTGATTTGAAGGGGGTGCCATCTTTCCGCGTTCACGGTCTTCTTTCATTGCCGTCCGGCTTGTGGGCGTGTGGCTGCAGTTCATGTTCCCCGCAGCCTGACGTTGCCGATGCGGAAGGACGGCCTGTTGGAAGGGTTTTCGCGCGTGAGCGATGGCTCTGCGATCGCAATCACCCCGTATATGAAGTTCTTTACTGCGAATGTTGCGGTGAAGTTTTCCTCTCAGGAAAGTACAATTCTTCGGAAAGCAGACTCATGCCGAAGAGCGTCGACCTTGGTCAGGTTCCTTCACGTAGGGCCAGCAACGAAGTCGAGCAAATGAAGGGGGACGATCTAACCTTGCTATATTTCAATCCTGAGGCTGTGCCTTGTCAGATTAAGCATCGCATTTACTCTTCAGACTCTGGCGTGGTTAATGTCGATTGGCGGCGGCGTTACTTCAGTCCGTCGAGCGGACTTATCTCTGAACTCCGAGAGGCTGATTCCGTTCCTATCATTTGTAATCCCAGCAGCCCGATCACCGCGGCTTCCTTGCCGGCTCAGTGTCCATCATGCGAAGCCGATTACACTCATAAGATGAGGAAGTCGCCGATCCGGTCTTTTCGTGCTGTTGCTTCACGAGCGTCCCTCATGCAGGCTCGTAAACTTTTCAGTATCTTGAACAAGAGTGAAGAGGGCATACCGGACACTTCTTTAGTCGTATTTTCTGACAGTCGAGAGGAAGCTGCTCGAATTTCAAACGACGTTGAACGTGTTCATTATCAGGATCTTTTCAGGACTTTGCTTATTGATGAGATGCGCAGGCGGTCATCCGCCAAAGATTTCGCTGAGTTGCTTGATATTTATCTTGCTGCCGATGGCTACGAAGTCTCTGCCACGCTCAAGGGGCTTCTGCGCGGCAAGGGAGGCGAGTGGGCCAATGCGGATTGCTCAAAGCTCACGCAACTTAAGTTCGAGTTAAAGGCACCTTCGCCTGCTACTCGCAACAAGGCTCAGGCAGCTCTTGATCGGCTTAAGGCGGAGCATGCGACTATTGAAGGATATGTCCCGGTTTTTTTGGTCGCAGATTCGTTGTTAACGCGAATGCACTCGATGGGCGTAAACCCGTTCGGTCCCTACAGGCAGTTTGAGAAAATTGGTAATATTTATTGGTATGATTACCTCGCGCAACGCATGCAACTGGCGGAGGACAGCTCCGGTAGTCTTTTCAATCAGCTTCCTCCTTACCTTCAGTTCCGCGTTTCTGCTTCTATAATCGAGTCATTCCTGTCATCGCTTTCCTACTCCTCAGAGACATCGGGTGTTGGATCTGTTGCACCATTGTATCGAGTCCACTCCCTTCCTGATGAACCACGCACCATAACTCCGCTGGAGCCCGGTTTCTATCAGAATATCGCACAGCAATTAGGCACAAGCGTCAAAGGAGCTATTGACGCCTTGTCTGCATACACGCGGCTGCTTGGTGACGTTCGAAGGTATCATGATACCTTCGACAGCAAGATGCGGGACCCAATTGATGATTATGCGGATGTTCCTGCCCCTATTAAGCGGTACTTGGAGAGGCTGGGGGATTCGCGTGGCCAGGACCCCGAAGCCTTATTCGAAGCTTTTAATCCATTGTTAAGTTCTGCTTTGCTTGTTGATGGATGGGGGCTCGGGCTGAGGATTGCTAATGACGACGATAGGGTATATGTCTGCAGCAAGTGTAACAGAAAGCACCTAGCCGAAAATTTCGGCATTTGTACCAGGTCAAAATGCAAAGGGACTGTTAGGTTGTCTGAAGGTCTGACTGTTAAAGACCTACGGTCTTCTAACGTTTACAGTTCCCAATATATGCGTGGCGAAGGCATGTTCAGGCTTCATGCAGAAGAACTGACAGGACAGACCGACGACCAGTTCTCGCGACAGCGTCTCTTCAAGGGGGCATGTTTTAACGAAAAGGAGAGGGTTGTCGGGAAGATTGATCTGCTGAGCGTTACAACTACAATGGAGGTCGGTGTAGACATCGGTTCTCTCTCGGCCGTTCTACTTGGGAATATGCCCCCGCAACGCTACAACTATCAGCAGCGTGTCGGTCGTGCTGGTCGACGAGGCCAGGCATTTTCGATGGCATTAACTATCTGCCGCAACCGGAGCCATGAGCTGTATCATTTTGATAATCCGAACGCCATGCTTTCTGATGTTCCTCCTGCTCCATTCCTTACGATCAACAAGGAGGTTTTGGAGCGTTTGTTGACCAAGCATCTGCTTACGGATGTTTTTCGTAAGGCTGGCTTCGTGGCGACTAACGGTCGTCAGACTAACGGTGAGTTCGGGGAGATAACGTATTGGTTGGAGCCAGGAAATCAGGCTGAAATAAAGCGGATTAAAGAACTTCTTTCGGGGTATGATTACGATCAGATAACAAAGCGTTTCGATGATTGGTTCATGGAGATTGATGAATCTGGCACCTTGAAGGTAGAGATGATTTCCCGTTTTAAGAACCAGCTATACGAACGAATTGACGCTATAATCCGCGGGTGGCATACGCCAGAGGCTTTCGTTTCTGATACGCTCGCTCAGTCGGGGGTGCTTCCATTGTTTGGTATGCCGACTGAAGCACGTTTCCTCTATCAAACACGGACAGTCAATGCTGGTGAAGATAGTCCAATCGGTATCAGTACTTCTTTGGAGCGATCAATCTCCGACTACGCTCCAGGAGCGCAGCGTACCAAAGATAAGGGTATTTATACTTCAGTTGGCTTTACCCCTCAGATCATCAAGAGGCGAGGCAATGTAATGACATCTGGATCGGCTTGGTCTGACGCCCCCCGGCAGATGTGTTACTGTTCCGAATGTGGTTATAGCCAGAACGTTGTCTCGCCGCTAGAATCCTGTCCTAATTGCGGAGCGGTTGCTACCGGAGGTAATTTTAAGATTTTCGAAGCTGCGACACCCTCAGCTTACAGAACAAACTTCGGTACCCCCGATGAAGTTAAAGACAACCAAGGTACGCGAAGCGGTAATCCTATCACGGTTGCGATGTTAGGCTCCTTGCCCCAGGCCAAGATTCAAGGCAACTGTAGCGTGAGCGGCGCTTCTTCAAATGTGGCGACTTTTAACTTCGGCCCCTCGGGGGACGGCTTTGAGGTTTATCAAAGGAACGAGGGTCTCTTGCTGGATCAATGGGTTTCCTCTGACCGTATTGCGCCTCCAACTGGAGTTCAGCCACGAAAAATTGTTCTTAAGGCCACGACGCACACTGACCTTGTCTGCATTTCTCCTCATGTCGCCAACATGATGTTAAGCCTGTCTTTGAACGCTTATACAAATGTGCAAACCAAGCGTAAGAGCGATGGTGCCGAGAAAAAGGCCGCCGCCTACTCCGCGGCCTTCCTGCTGAAGAAAGCTGCCGAGGGAGTTCTTGATTTAGAGCATTCTGAGGTGGGGGTTGCGACGGTTCGTCAGCTGAGCGAGTCAAATCTCCCGCAAATCATTCTTTTTGATACCCTTGCGAACGGAGCTGGCTTCTGTTCTGAGATGGCCAAGGATATCACCAAGTATTTGGATTACGCGTTGAGCGGCAGATTGGGTGCCGCGCTGGCCGCCGAACACCACGCGAAGATGCCAGGAGGTTGCCTAACTGCTTGTCCTAAGTGTATATCTAATCACACCAATCAAGCATTCCAGCCGATACTCGATTGGCGTCTTGGCCTCGACTATATCAAGGTGCTTCGTAACCCTGAGGAAGATCTTGGGGCAAATGGTTCTGGCAGGTTCTATGCCGACTGGGTCAGAGGATATGCTGGCCCCTTAGCTCGAGCAATCGAGGGATATGGTATCGGACTTGAGCTATCGGAGGACATTTCTCATCCGGTCCTCGTACGAAGCTCCGGGGATAATAAATTAGCCGTTATCGTAGTACACCCTCTCTGGAAAACAGAGTCCTCTGTGGTTCTTAAGATTTCCGATGAGATTACGGAAAAGCTAGGTGCTGATTACGAAATCCGAATCGCAGATACCTTCAACCTGACACGTCGTCCCCAGTGGGCATGCTTATGAGTTCACGAAGTGGAACGGTGTTCGTATCTGAACCTAAGGTTTCTGTAGACTCCTTGGTTCCAATCTATCCAAGTCAGTATTATTACGATCATAAGTGCGCTTATAAATTCATCCTATCCAGGTCGGATAACGTTGTAGCGCTTCCTGCGACCCCCCGAATGGAGTTGGGCACGATTATCCATTTGCTGCACCATTGGTCGTTCTTGAACAGGGGTGTAGGGGTGACCCTGCCTCAAGCTGAGCAGAAGTTCGATGAACTGGTAGCCGACACAGAACGACGTCTTTCCGCTTCACCCTTATCTGCCCACCTTGTTCCTCTGTCTTCCTCTTGCGATGTTTTTGTCACAAGAAGGCATTCAGCCGTCCGGCACGCTGTGCGCGAACCCTCTGCCAAGGTCACTGGAGGTGATAGAGTAACTCGTCAGCTTTCAGAGGAAGGCATCGAAAGTTTGGACGGTCTGATTAAAGGCAGTATGGATGCTGTTTATTATAGCGGAGACTCAATTGATATTATTGATCGAAAGAGCGGTGATGTGACTCGCGACGGTGCCTTGAGAGAATCCTACGTCACGCAGCTAAAGTTATACGCCGGGTTGGTCTATGACGTTGAAGGAATCATGCCGCGGTCGCTCGCTCTCATAGATGGGTCTTTCCACAAGTATGAAGTTGATTTCACTCCAGATGAGGTGATGGCTCTTTACTCTGCTGCCAAGGATTGGCTCAGTGCGATAAGGGAGGAGGTATCGAGCCGCCCCGGTAATCTCGCTTCTCTGGCTGATCCCCGGCCAAGTAATTGCAAGAATTGCCAGCTCAGGCCTAATTGCCGCCCATACTGGGAGGCGACCCGTCAGGGGGCACAGGGGTACCCCATGGATTTTTCCTCCACAGTTGAAACCATCGAGGCACTTCCTAATAACTCCTATATCATCAGATTCGGAGGCTATGACCGCAGTCTTTCATTCCGCGTAAAGCAGGCCCAGTTAAGTGCCTACAAGCCGACATTGGATCAGCTTAAGAATGGCGATCGAATATTGATAATGAATGCCGTAATGGGTGGTAGGCAGCTCGAGGTGGACACTCAAACGGTCATCCTAATTGACCGACGATAAGCTACTTCAGGTATTGTCCATCAGCTCGGCAATCCGACGCAGGTAGTCCCGAGAGTTTGAAAGTAGCATTTTGGCCTGCTCGTTGTTCTCGTCTGGATGGAAGTGGAGGACCTTGTTGCGGATAATCCGCGTATGCTCGATGTGCTCATTGGCAATCTGCCTAACCAGTTGTTCTCCAAGTCCGAAGTTGCTGTTAAGGCGTGCCTTAACTCCTGCGTTTAGGATTAGCGACTTATACTCGGAGAAAGTAAGTTGCTCAAGTTTCAGGCCTTGGTCCTTGCGATCTTCGTGGGCACTTGCGTTGATCTCGTCTTGTTTAGGCTCGGCCATCTCGATGATCATCCTGATGAGATTCTCGATTTCCTGAAGCAGAAGGAAGTTCTCGGTCAATCTGAGAAGCTCTTCCGCCAGGTCTCCCGATTTGACGACCGCGAAACAACGCCCTTGGTCATCTTTGACGTATACGTGACCATACTTCGTGATTTCGAACTTTTTATCGTACACCGATTCGGATTCTCTTACGAAGATGGGGTCCCTGCAGATTCGACTACACCTCACCGTAGTCCTGTCTCGTTTGAGTAGGTCTTGGGTCGCGATATCGTCCCACGCGATGGTTCCGATAATCTTGTCTTCCGATATTCCCACGGGGACGAAGTCCACGTTTTCTTCCGCCAGAAGGATGGCTGCCGCTTCGATGTTTTCCTGGGGGGATACTATCCACTTCGGGTATCCGAGGTTACCTCCCTTCGATTTTGATTTATCGCGAAGAGCGCGTTGGTTATCTACCACCTTCAACATACCGAAAGTAATGATGGGCTGCCGCACGTCTTCACGTTCTTCATCGGATTCCTCATCGATTGCATTCCGGTCAATAATTTGGACAAGCGTGTCTAGGTTGACGGAGTAGAATTTCGGGGTCGTCGTTAGGCTCAGTTTCTTGAGCGTGCGCCTGATCTGGATGATGGCGTTGCTGCTGCGACGCTCCCAGTCGAAGTGCGATAGGAGCTCGCGGACCGTCACGAAGACGGACTCGCCTTTTCTTAGTTTAGTTGCCTGCTCGACTAGCCAAGCCGGAGGTGCGATTTGCCGAGTCATGGCTATTTCAGGATAGCGGTGCAGATGTTGTTGGCCTCGTCGATGATTTGGCCGTAACCGCGGGCAAGGTTGATGCCGTCAGAAGTGTTCACGTGCCAGTATTCTTTTGTCTTGTAGCGTCCAATCGTGGCCAGGGCGTCGATGAATTCCTGTTCCGAGGGAAAGCGTTCGCCGGTCTTCTGTGCTATCGCGTTAAGGCAGTAGTTGAAGGCGGTGATGCCGGAGCTTTTGAAGAGAGCGTATTCTTTATGACTATCGAAACAGAAGGGGGCTACTTTCTTCCAGGCGTTCCAATAGTCGATGAACATTCGGCAGATTTTCTCCGATAATCCGTTTTCCCAGGCTGCCGCATAGGTGCCGCTGTTGAGCGGGAATTTAAGCGAATTCATCATGCCCTTGGCCGTACACCAGAACCGTCCTTTGTCATTAGGGTGCTTTATCTTACCGCGCAGGGGTGAGTCTGGGTCGAGCCGCAGACGCTCGCACACGACGAAAGCGCGTTGCTCCCAGGCATTCTGACTCGTCGGGACGGGGCCGCCGCCTTTGAGGATGCCAGCGGTGGCCAGGTATTTGTCTACTTTTTTGGCTTCGGAATTGATGACGGAAAACTGATACGCCTCAACATCTACATCCTTGGACTCAATGATGATCACCGGAACCTCAAAGGATTGGAATTTGGCGTGATGGGCTTTGAACGCATCCATCTTCCTGCCTGTGGTTTTAGACGAATATAGTCCGGCTGCTACCATCAGCCCTCCGAAGCGATGTTGTCCATCGATAATCCAGAGCTTTTCTCCTTCGGGCACTGTTATCTCACAAAAGCCATGCTTGGATTCTTTGTATTCAAGGGCCCCTCGGTAAGATGCGATAATTGCCGGGGGCAGGATGGCATTCCCTTTGGTTTTCGCGTCCTTCGTGGTGAGGAACTTTGCCAACTCAAAGAATCGCTTCTCATCCGGCTTTCTTTGATAGCCTTTCTTCCCGGTCGCGGGATCGGCAAAGTCCACCTCGCCGATCTGGGCGAGCTGGCTGACGGTCATTTTAGCGCAGAAAAGGCCGATGCCATTCTGGAGGGTCTTGATGCCGAAGATTTCCATAGGTTTAAGCACGCTAACTGGGAAGGAGTCTTATTGAACAATAAAATTGCTTTTCATGACATGGGCTTAGGTCACCCTTACTCATCCCGAATTTATGCACAAAAGCGTCATATTGTCCTCTAAGATGGTGACCATCCCGGCCCAGGGTAGGGCGCTGACCCTCAAGGTGTCGGGGGCGGTTAACGACAAGCGCTTCGACCGTCCGGTTAACCAGCTAGAGGCCGGTAGCGGCCGCTTGGTGATCAGGAAACGCGACAAGTCGGAGCATCAGACCACTTTTAAGAAGTGTAAGCTTCGCATCGATGCCCTTGAGCTTCCTCGGGGTAGTAACGCAATCGACATCGAGGTAACCATGGGCATCCCGATGGCTTCGCTGAGTATTGGACAGAGCAAGATCGGTATCGGGCGATCCAGGAAGCCGGGGCAGTTCAAGAAATATGACTGGGCCAAACTACATAAGATCCTCGGTTACGGCGAACAAGTCGCTAAAGCTCTTGGGAAGTCCAAAGGCTCTGAAGTACATCTGCTGGTGCTTACGCCCAAAAACCGACCAGTTGTCCTTGGCTTCGATAAGAACTCGCCCTTCGCAAAATTGCCCGGAGCCAAGTCGCAGCGCCAAGTCAATCTTCTGGCGATTCCTGGAAAGCCCCGAATCTTGAGGGTGAAGAACTAAATTTACCCCACCCAATACTTCCAAACCATCACCATGGCGGCGGTGTCGAGTTCGCAGTAGCGCATGAGCTGGCGGCGGATGGAGCGGCGGGCGGCCTGGTCGCCGGCGGCGAGGCCATAGCGGACGTGCTCGTAGGCGAGCATGGCTCCCGGGCCGTTCTTCACGATGTCGAGCTCGTCGAGTTTCGATAGGTCCAGGGCGTTGTCCTTTGAATCCTGCAGGGGCAGGGCGGGCAGGGCATCGTACGGGCTCTTCACGGGCTGGCCGCTCTGATCGAACGCGTACTTGGGGGAGAGTTTCTGGATGGCCGGATTCTTCCAGACGACGGGGAGGACCTTCTTGATCGAATGGCTGCCCTTCATTGACGGGTCGTAGAAATGCCCGCGAGATATGACGACG
>JACCDW012063907.1_pt1 | contig 15474 bp, 38 predicted proteins | sample 7449781 | NCBI WGS metagenome assembly JACCDW01 (sample SAMN15323449, study PRJNA562643) | freshwater metagenome | isolation source: river surface water | place: USA:Blue River Watershed | collected 2017-08-18
CCATGTTATTTATGTTGATTGGTTATGATGCAAATGTAGGTCCTATCCCCGCAGGGTTCCCGAAAAATCAGAATTCTTCTAGAATATCCAGATTGGTGACTTTGAATGTGAAGATGTCCAAATTCTCGACGTCCTCTGGATCGTAGCCATAGTCCTCCGAGGTGAGCTCGCTCTTAGTCCTCTCCTCTGCTCGGGCTGCTGATATTGATTTGACGTGGAAGATGATGGGACTTTCTAGACATCCCAAGACATCGGCTGGGTCTGTAACGACCACGCAGTAAAGATCTGGTGTGTTCATAAGATTTTTTTTTATTGGTTGATGACGCTAATATAGGATGAAAGGCCGAGGAGAACCTGCTCCCCGGTCCGGATAATCACGCTTCAAATTCTGCAAGTTTTATTACCTCTCCGTCAAAATCGCCATACCCGTAAAAGCTTAAAGTTTTTCCAATCTCCACCTTAGTCAAGAGCACCTTCGTTTCATTACAAAAATCTCCCTCTTTTTTTGCCTCTTTGATGTCTCTGAGATGCTTATTGAACATCTTCATAGCTTCTTTCTTTTGCGTGAAGAAGGTGGTCTTCTCCCCGGGTGCGTAATCCCATCCATTTTCAAATTGAATTACTGCATAAAATTGGGGCTTTTTCATTCTAGATTTTTTTATTGGTTGATGACGCTAATATAGGATGAAAGGCCGGGGAGAACCTGCTCCCCGACCTGTTTTTCAGGACCCGATTGTGCCGTTCTGCATGCATTGATCGATGAAGTCATGTACTCTCTCGATGATGTCCTCATCCCAGATGGTCTCGCCATCTTTGCTCGTCAGTGTGGAGTCTATGACCTCGCCATCCTGGACCCATTCCTGGTAGACGAGAATCCCCTCCTCGTCCTTGATGGTGTAGATGTAAATCTCCACCGCGCTCTCTTTGTGTTGATTTAGGAGTTCCATACCTCCTTGCTTTGTCTCTGCCATGTGATTGTGGTTTTTGATTGATAGTGCTAATCTAATACAGAACCCCGTGTAAGTATCGTTCCGGGTTCTATAGTAAACTCGAAACCCTTATTCATTTGCTCCATGATCTCATCACGCTCCTCCTGTAGAAGACGATTGTTCATGAATGAGACTAGGATATCAGACACGCATAAAGCGTGCTCACCCCCGTTTTGAACCATACCAACGAGCAATTCCGCTAGAAGGTCGTTTCTTTCGCTTTCCTTTTGAGATTTTTCCATGTGGCTGAGATTTTTGATTGATAGTGCTAATGTATGACACATCCCCGTAGGGAATCAGGCAGCTCCGGCCCAAGAAAGTTGGAATGTGAGTTGCATGCCCCAGGGCAGCTTGTAGGCGACTAAGCCTCCCGTGCCAACATTGGTGCATTCCTCCTTGGAGTAGATCGCCTTGGTGAGCAGATCACGGGCTGTGATGCGGAGGTCTGTGAGGTCTGGCACCGCCATGCGTCCTCCCCCCATGTACCACTGGTGATTAGTTGTTTTCATGTGCTCCTGGATCTTCTCGAAGTCGAAACTCTCCATGATGGACTGTGCCTGTTTCTCGAGGTCTGATGGTGTGAATGTGTTCATATTGGTGTTGATTGATACCGCTAATATAGCCCCAAGCCCCGAGGGAAAAAAATGGGCAACAAAAAAGCCTCCCGAAGGAGGCTTCCTTGAATTGGTTATGTTTAGAAGAAGAGGGAGAGGTAGATCGCCCCACCCATGTTGTCAACGTCTAGACTGAAGCGTGAGTTGTCGTCTGTCTTGTTAAACGATGGACCCAACCGTACTCTGTGCCGATTGATACCTTAGGAGCAACGAAGTACTGAGCTCCGATAAAGCCTCTTCCGTAGAAACCTAGAGTGCTAGGAGCTTTTGTCTCTGTGCCAGAAACGCTAACTGAACCGCTAGAAGTATTGATGCCTGCCTCTGCACCGTAGTAACCCTGAAGACGTCCTTTGCCGCGATACTTCATAATGCCACCACCAACTGTGAGGTTGGTTGACTGTGTCTCTACAGAGTCAACAGATGAGTTGTTCAACCCGATACGAAGTTTTCCGCGGTAAGCCAGATTTGCGGTCTTCATGTAGGTACCGGTGATGGTGTTGGCCTGTTGATAGCCAACTGCTGCGTTATTACCAGCCTGGTTAAAAAGATTTCCGAAGTAATTCAGAACAGGAACTGCATCGATTCCAATAGAGAATTCTCCAGCCTCAGGAAGAACAGGTGTGCCATTCTTTGTCTTGCAGCACATCTCCTGTGCGTTCATTGCGGTCGCGCCTAGCACGAGAGCAATCATAAAAAGTAGTTTTTTCATTCTTTTTTGTAATTGTTTTTTTGTTACGGAGATTATAGTAGGGGCTAGCTAATAAAGTTTCAGCCCGTCCGCGGCATCTCCCCACGAAAGAGGTCTCAGTGTCATTGACTGAGACCTCCTTTCTTCTCTTACTTTGATCCTTAGATTACCCTTGAATTGGCTAACTTGCTAGCGTAGGAGTTCAAAATCTCCTGGGCCAGACCCTCCACATCGTTTATGCTCACCTCGACCTCCACCGCGTTCTCGATTGAGGATTCATCCACGTTCACTTCGACACTGAAGCTATTGCCTCCGTGGCTGTCTGTGTCAATGTCGAATTCGATGCTGCTGCCATCGCAGGTGATATCCTTCTCGATGTAGTCTTCGAAGTCGATGTTGCAGAGGATCGAGCGGAGAATCTCCACGTCCAATGCCGGTGCTGGTGCCGGTTTGGCCTCCTCTGTGGATTCCTGAAACTTTTGGATGATTGAGAGTACGTCTTCCTTGGTGAAGACTGAGGAGAGAGACTTGTTGATGTTCTCTACTAATTCTTGCTGTTTTGTGTTCATGTTGGTTGATTGTTTGATTATGCTGTAAAAATAAGACCAGGGGGCGTGGGAAAAAAATCCTAGACGATTATTTCCCGAATATTTTTTCTCTTAAATTCTTCGAAGATCTCGCGGGCATTTTTCATAACCACGTCGAAGTTAACGCAGGACCAATCAGCACCATGGTCTATAAAGATAACCTTATCGAAGTTTTTCCGGTTTTGATCTAGAGTGGAGAGGTACCATTTGCCCGGTGTGCCGTTGATGTCGAGAACAGCCTCACCGTTGATGCCTTTCCTTAGTGTCACCTCGTGCTCTTTGCCCCAGTTGGTGATGGCCTCGACTCCGAGGGCGATCGTGTCTATGTAGGGTGGGAAGCTGTAGTCCATGTGCGGTTGATTGATACCGCTAATATATGACCTATCCCCGAGAGTAAAAACTACAGGGAGACTTTATTCTCCCCCACGCTAAGCTCCGCTCCGCGGATACTATCTATAGAGTGAAAACAGTAGTTCTTTTCCGGGTCCAGACAGATGAATGTGTACTCTGACTCGGGATTAGCCCCTAGCCTCGAAAGCACATCCATAACCTGACTAACCCCCGAGTAAGTGAAGCACTGTGTGGCTCCTCCACCTGAGAATTTCTCCTTGATCTCAACTATTTCTAACTTTTCCATGTTCAGAGTTTTTATGATTTAGATGACTGGTGTTTGAAGGTCTGCCATGATGGAGCTTACCTCATCCTTGGTTTGGTAGCCCAGCGGATTATCTTCGTTCCTCGATGAGAGCACCTCAAATGTGGTCCTACCGTCTCCATAGAGAGTGCTTTTGCCCCCACCCACAACCGAGATCCATTGGCCCTGTGGTAATTCCATAAAGGCATGCACTGCACCGGGTACCACCCGATGTGGCGTGAATCTAAGGTCTTCGAATGTTTTAATCTTTGACATTTCCAATTATTTATTATCCCCATCCTCTTCCGGAGAAGATCATGGCTTTTATTCTTTGCTCTTCTAGAAATTCCAGAAACTTCCAGAATTCTTTTAGTTTGATGAATATCTTTTTTAGCATGTCTTATTTATCATTAAATCCTTAACATGCGTACATGCCCTGGGTGGTAGTGAAAAAGGTCCAGCCCCCGAGGACTGGACCTGTAGTTTGAAAAAATGAAGGATTAGGCCTTCACCGAGTTGCGCATACGGCCACGTGTCATGTCATAGGCCTTATTAACGATGCGATCGTTGCTCTTCTTGGCGCTAAGTACCTCTGAGGTAAAGCTAGCTGAGAAGCCAGTAGCCTTAGCCACACGGCCAACATCGCCACGACGCATACGTGAGTTAATAACTGCCAATTTTGCCGAGCTGTTCAACTTGCGGTAGCTCATACCCTTACGATTTTGATTTTTCATAACTTTTATAAGTGTTTGATTATGTCGTAAATATAAGGCCCATTCCCGGGGGATTCCGTTTTTTCCGAAAAAAATTCCGCATAAATTTGGACAAAGAAAAAGCCCGATCCTCGTTAGAATCGGGCTTTGCCTCTCTAGGTTGTGAGAGGACTTAATCAACCAACCAACCTAATCTTTTATCACTCTTCTAAATTCATACCATACGGTATCTGGAATTCTTGTCGTTGTTAAAACTTTTACGCTGTCGCCATTATCAAGAAAGAGCATGGTCTTCGGACTCATCTCATCGTGCACACCATTGGGTCTTACCCTCTTATGTCCTATAACCGCATGAGACTCCTTCGTGACCTCGTACTTGACATCGGTTGCACACGAGGTCAGTGAGAGAAAAGCTGCTGTTATTAGGATTAATCACATAACCATTTATATTTAGCGATTAAATTCTCGATAGTTTCCTGATCCTCGGTGCTAATTCGATAGAAAGCTTCTCCGAGGGAGGTTAACCCATCGGTAAAGCTATTCTGAGTGCCCGTCGAGCGGTCTTCTCCCCGATTTGCCAGTTTATTGGCGAGTCTCTCGTTGACTTGTGACTCCTCCACCAGCCACTCAACCACTTTATCAAGTTCTCGGACTGAGCAACATTCTAGAAACTCGTCCACTTCCACATCCACTTCTGTTGAAAAATAAGGCATATTTAATAGATTTTTTGTTTCTAACTCTTTCTCAATTTAATCTGATTCACTTCTGAATTGCTTTATTGAGAATTGGGTGATTATTATCGGTTATAGTGTAAAAATAAGATATGTTACCGGGAAAAAAATCATTTATGAAATCTTTCACCTAGAAGAAATTTCATGCATGCAAGGTGCTCGTAGCACTCAAAGTCCTCGTAGTGGGACTTAGCTCTTCTTCTGCCCTTGTTGTTAACGTCAGCGAAAACCTTGGCTAGAACATCCATGCCCCATCTTCTCTCGGATTCTGTTATTTTGGATATCTTAATTTCCTCCTGTTGTTTCATATTCCAAATATAGCTTCAGATTCCGGAGCAAAAAAAAAGGATCGGCTAAAAAACCGATCCTGTAACCTGTCCGTTGGCCTCCGCTTAGATGCTATAAGCGATCACATCCTGGTTTGATCTACGTCCACGTGACATGTCGTAGGCACAGTTGATAATCACTTTGTTGAACTTCATTCCGCTCATAACTTCGCTTACGAAGCTTGGTGCGAATCCAGTTCTTTCAGCAACTCTCGCAACATCACCCACACGACGACGTGCGTTGATAGAAGCGATTTTCTGGGTGTAGCTCATACGCTTGTATGTGCTCGGACGATTTGAGATAGTTCTCATCATGGCTATTAAAAATTAAAAAGTTTACTCTTTTGTGGAAGCGTTCCCCTTTGAGGTGAGAATGCTCCATGCGATTGTGACCATAGAAACTCCTAAGAATCCTTTCCATGTGGTATCCACACACATATTCATTAGGACTAATCCCTTGAGGAGAATCCAGATAACCAATAGATAGAGGGCTAGGGCTAAGACCAAGATACCAATGGCACCGAGGACGACTAGCAAAAGGGACTTCCAATTTCCCTTAGCCTTTGAGGCTAAGCCCTTCCAGTTGTTGTAAATTCCTTGTAAAGCGTTTTTCATAATCCTATATTATAGATAAAACCTGCTTTTTTGTTTCAAAATGGAAGATTATCATCTTTTCCTGATTGTTTAGAAGCTCCACCAGAGTTCTTGTTCCTCCAGTAGACTCTCTCGTCGGTCTCGATGCGGAGCACAGCTGAGTTGTACTTGTCGGTTCCTTTCTCCACAGCGGAGATGATTGTTTTGACGTAGTGCCAGGGTTTCTTGACCTTGTCGTAAGAGATGACCTGTCCATTCTCTAGCACAACCCGTACGGTGGTACCGCCGGGCTGTAGGCTCATTGGGTTTGTGCGATACTCATCGCCACATTCTAAATTTTTCATGGGGTTTATAGATTTTAATGATACGGATCCAAATCGGGATTAGGAATCATCCTCCAGATTTTTTCCTTGTTACGGCCGGTTGAATCTGCTAACTCAATTTCTATGGCAGTCTCTTTCATATGTTCCAGAGCTCCGATATAATTTCCCTCCTCTAAAAGGTCATAAATTATGGAAGCGTCCTCTCTTGAAAGATCCACGCGGTAGAGAATGGCGTGGCGGTGAGGATTGAACTGAGCTCTCAGAAGCATAAGATGAAGTACACCATTATCGATGTCCTCCAGCATCATATCCTCAGCATTAAATTTTTTAGCTGGGATGAAGGATTCAAGTCCGTGGCAATCTGCTATTCCTATGTGTTTCATATCTCAAATATAGGAACAGAAGCCGAGGGAAAAAAAATCACCAGGGATTAAGAGTCTCGTTCTGCCAGGTTCTGTAGTATCTGTAGATCTCCTCTAGCTGGGAGACTGTCATGCTTCCCCAGCCTCCCTTGAGCTTTTCGACGTGGTCACCCCTCATGCGGAATTCACCTAGCATCCATCCGGATTCAAGATCAGTGTAAATGGCTTCCTTGGCCTGGTGGATCTCATCCTGCCGGTCCTTCCTCTTGGAAGCCCTAGCCTCTACCCCTCCTCTTCTTCTGGTCTCGTACCAGAGGATAAACTTCTTAGTGAAGTCTCTTTTCCATGTGTTCCATTTTTCCCTGAGGGTCATTTAGAAGAAAATTTGTTACCCATAAACTCTTTAATCCTAGCATCAAGAACTCTCTTATCCAAACGGATGTGGTAGATGAGGACTAATTCATCGTAAATTTCATCTAGAGTCTTATCACCTATTCCGTTGTTCTTCTCGTAGTGTCTTCTGATGCACTCCGTGATAATGTCTTTGGCGATTCTTTCTTCCATGGCTATATTAGTTTGATTTTCTAATCGTGGACAGCATATTGATGATATGTGTCTTGATAACTAATATATCTTCCGGGTTTATTTTACTCTCGTCCAGTTCTCTGATTAGGGCGTTCGCAGAGAGATAAGCTCTGCGGGCCACACCCTCAACCACTTTGTTGTAGTTGTCTTTGAGGATTTGTCTCGTTCTTGGATCTTGCTGCATGTCTATTCTACTCCTCAAAGTGGGGGTTTGTTCCTCCGAATAGCATCTTATTAGCGCATTTATTGCAGGTGACGGCGGTGGTTCTAAAATCAACCTTCTCGACCTTCTCACCGCAGAGCTTGCAGGGCATGCTCTTATATGACGAGGGACGCTCCATCTTTTTCATGACTTTAGGCTATATCTAGTTCCTGGATGTATTCATAATCCGGCGTGCGGTTCTCCTCGAAGAACTCATTCTCCATAACCAGAGAGGTTATCTGGCAGGCCTCGTAGTCCTCAAGAATCTCAAAGAGTGCTAGCATTCTTCTCATGGCCTTAAGGATCTCGCCTCTCTCCTGCTCGCCCTCTTCCTCGATGAGGCCATCCGAATCGATTATGGTCTGGAGTGCCTCGTAGCATGCTTCTACGAAACCGGCCACCGCTTTTTCCCGGCATTTGTTCAGTGCTTCTTCAATGTCGAATTCTTCTGTTCCTTCAAAATCGTAATCCATAATGATTAATTTATTAGTGTGACTTTAAGTGCCAAATCTGATTCCTTGATCATGCGATAGAGTGTTGCACCCTCCGAGATGAGTTCGAGTTCCCCCTCAAATCCGGACTTGACGTCCTTGACCTTCTCCCTCACAATCGCTCCTCCCGCCATATAGAGTTTCTTCTTGATGTCGTCGTGCTTGGTTCTATCGTCTGTCTTACAGATAAATTTAACTGCCGCCATATAGTTCTGCTACTTTTATGTATTTTTCTTTTAGTTCCGGATACATGGTGGATATAACCTCGTCCCTAATCTTTTTCTTCATGTTCTCATTCTCGCTTCCAATGTATCCAGACCAGAGTGTCTTCTCCCTCAGACTGAGGGTCTCTCTCCAGACCTCGAGGTCGAATCCCGGCTGGGCCAGCTCTTTGAGGAAGCTGTGGTAGATCTCGGTGACCGTTCTGGGTGTTTTCTCTTTATCCTGATCCATGGTGCAAATGTATTCTAATAATCCGTGGGAAAAAATTAGTCGACTAGATTCCCGTCCTCGTCCACCTCGTAGGTGTACTCGTTCGCCTCCAGGGTGTCTGCCACAGCCTCGTCGCTCTGTAGACCTTCATATTCTTTCTCCAGATCGCTGTAGAGCTCCCCGCACTTGCTCAGCCTCCACTCCTCTGCCTTCTCCTGCACGTGGTCGGCTATCTCCTCCAGTGTTCGGGTGATCTCGAATCCCGGTCCTCCTGCTATGGTGAACTCCACTCTTCCACCGTCCTCGTGGTCTATCTCCACCTCGGTGTCGCAGGTGTTCTCGTGGGCGTAGCGGCTTGAGTTTCTGGTGAAGTCGATCACCAGACAGTCAATGGCCTCCTGAGGATAGGCCGTCAGGCCCAGAGCATCCTTGATGAATTTGGTGTTGTCCTCCACCGTGCCCGTGAAGGAGGCTCCGTCGCCCTGACTCCAAAATCCAGAGTAACTCACCTTGACCTTTCCAACCCCGATCTTATTGAGTTCGTGCTCGAAGTCCTCCACGATCCAGTCGTGCCAGCTATCGTTATCCACGTTGATGTCTCTGTTGTTCTCGATCACCTCCTCTTTCAGGTGAGGTGGTAAGTCTTTGAATAGTAGTTCCATGGTTGATTTGTTTATGCAAATATATCTTCGCTGGCCGAGGAACCTCCGATCCTAGCAGAAGATAATAACCCCATCCTCTTTGGCCACGGACAAGGCCTTCGTAAATCTATCATATCTTTCCACCGACCAATCGCTATGAACCTCCTCTACGAACTTCTCCCTGCCCTCCACGAAGTCTTTATGTAGCTTAGAGCAGACCCCTGGACCAATCACTCCCTCGCAGTCGCTGAAGTCTATAAGCTCGTAGAAGGGCTTACCCTCGTAGGATTTGGGATTTGACCAGACCTCTTCCGGAGGGGAATTAAGAAAGGTTTCCGATAACTCCCTACGGAATTCGCCATAAGAGCTGTAGGATCCCGCTCTAAAGTCATATTCTTCAGATTCTCTGGTTCGGTAGTAGTCACCGTTATCCATATCCTTACAGCGGGAGTGCGGCTCTTTCTTGGAGCGCTCTGTAATGGTTAGTGCGGGTTCGTCATGTAGATAGAGTGAAACTTCAGGTAGACGATCGAGAGCTGCCTTGACCTCCGGGGTCACGAGCCTCAGGTTACTAATTGCTAAAATGTCTAGTCCCATATGTTTAGAATTGTTTTGACATCATTTGGATGAACTCCCACTGCTCCTTGGTGTACACCTGGGCCGAGCAGAACTTCTGGTCCCACTCGTTGATGTACTCCTCTATGTAGTATTCGATGTAGTCATCCACAGTTTCTCCGTTTTCTAATTCCCCCTCGATCTCCTCCGCCGTGATGGTCATTCTCTCCACTGTGCAGCCGAAGTCTCCGAGGTAGGCTGCGGGTCCTTTAATGACCCCGATGAATTGATAATCTTTTGCCATGATATTTTTTAATTGATTAGTAAAATACTACCCCAATACATCTTTCACGTGCCGTAGAGCTTCCTCGTATGAACTGCAACTAAAGTCGTGCTCATCGCTATCACCTCTCCCTATCTCAAATCCTGGCACCCATTCAGGTTGACAACTTTCCTTCTTCGAGAGGAAAGTTATCTGGAGTTCTTTCTCTACCGTGAGATCGTTGCTGATCCTGTAGAGGTTGTCAAAGTGAGGGTCTTTTTTCACGGTCCCATTGAGGGCTTCCGCTAATTTTCTAGCTTTTTCTGGTACGCTCATTTTCTGTTAGTATAATTGGTTATGACGCTAATATAGAAAATTTCTTCGGGATAAAAAAATACCATTTAAAAATTAATGAATCATCATTGACTCATAAACACCAGACCCTCTATTTGTTTGCTGGCTAAAATATGAACTCACTTCAGGCTTTCCGGAATACTTCATTTGTTTTTTGAATTCCGAGATCATTTTTTTAGCTTCCTTGATGGTTGAAGCAACCACAGTTCCTTGCCAAACCCAATCTCCTCGTCTGTTAGCTATTCCAGCTGGATAACATTTGTTTTTCATAATTGTTGGTTTTAATTGGTTATACCGCTAATATAGAAAATTCTACTCGGATAAAAAACCGCTTCGGAGGATTAAAGCCATTCTTTCCTGAAGGTGGAATAGTTAAAGAAGTCTCCAGAATGGCTATCTTTAAATGTTAAATCGACACTACCGGAGTTTAGCTCCCAGATTAATTTATATCTAAAACCCCAATTCTCCTTAAGGTCTTTTCTAGCGGATTCTCTAGAGCATCTTGAAAGCTCTTCCCAGAGAGTGATAAGGGCGCTCAGAGCCTTTCTATTCTCCTTTTTGAGGTCATCATATGAGAGTATTCTTGTCATATCTTTTAGAATTAAATTGGTTATTCCGCTAATATAGAAAACCCCTTCGCATTAAAAAAATGGCCCAGATTTTTTTTACTCCGGGGTTCTACCCTATTTTAGCTCTGTCAATCAACTGACGGGCTGGGAGGAGACACCCAGGAGAGTGTACTCCAACCTGCGCGAAGGTTTAGCTTCTAACCCCAAGCCTCGTCTCCCCGAGAAAAAAGATATATACGAGGATTAATATTAACAAAAAGAGTTTATAAAAGTAATGAGAAATCTAAGTTCATTTAGTGAGTGGAGTCTGAACGAGGGAGATCCCCTGAAGAAGGTGAACCTCACGGCTGCACAGGACGCCACGGCCACCAAGTACACCAATCCGGGAGCACCGAAGATTGCGTTAGACCTCTCTGACGAAGACAAGCTTCACCCCAACTTTAAGAACAAGGATTACTGGACACTCATAACGGTGATGGCCTGTGAGAACTTTATGGACAACTCTCAGGGCATGGCCGACACGGCCCAATCCATCTACAATAGAGTCAACACTCCGGGACAACCCTACGGCAAAACCGTTAGAGACGTGGTTCTCTCCAAGAATCAGTACGAGCCGGTAACCATCGGCAAGAAGAAGGGAGCCAAGTGGGACACCATCAACAGCAGAGCCCAGGCGGAGGAGGTCTACAGAATCACCAAGGGATTCACGGCGGATCAGGCTAAGAAAGCCATCGAGACGGCCGTACAGGCGCAGATGAATACGACCCTAGGTGATGCCGCAGGCAAGTGGGTGGGTTCAAGAACCGAGTTTCTCGCATCCAAACCCACATCGACCAAGGCGGTAGGAGCCAAGGAGAGAAGCACAAAGGACAACGCCTTCTTCTGGAACTACGCTGGAAAATCTGAATACTACGATAAGGGCAAGAAAACGGCCACGTCCAAACCGGACACCGTGCAGAGAGCCTGATCCCACACATATCGCAAAAAAATACCCCACATCCAGTGGGGTTTTTTCTGAGGTTCCTTTTTGGTTACCCTCGAAGTGGTGTGTATGAGAATCGGTCGGTGTAAATCCGAGCCGAGCCATCCTCCAGATAGACGATCAGTTTTTCGCCGCTCCAGATGGCGTGGGTGATCGAGCGTCCCACCTCCAGATTTAGGTACTTGAAACGGTCTCGATAGATGCGCAGTGTTTTCCCGACCGGGATAAGCGCTCCAAACTCTATGAATGATTTGTCAAAGGCCATGCTGATGTGTTTTCTCCAAAATTACGGGATTTTCCCGAGAGAAAAAAATGCTGGCCTCTAGCCCTGAACCTCGGGCACCCAGTGGGTTGTCCTCTTGTCTGCCGTCTCCTCCCGGATTACTCTGTGACCAGCCGGACACACCTCCTTTCTGTAGACGTGAAAGAAGAATGGGAATTCTCCCTTGTGGCCGTCCATGTCGGTGTAGGTGGCGAGAGTGGCTCCGCCCTGCTCAAAGCTTTTTCGGATGACCCACCGGGTGGCCTCGTAGAGAGACTTCATCTCATCCGGAGAGATTTCTGTGCAGATCCGATGTGGAGAAATCCTGGCCCGATAGAGCACCTCACACTTGATGTAGTTGCCCACTCCCGAAATCACCTTCTGATCCATGATGGCCTTGGCGATCGGGATTCTTCTGCCTCCGATTCGGGATGTGAAGAGTTCCAGACTCACGTCCTCTCCGAGCATGTCCGGACCGACAGCCGCGAGTCTCGTCCGCACCTCGTCCGCGCTCTTAATAAAGATGAGATTACCGAATCTGCGCACATCGTCGAACCACACCTCGCGTCCGCCCTGGGTGGAGATCCTGAAGTGGGAGTGCTTGGTTCTGTGATCCTTCCAGCCTCCCGACATGCCCAGAGTGTTCCAGATGGTCCAGCCGTTTTCTAGATAGATCTGGATGGTCTTGCCCTTGACATCCACTCTCTGCACCCTAGTGGGCAGGCTCTGCTGAAACTCCGAAATGCCAGTGGGAGGACTCTTAATCCATTTGCCGCCGAGGACCTCGGCCTCCTCGAGCACCTTGCCCTCTATGCGCTCGGCCAGTCCCATGGCCATGCGTCTCACTTCTGGTCCTTCGGGCATGGCTTCTCGATGGGTGTAAATTCCTCCTGATTCCACATTCTGCCCGAGGCGCAGTGCTGGTAGTCTTCGGTGCAGTCCTGGAGTTGATCCGAGAGATTCTCGTTCTCCTCCTCCAGTGTATCCACGATTGCTCTGAGCTCCAGAACCTCCTCCTCGAGCTCCCTCACTCTGCTCTTCTGTGATGAGAGCGATCCGGTGAGCACGGCTCCCGAGAGGCTCACCCCTAGGATGGCCAGAAGACCAAAGATTAATCCCTTTCTATCCATTGATTTCCTCCCTTAGTCTGTGATTGCTGATGATGAGGGTGAGACAGGTGAGCGGCCAGAAGAAGCCTCCCAGAGCTCCCACGACATCCGAGATGTCACCGTCGGAGAGAGCCTGAACGGCCACTCCGGCAAATCCGGCGATGACGCCGAGCCACACCAGCACGAGCTGGATGTGGTAGATTGTTTTGTTCTGCATATGCTCTTTAGTTCTTGTAATCCACGTTCTCGGTCCGTGATGCCTTAATCACCGCCTTGATGCCCTTTCTCGCTCCTCCCTTGGTCTCGTAGGTCTCGCTGGTGCCGATGATCTCGCCGTTGCCCGCCTTGAGCACGAAGTAATGGGTCCCGTCGGCGGCCACTCTGAGCTCAAAGGCCGTATGATCTGCTCCGTTCCATCTCACGGATGAGACGCCGAGCTCTGCTCCGGTTTTCCTCTTGTAGGTCTCGGAGACCAGAATGGTCTCTCCGTTGGCGGCCTTGAGGACGAAGCTCCACTCCCCAGTGGCGTTCTGTCTGATCTCGTATCGGTCTCGGCCGAAGATGTTCTTGATGAAATTCCACATTGGTTACTCTTTAGAAATTATACATCCACGGATTCCCAATGTTTCGCCCACAAAAAAGGCGGACGTCCCCGTCCGCCCTAGGTGGAAGATTCCCTTATTTTCTGCTCATGCCTGTAAGCCACTCCCACACCGTGGTGCCGGGCTTGTTCTTGAGCCATCCGTTCTGAAGTTCGTTGAGAGCCCAGAGGTATCTGTCCATCACCCAACCGGTCTTGTCCTTGTCGCTGAACGCCCTGCCGCAGCATCCGCAGACGTTATAGTCTCCGCTCTGCTCTTTGGGCAGAGTGATGGGGTCCACCGGCAGGGGCTTCACCACCACGGCCGTGTTGTCGATGGGCTGAACGAGATCGAACTTGACCTTGTCCACCTTCTTGCCCTCGCCCACCCAGATGAGATACACGCACTGCTCTGAGAGAGCCTCCTTGGAGTTGGGCACCGTGGCCTCTCCGACCACGGCGTCGAGCTTGATCTCAAAACCAAACTGGAGACCCTCGTTCTCATTGAACCACTTCTGCACCGCCTTCCAGAAGTTGTCCGCTCTCTTCTGGGCAAGAGCCATGTTATCGAAGCCTCTCTCGAATCCCACCTTGGAGGCCGAGCCTCTGATGATGAGCGTGCCCTTGTATCCGGACTCCTTCAACTTTCTGAACACCCCGATCGCATCCTGAAAGGGAGTGGAATTTGTGTCGATGATGGAGCTGCCCGTCTTGAAGAGATTGCCCGTGAGCTGGATCGGAGTCCCGGCCACCATCACGGTGACCATGCGCTCGATCTCCTGCCAGGGATGCGCATTGGCAAGACCCGACATGTTGTCCTCATTGAGAGGGGAGAATTCGTTGAGAGATTTAATGATACTCATATGTGATTTTTTTTCGTTTTAGATTTGTCCACTATATATCAAAGAAAATCACGCGCTCTCTAAAAATCCCGCCCGGATTATTTTCATAGAAGAGAGATTAAAAAGTAAAGAGAGAGACTCAGAAGAGATCGAGTCTGCTGGCGTAGCGCTGTAGCAATTTTTTACCCTTGCTCAGCTTGTACCACACATCGCCCACCTTACATCCGAGCTCCTGAGCGATCTCCTCATTGCTGTACTCCTTGAGGTACTTGAGCTTGACCGCCTCGGCCACATCCGGTGGCAGCTTGTCAAGCAACATCTTCACGAGCTTCATGAGCTGGGAGATCCGAGCACCCTCATCGGCGTCATCGGGATCGGCCACCTGCAGAGCTTCGATCCCCACGGTGGGAATCCCGTGATAGCTCTCGGTCGACACCCTCTTCTTGCTGCGGTAGAGGGAGTTCATGTGGTTGTGCACACAGGAGATCATCCAGGTGAAGAGCTTGCTCTTCTCGGGATTATAGGTGTGAAGGGCGATGAACGCCCTGCCCATGGTGAACATGACGATGTCCTCCGCCTCCTCCTCTGTAATGGTGTTGCCGAGTCTTCTGCGAACAGCCGTGTAGAGAATGGGCTTGTACTTCTGGGCCAGAAGATCGTAGGCCTTGTTGGACCCGGAGAGTGCTTCCAGGACCAGAGCCTTGTCCTCATCGTGTGTCAGATACTTGGGAGATTTGCGTCCTCTTGCCATGTGTGCTTGTGTGTTCATCATTATACCCGAAGAGGAGAAGAAATTTCGGGGCGGGGCGACCGAGAAGACCGTGTAGACAGGGAGACGAGGCGGTCCAAACGGGGCGATACAGGAGGGATTCTTAGAGAGGGGCGAGGCTGGGGCTAGGGCTCGGCCCAGAGAGTCCCAGAAATTTCCACGTCTTACCACTTCTTACCACATTTTCCCACAAGACCGAGGGAGACTCGGCGGGGCTCAGCCGAGATCTCGGGGCGAGGCCGAGGAAGGCGGTGAAAACGCGGAAATCCCGGGCCACC